>WNFG01008146.1_pt1 | contig 13190 bp, 10 predicted proteins | sample 5400431 | NCBI WGS metagenome assembly WNFG01 (sample SAMN13153346, study PRJNA577476) | soil metagenome | isolation source: 120 cm saprolite under Douglas fir tree site 2 hole 3 replicate 2 | place: USA:California | collected 2015-04-18
CGTCCGGAGCCGGAGCGGGTGGTCAAGACGATCGCAATCAACGATCACGAATAATAAGGACCACGAGGAACTCGACAAGTTCACACGGTCGAGGAGTCGAGCATCATGAACAAAGGATTTGCGATCCCTTCGGTCAGTATCTCCGCGGAAGCGCTGGCGCACCTTGGCGACGGCGAGATCGCCTACATCAAGACAATCCGATCCGAGGACGTGCCGGCGATGTTTCCCCAAGCGCCGGAAATCGCACCCGGTTTGATGCTGTTTGCGCTTCATGCAGCAGATGGCACGCCGATCATGATCACGGATTCGCGCGAAGCGGCAGTTGCCAATGCCTGGAGCAACGAATTGCAGACCTTGAGCGTGCACTAAATTTGGGCGCGCTAGATTTGGGCGATCTTCAACCGAATGGAACCACGTGTAGGGTGGGCAAAGGCGCGTTCATCGAAATCGGCTGTTGCCGATTTCGACTCATTTTGAGTGCCGAAGTCGGGCAAGCCCGACTTCGGTGCGCCGTGCCCACCTGGACAGGGCCAAGGTGGCCGCGCGGAGCCTGTCATCGGGCCGGCCCAACGGGCCCGGCCTCTTGTCCGGCCGATGATGGCAGGCTCCGGCCGGACCCGTTGGCTTTGCCCACACTACCTGCGCCGGCGCCCTAATTGTCCCCCGCCTCCGACATCAGCACCGCATAAAGCGCTTCGGCATCTCGCGATTCGCGTAGCTTTTGGGCGATTTCGGTATCCCGCAACAGCCGGGCAATCCGCGCAAGTGCTTTAAGGTGATCCGCGCCCGCGGCCTCGGGCGCGAGCAACAGGAACAAAAGGTCAACCGGCTGGCCATCCAGCGCCTCGAAGTCGATCGGTCGTTCCAGGCGAGCAAAGACTCCGAACAGGCGTTCCAGTTTGGCGAGCTTGCCGTGCGGAATGGCAATGCCGCTGCCGATGCCGGTGGAGCCGAGCCGCTCGCGCTGCATCAACACCTCAAGCACTTCGCGTTCATTGCGTCTGCATATCGCAGCCGCACGCGCCGCAAGTTCCTGCAGCGCCTGTTTCTTGCTGTTGACCCTGAGCGAGGGAACGATCGCCTGCGGCACCACGAGGTCGGTAAGCGCCATGAAGATCGTCCAAATCGCGGGCGCCCGTGAGTCGTTGGGGCCCAATTGGGGGGCGGAACATAAGGACGGGTCCAAAGCGCGTCAATAGGGGGATTGTATGCTGCGGGCCCGCTGCGGATGACAACCGCAATATGGTGCTTTACTAGCTCTGCGACTAGCCCCTGCAAGAACCTGGCCGATCCGAGCTGCCCATGAACCACGATGCACCGATGCTACCTCGCCAGCGCACCGACTACTCCGCCATCGTGGATCGGCCGCCATTGCGGTTGCCTGGGCGTGCGCGCCTCGTCCTTTGGCCGATCGTCAATCTCGAGGTTTGGGACATCAGCCGGCCGATGCCGCGCCAGGTGTTGCCGGCCCCGACCGGCGTGTCGCTGCTGCCGGACGTGCCGCACTGGAGCTGGCACGAATACGGCATGCGGGTCGGCGTGTGGCGCTTCTTCGAGCTGTTCCGCGCGCGCGGCATCAAGCCGACGCTCGCCATAAACGCGCGCGTCTGTGAGGACTATGTGCGGGTCGCCGAAGAGGCGCGCCGCGAGGCGTGGGAGTTCATGGGTCACGCCTACGACCAGATGCCGATCCACAAGCATGAGAATCAGAAGGACATGATCAACCGCTCGATGGATATTCTCGAGCGCTTTACCGGCAAACGCCCGCTCGGCTGGCTCGGCCCCGGGCTCACGCAGACCTATGAGACGCCGGAATTGCTCGCCGCGGCCGGCGTGAAATATATCGGCGACTGGGTGTACGACGACGAGCCGGACATCATTCGCACCGCGAACGGGCCGCTGGTGACGCTGCCCTACACGGTCGAACTCAACGACATCGCCATGATGATCGTGCAGCATCACGAGAGCGATTATCTCTTGAAGCGCGCCATCGACGCGTTCGACCGGCTCTATGCGGAGGGCGAGCACCGCGCCAAGGTCATGGCGGTGGCGATCCACCCCTACATCAGCGGGCAGCCGCACCGGATCAAATACCTTGAAGCGATTTACGATTACGCCGCCAAATTCGACGGCGTGCTGCACTGGAACGGCGAGCAGATTCTGGATTGGTATTTGAAGAGCCGGCCGCCCTCGCCACGTGCCAAGTCGCCTGCCAAGTAATTCGGCCCTCATTCTGAGAGCGTGAGAAAGAATCTCCCGACGGCGTCGCAAGGCCCCAAAACGTGGAATATTCGACTCCGAAGCGAAGCAGTCGTGAATCGAAATTTCCTCCAGACGATCTATCTCGAAATGTCATTCTACCTCGCCACCCCAAGTTCGATTCTTTCACACGCTCTGAGGAGCCGTGCGCAGCACGGCGTCTCGAAGGATGGACGCACGGCACGGACTCGCGTCTATCCTTCGAGACGCCGACCTTCGGTCGGCTCCTCAGGATGAGGGCATCGATTATATCAACCGTCCCGTCCACTCGCGCAGGTCAGGAAACACGTCGCCGAGCACCGACGGCGGCCACGGCACGTGCAAGAGCTTGACGAACAGGAGGTAGAATCCGATCCAAAGCGAGATCGTTATGATGAGCGCGATCGGCCATGGAGTCTTGCCGGCGGTCGACATGTAGAGGAACATGTAGAGACCCATGGCGGGCATCAGGCCAATCAGCAGCACACCGACCAGGAGCCCGACGAGCCACGCCGCTTCCACGAGGAGGCGCGCATAGACGGTCGTCTCGGCCAATTCCCCGGATGCACCCGGGATTTCGTATGCGGTCTTCGTCGCAACAATCGGCTTGCCTTGCAGTCTGGCGAGTACGACCGCAAGGCCGGCACAGGCGATGACGATGAGGCCCGCGGCAGCCGCGGTCTGCGGCATCAGCCGTGCCGAGAAGCGCCAACCCGTCGCGCCAAAGAAAGCTGCCGCAAAGGCCAGAAAGGCGATGGCCCAAAGGCCCGGACCGACGATTCGCTCGATCGAGAAGGTGTTCAACCCGGCCGCGGCGGACGCCGTCGGGATGTTTACAACCATCGCGGGGGCTGGTCTCGGGGCCGGCTTCCACATCCGATAAAGCGCCGTAAACAGCGGGCTCGCAAGCACCAGCGCGGTGACGGCGAAGATCGCGATGACCCCCGGTCGCTGCAGCCATTCGAACTGATAGCGCCCCACCGAAATGAAAAGATATTTCTCGATCAGCTTGCCCAGCACAAAGCCGAGGATCAGCGGCGCGCGCGCCCAGCCATACCGCTTCATCGTCCAGCCGGTGAGGCCGAGCGCCACCAGCACGACGAGGTCGCCGTAGCTCTTTGAGCCCTGATAGGCGCCGACGAAGCACACGGCGAGCACGGTCGGGATCAGAATTCCAGCCCGCAAGGTTGCGACCCGCGCCAGCGGATTGGCGGACATGAAGCAGATGCCGGCGCCCACCACATTGGCGAGCGCGAGGCTCCAAACCAGCGTGTAGGTGATGTCGAGCTGCGTATCGAGCAGCTTCGGACCCGGCGCAATGCCGTGGGCGAGAAAGGCGCCGAGCAGCAGCGCCATCGAGGGCGAACCTGGCACCCCGAATGCAAGCGTCGGGATCAAGGCGCCGCCTTCGCGGGAGCAGTTGGCCGATTCAGCGGCAATCAGGCCGCGCACGTCGCCCTTGCCGAAGGTCTCCGAGGCGCCCTTGACGAGGCGCGCCGCCGAGCCGTAGGCGATCCAGTCGATCACCGCCGCCCCCATGCCGGGCACGGACCCGAGCACGACTCCGAGAAACGAGGAGTTGAGGACGAGCTTCCAGTTCTCCAGCACGTCGCGCACGCCGCGCATCTGCTCGCGGAAGAGCCCACGGAGGCGCTGCGTCGATCCTGTGTTGGTGCGCCCGATCGCCATGTCGATGAGTTCCGGAACCGCGAACAGGCCGAGCGCAATGCATTCGATCGGTACGCCGTCCAGGAGGTAGGTGTCGAACAGGGTGTCGAACGTCCAGCGCAATTGGCCGGACTGGGCCTCGTCGCCGACCGCGGCGAGCAATACGCCGAACAGGGCGACGATCAATCCTTTGAGGATGTTGCCCTGGCTCACCGACGCGACAAGCGTGAGGCCGAGCACGCAAACAGCGAACAGTTCGGGCGTGCCGATCGCCAGCATGAATGGCCGCAGGATCGGGATTGCAGCCGCCAGCAGGACGGCACCGAAGAGCCCGCCCACGATCGAGGACATGAAGGACGCCCCGAAGGCTCGCCCGGCTTCGCCCCGCTTGGCCATGGGATGGCCGTCGAGCACCGTTGCGGCCGACCCGATCGCACCAGGCACCCCGAACAGGATCGCCGGAATCGTGTCAGACGTCGCCGTCACCGCCCACATGCCGATCAAGAAGGCGAGCGCCGTGTGGGCGTCCATGGAATGGGTGAACGGGATCAGCAAGGCCAAGCCGCCAAGGCCGCCGATGCCCGGCAGCATGCCGATGATCAGGCCGAGCCAGCGCGCCGGATCGAGCACGATGGCGAGGGCGCTGAGCGCATTGTCGATCAGCAAGGGAGCGTTCCGTTGTTACACTGAGAGGGGTTTAATGTGCGCGCCGCAACGTATCGGCAAGGCCTCATCCATGAGTGTGTCATCCCCTCGCGACTGTAGGGTGGGCAAAGGCGCATCGCCTGAGCAGGGTTATCATCACGGATCGTTCATGCGCCTTTGCCCACGCTGTCCGACCTCGCCGCCTGACCGCGTGGGCAAAGTCGCGCGCGGTCAGCGCGCCATTCATCCGCTGCGGCAGGCGACTTTGCCCACCCTACGACGCTCCCGTATGAATGACCAGAACCCGCTCTCATCAGCAATTCTTACTCCACCCCGGAAAGCCAGACGCAATGAAAATCGTGATTCCCGACGACTACCAGGACATGGTCCATTTGCTCCCGAGCTACGCGCTGATCTGCCACCACGACGTGGTGCGCTACCGTGCGCCGGCGCGGGACCTCGATCAGCTTGTGGAGCGCCTGGCCGACGCCGATGTCGTGGTCGCGATCCGGGAACGGGTGAATTTCTCCCGCGCGCTGCTGTCGCGCCTGCCTCGGCTCAAGCTCCTTGCCCTCGTCGGCCGCAATGCCAGCACCATCGATTTCGCCGCCTGCACTGAGCTTGGCATTGCGGTCTCGACCGGCAAGAGCAATTCCCCGGTGGCACCCGCCGAGCTCGCGATCGCCCTCATGGTGGCGTCGCGCCGCAACATCGCGCGCGAAGCCGAACGCATGCGGGGCGGCGATTGGCCATGCACGCTGTCCCACCGCCTGCGCGGCTCGACGCTCGGGATTTTCGGGCTCGGCGCCATCGGCAGCCTGGTGGCGCAAGCCGGGCGCGGCCTGGGTATGAACGTGCTCGTCTTCGGACAGGAGGGCTCGCGGGCGCGCGCCGCGGCCGCCGGCTACGAAGCGGCGGCCGACAAGGCCGATTTCTTCGCGCGGTGCGATGTCCTGTCGCTTCACGTGCGCCTCAACGCGCACACCCGCGGCATCGTGGGCCCCGACGACCTCGCCCGCATGAAGCCCACCGCTCTCATCATCAATACCGCCCGTGCCGAGCTCATCGCGCCGGGCGCTCTCGTGGCGGCGCTGAAGGCCGGCCGTCCCGGTTACGCCGCCGTCGACGTCTACGAGGAAGAACCGGTCACCGGCGGCAATCACCCGCTCTTGAAAATGCCGAACGCGCTCTGCGTGCCGCACCTCGGATGGGCCGAATGGGACAATTTCGATCTCTATTTCGGCGAGGCTTTCGAGCAGATCGTCGCCTATGAGAAGGGTGAGCAGTTGCGGCTTGCCAATCCCGAGGCGCCGGCGAGGCGATAATGGTCTGACTGCAATATTTCATTCGAATCGCATTGAGTAATGCGACAGGAAAGCGGGGCATCGGACAATCCCGCTCGTGTTGAACCGTTTCTGCACGTCATGGCCGGGCTTGTCCCGGCCATCCACGCCTTGCTTACTGCAGGGCGGAAGAAAGACGTAGATGGCCGGGACAAGCGACGACAAGCGCGGGCATGACGACGGAGAGACCTTATCGGGTCGCCCGCTCAAACTGCCGCAGCAGCTCGTTGCCGCGCGCGACCGCGGAGTCGAGCGCGGCCTGTGCGGATTTTTTACCCGCGAGGGCCCGTTCCAGCTCATCCTCGATGACGTCACGGATCAGCACGAAGGAACCGAGCCGCAACCCGCGCGAGTTTTCCGTCGGCGGCTTGTGATTGATCTCTTCGATCGCGGTCTCTGCGCCGGGATTGCGGTCATAAAAGCCCTGCGCACGGGTCAGCTGGTAGGCGGCCTGCGTCACCGGCAGATAGCCGGTGCGCTGATGCCAGGCGGCCTGAACCTGCGGTTGCGACAAGTAGGCGAAGAACCGCGCTGCCGCCTTGTATTCATCCTCGGGCCGGCCGCGCAGCACCCATAGGGTGGCGCCGCCGATGATCGAGTTCTGCGGCGCCGCGGGCACATCCGGCCAATAAGGCATCATGCCGTAGCCCACGCTGAAGCGTGCGTTGGCCACGAAATTGACGCGCAATGCCGAGGAGCCGATAAAGATGCCGCACTCGCCGGCCGGAAAGCGCGGCTGCGCCTGGACTTCACGGCCGCTGTAATCGAACAGCTTGCCTTTCTGCCATTCGGCCAGCGCCGCCACATGGCGGACCATGAGCGGGTTGTTGATGGTGAGCGTAGCGTCAACGCCGCCGAGGCCGTTGGCCTTGGTGGCGATCGGCACGTCATGGAAAGCGGAGAAATTCTCGACATTGACCCAGGACGGCCAATGGGTGGTGAAGCCGCAGGGGATGCCCGATTTGCGCAGCTTGCGGGCCGCAGCCTCGACCTCGGGCCAGGTCTTGGGAGCCTCGGTGTCGTTAAGTCCCGCGGCACGGAACAGATCCTTGTTGTAGTAAAGGATCGGGGTCGATGAGTTGAACGGAAACGACAGCAGATTGTCTGCCAGGTCCGAATAATAGCCCGATATGGCCGGCAGAAAGGCATCGCGGTCGAACCCGATCCCCTGGTTGCGCATCAGCTCGAATACCGGATAGATCGCGCCTCTCGCCGCCATCATGGTGGCGGTGGCGACCTCGTTGACCTGCACGATGGCCGGCTGGGAGTGCGTGCGCACCGCGAAGATCGCCGACGTGACAGTTTCCGTGTAGCTGCCTTTGGCGGTGGCGACGATCCGGGCATCGGGCTGCGACCGGTTGAAATCGGCCACCAACCGCTCGAGTTCGCGGCGAAGCTCGCCGGTCATGGCATGCCAGAACTCCACCCTGGTTTCGGCCCGCGCCCAAGGGGGCGACAGCGTCACCAGTGTCCCGGCGAGCCAAGCCGCGAGCACGGCGCCGCATCTGGCGCCGGCGGCTCCCGGATTGCGCCTGACCGGGCTACACCCGGCCTTAAGTCTCAAATCCATGGTAAATTTCGATTCCGTCCGGTAAAACGACTGCTGGCAGTGTTGCAGCGTTTCAATGTTTCGTCGAGCGAATGTACCCCCTACCGATCGAGAGCGCAAAGATGTCCGACCTTCATCAGTGCGCGATGGGCGCCCCGCTCCTCGACCGCATCCGTCAGGCGAAATATCTGTCTGATACGAGTTCCGTTTGATCGCGCTCGACCATCAGTCCGCATTCGTATCCGGCGCCGAGCCGGCCGGCGCCTCGGGGCTCGGCGTCGAGCGTCTGGTGCGCGCACTGCCGATCCGATGGCGCATCGTCTCCATTGCGGCACTTAACGGCATCGTGGTCATTATTCTGGCCGGCCTCATCTGGAGCGGCGCCAAGGTGCTGAGCACCGCCTGGGACGAGGTGCGCCGCGTGCGCGAGTCCGACACGCTCCTCGCGCTGCTAGGCACCGAAGCCGGGCGGCTGCAGAGCCTCATCCACCAGTATATCAGCGAGCAGCGGCCCGAGACCTTTGCGGAAATCCTGCTTCTGCGCGAAGCCGTGCTCGGCACCTTGAAGACGCGCGGCGTCAATGACCCGATGCTGTCAGGCGCCGCGCCGGAGCTTATCGAGATCACGGAGCGCTTTCTCGGCGCCTTCGGAGACTTGAGGGCGCTGCAATCCAGCATCATGCGCAGCTACGAGGACGAGGTGCGCAGTCCGGCAAAGCAGATGGCCGGCGTCTACGCCATCATCGAGAGCGCGACCCCCGCCAAGGACGCCCTGATCGCTCCGGTGCTCGGAAAGTCGCGCGAGAGCTTCACCGCGATGCTGATGGCCGCGAATGCATATTATCTGTCGCTCGCATCCGATGCCAGCGAAGAGGCTCAAACCAATATTCGCCGAATCGAGGATGCCATCCCGGTCATGCGCGATCTCGCCGACAATGATTTGCAACGCTCAGCCCTCGACGCGCTGAAACAACAGGCGACGACGCTGCACAACGGCCTCGATAATCTCGCCGACCTGTTCGGCAAGCGGGCCAGCGTGCTGCGCACCGACATTGACGGCAACCAGGCCGCCATGATCACGGCGATTGACGACCTGTCGACCGAAATGGGCCGACGCGAGCGGGATGCCCAGATGAGGTTCGATCAGAGCCTCGGCAATATCTATCGCCGCGTGATGACCGTCGCAGTCTCATTCCTCTCCTTCATGCTGATCGGCAGCATGGTGGTGGCCCAAAGCATCCGCCAGCCGCTCAAGCGCCTGATGGCTGCAATGCGCGCGATTACGCTCGGCCGCTACGACCGGCCGACCCACGGCACCTCGGCCCGCGACGAAATCGGCGACATGGCGCGTGCCGTCGAGGTGTTTCGCGAGAACGCGATCGCCAAGGATCGGGCCGAGGCTGATCTGCGGGCCTCCAAGGAGCGTGCCGAACAAGCTTTGGCAGAGTTGCGAGACACGCAGAAGAACCTGATCCAGGCCGAAAAGCTCGCGGCGCTCGGCGGCCTCGTCGCCGGCATCGCCCACGAGGTCAACAATCCGGTCGGCATCAGCCTTACGGTGGCATCAAGTTTCGCGCGCCGATGCGAGGCATTTGCAGCGGAACTGCGAACGCCGCCGCTGCGCCGCTCCAGCCTCGACGACTTCGTCGCAATGAGCCGTGCCGCCGCGGATCAACTTGTTGCCAACTTGCAGCGTGCCGGCGAGCTGATCCAGTCGTTCAAGCAAGTTGCAGTAGATCGCAGCCATACGGAGCGCCGCGAGTTCGATCTCGCCGAGGCAACCGACCAGATCATCGCCAGCCTACGCCCGGTGCTCAGGAAGCTGCCCCTGTCGCTCGTCGTCGAGGTACCGCCGGGAATTTCCATGAACAGCTATCCGGGCTCCTACGGCCAGGTGCTGACAAACCTGTTCCTCAACACCGTGGTCCATGCGTATCCGGACGGTCACGCCGGAACGCTCAGCGTGAGCGCGCGGGCGGTCGGCCGCGACGACGTCGAGATCACCGTTGCGGACGACGGCGTCGGCATGGCGGAGGAAGTGAGGAGGCGCGCCTTTGATCCGTTCTTTACCACGCGACGCGATCACGGCGGCACCGGCCTCGGCCTGCACATCATCTTCAATATCGTCACCCAGAGCCTCGGCGGACGTCTCGCCTTGGATTCGGCGCCCGGACGTGGCACGACTTTCCGCATCAGGATTCCAAGGCATGCTCGCACTACGGCGGCTGTCGCAGCGACGGAAAAATAAATTGGCCGACGAGGACGAATTTCTTCAGATCATCGAAGATCAGGCGCCACCGCCAGAAGCCGGACCGCGGTGGAAGATCGCCGTGATCGACGACGATCCCGCCGTTCACGACGGCACGCGATTCGCGCTGTCCGACTACACGCTCAACGGCCAGCGGCTCGAAATCCTTTCGGCTTCGTCCGCCGCAGAGGGACGCGAATTGCTGGCCCGGCATCCGGACGTTGCGGCGGTGTTGCTCGACGTCATCATGGAGACCGATAGCGCCGGTCTCGATCTCGTCCACTTCATCCGCAGTACGCTCAAAAATGAAACTATCCGCATCATTTTGCGTACCGGCCAGCCCGGCCAGGCGCCGGAGCGGCGCATCATCGTCGACTATGACATCAACGACTACAAGGCAAAGACCGAACTCACCGCCGACAAGCTGTTCACCTCGTTGACGGCGGCGCTGCGCAGCTACCAGCAGCTCCAGCGCATGGTCGAGACCCGGCGGGGCCTCGAAATCATCGTCGATGCGGCGTCCACCCTCTACGATTTCAAGTCGATGCAGCGCCTTGCCGAGGGCGTTCTCACCCAGATCGCATCGCTCTTGAACGTTGATTGCGCCGGCATCCTGGTATTGCGCGACAGTGAAACCCACGACAGCTTTTCGGTGCTGGCAGGGTCCGGCTGCTACAGCCGGTTCATCGGCCCAGGCGGATCGAATGCTCTCAATCTTGAGTGGCACGAGGCCGTCCGCAAGGCGCTCCGCCGCTGTGGTCATGAGTTCCTGGCGCAGCGCTCGGTACTCTATATCAGGACAGGAGGCGGCCGGGAACTGGTCGTGCTGCTCGAATGCAGTAAGCAGCTCTCTGAGACCGACCGGGCGCTGGTCCAGATCTTCGGCAGCCGACTCTCGGTTGCGTTCGACAATGTCATGCTCTACGAGCAGCTCCAGCAGGCCAACACCCATCTCGAGGACCGGGTGCGGCAGCGCACCCGCGAGCTCCTGCAGGCCAATACGCGCCTTTCCGCGCAATGGACGCGGTTGCAACGCGCCAACGCCTTCAAGAGTGAAGTACTCGGCACCGTCGCCCACGACCTGAAGAACCCGCTCGGCGTCATACTCGGCCGCACCGAAATGCTGACCGAAATGGTGGGGAACGCCGCGTCGTCGGTCGACAACGTCAAAGCTCAGGTTGTCCATATCCGCACCGCGGCCCACCGGGTGAGAGAAATCATCGACTCGCTGATATCGGATGCCATGGCGGATGCCCTTGACGTCACAATCAGGCGGGAGCCGGTGGATCTGGTGGCGCTGCTGCGTGACCTCGTCGATGCCAACCAGCCCCTTGCGGCACGCAAGGATCAGACGATCGCGCTCACGGCGCCGGCCAAGATCGACTGGCTGTGCGATTCCGACCGCGTTCGCGAGGCGATCGACAACGTGCTGAGCAATGCCATCAAGTACAGCCCCATTGGAGGCCGCATCGAAGTGGCCATCGAATCCAGCGACCAGTCTGCCGTCATCCGGATCAGCGACCAAGGCCCGGGCTTGTCGCCCGAAGACATTGCGCGTCTGTTCGGGCGCTTTCAGCGCCTATCGGCGAAGCCGACCGGCGGGGAAACCTCCACGGGTCTCGGCCTGTCGATTGTGAAGCGAATTGTCGATTTGCACGGCGGCACCGTGGTGGCTGAGACCACCGGCCCGTCCGGCACCACCTTCAAGATCGCGATTCCGTCCGCATGAGCCGCGCCCTGCACATCGTAGTGGTGGACGATGAGCCCGACGCGCGCGACATGGTCGGCGACTATCTGCGGATGCACGGATTTACGGTATCGCTCTGCGATGGCGGCGCCAGCCTTCGCGCCGAGATTGCCAGGGGGCGGCCCGACCTGATCGTGCTCGATCTCCATATGCCGAAGGAGGACGGCCTCTCCATTATCCGCGACCTCAAGCAAAAGTCCGACATCCCGGTCATCATGCTGACAGCGACTGCGAGCCCGATCGACCGGGTAGTCGGCCTTGAACTCGGCGCCGACGACTATCTCGCAAAGCCCTGCGAGATGCGCGAATTGCTGGCGCGGGTCCGTTCGGTGCTGCGCCGTGCCGCCCCGCCGGTCGCGGCGGCTGCAGCGCCGGCCAGGAATCTGGTTCGTTTCGGCACCAAATGGCTCGATATGGATGGGCGCTCGCTTCGCGACGAGGAGGGCAACGAGCATCCGCTGACCGGATCGGAATATAGCCTGCTGAAAGCGTTTGCCGAAAACCCGAAACGGGTCCTCACCCGCGAACGCCTGCTCGAACTCGCCAATGCCCGCGACGCCGAGGCCTTCGATCGGGCTGTCGACATCCGGATCATGCGTATCCGGCGCAAGATCGAGCCCGACCCGGCCCGCCCCAGCGTCATCCGCACCGTAAGGGGGGGCGGCTATTTGTTCTCCCCGATCGGCGAAAAGCCGTAGGCCGTTCTCGCCTGTAGCCCGGGTTGAGCGCAAGCGAAACCCGGGGGCGACGCTGCCGTATTGATAGGGCGGCCCCGGATTTCGCTTAAGTTTATCATCGGGCCGGCCCGATGGCAGGCTCCGGGCGGACCCGGTGGCTCAATCCGGGCTACACTTGCTCAATCCACGCCACGGCTAACGACCAGGTGACCGTTCGTTCACCGCAAACCTTCCGATTGTTTCGTTGCGGCAGGGCACACGAAACAATACCCCGAGCCCGCGAAACCATTTCCGTCGCCCTACGTAGATGAGGTGAAACAGCCGGTGGCTAAATTCCCAGCCGATGGTGCGATGTAGCCGCGCGGGGGAGGCAATAACAATGCAAACCACCGGCTCGCCAGTGCCCAAGTCCGCCAGCAGGGGCGGCTTGGTGGGGGCCTCGTCCGATGAAGCTCTGATCGCGGCGATCGCGGCGGGCGACCGCGCTGCTATGCGCATCCTTTATAATCGTCACCAGGTTCGCGTTTTCCGCTTTGCCGCGCGGCTCGTGGACGACGCCGCTTCCGCCGAGGACGTCGTTAGTGAAGCCTTCATCGAGGTATGGCGGCAGGCCGACCGCTTCGAGGGGCGGTCTTCGGTTTCGACGTGGATCATGTCCATCGCGCGCTTCAAAGCGCTGTCGGTGCGCCGTCGGCGCCAGGAGATCGAGCTTGACCAGAAGGTGGAGGAGACGGTCGCCGATCAATACTCCACGCCGGAACAAATCCTGCTGGAGACAGACCGCCGCGCCCAGCTCCGCGCCTGCCTGTCCCAGCTCTCACCCGACCACCGCGAGATCATCGATCTCGTCTACTATCACGACAAGACCATCGAGGAAGTCGCCGAGATCGTCGGGGTGCCGAAGAACACGGTCAAAACGCGGATGTTCTACGCCCGCAGACGCCTTGCCCAGCTGCTGGCCCAGCACGACGACTTCGCTCATCTCACCGCCGCAGCGGGCTGACCCTTCAAGGCCCATTCCGCCCGAGTGCCGCTGTTACGGCGCTGCTCTAGCCAAGCCCCTCCCCCGCGCGCG
>WNFG01003461.1_pt1 | contig 13188 bp, 10 predicted proteins | sample 5400431 | NCBI WGS metagenome assembly WNFG01 (sample SAMN13153346, study PRJNA577476) | soil metagenome | isolation source: 120 cm saprolite under Douglas fir tree site 2 hole 3 replicate 2 | place: USA:California | collected 2015-04-18
TCAAGCTACTTGGTATGGGTAGCGCATATTTCGCGCCATCTGCTTCAGTCCTGCAAATGGTCGATTCTATTTTACTCGATAAGAATATGATTATGCCATGCGCGGTTTATTTGCAAGGCGAGTATGACATACATGGACTCTTTGTTGGCGTACCCGTTAAGCTCGGCGCACAGGGATTAGAGCAGATCATTGAGATCGAACTGACCCAGGACGAGAGATCACTGCTCCAGAAATCCGCTAATGCGGTGAAAGAACTGGTAGAGGTTATGGGAATTTAGTGTCACCTCGAGACATGAAACCTCCTGATTTTTTGAGGTTTCATGTCTCAGCTTTTCCCTTCCGCTCCTCATTAGCTACCCCTGCTATGAGAGCAATGAACTCTCCTTTGAGTTTCGACTGCTGCATCACCCATTGCAAGAGTGATGTAATAGTTCCTCGTTGAACTAACTCAAACATTTTGGTTAAATCATTAGCGATTGCGGCTTCTCTGTCCCCCAGAACTTCAAGAGCATCCTGCAAAAAAGCTTCCAGCCGATAAGGACTCTCATAAAAGATGAGTGTATGAGGCGATTCCTTATCGATTTCGATGAACCTGCGCCTGGGACCAGATTTACGCGGTGGAAAGCCCCGGAAGGTGAAACTATGAACAGGAAGTCCAGACAGCACAAGCGCCATGATCAAGGCTGTTGGTCCTGGTATCATGGTCACGTCTATGTTAGCGGTGATAGCGCGACGCATCAGGGTATAACCCGGATCAGAAATACCTGGAGTTCCGGCATTTGTGACCAGGGCAACCGATTTCCCCTGCCTCAGCAGATCTTCAAGTTGTTGGCCTGCTCGCTGTTCATTATGTTCATGGAAAGCTATTTGAGGCTTCGAAATATCGAAATGTTTGAGCAGCAAACCAGTCTTACGCGTATCTTCGCTCGCTATCATATCCACTTCACGTAACGTGGAGAGCGCGCGCAATGTTATGTCATTGAGATTCCCAATAGGAGTAGCGACCAGGTAGAGCATATTATTGTACTTCTCTTCTCATCGCCTGCAACCTCTCGAGCACTTCCGGGCGTTTTACCTTGAGTGTATGAGTGCGTGGGAAATCTTCTTCTGGCCAGACTGTGAAGCCGTGTACCTGTTGTTGAGAAGCAAGCTGCTTGTTGGCTTGTTGAACTGCTGACTTCGCTTTATCTGGATCATCCATCAAAAGCACACCATGCACAATTGGTCCCTCATCACCCTCCATAAGTCCAAAAACAACGGCATCCTTGACTATTGGATTGGCGACTAACACATTTTCGATATCTTCCGGGTAGACATTTAAGCCGTTCGCAAGCACAATCAAGTTTTTCTTGCGTCCTTTCAGATACAGATTTCCTTTCTCATCCCTAAATCCCAGGTCACCAGTATGGTACCACCCATTCTCGAAGGAAGCGGCTGTGGCCTCAGGGTTCTTCCAGTAGCCCAGTGCTACATTTGGTCCCTTGACCAGTAGTTCACCATCTTCCGCTATGCGTACCTCCACACCTGGTATAGGCTTACCAATCGAATCATAAATGTGTTCATTATAGGGGGTAACGGAAACAACTGGAGCGCACTCAGTGGCCCCATATCCCTGCATCACCCTGAAGCCCATAGTCTCCCAGCGCTTGTGTAGCTTTGGCGGTAAATACGCTCCACCGCTCACAAAGAAGCGAAAATGCCCACCAAAGCGCCTATGCACCTGTCTGAAGAGCACTCGTCGGAACCGAAATGGGAGTCGTGAGGCGATACGATGAAGTACTTCCCACTGTTTCTCTTTCTTCTGTTGCCTGACTTGCCGCTCAATGCCATGGAGGAAAAGTTGAAGCGCCTGGGGCACCAGAACCATGCAAGTGACGTGCTGAGAAACAAATAGTTTCAATAATGTCTCAGGTGAAAGCGTGCGTGCATACACAACACTAGCACCAACGTAGAGTATAGCTATCTCGATTGTAAGTTCAAACATGTGGCTCAGAGGTAAGATGGAAAGAGCACGATCATCCTTAAGAATGTTCACAAATGAGACTGCTGCGATGGCATCGCTCGTAATATTGAGATGACTTAACATGACACCCTTTGGTTGTCCTGTTGTTCCTGATGTGAAGACAAGCTCTGCCAGGTCATTACCATCGATTTCTGGTAATGTTGCCACATCAAGCGTTCTCTGGGGTAAAGCATCAATATTTATCAAAGGAACATGAGGCTGTTCGAGACCACTGTACTGCTTCTGAGTCGTGATCAGATATTTCGCCTCTGTCGACTGCTCAATTTTAGAGAGGAAATCTTCTTTTGAGTTTACATCTAATGGTACGACAACAGCGCCGGTGAGCAAAGCGCCAAAATAAGCAACCATCCAATCTATACGACTGGCCGACCATAAGATGATACGGTCTCCTTTCTCTAGCCCTTCCTCCTCTAAGTAACCGGCGAAACTATGCACTCGTTCCAGTAGGTCCCCGTATGTCAGCGAGGTCATGTCTCCCTCACCTATAGGTTCAATAAAAGCAATACGTTCACTGTAACGAGAAACTGCTGTGAGTAATAATTCATTGATGGTCTTCATAAGCTATAGCCTTTCTATTATGCAGTATAGAGCCAGTGAACAATGCTTCCAGCCGATAGATCCGTATATCCAGATCCAGACATTCAATTGTTTCTATGAAAAATGCGGATTACTATCGCTGAAACGTAGCTTCTTCTGTTGCTGTGCATTATAGAATGTGTTGAGATTTTTTTCCAGTAGTGTGCATCTGAATCTTTTATCATGAAATCGCAGCATAGTACTAATTTCGGCGCCCGTGTGAGATTTCTTGCTTATTATGCCGAATATAATATGATTACAATATCATTGCGTATGCAGAGATTTAATCGCATAAACCTGAACGCCATAGGAGTCAAAAATACAGTTATTGCCCTATTTTAATTGATGTGCTTGTTTTGAATGTAAATTAACATAATTTGCAATAGAAACTATGGTTATATCCTACAATTTTCTCTGGAAGAATAGAACTCTTTTCAATATAAACACACTATGATAAACTCAAAGTCTCCACATATACATTTAAGGATTTTATAGATATTTCTGGACCAAATTATTGACTTTCATAGTTTTATATGATATTCTGGTTTCAAGAAACCTTTTGGTCTGATTATCTCTATGCAGAAAAATCAAAAACACATGTAATTATGTAGAAGATGTTGTGTTAGAATTTGCTGCATAGAGATAATTGTAATTGACCTGTACTAAGTGTTTCCATACACTGAGTTTAACAGTAACTAAAGATCCGGGATATTCTCCCCCCGTATCCAAAAAGAAAGGAAACGTTCGTATGGCTACAACAGAAACGGCCAATGTAGGTAGAGCCGTCGCCGCAAGGGTTGGCACTAATATTCGGGAGGTAAGAACAAAGCTTGGTCTCACTCAAGCCCAACTTGCCTCTCCTGAATTCTCAATCTCCTACATTTCTGCAATCGAAAGAGGCAAAATTCGACCTTCACTGAAGGCTTTATCTATCCTGGCTAAACGCCTTGACGTTCCCCTTACTTTCCTGCTCGAAGGTTCGCCTTCTGGTGCAGCAGAGGCAAGAGCTGTCGGCTATTCCCCTGCAGATTCAGGTCCGGATCAGCGCATCGATGTAGATCTCTTGCAGGCCAGTGTGCTCATCCAACAGCAACACTATCAGGAGGCCGTTGAGCTTTTAGCACCTATCCAACCAGACCGCATTACCACTGATCAAGTCTATCGTCTCTTCTTGCTACGTGGCGAGATCCACTTGGGATTACACGAATATCAAGAAGCTGTCGTCGATTTGCGAGCGGCCGTAACGCAGGCAGAAAGTCTGAATGACATTGAATATATAGAGCGCGCACGAAATCTCTTAGGTAAAGCATACTTCTTGTTATATAACTACACACTGGCCATGGAGAATCATCTCCGCTGCAATACAGCCATCGAGAATGGACAGATCAGTGATCCAATCTTCTCTCTTGAGGTCTATAACAATCTCGCAAATGACTATTACAGGCATGGCGATTCGGAGAATGCGATCACCTTTTATCACAAGGCATTAGAGACCCTGGACGGAATGAAGCGCGACAGTCGGAGCTTTGCTGAAAAGTATATGGAGATAGGCCAGAACTACAAGTCAATTGGGAAACCGGTCTTAGCGCGTGACTATCTCATGAGAAGCCTGGCACTCTATGAAATGCGCGATGAACAGAGGCTTGTTGGGCTTACTCATCACCATCTTGGCAAGACACTAGAGAAAAAGAGTGACTTTGATGGCGCAGAAAAGGAGTATAGGGAAGCAATAACCATTGAGGAAGAAATAGAGGATGATGTTTCAGCCTCCATGTGCCACACCAGCCTGGCAGAATTCTTGCTGAAACGTGGGAGAGTTGACGAAGCAGAGCAAGAGGCTCAAGAGGCTCTCGCGTTTGCGAATGCAAGCCAGGATGTCCAGACACGGGGACAGGCGCTTATGGCTCTTGGTCAGATTCGATATAATGCCAAAGACTACGCCGGCTCAGATAAACTGTTCACTGAAGCGTTAGATTTACTGGATACGTCCGACGCACATGAAATTGCGGCTGGAGCTTACTCCCGCTATGCTAACCTGTTAGAGGAGCGCGGTGAGGTACAGCGCAGTTTAACCGCATTCAAAAAGGCGTTCGAGCATCAGCGCCTGGGGAATCGTGGTCACGTAGAGTAGAAATACAATAAATGAAACGTGGGCGGAGAAACAGGGCAATCCCTGTTTTTCCGCCCACGTTTCATTTAGATATTGAAACTCACCGGACAGATCACTTTCTATGCTAAAATAGAAGTGCGTGCAATACATTTCAACCTATAATACTTATTATGCGTTTTCCGCATGCATGCCACCATCTTGGAGGGTTCGCGAATGCCATTCACGGCACACGATCTCAGGTATAACTTAGAAGACAATTTTCCCACACTTTGCGCTTATTTACAGCAACGTGCTAAACGATGGCTGGGTCCGTTCGCCTATGATTCCTATGAAGTCGATGTAGTAGTTGGACATGTTGTTGAACAACTAACCAGGCTTGGACTGTTGGGTGGAAGTGATCATGCTCCTGAAACTGTGTTAGATCGTTTGAGTAACGCGCAATTTTATGCATTCCTAAACCAGAGTGTGAAAAATAAAGCGATAGATCGTTTGCGTCGGCGCCGTTTGCCAACAAGCACACTTGCTGAACTTGAAGGTTCAGGCAACACTGAAGAGGAAAATGACCCTCTCAATACTGTGGCCGATTCTATCTGGGGTTCTCCTCCTTTTCCTACACCGGAAGCAGCAGCGTTACAGGCTGTATCTCAGGAAGAGTTACGCATTTTACTGAAGCGTTGTATTGAAGAGTTGAGTTCGGCTCCTCGCCAACTTCAGGCCGTCATTCAAGAGCTTGATGAGATAGGTGCAGGAGATCTTTTTCAGGAATTAAAAGAGGAATTTCGTACGCAATTAGCCGATTTGGAACTTTCGCATCTCAGTCAGCACAAAGATCATGCTCATAAAAAGCTACGTCATTGTCTCCAAAAAAGTAATACAAATTTGGCAGTTCTCATTGCTTTACGTTTGACAGAGTATGGACAATATTCTACTGGCACTGATGAGATGTCGATAGATATCAAGACCCTTGTGAAGGAGAGTATTTCCGAAGCAAAGGTGCAAAAGGGTCTGAATCATCTGGTTAGAGTGGGCTTACTTGATTGGCATGGTGAGGAGATTGTTCGCTTCTCCTCAGTTCAACTGAAACACCTTGCGCGCTTCTATGAAGAAGGAGAGTAGGCTACAGACCTTGGAGGAGCAATTATGAACAAACACAATGACGGCTTATCCGATATTCGCAATGAGTACTTGCCACTGGCACAGTGGTTGCAGCAGGTACTGGCAACCACACCCCAACATTCAAAAGCTGAACTCTCTGCCATTACAGATAATGGAGGGCAGTTTGGAGATGAATATCATATTGAATTCTACCAGCAATTGCCTGATTTTGTACTGGCGCTTCTCAATAACAATACACAAGAAGCTACAACACGCTTTGCCCCTTTACTGTTTCACTTAATAGGTTGCCCTATTTGCCACGCAGCGTATCTAGAGATATATGATGCGATGCGTGCAACAATAGGAATTGACGAAGTACATACACCGGTTGCCCAGTGGCCACAGTCTATAGCAACCACTTCTACTCGTATGCTGGTAGATATGTGCCGGTTATTAATTAAACAAGCAGCAGCAGTTTTGCGCCAGGCACGTCACGATCACACTGATAATGATGCATGGGCCCGTTCGCTGCTACAACAAGCAATTTATCTTAGTTCGCATTTAATGCAAAGCACACTGCGACAACGAGCGTTACGGGACCTTGTCGAGGTCGCAACCTTTTTCGATGAAGCCATCATACCTGCAGCGCATTCGTATACTCCAGTTTTAAGTATTGGCAGCGGTTCACGGCATGGTAAGATTAAACGCCGAGCCGAAACACTCGGACGTCCAGTTGGACAGGCTGCTATATACTTGCAATCAGGTTTATCAGAGATAGAGGGCACGATTACACAAAACCAGGAAATACTTGAATTACATCTGGAAGACCTTAGACAGGAGTTGCGAGGTCGATTTCTTACTATCTCTATTCCTTTAGGTGCTCTATTAGAACCTGTGCGATGGATAGGCGGTAATCCTCACGCTATTCGCAGTCAGGTTCCTGTCAGTGAAGATGGAGCCCTCACAACACCCCTGGGCATGACTGACTTACGGCTTAGCGATCCAGAAGACCATAATCTGTTGGAAGCGATGTTTAAAAAGCTCGATGTTCGACCGGCTGACTAGCATGGGAAGAATGAGATTTGTTCGCAGCTACTCACGCTCCCGACTATTCTCATAGGCCTTTTTATAAAATCTGAGCGCTTCATTTGGCAACCCTCTCTCTTCTAATGATTGTGCGTAGATTGCAGCTTGATCAGCGAGTTCCTCGCGAATATTGAGACGCTCAAGTATACCCAATCCTGCCGCAAAATGTGTATCGCCCTCTTTGTAGTCTTTTTGGGCATATGCAATTTTACCTGATGTGATGAAGATAGAGGCTTTTACAATGCCATCCCCATAAGGCAATGCTAGTTCGCGAGCTTTTTGCGCATACTCATGCGCATTTTTAACTTCGCCATGCCTGAATAGCACATCTGCTGTAGTAGCAGTTACACTGGCAAGAGCGAGTTTATCTTTTTTCAATGAAGCATCTTGCAATAATCTCTCTAGATAGATCAATGTTTTTTGCTGATCTTCATGAAGCATCGCTTTACCAAGGTAGTAATAAATCTCGCTCCTCAACGAATCACTATAATCCCGAAAAAGAAGCTGTAAAGATTTGTGCCCATAAAGCGCAGCCAAAAAGTAATTCTGCGTTTCGGCAAGGTATCTAGAAATATCCATGTACATCGAAGAAAGCTGATCTGGCGATATAAACTCTTCATTTATGGCGAGCGCATGTTGGAACTGTTCGATTGCTTCATCAACTTTGTCCAGGTCGATACAATGCAAACCTATGTTGGTATAAACTTGAGCATCAAAGAATGCATCGTGCGGTTGCTGTTCCTTTTCGAGTCGGTCCAGGTTACGTTGATGATATGCAAATCCTTGTGCGTAATTGTGCATAGAGGCATGAACCATTCCCAACAAATTGAGTATATGTTTAACCCAAAAATCGTTTGGATCATTAGCACTTTTTAAAGCCTCAGCAAGAACAGATTCACTCTCTTGTAAAAAGCCTAGTTGGTAAAAAGCCCAGCCAAGTAAATAGCGTTGTCGTATCTCTTGTTCAGATTTCAAGGCATCAGATGAGAAATTACGCAGGAGTGCCACTGCTTGACGCTCGTTTCGTTGATGAATAAAAAGTTGCGCTTCTAATAATTGTAATTCTGTGTCTTCCTTATTTTCAATCGCAGCATCTCGCTCAGAAAATGCATTCAATCCTTGCATTGCTTGTTGTGATAATAGGTCTGAAGAAGAAAGACCTAATCGCTGCGCGAAAATTTCTAGTGCGCGGAGTGAGGGATGAATTTGTCCGCGTTCGATTGCTGAAACATAGCTGACCGAGAAGTCTGGTTGAGCAAGCTGGCTCTGCGTAAACTTCCTGGCCAATCTGGCTGCTCTAAGTTTAGCCCCTACTGTTTGTCCAATTCGCCGAAGATCAGAATCGTATGCCATAATACCCTCCTACCATCAGTAGCTTAATCTATTTGAGAGTCAATAAATAGCAAAATATATTTCACATGCATTGTATAGTATGTTCTTGCCTAGAGTCAACATTAAAATATCAAAACATGATCAATCGACATGAATATTCTCATCTTGTGTAAAAGTAGAATTATTTTGGGGCGACTTAAGGATTACTTTTCTCAGACGGTACCAAACTTTTTACAATGATGGCTTTGGCACCCGCGTTTAGTGGAGACCTTGCATAGGTTTATATGGGCATTCATCTCATCACAGCTCTGACTGCTTGCTACCTATTTGGAGTCAGTGCCCCCTGCTGCGCCATTGACCTGTTGCAATTGAACGAGGCAGTAAACGGGTATACCATGTGACCCATCTTGCTTGTCAATCGATGGTAACAATGATACACTTCTTCCGAAGAAAATAAGAATGGCATCTTTAAGTCAAGGATATAGACGTGAACATTAGCTCCAGCATACGTAGACTTACGTACCTGTTTATCATACTCTTCGTCGGGCTTAGTGCAGGCCTCGTCTACTGGCAGGTAGTGGCGGCACAACAGGTTGCCTCAAATACCTTTAGCACTTTTAGTCGCAAATGCAGTAATGATAACGCTCCAATTCGCGGGCACATCTTCGATCGCAATGGCGTGTTACTTGCGTACTCAAAGCCGAGCAATAACCCAACGCTTTGCGGCTACCAACGTGTTTACACCAAAGATGCACAGTCACTGGAAGGTGTTATAGGATATTACATTAGCCCACTTTTCGGCTCCACAGGTATTGAAAAGCAGTTTGATGCGTACCTGAATGGTCAGGTAGGTTCAACCGGTCTCAACAATACTATCAAAACAATACTCCATGTCCCACCTGTCGGAGATGATATCTACCTGACAATAGATGCGCGTATACAGAAGATTGTCAATCAATCCTTCGACATCACATCCCCTGTTGACAATATCACGGTCTTTCAACCGAAGGGAGGCTCAGTCATTGTCTCAGATCCCCATACGGGGGAAATACTTGCTATGTTGAGCCGTCCAGGGTACGATGCCAATTGTATTGTTAGCTGTACTCCAACCCAACTCAGAGACGATTTTGTTTCAAAAGGTTACGCTGCAAATATCGGTTGTATTGCTCCTTGTACGCTTGATCAATTCAAAACTGCCTTGCAGAATAGCGGATATAATCCTAATTTTGAACAGTGTTTCTCATGCAACCTGATCTACTTTAACCAGCTCGAGAGAGACCCCCAACAACCTTTGCTCGAGCGCCCTATCGATTCGTGTTATGTGCCAGGTTCGACATACAAAACAATGACCCTTATGGCAGGACTTGACTCAGGAAGTTCACATCTTGATGATAAGTACTACAACTTTAACGGCTTCAATCCTCCTCAATACCCACAGGCGCTTGGCCCGGTCTTGATAGGCGATGGATTCGATAAGGAGAAGTTTGGTCCAGTTGGTAATAATATCAGCGGCTATACGTCTACGTATCCTGTAAATCTGCTATACGGATATACGCATTCCGATAATATCATCTTCGCGCAGGCAGGCGCGAAAGCAGGCGTTAACACCTGGCTCAATTATAACCGCGCACTTTATGTCGAAAAGCAAATTCCATTTGATCTTCCTGTACATGTAAGTACAGTTACCCCTCAGCGGAACCTCTGCCCTATTACTGCACCTGCGGAGACAACAACAAGCCTTAAGCAAGTTGCAGAAAACTCCTTCGGTCAGGGTGTTGACTTTATAACACCGATGCAGATGGCACTGATCAACAATGCAGTCGCCAATAATGGGCATTTGATGAGGCCAACATTAATATCCAAGATTGTTGATCCAAATCAGACTATACTGCAATCTTTCAACCCACAAGAGCTTGGTACTCCGATTTCGGATACGACAGCAGAGCATGTACGTGATGCGATGTATGGCGTCGTACAGTGCGGTTCTGGATCGCTTTCGTTGGTTCAATTAACAGGTTCGCCATGGTCGGTAATTGGCAAAACAGGGACAGCACAGACAGATAATACCGGCAAAACTCCGGCTCAGTCCTGGTTTATAACACAAGCTCCATATGTTTACCAGTCTAACCAGCTACCACGAATAACTATTGTGGCCATGAAGGAGCATGGCGGTGAAGGTGCTTTTGTTAATGGGCCTATGCTCAGAGCTATCTATGATAGCATCTTTACACAAGTGATCAAGGATGTCCCACAACCACCACCTCCTGACCCGAATTTCTGTTTTAAAACAGGTTTACTTCAACCACATCCATAACCTGTCTTGATGTGACTCAGGCACACTTGCCGTTTCTTATATACCTATTTTGCCACCTGGGTGACATAATGATGAGTACGACAGAGCATAGCACATGGGTGTCTTTGTAAACCATGAAGCAACTTAAACAAAGATTCGGCAGCATCTATAGCGAAGATGAAGAACGAGTCCTCGGCCCCTGGCAGAGGATACGCCAATATCTTCTTGCACCTATTGCCGCTATTCTTTCGCGTCTGGGGATCAGCCCTGACATGCTTTCTTATACCTCGGTCGCCTTTGGTATAGGTTTTTTCTTACTGGCTCCATTTCATTTTGCTGTTGCATTCTGGTTACTCGTAGCCTCAATTATCTGTGATGGGCTTGATGGAGTAGAAGCCAGACTCAAAAGAACTAATACAGCTCGTGGATCATTCACAGATATGTTCTGCGATCAGGCTGTGGTGGCTTTCAGTGTTGCTGGAATGGTCTGGAGAGGCAGCATTAATCCAGTCCTGGCAATTTTGTTTGTCTATGTGTACACTTCGTTAGTCATCTTCTTGATGTTGCATCGTATGTTAAAGGTCTCATCACACTGGATTGTGCGTCCCAGCCGCATGCTGCTCTATATCGCCATCGCACTGGATTTCTTCTTTAGCATTAACCTGCTCAACATTCTCCTGGCGACGTACTTACTGGCATTCCCAATGCTGGCTCTTAGCTTTTGGAGACTGCGAAAGGCGTTATAAAGCCTATAGCCCCTATCATGGCCGAATAGTTTCGTAGATAAGCGGCCTCACGGTCACAGGTGCATCACTCCATGCAAAGCAAGCTAGCAATGCCTCCTGGACATCGAAGGCTTCGGACTCACTGCGCGCATGAATTTCCACCAACGGCTCGCCAGCTTGACGATAATTTCCCATCTTTGCCTGCAAAATGAAGCCCGTACTATGATCTATCTGCTCACCTTTCTTAAATCGGCCAGCACCAAGGCGCATACTTGCCAGACCCATCTGCTCCGCTTCGATACCTGCGATATAGCCGCTACGTGGAGCAAGCAGCATGGTACGTACCGGTGCTTTCGGTAGTAATTCTGGCTTCTCAATCTGATGAGGATCACCACCCTGTGCTGCAATAACCTCAGCCAATTTAGCTACGGCTGCACCTGTATGGATAGCTTGTTCAATACGCTTCCCGGCGTCGGACACCGTAGTCACCGCCCCAGTCATTACTAAAAGTTCAGAGGCTTCATGATAACAGAGCTCAGAAACATCCTCTGGTCCCTCTCCGTGTAAAATAGAGATTGCTTCGGCCATCTCCAGAGCATTCCCAACAGCGTGACCCAATGGTTGATCCATTGAGGTAATAGCCGCAACGGTATGAAGGCCCGCTAACCGTCCAATATCTACCATCGTTTGCGCAAGTTCTCGCGCCTGTTTAATATTCTTCATGAATGCGCCAGAACCAACTTTCACGTCCAAGAGCAGGTGAGAAGCGCCTATCGCCAGTTTTTTACTCATGATACTGGCAGCAATCAACGGAATACTCTCAATAGAGCCTGTAACATCGCGAAGCGCATACATCTTGCCATCGGCTGGCGCAAGATCACTTGATTGACCTGCCAGCACTATGCGATGTTGTATGAGAATACGCATAAATTCTTCACGTGAAAGAGTCGAACGAAAACCAGTAACCGACTCCAGCTTATCGACTGTACCACCTGTATGGCCCAACCCCCTTCCTGTCATTTTACCAACTGCCACGCCGCATGCCGCTGCCAGTGGTGCAACTGCCAGGGTGACTTTATCACCAACTCCACCTGTGCTATGTTTATCCACTACAGGCGAAATAGTATCCCGCACGTGCAGTTCTTCACCAGAATGTGCCATTGCCAGTGTCAGGTCGCTCGTCTCCCGCGCATTCATACCACGCCAGTAGATAGTCATCAGCAAGGCTGACATCTGATAATCTGGGACCAGCTCTCGCGTATATTGGTCAACCAACCAGTTAATTTCTGCTGTGCTGAGAATATCACCATCGCGTTTTTTGCGAATCAGTTCAACTGCTTGCATACGAGGTCCTACCTGACTTACACACTACTCAGTTAAAACAATACGCACAGAGTCGATTTCAAATCCGTTCCCTGTCTCGATTTGATAACGATTCACGATTAAACCACCCAGACGCACACCATGGTCAAAAACAAGTTGACCATTCGTAAATGCATACACCTGCGTATCTTGTTCAAGCACACCCTGAATGATGATGGTGTCGAAGCGATCCTCCAGTTGCTCTTTGAATGCCTTGAGAAGCGTAGCAACTTGTTGCCAGGCAACGCCTTTTGGATAGACTATTCTCACAATTTTCTTACGGCCATCTCCGACAGCGCTCTGTACTACAGTATAGGCCAGAGCGCCCTGCTCAAGCGCTTGCAGTTGCTCTACCGTATGCGGTGGAAATTGTGTAGGCGGCTCAGGTGGTGGAGGCTCAGGTGGAACCATCGGAGCCTCGGGCTGAATAGGTGTCTGTATAGATTGAGACGGCATGGTTGGAGCACGACGCCTCTGTGTTACAGATGCCTGCTGTGTTTGTTGTTGCGAAGATTGTGGCATATTTGTAGGGCGTCCTTGCAATGGAGTTGAAGCGCCCTGGCGTTGCTGGGACGGCGGGTATTGA
>WNFG01003465.1_pt1 | contig 13184 bp, 14 predicted proteins | sample 5400431 | NCBI WGS metagenome assembly WNFG01 (sample SAMN13153346, study PRJNA577476) | soil metagenome | isolation source: 120 cm saprolite under Douglas fir tree site 2 hole 3 replicate 2 | place: USA:California | collected 2015-04-18
GTAACTCGATTCTGCTTTCGTGCTGACCCGATCAATTCCCATACGTCGATTTGAATCGCGCAGCCCTTCGTGTCCAGATTGCTCGCCAGTAATTGAGGCGGGCGTCAGGATCGGGGTTAGGGTCACGCAAGGAGATCGATAAGACCACCTCTCGCTCCCTCTAAGAATGAATGAAAACGAACGACGTATGAATATACTAACCCCGTCCCACGAGGCGGAATCACCAAATCTTTTCATAAGGGCGGCGCTCAACTCCCGATAAGCCCCGACTGCGTCTTCTACGCGTCACTGGTGCCAGAAACTTGTCGAGAGCGATTTGCATTGACAGCGGCAAACGTCGGGCCTAGCACCATCAAACACTCGCAGAATCTGCCCTAGACTATGGGCTGGGTGGTGAGGGAGGTTGAGCCGGCTGGGCGGGCGTCTTCGCGGGATAGATCAGGATGACGAGTTTGGAGGAGTCGCCGGCGCCTTTGGTTTTTCCGAGACCGATGGTTTTGAGTCGTGTGTCCTCCAACTTGAAATTCTGGGCAAGGTAATCGCGCACAACTTTCGCGCGGGCTTCGGTGAGAACACGAACTTTGTCGGTATCGCCCTTCGATTCAGAGGAGGCGACGACGGCAAGGCCGAACGTATTCTGTTCGAGGTATTTTCCTGCCTCATCCAGGGATTTCTTATTCTTCAACTTCGCGCCCTCGGGCTTGTCGAAAATCTCGTTTGTATCGTACTCAAAATCCTTCGTACGCGCCCGGGCGGGGAGGCGGGAGATGGCATGCTGGGTCAATTCGGCCGTGTCGTTGTAACCGCGCTTTTCAAAGAATCCACGGAGAAGGAAATTGTGCTGGAGCGCTTCCATATTGTCACGGAAGGCGGCGACACCAGCATGGGCTTCGTCCGTGAGCGCACGGGCTTGTTCGGACATGTCTTTGGTTGTCTCACTCGCGATTGTGTCGCCGTTCTGGACGGCATCGGCCTTCGGTGAACCGAATGAGACTTCGATGTACTTGTCGCCCAAGAGTCCTTCTGTCTTGATGGAAGCGTGGGAATCTTTCTTGATGATATTGCGAGTCGCGCTGCGTAAATTCATCACCACGGTCACTTTTCCGTCCGATTGAGAAGGCAAGTCGATCTCCTTGACCGTGCCCTCATGAATTCCCCCGACGCGGACGTCAGCGCCATTGTTCAAGCCGCCGACGTTCTGGAAATCGGCTTTCAAACCGTACGTCGAACTGAACAAGAAATCCTTGTTGCCGATCAAGAAGATGCCAATGGAGAGAAACAACAGCCCCATGAAGATAAAAACGCCTACTCGAAACGCTGTGGACATCGTCTTCACCTAAGAGCCGCTCAGAAATTGCGTGACGAACGTGTCACGACTCTTTTGCAAGTCCTCGAACGTTCCCTCGATCAAAATCTGGCCGTCACGCATCAGAGCCAGACGGTCGGAAATGGCCCGCGCCCCGTGAATATCGTGAGTAACGACAACTGAAGTCATATTGCGCTCCTTCTGCAACCGCAGAATCAAGTCGTCAATCTCCGTAGCGGTTATCGGGTCGAGTCCGGCAGTGGGCTCGTCGAACAGCAGGATGTCTGGTTCCAAGGCCAAGGCTCGTGCCAAGCCCACGCGCTTTTGCATTCCGCCGGAGATTTCCGCGGGCAATTTGTGCGCGTCTTGGTCCATTCCGACACTCGTGAGGAGCTCGCCCACGAGCTCGTTTCGCTCATCGTCGGACATCTTGGAATGCCTGCGCAGCGGAAAGGCGACGTTTTCTTCGACCGTCAGCGAATCGTAGAGAGCCGCCTGTTGGAACAGGAAGCCGACTTTTTTACGGACCTCGTTCAACGGCTTCAGGGGCAGACCGGTAACCTCCTGTCCGTGGACGCGAATCGAGCCCGAATCTGGCTTGTGCAGGCCGATAATCAATTTCAGCAAAACGCTTTTGCCAGTGCCGCTCCGCCCGAGGACCGAGAGAGTTTCTCCTTGCGCGACTTCCAGATTGATTCCGTTCAGGACTGTCTGTTCGCCGAAGGATTTACTCAACGATCTTACTTGGACCGGCGGCGCTTCTCTCTCGCTGCTCTTGTTGGGTGCTTCGCTCGGCATTCCCGCCTCTCAGGAGAAAAATACAAGAATTAAGTGAACGAGTAACACATCCGCCAGAATGATCAAGAGAGACGCCAGAACGACGGAACTCGTTGCCGCGCGCTCCACGCCTTCCGTACCACCGGTCGCGCGCATTCCCTGGAAGCATGGGACCAAGCCGATGATCAGACCGAACACCGTCGTCTTTAGCGTCGACGGTAGGAAGTCTCTGTAGGCAACGCTTTTGAAGCCGTCGTGGAGGAAGAGCTGCAGGGAAACCGGTTCCGTCAACGTGCTAGCGACCCATCCCATCGCGACGCCAAAGAAATCCGTCACCAGTGTGAGCAGTGGAAGCATCAACATGCACGCAAGGACCCTGGTTGCAACCAAGAACTTGTACGGATTGACGGCCGAGGCCTCCATGGCGTCGATCTGTTCGGTGACCTTCATCGCGCTCAATTCGGCGCCGATGCCTGCGGCCGCGCGGCCGCTGACGACGAGCGCCGTAATGATCGGGCCGCTCTCCTTGATTATCGAGAAGATGATAACTGCCGGGAGAAATGATTTGGCTCCGAAGCGAATCAGGCTATCGCGCGTCGAAAGTGTCAGTACGACTCCAGTTGCCGCTCCGGCGAGCGCGACCAGCGGGAGAGACTTCGAACCCAACTCATCGAATTGGTGCACGAACTCCTGGATTTCGTATGGTGGAGTGAAGGCTGCCCAAATCAGGCGACCACAAAACATGCCCAGATCACCAAACCATTCGAAGAATGCGACGAGCGGATTCTTGATGTTCGGGAAATGAGGATTCAGACGTCCGGTGAGACCCGCATCCGTCAGGGAGAGGGCCATTCCAACAACAAAAGCAAAGACTGTGAGATGGACTATCATTGGCATTCACTGTGAATGCTAGCTTCGACACCAATCTGGTGCCTTTACGGTTCCTAAGGCAGCAAACACGATTCCATCGGCAGGCTTCGTATGTGGCGGGTACTCAATGGGATACGAAACGTACAGGGCTCCATGGAGAGCAAAAATTTCACACGACTAGACGTTGGGGGGTACTAGTCCTTTAAGCGAGCCGTAGACCTAAAGATCTCGGTGCCGGGCGAGACTGGGAAAAGAAAGTACCTGAGGAATGGGTTGAAGAAACCAGTTTTTGGTATAGGGATTTGCCACGGCCGCTGGAAAGGCTCGGCACTCAAAACTTGACCGGAGCATTCCAAAATTGACGGGGCCGCGTGTACGTTATCGGCCGGGAAGTCAAATCGGGATTCCGGCTTCGAGTATAGTGATCAAGTTTTTCCTCCAATGGGAGATGGAAATCATGAGCAAACGACCTTGGACTTCCCGTCCGTGGAACATTGGCTTAATTGGAGTTTTGGGCTTACTGAGCGTAGCCGACATTTCTGCGCGGGCGCATGCACCGACTGCGTCCCCCGCGCCGTCACAGGAGAAACAGCCAGCCGTTACCGCCCCGGCTACGAACACAGCGGCCACTCCGAAAACTCCCCGCGAGAAAGCCTGGGGAATCCTGCGTGAAGCTTTGCAGGGCGACAGCGCGGACAAACGCGCCAAGGCAGTGAGGGCCTTGGGCCTCTTGTCCCGAAACGTGGAAGCGGGGAAGGCGGCAATCGCCGCGCTCAAGGATGACAAACCAAATGTCCGCCTCGCAGCGGCCGCGGCGTTGGGATCCATGCATCACGCGCAAGCAACTTCCGAGCTGGAAAAAGTTTTGGATGATTCCGAACCTGTAGTGGTACTGGCTGCAGCGAACTCGTTGCTCTTGCTCCACGATGATGCGGGTTACGACGTCTATTACGACGTATTGACCGGCGAAAGACATGCCAGCAAAGGGCTGATTAAGCGGCAACTCGACAGCCTCAAAGACAAAAAGAAAATGGCGGAACTAGGATTCGAGGAAGGGATTGGATTCGTCCCCTATGCGGGAATCGGTTACGAAATCTTCAAGACCGTGACGAAGGATGATTCGTCGCCGGTGCGCGCCGCAGCAGCAAAGAAACTCGCGCGCGATCCCAGCCCTGACATTGGAGAAGCACTGATAACAGCAACCACGGACGAGAACTGGACGGTACGAGCCGCGGCGCTGGAAGCGATTGCGGAACGAGGAGATCGTTCGCTCGTTTCAAAGATTGCGGCGGCTATGGACGATGATAAGGATCTTGTGCGCTACATGGCCGCGGCATGCGTCGCGCACTTAAGCGATCTGCCATTGAAGAAAGTCCCGGCAAAAACCAGGAAACCATAGACCTTTAAAGGAATACTGACGGCCTATTTTTTAAAGGAGTCTTGAAACAAGTCTCCGCGAAGTGACTGGGCGGCTCACTACAACGCAGGATCAAGACCGAAAGGCAAGGGCTCAAAGACCGCCTCCGCTAGGCTTTCTTGATTAACCGAATCAACCAGAGCAGGACGATGGCACCGATAACGGACATTATTAGGCGCCCCAATAAACCATAGGCCAATATCCCAATCAATCCGAATAAGAAGCTGCCAAGTAGTGAGCCCAAAATGCCCACAATCAAATCTCCAAAAATACCAAAGCCACGTCCTTTAGTAATCTGCCCCGCAAGCCACCCGGCTAAGATGCCCACGAGTACAACCCAAACCAAATAGAACATCGAGCCTCCTGTCGTCCAAATCGCCTCTGCGACGAACGCTATTCGCGGGCCCTATTGTCGCAAATATGTTGGTAGGCTATTTGATTCGCCGATGGATCGTGCGTCGTTCCTCTCCCTCCCTTCGTTGCAGGATTTCTTTCCGCCTGTCAAGGTATACATTCCGTGGCACCCCGTCGCCGATCAAGGGCAGGATGATTTTCAGAGTCGTGCGTATTAAGACTCCTCAATTGAAAAAACTAGAAATGGCCCGCGAGGGCTGGGTGCGGGCAGCCGCAATGAAACACTCCTGACCGGCTCGTTGCGCGTGTCGGTGTGTTTGGTTAGTACGAGCTCATTCCAGAGGTCGGAGTCACGATGACGTGAACGGCGATTTTCTTGTCTCCATTCGAACGGTACTCGACAGTGGCTTGTGCGCCGACGGCGAGTTTGCCTTCGACTTTCGTTTTGTCATCGACCAGGAATTGAACTGTATTCATATCCAGGTCTTTCGTCACCTGCACTGAGAATTCCGCATCTCCTACAGCTGCGATTCTCCCCGACAGCGATTGCGTATCGGGCGTGGGTAGCAGGGGACCTGGCGAAGGCTGGACGGTAGGGGGTTTAGACCATGCCGCGATCGTGAAACAAGCGACAAACAGTGTGACTAGGACCATGGAAGTTCGGAATCGCATTAAATATCCTCCAATTCAAATCGATTTGGACCGGGAGCAGAGATACGGGCAAGAAATGGGCCAAAGCTTGCGCTCCTTTTGATTTCTGCGGAACTACTTATAAAATCAAATAGCTACGTTGAGATACTGGAAATGCTTCGTGGATGACCAAGTACTAGTCCCGTGAACTTCTTGCAGTTACACACCCGATTCGGCCCAGCAGCACACGGACAAATTCAAAACAGAAGAAATGAGATCAGGTTCTCGATTTAGAGTTGTTCCTCAGGGCTTCGCCTCAGCATCTGCATTCCCGTAGCTGGTTTGTTTTCTCAGACTGCCAAATGGCGAACCGTAGTTCGTAATTCTCCCCCCGTCAATTGGGGTATTTCTCTGATTGTCGGTGCTTCACCATCGACGTAGTCTCATTTGTTGGGAGCGTACGCAGAGAGTTCCTTCCGTCGCACTCTCTGCCTGGCTAGCGCGCAGCACGCTGCGGTACCCTAGTTTGCCCGAGCCTGTCCCAGCGATTTGTGAGATCTGACCCTCGGTGTTGCAACTCGGCGGCAACTAAAGGAGGGTGCTTAGAGGCGTCGTTGGTTTCCCGGTAAAGCAGAACCGAGAGACCACACTCCCTCTAACCCTATTATCCGGACGCAACTCGGTCGGCGTCCGATTTGGGTACCGACAGGGAGCAATTACTAGATGCATGTACCCACTGGCCGAAATGAAAAACGCACTGAGAGGGCAGTGACGGTGGAGGTTTTGCGCCTGGACGAATCGCAACCCAATGTGAGGACGGTCACGGAAAATGTGAGTCCTCGAGGCGCACGCATCGTGACTGACTGCGACTGCACTCCGCGGAAGCACGTGCTGGTTACCGCTCCAGAGAGAGGCGTCAAGTCGCTGGTGTGGGTGATTTACTGCCAACGCGTGGAGAGCACAAAATTTGCTATCGGCCTCCAGCTTATAGTCCGGGTCGAGGAGTGGGGAAAACCCGCTAGCAGCGACTGAGTTCCCATCCAGAAGTGCCGACGGTACGCAACCATCCCCGCGTGGAGGTCATCTCTCTTGTTATGATGCCCTAACTCGCGCTGCAGTATTATGGCTCTCTCGATTCAAACAATTTTCCTTCTTTGTTCAGCACTTCTTGCTCTGGAACAGAATGAGGTGGCGCGCCTTGTCACCTCTAGTGGCAGCCCTACAATGCCGGCGGTCATCGTCATTGGATTCGTCGGTGGGTTCGTTAGGCACGATAACCTCGTCCATAGTGGGGTCCAGCTGGCTGGACATCTGCGCGGGGATTACCGTTCGGGCGTGTACGCAGAAGTGTTTGAGAATCGTCACAGGGAGAAGGCCCACCAAAAGATCTTGAGACTTTTAGACACCAACAATGATGGGACCGTATCTGCCGAAGAGAAGCAAAACGCCCGCATCATCATCTACGGGATGAGTTGGGGCGCCTCGGAAACCGTCACGCTGGCGCAAGAACTGGAAAAAGACGGCATCCCCGTGCTCCTTACAATCCAAGTGGATAGTATTTCCAAGATTCGCCAGAACGACGCAGTCATCCCAGCCAACGTGGCCGAGGCGATCAATTTTTATCAGCCGAATGGGGTTCTCCACGGACAGCCAAAAATTCGTGCCGCCGATGCGACGCACACACGAATTATTGGAAATCTTAGATTCAACTATAAAACCAATCGGATCAAGTGCGATGGGTATCCATGGTATGACCGTGTTTTCGCGAAGTCACACACCGAAATCGAATGTGATCCGAGCGTTTGGAAGCAAGTGGAATCCCTGATTCGTTCGAAATTGCCCCCGGCAACACAGAGTGTCCCCACCCAATCACCCATTCAGTAAAGAGGTTCACATTGATTGCATTGACCAGCCGTTCTGGAGACGAGCCCAAGACAGTGCTGGCTATCCTGCAGAAGCTCCCGGAGCCGGGCACGGGCCCTATGAAGTTTCCCTTTCGATGTCCCGACCGACCAATCCATCATTTCGGCGATCTCGTGATGTTTGTACCCCTGAATATCGTGGAGCACGAATACCGTCTTGAATGCTGACGGCAACTGTTCGACTGCACGTTCCAAATTGAGGCGGTCGATCAACCCGGTGAGCCGCAAGTCCAAGCTACCAACCTCCTTGCTTTGCCCTGTGCTCTCCTCATTTGACTTGGTAGTTTCCTCAAGCGAAGCCTTTGGCAGATGTTTTTTGCGCAGCTTCATGAACACTACGTTGAGAGCCAGGCGATACAGCCAGGTGGAAAAAGCCGATTCGCCGCGAAACATGTGAATCTTGCGGAACACGCGCAAGAATGCTTCCTGGGTCAGATCCTCGGCTTCAGTCGGATTCCTTACGATGCGCAGGTACAGGGCATAAATGCGCCGACTGTGCAACTGGTAGATGCGTTCAAACGCTGCCGCGTCGCCATGTTGGGCTCGCCGGATGGTTTCTGGCTCCGCCGACTCGAACCTTTGGGATTCTTCGCATTCGGAGACATGCTTGCGTCCCCAGGGCATTGACATAGGGCTATACTTGTGACCCATCATTCTACTCCCCCAAATTGAGAACCGTTATTGAACCTTGGCCTGTTACGTGGGTGGAGTAGGATGGGCCGAGATTGGCTTTCTCCAGCTCCGGCAATCCTCTTACTTTGCCATTAATTTGAAGAGCAATTAGATGCCCATCAATTCCGCCAACAGTTCGCACAGACAGAAGAACATAACCTGGGGCTTGAAATTCACAATGAGGTAAAAACTTCCTAGACTTTGGAAATGCGGGGTACTAGTCTAGGCCCTCATTAAAAGCGAGGACTCTTGCGCGAGGAGTCCCAGGTGCATAGAATTCCAATGATTGCTCAATCATCGCCATTGGCGGGCACGATAGTGCCGTGAGTTCCGTTTTCAGATTTGAAAGTACTCGCTAAAGATATTCCATTTTTCATGCTGGCAGACTGCACGAGCGTCCAATCCTTCTCGAATTCAAACATTGTCTCGCGGCTGTGTTTAGGACTCTTCAACACATAATTGATCCGTTCAAGAATCAATCTGTAAGCCAGGCGTGAGTCGGAGATTGGGGCAAGAGCGTTGCTTTCACTGAGGCCTACCTTAGAGGTAGTTCCGTCACCATCTGCAATCTCCATCCATAGGGCTCCGTTCCCGTCGACGAGGGGCGTGCCCGCTTCATCGATGTGCTTAAAAAAACGATTGAGGTCCTTTCTGTCAGGAACAATCTCCCTGCGGATGGCTTCCTCGGTGATTGAATGGAGTGCCTCACGATATTCTTTCCATTCCTCCGAAGTACCTACGACCCGCGCTCGCTTCTGCTCTTGAACCAACTTCAGATGCTTGGCGCGTGCTTTGTCCTTCTGGTCATTCGCGAGCTGAATCTCTTGTCGGATCTCCGTGGCCTCAGCTGTCGGATATTCTTCCAATTCATGCTCTGGATTGAATCGCCCTGTCAGTACATAGGACGCCGCGACCACGGGTAATCCGTGATCTGCGAAAATGATCATCGGGATAAGGCATTTCTTGGAGTGATATAACTGCTCGGTCCCGGATCGACACTCACTGCTTCGCTTGATGGTGCCTGGCACTTGAGCGAAATGTTGTACTCGAAAGTTTGCTTCCGGATGTCGAAGTGCATACCGGGTGAAGGAACGCGCGATGGCTTTCGGGCTGGTCATCCCAAAGTCGTTGATGTAATCGCGATTCGTCGCGTGCGGGAAATAGGTATTTATCACTCGCCTTGTGAAATCAGCGCAATTATTAGTGATTCCATTAAAATGATTCTTATTGGGCGACGCGTTGAATTCAGCGATTAATTTGCGGTCTTGCTCGACCGTGGTATCGACCACGAAAATGTAGATACTGCGAATCAGCGTGGCCGCGACCATTTCTCTCCATTCCGCTTTGTAACTCGTCGCGCAAGGCGCTTCCTCGCAATATGATGTTAGGTATTTGGTCCGGTATCTTTCCTCGAGTAAGTGCTTGATCTTGAAGGAACCGAATACGGGGCGATCCCGGGGATCTTCAACACCATATAGGTACATACTCAGTGATGCGATGTTCCATTCGAATGGCTGGTCTTCCCCGATGTTGATGTAATTGCTCATTACCGAACCTTGCTCGTCTTGGCGGCAAAGGCGGAGTCTTACAGGTGAGTCCGGGCAGATCCGTGAAAAATAGATGGCACTGTGCCCTGTACCTGTAATCTTGTCGACACTAGTGTTCAACGACTCGTTAAGAACAACTCCCACGCTCGCATTAGCCCGAGGGCAGGCAAAACAGACTAGCGCGATTGCCAGACCGGACAAAAACAGTACGGCGTCAAGCACTCTCTTGGTCAGGCTCCTTGTCCGCGCGAAGAATTTTGGCACGAAAGCAAGTTTAGACAAGGCAGACTCTCCTCTGTTTTCTAGGATGGACAAATCATCAATTTTTTGTTCTCAAACCAGATGCTACTAGCCTCCTGGCTGAAATTGACCGGGAAGCTTGGCCGGGGGAATCAGGCTGGCAAAGCGAGGCATCATCACAAAGAATGCTGCCTCTTAGTTTGGAAGACCAGAATATTTGGTGCTAATTGACTGCCCTAAGGATTCAGGATCTTCTGCTGCATCTTCGCGCTCCCTGCTTACACGGTCTGCAAATCCCATACACAGGCCGAGAGCTTGTTCAATTTCACTCTTGCTACATTCTTCCCCAATGTCCCGAAGTACTTCAGCTAGCTTCATCAGATGACTCATTGCGCCCCCTGACTGAACTGGTGCGAGTAGATGTTGAGTGTCGGTGGGGTACAGACGCTACGCTAATCCAACTTGGCGGCAACCGATTCAAGAGCTTTCTTCCCGTTTCTCAAAACCCCTGTGACCTTTTCTTCCCCTTCAGCTACCGCGTCTTGTAGCTGTCTGAAAGACCGGCGGCCCACGCGGCGCAGCACCTTAAATTTCCGTTCCGCCGTATCGGCAATCCATTCTCGTGTCTCTTCCCCCGACCGAGGCGCAAACAGAGCGGCGAGCCCGGCTCCGATTCCAAGGCCCGTGAGAAAGACAAGGGTCGTGCGTCCGGTATTGTTCATGAAATTCTCCTTCTGCGGATAAATACCTCCCATGAATATTCTGGGGTCCTGCCAACGAGCCTCCATGTCGGCCTCCACGAAAAGAGTACCGGCTCAAGTGCACAGTTCGTAGTCGGAGAGGGTGTCCGAACTATTTTCAGAATCAGGTACTTCGATTCTTGACACCAACTGACAAAGTGAGTAGTTGCGTTCGTGGTTCTGCAACACTGTGTAAGCTCGAGCGTACTTCGCTTGCAATCGCAGGAGTTCGTCGCCTGCTTCTCTTCCGATAAAACGAAACTGACAAAACTCGGCGCGATGCTCGTTCCAAATTTCCAAAGCGCTCTGAGATTCTTCAAGCAATCTTTGATACTCGCTACAGACCGATGTATTGACGGAGAGTTGCTTGCTCATGCCCTTCTCCCTTCATTGAGGCTTGTGCATTTTGTTCGCCAACAAACGTAAGTCACGAGTTTTGGGGACTTTGAAACAGGAAACTGCTTTTCGGAGCGTAGGTTCTAGTACGCAGAAAGGGACTATTTCCCTTTCCCGCTTGTATTTTCTACACACTTCGCAATTCAAGTCTCACTGCCTGTTGCCCTAGTCGACCGTTCTATACGATTGAATTCTCAGCTCATTACCAAATTCAAGGCAAGTTTGGAGCGGAAGTTGCCCTTCCAACAGTGAGACCAAGAGCTCTAGCGGGAGCAGCGCGCTCGAAAGAGAAAATATAGGTGTGCACCGAGAAACAAACCAGGCGCTTAAAGGAGGCGCTTTGCATGAAGTACACAAAGTGCTGCATTGTCTTAGTGGCGGGCCTGCTCGCTTTGGGACCCTTCCTGTCTGCAAAAAATCCGAGCGAAGCAAAAACCGAGCAGGATCGTCTTCAAAACGCAGGAACGGTCATGCAGGAGATCCTCAAGGTTCCTGACGACATTCCGCAAGACCTGCTCGACAAGGCTCGTTGTGTGGTCGTCATGCCGTCAGTGTTGAAGGCTGCTTTCGTTGTTGGGGGCAGCTACGGCCGTGGCACCATGATTTGCCGCACCGGCAAGGACTTCACCGGTCCTTGGGGCGCGCCCGCGATGTATGCGCTTGAAGGTGGAAGCATTGGGTTGCAAATTGGTGGAGAAGCTACCGACTTCGTCTTTCTTGTCATGAACGACCGCGGCGCAGGCAGCCTGCTGCACACCAAGGTGAAACTGGGAGCGGATGCATCTATCGCCGCTGGACCGAAGGGACGTTCGGCGGCAGCCGATACAGACGCTTATATGCGTGCGGAGATTCTGAGCTACTCTCGCGCAAGAGGTGTGTTTGCCGGTATCTCCCTGGAAGGCTCGACGCTTCGTCCCGATGAAGACGCGAATCGCAAGCTCTATGGCAAATCCACGAGCGCCGCAAAAATCATTCTGGAATCGGATGTCGTTGCTCCAGACGCGGCGCACGGTCTAATCACGGCTCTGCAAAACTCTTCCCCCCAGCTCAAGCGTTAGTAATTCTCGTCGGAACCAGCCTGGAATAATGCTTCCAGGAACGAGTTGCGGCGTGACGTGCGGCCGATGTGGTAGTCGGCCGCACTCCTCATGGCCTAAGAACGCCCAGCGCGCGCCAGAAAGGTGAGAGTCATGCGTATTGCACGTTTGATTTGTTGGTTGTTGCTGTTGCTCGCCGTCGGACTACTGACGATCCCGGTTCAATCCCGAGCCCAAGTTGCTGTGGGCATTTCCGTTCAGTTTGGCCCTCCAGCGTTACCAGTCTATGAGCAGCCTCTCTGCCCGGGTGAGGGCTATATATGGACCCCGGGTTATTGGGCTTGGGATCCCGAGGACGAGGACTATTACTGGGTTCCTGGGACCTGGGTCGAAGCTCCCGAAGTCGGCTTCCTTTGGACGCCCGGCTACTGGGGCTGGGAGCGCGGTGCCTTTTTCTTCCATGAAGGGTATTGGGGCCCGCACGTTGGGTGGTACGGCGGTATCAGTTATGGATTCGGCTATTTCGGCCACGGGTATGAAGGCGGCCGATGGGATCACGACCGCTTTTATTACAACCGTTCCGTGACCAACGTGAACATCACGGAAGTCCACAACGTCTACAACACCACTATCATCAATCGCAACGAAACCCGCGTCAGCTACAACGGCGGCGATGGCGGTATCCGCGAGCGGCCCTCTCGGGAAGAAGAATCCTTTTCTCGCGAACGCCACATTGCCCCGGTTTCCGCGCAAAACCAGCACATTCAGGAAGCGCGCGGCAATCGTGAATTGCGCGCTTCAGCCAATCAGGGCAGGCCTCCCATCGCCGCAACGCAACGCCCCGGATCATTTCGCGGCTCTGCTGTTGTTCCAGCGAGGGAAGCTGGCGGACGCTACGAGCCGCCAGCCAATCGGCGCGGTAATAACAATGCTGCTCGTCCCGATAACAATCCCAATCGTCCGCCAAACGCGGGAGGCAATGCCAATCGTGCACCCTTCGCTCACGCCAAGGAAATTACACCTCACGATCGGCCGGCTCCGCCGAACACGGGCAATCCCAAGCTCGACCAGAAATACGGCCAACAGCAGGACAGGCTCTACTCCAAACAGGTACAAGAGCATCAGAAGCTCCAGCAAAAACAAGAGCAAGACCACCAGCGCGTAGCGCAGCAAAATGCCAATGAAGCAAGAAGGCAACAGGTCGAACAGCGCCACCAGCAACAGACCCAGCAAATGGAGCAACGCCACACACAACAACAACAGAGGATGCAGGAGA
>WNFG01010475.1_pt1 | contig 13183 bp, 19 predicted proteins | sample 5400431 | NCBI WGS metagenome assembly WNFG01 (sample SAMN13153346, study PRJNA577476) | soil metagenome | isolation source: 120 cm saprolite under Douglas fir tree site 2 hole 3 replicate 2 | place: USA:California | collected 2015-04-18
CTTTTAGCATATTCTGCATACCTTGGGGAGGATTAGGAAACCTATGATTGCTACTGGTGAACGCTACTCCTCATCTGGCACTGACGGACCAGGCTTGTTTACTATTGAACAGGTAGCAGCACGAACGGGATTAACGAAACGCACGCTGCGCTATTATGAAGAGGTTGGGCTGTTACTCCCGGCAGATCGCACTGAAGCAAATTACCGGCGCTACAGCGAAGAAGATATTCAACACCTGGAGCGCATTAAGAACTTACGCGACCTGCTGGGGTTCTCGCTTGCCGACATCCGCAAATTACTGGAAGCCGAGGACGAAAGAGGACAAATCAAAGTTGCCTACCAGCATGAGACGGAAGCAGCACCCAAAATTGCCCAACTGGATCGAGCCGATGAGCTTATTCGCGGCCAGCTCCACCTGATCGAACAGAAACTGACTGGCCTCGAGCAAATGCGTGCTGGGCTTCTGGCAACACTCGAGCGGCACCAGCGTAGACGCGAGGAATTAACGAGTAATCGATAGAAAACTAGATTGGATTTTAATGAAAACCCTGACTCCCGATCAAGGGGAAAGTTCCATTCCCCACGTGGTTAACGAACAGCAGCAGGTTAAAGGCCTGCTGCGAACATTTATAGCCCTACGCCATCGTAATTTCAGGATTTTCTGGTTTGGTCAGCTTATTTCACTGATCGGCACCTGGATGCAAACAACCGCTCAAGCCTGGCTCGTGCTGCAGCTGACCCATAGCGCCTGGTTACTGGGCGTCGTAGGCGCATTGCAATTCTTGCCAGTGATGTTCCTTTCGCTCTTTGGCGGCGTTCTGGCCGACCGTTTGCCTAAACGGAAAGTACTTTTATTCACGCAATCATCCGCCATGCTCCAGGCTTTTATTCTCTGGGTGCTGGTAGCCACTGGCACGGTGCAAATCTGGCACATACTCTTGCTTGCAAGCCTGCTGGGACTTACGAACTCAGTCGATATGCCCACACGACAAGCCTTCGTCGCTGAAATGGTGAGACGCGAGCATCTACCGAATGCCATCGCACTGAATTCATCCCAATTTAACATGGCCCGTATCCTCGGGCCTGGACTAGGGGGTCTGCTCATCGCCTGGCTCGGTATCGCGCCACTTTTCCTGCTCAATGCAATCAGTTTTATTGCCGTGATCGTGGGACTGGCACTGATCCACATGAAAGATCTCTATGCACAGGCAAAGCGTTCAACCTCACAGAAAGTTGAACCAAAACAGAGCACGTTGCAGAGCTTACGTGAGGGCCTGGCATACGTCGTCCGAACACCTTCTGTGCTTTTGATCATTGCGGTCATCGGGGTGATTTCCCTGTTCGGCATCAATTTTAACGTTGTCCTCCCACTTTTTGCAACCGCTGTGCTGAACAGCGGACCGCAGGGATTCGGCTTCATTTCCTCGGCGTTTGGTCTCGGTTCGCTCTTCTCGGCGCTGTGGCTGGCATGGGGCAATAACAGGCCAAGTATCAAGCGATTACTTATCGGCTCGTTTGCATTTTGTGTGCTTGAAATCCTGTTTGCCGTCTCACACCTCTACGTGCTTTCACTCGTCTTAATAGCAGCTGTAGGTTTCGCGCAGATCGCATTTACGGCAACCGCGAACACAACCCTGCAGACCGTTGCGCCCGACTACCTGCGCGGCAGAGTAATGAGCGTCTACATGCTGGTCTTTGCCGGAACCATCCCCCTGGGCAATCTTTTTACCGGCGGGATAGCGCACCTGTTCGGCGCACCCATCGCACTTTTAGCAGGCGCAGCCATTAGCTTGCTAGCAGCAACAGTTGGTTGGATACTACGCAAACCGGCGGAGAAGAGTCTTGCAGAGGCATCACCTATCACTTCATAAGTGGCAGGTGCTGCCACTCACTATCGCTCCGCAGCAATCCCACATTGACATGAGCGAGCGGCTCCTCTCAATGGTATCAGCGGATGAACCGCCAACGCTGTACTGGTCCCAGGCAGACCCGGCAGGACTTGTGCTGGGCTTTTCTCAGAAACAAGACATTCTCAATCCGGCCGCATTAGCTGCTCAACAGTTGCCCATCTATCACCGCCGCGCTGGCGGGTCTGCCGTAATGGTGGGCCCCGGCTTGCTCGGCCTGGACGTGATACTGCCAGCAAGCCATCCCCTGGTGTTGCCAGATATCGTTGAGTCCTATCGTTGGCTTGGCGAGGTGTGGGTAGAAACCCTACGACGTCTAGGAGTTGAGACGCGCCTCGTGACACCCGGCGAAGCGCATGGACAACGCGCTCTTCTTAAACTAGAAGAAACACACACTCGTGAAACTATTCTACGCCGTGCCTGTTATGGCTCCCTGTCATCGTACGAAGCCGCGGCAGGACAACGTAAAGTTGTTGGGCTAGATATGATCCGCCGCCGCGCCGGTAGCCTGCTACAGGCAGGCCTGCTTCTCCACTGGGAAATCGAGCCAATAGTACAATTGCTAGGGCACACACTAGAAGAGCAAGCAACCTTGCGCGAAGGACTGCTGGAACGCGCTGTGGGATTAGACACGCTGGCAGGCCGAGTCGTGACTGCGCGAGAGGTGATCGCGGTATTTGAAAGTGTGCTCTTTTCGCTGGAGTAGACAGGGCTTCGCAACAGTCGAGTGGCCTGAGTTCAGGGCATACATTTGGAGAGAAGGCTTCCTGTGAGCGGACTTGAGCGGTGTCCTGGCTGTCATCCTGAGCGCAGCGAAGGATCTCTGCATCCGGCGAGCCAGACCCTCGCTGCGCTCAGAGCCTGCCCTTGAGCGAAGCGAAGGGGTGACAGGCATTCTCTCCAAATGTCTAAGTTCAGGGCATCCAAGTGGATAGAATGCAATCTCGCTCAGCCACTCGACTAGAAGAACCCGGCGCCGTGGTCGCAAGTCTCACGCATCTCATGTATCATGGCTTGTTCACCGGCAGTACAGCGTAAGATACACCTTAGGCCCCGACAAAGGCCATGATGTTCCAAAAGTCAGCGCCACCAGCCACACGTACTCGCCCTGCCTGACTGCTCTCCGCTGAACTCCCCGCTGCGCGCCTGCTGATCTCGTTCAATGTTGGTTTGGTGGCAACAGCCAGGGATGGTCTCTGGAGGGAACAGATCCCCCGCTCCTGCATGAATTGCGCTGCGGTGACTGAGTGCGACCCCAATCCGTTGTTCTCTGTCGCGAGCTGCTCGCCCAGGTCCCCCTCTGAGGAGGAGAATACGCGCAGGCGCTCCTGCGGAAGGTCATGAAAACGTCGAAGAAACTGAAACACGGCATTGAGCGAACTGAGCGTCGTTGATTTCCACTGCCAGGTAGGTGATGCATCCACCTGGATCGCTACTCGATAATACATGCTTTATCTCCTTTTCCGCGAAGCGAGGAGTGTCTCTCTGTTCGCAGCGCGGGTACTAGACGAATCTCTTGAGGGTAGTGTAGCATGCACACCGTGACGTAATCGTTACAAAAAGCGTTACGAACTTCCAGATTTCAGTGAAATTTTAGCAGGAAACGCGCTCACTTCACTTCAGGTGGTACATCAATTCCCCTCCTGTGCAGAAACTGCTCAAACCAGATCAGTGAATCATTCTCCTTCGATCCTGTCGCATTATCGGCACGGTAAAAACACACGTAGAGGGGCAAGGAGGAGCCTAGTCTTGCAACAAGCCGACTCGCCCGCTCTTCTGCCTCCTTCCATCTACCCTTTACTGCACCCAATCGCCAACTATTGAAGGCTTCATCATGCAGCTCAATTATTTCCAGCAGCGCCTGATTGTCGAGATAGCGTTCGGCAAACTTGCGGGCAATGACCGCGTGATGGTTAGGCCCGGTCTTGGGTTGACCCGGATCAACACGATACTTAAATGTATCATGGATCAACGCTATCAATCGCAAGACCCGTCGCTCTTCAGGAGTTGTCGCCAAACGATCGACATTTGCCAGTACCTCTGCAATGTGATACATAACCACGCCTTCACTGTGCCCCGGTCGCGGCTTGCCCCATACAGCACCTTTCTTCCATTCGGCATCAGCACAGATGCGTGCTTCCAGTTCCTTTTCAATTGTAAAAGGAAGTTCCATTTCCTTACACACCTCCAACGAGAATTGTCTGCCAGACAAGGTTAGACAATAGAGCATAACTTACTGCTCCTGTTTAAACGTGAATACTATTTGAACCATGCTTTTTTCTATAATGGCAAATCGTCACTGGGAGTAAGTACGAGGCCTGTAGCGTTATCAACTACATATCCCCAGGTAATATGAACGTCCTCGCCAAAGTATCCTTGAGCAATGTTCTGTATCCAGCTACTATATCGACTTGTATAGCTACTATTCCTACCTGCATGGCTAGTTTTATGTCTAGGGGGAGGAACTCTCTCGGAGTCTCCGCAATTAACAAAGGTTCTATACCCTTTGGTCGTGTCCCAAACTTGCACTGTCTGATCATCACTTCCAGAGACCAGGTACCTTTCGTCTGACGACCAGGCTACAGCATTTACTATATCTTTATGAACGTCATAAACAAAAATCCGCTTACCAGTATCCGCATTCCAGACCTGCACAGTATGATCTACTCCAGCCGAGGCGATAAGTGTTCCTCCCGGAGACCATACCGCTCCCTTTACCTCGCCAGTGTGTCCACGGTAGATAAGGGCAGTCTCGCCGATTGGCGTCATGTTTGCGCCAAAGTGCTTGAGTGCATATGCTACACTAGTAGCAAATCTGAGTGTGGAGCAGTACAGTGAATATATACCGGGTCATCTATCAACGCCATGCTGTTGAACGCATGGCGCAGAGGGGGGTGAGTGAGGAAGATGTCATGCATGTGCTCCTCACCGGGGAGACCTACAGGTCTATTCTGATGATACGCCGTTTCCAAGCGAGTTGATCCTCGGCTGGCGACAGAGGCGACCGCTCCATATTGTGGTTGCCACCGATACAACGCAGCGAAGGAAGATTGTGATTACCGTATATGAACCGCACCCAGGACAATGGGAAGCCGACTTTAGGAGGAAAAAGCCATGAAGTGCGTCATTTGCAAGCTAGGGGAAACCGAGCCAGGCACCACAACTATGACGCTTGAACGTAATACCACGACGGTGGTCTTTAAGAACGTTCCCGCTGAAGTGTGCGAGAACTGCGGCGAAGCCTATCTTGATGCTGAAACAACAAGGCATTTGCTCCATATCGTGGAGGAAGCTGCACGCGTAGGTGTACAGGTAGATGTTCGCTCCTATGCAGCATGAGGACTCTTATAAATAAAGTCCCGCTCCTACAATCATCTGGCCGCTTGCAGGAACGCCCTGGCCAGCGGCGGCATCACACCTTTCAGTGCCATGCGTTCCGGCTGGAAGAGCGTTGCCAAAAAGAAAGGGTGTCCTTCCAACTCAAAAACGCGTGCCTCGCCATTATCATCCACCCCGGTAATGTGCAGAGCATCCTGGTCGAATAACGACTGGTACTCGGGATTGAGGCCAAAGCGACAGTGATACATCTCAACGATCTCGCTTTTCCCATAGATAGTGGCAACGCGCGAGCCCGCTTTCAGGTACACGGTGCCCTGCACCTCAACAAGCGACTCCCCAAGAAAGGGATGCTGTGCTCGCGGGCAAAGCGGATAGCGCGGAGCGCGCCCTCCATGCTCCTGTACGGGCTGGCCGGAACGCACCACAGCGCGTTATAATCGGCAAGTACTTGCTCGGTATCGTACTCCAGACTGGGTGTAGGTAGCCAGATTGCTTCAGCATCACACTCCAGGGCCTGCGCCGCCAAAGCAATGGCCCGGGGAATGGCAATATGCGCTGGCACCTCGGGGTTGTAGTCGCCAATAAGACCAACGCGTATCATTAATTACACCTTCCTCCAGCTATGGAAGCCGGCCTATTAGCTTTGACAAAACATTTCTTAATAGTACACGTTCTAAACGTTCTATCTCCTCTTTGCCTTCTCGTAGACCAACCTGATGCTCCTGTCGGTACGCTTTGATTGCAGAGAGACGATCCCCACGCGCAAGCAGATCAGCGACACGAGGTGAGGCTCCCGCCTGAAGCAACCTGCTAGTACGAAGAGGTACATCGCCAGGAAGGGTACGATTTTGGCGCAAGCGGTACGCGATCAGGGCCAATGACGAAGACAATGCAGCGACAATTATCACCACCAGGTTCATGAAAGACCTCCTCACCTGATTCACCTCGATCTCAGGTAGCCTCCTCTTCTGAACTCCTTAGCAGCACCACCTCACCATCCATATGCAGGGTTGCATCCCAGGTGACAGCGATAGCATCCTTCACGCTCTGGTGCGCAGGACAGCCGCTGGGATGGGCTTTGAGCGCTCGTTCGGTTGCTTCGCGGTACTCGGGGGGCACGGTGAGATCATAATGTACGGTGATGGATTGGATGCGAATGGTTTTGCCAATGCTGGCAATGCGGCCATCAACGGTAGCGGTGTACGACTGGCGGTCAAAGGGGATCTTGCGCCCTGACAGGGCACCGGCAAGCGTGCCGTACATTCAGCCAGCGACCGCGGCGACGATGTGATCGAGGGTCGAGGCGATTGGGGGTCCTTCCTTAGTGCCGTAGTATTCGCGCAACTTCCCCTGGACGCCGTAGATGACCGGCTCCGCTACATCACCGAGATAGGCGTTGCGATAGCCATCGTGGTAGACAAGGCGGGCGTGGGAAATGTATTCGAAGTCGTCTGCCATAGCAGGATTTCCTCCTCTTTTGTCGAGTTAGTGCTGTCCATGTTCCAAATTATGCAACATGTCTGGGTATGGGCGCAATGCATCACCCTGGACAACAAGAAGGATCAGGAACTATAATGAGCGCACAATGAGCGGTTACATCATAGGAGGTTTGAAGAAAATGAGCGGGATGACTCGCATACGACACGGCTAAGCGGAGCCCATCGCGGGTTTGCTGCTTGAGCGCGTCACGCCCCACGGCCTGAACGTGGGCGATGCGTGCTGCTTGCCTCATCACCGTCCTTTCAAGATCGGGCTTCGTTTTTTGTCGCATCAGCTATGTGGCTATGCGGCTTTTTTGTGCCCTCTTCCCTGCATCTTGAAAGGAGTGTTCCATGTCATCCATTGTCCGGCGCAGCATCCTGTATGCGCAAAACTTCCTCAAAAGCTCATGCCTGGTCGATTCTCTCCTCGACAGATACGGCATCGGTCCCGGTGATATGCTCTACGAAATAGGCCCTGGCAAAGGCATCATTACGGAATGCCTTGCCCGTCGTTGCAAGCAGGTCGTAGCAATCGAGAAGGACCCACAGCTCGTGGCCGCCTTGCGCCGCAGATTTGCCAATACTCCTAACATCACCATTCACGAAGGCGACTTCCTGCAATTTCGCCTGCCGAACGTGCATTACAAAGTGTTTGCGAACATCCCCTTCAATATCAGCACTGCCATCGTGACCAAATTGACGACGGCAGCCTATCCACCTGACGATGGCTACCTGATCATGCAGAAGGAAGCCGCCGAGAGGTTTCTCGGTAAACGAGGAGAATCACTCTATGCCGTGCTGCTGAAGCCCTGGTTTGAGCCGGAAATTGTCCATCGCTTCAAGCGAAACGATTTTGTGCCGGCACCGCGTGTTGATGTCGTGATGCTGCGCCTGCGCAAGCGAGGACCGCCACTCATTAAGCGAAACGATACCCAGATGTTCCACGATTTTGTCGTCTATGGTTTCACGGCATGGCAGCCATCGTTACGCAGTACTTTCAAAGGCATCTTTACTGCACGGCAGTTCAAGCATATAGCAAGGAGCCTGGATTTCGATCTCGATGCAACGCCTACATCGCTACGATTCGAGCAATGGCTAGGCTTGTTTGATTACTTCAAGCGCATTGGCAATGGGCAATCATTGCAGGTCATTGCAGGCAGCGAGCAGCGCCTCAAGCAGCAGCAGGCAGCATTACAGAAGATTCACCGGTCACGAATACAAAGGAAAAGAGGGTCGGAGTAATGTGGCATAATGATGTAGCGTTGTGCAACGAATACTTTGTTGGAGTGATGAGAGCACTATGAGCCCATTCGAGAGAATAGTAAATAGACGTAAAACTCTGCCTAAAGTAGACCTGGCGCAGGGACGGAGTATCGCCTACTCACGGAGCACCACCAGGAGGCTCATGGAATTAATCGATGCGAATGCGCACGGGAATGTGCATGGCGGCGTCATTATGCGCATGGTCGATGAATCTGCTGCCCTCGTGGCGATCAAACACAGCCAGAATCCTGCAGTGGTCACGGCCAGGGTGGAGAGATTTGATTTTCTGGCTCCCGCTTTCATTGGAGATGTAGTCTCTGTCCACTGTGAAATGCGCTATGTTGGACGAACGAGTATGGAGGTTGGAGTCAGGGTTGTGGCTGAAGACCTGGTAACAGGAGAAACACGTCACATTGCCAGCAGCAATGTGATTTATGTGGCGCTGGACGAGAATCGGAAACCAACTCCTGTGCCTCCACTTGTGCCTGCTGACGATGAAGAGAAAGCGATTATTGAACGGGTGCGTATTCGTCGCATGCACAGGCAGAATACAGATGAGGAATTGACGCGGACAAAAGACTGAAGACTAGCGCAGGGAGAGGAAAAAATGAAACCAGTGCTTGAAGATATGTTTATGGGTCCATTGGCCTCCCCATCATTCAGCGAGGGGTTACGATTTCGCTGGGAAGACAGTCGCAGGCGTGTGCGCGTGGTCTTTGGTGGCATCACCATCGCCGACAGCAAGCGCGTCATGCTGCTACACGAATTCGGGCGCCTACCCGTCTTCTACTTCCCGGTCGAAGATGTACGCATGGACGTATTGGAAACAACCGGCTACCACACCTCTTCGCCACTGAAGGGAGAGGCATCGTACTGGACTATGCGGGCTGGCGACCGCGTTGCCGAACATGCCGCCTGGAGCTATCTGAACCCGCTGCCTGAGGGGCCGCAGGTCAAAGGCTACATGGCCTTTTACTGGGACCTCATGGACGCCTGGTACGAAGAGGATCAGCAGGTGTTTGCGCACGCGCGCGACCCTTATAAACGGGTGGATGTGCTGCCAGGCTCTCGCCATGTGCGGGTTGTGCTCGGCGGCGTGACCGTCGCGGATACACAGCATCCCTTCCTGCTGCTCGAGACAGGCCTTCCGACGCGCTATTATATCCCGGAGCAGGATGTTCGCATGGAACTCTTAGAACCGACCGAAACCACCAGCCGCTGCCCGTACAAGGGCAAGGCGTCGTACTGGTCTGCGCAGGCCGGCGATAAGCTCTTCAAGAACATTGTATGGAGCTACCGCGACCCACTGCAGGAATGCTCGCGCATCGCAAAGCTGCTGAGTTTTTTTAACGAGCGTGTGGACGCCATCTACGTGGATGGTGAACGGCTAGCGGCGCCGAAGACGATCTGGTCCGAGTAAGCCGGTTCCTGAAGTAAGGCTCCGGCCACTTAATTTGGTGTTACGATTGCCGAGAATCCTTCCCACCAGGCGAGGAACTGCGCGCGAGAAATCGCATGGCGATTCCAGAGGGAAGAGTCGGCAACAAGAACCTCGCTGCCATTGCCGCCAATCACCACGATCAGATGGCCACCATCATACCTGTCGGGTGGGAAGCCTACAATCACCGGCTTCCCTTGATTTGCAATCGCAATAACCTGGTCAAGCGTAAGGTTATGCCCCCAGGTCGTCTTGAAACCAAAATATGCAACGGTTCGCGCTATGCCAACTTCTTCTAACAAGCCCAACTGGGGAGTAATTTCTCCGATGCGCGCCTCTACTTGCAGCACATCCGTGACACGATAATGACGCCCATAAGCATCCATCACCTCTGTCATCGCAGCGGTCGAGCAAGTAGAATACGCCCAGAGAGTATATTCTTGCGAGGAAGTATACTGCACTGGATCGAGCTGGCCGATACGCACGAGATGTTGTGCTACCTGGTAGGTTGGCGCTGGTTTCTGCTGTGGAGCAGCGGAGACATCCTGGTTGAATAGTACAAAGCTCGATAGAGCACGATGTGGCAGCACGAAGTTCCACGTGAAAAGGCCGAAGATGAAAATGCAGACAAGGCCAATGGCGATTACCTGCCAGTTGATCGGCTCACCCGCCTGGCGCCCGCCAAGCGGCCCCAAATTAGCCGGGATTGAAATTGCCCGCTGCGCGGGCAATTCTGTATCTATGGCATAGCGATGCGAGCGCAATGGCACCGGTGTATGTCGTCGAGTCATTGATGCAGCTTCAGCGATACGCCGCTCATAAAATGGGGCTGCATCGACGACTTGCCGCCTGCGTAACGGTCTGGCTTCAGAAGGGCTTCTTCGACTATACGGCTCTATAAAGCGGCGACTGGCATGCTGGTTGTGCACTCGCGTTTTCGAGGAAAGAAAAAAACCGGTTACCGTCACCACGGTGGCAAACGTGAATAACGTGATCAGGAGGAAGGTCATAAAATATACGCTCCTGGCTGGCAAGCGATTTTGTAGCAAATACGGACGCTATTTAGAACATATATTCTATGTCCTTGTGGCGAAGTATACCACAACATTTCACGTAATGCAACGGTTTTTTCCATGCACCTGGCACCCGTAAGGGATGCCACTACATTTTTCCATCAGATAGGGACGAGCCTGGCATCTGCAAGGGGAACCCTGTCTGGGGGACAGGTAACCACTACATTTCTGCCTCAAAAATCTATCTGGACTAACCACATAGGTAGAAATCGCTGTATGATAGAATAAGAGAAAAAAGCGAGTCGGCATCTTCATTTTACACTGTTAACTGAGGGGGGAGCAACTTCACGATCCTTCTAGAAGGAGATACTACCACTTGTTACTCGAACTGGCTATTGGCGATGCATATGGAGCTGGTTTTGAATATGTAGATGGAGAGATGATTCACCAGCATAACAACCTTTCCTGTTATGTGAAACATCCCAGGCATAACATCCAGCCTGGTTCCTATACTGATGACACACAAATGAGCCTGGCCATTGCCGAAACCATCGTTTCGGGTGAACCCTGGAAGCCAACAGTGCTGGCACACAAGTTTGTCGAAGTATTTCAGCGCGATCCGAGGGAAGGATACGCAACCGGTTTCTACCACTTTTTACTGCATGTGCGCGATGGCGAGCAGTTTCTCAGGAACATTCGCCCAACCAGCGAGAAGAGTGGCGCAGCTATGCGCGCCGCGCCAATTGGTATCTATCCAACCCTTTCCCTCGTGATCGAGCGTTGTACAATTCAAGCAGTTCTGACGCATAATACTCCCGATGGCATCAATGCAGCAGTAGTAGCCGCACTCATGACTCACTATTTTCTCTACAACCTGGGCCCCAAAAAAGAACTCGGTATCTTCTTGGAAGAACATGTGCGTGGGCACTGGGCCACTCCCTGGATAGGCAAAGTCAAGTCGCAAGGATGGATGAGTGTGCAGGCTGCGGTGACTGCTCTTCTCAGAAGCGATACCATGAGGGAATTGTTGAAGACATGCATTCAGTTTTCAGGTGATGTGGATACAGTCGCAGCAATTGCTCTGGCTGCGGGCTCTTGTAGTACTGAGATAGCACAGGATCTTCCAGTTCATCTGATTGACGCGTTAGAAAATGGTCAGTATGGCAGAGACTACATCCGTCTGCTGGATACGCAATTGATGGCTTTTTTTCGCGCAATAAACTCCACTGATAAGAGGGAGAACCGCTATGAGCAGAACGATTGAACAGATCAGACATATTTTGCAGGGTTCTCAGCGTTGGAAAGCTGGTCTCCAATGGTATGATTTTCTCCTGGCCATAGAATTTCATCAGGATGGAACCGGCGAGATGATGTATGGTGGGGGCCAGGCATTACGAAGCGATATCAACTTTCGCTATGAAATCTCTGCTGATCTGCACATCCATTTCGAGTTCTTTGACACCATCGATGCCTTCTGGATGCCATACCGGGGAAAGATGTTCGAAAGAACTGAGGATAATGCTTTTAAAACGGTCGCGTTTCAGCTCTTAGAGGGTCCATTTGTGATTGACGAACCATATGATCACCAGCATAACTATCGTTACCTCCTGCGCTTTTCTTCAGATCCCTTTCCAGAGAGTGAGGGGCCACCCGTCCCTTACTACGATCCATCATACCTTGACTACTACGGCTGGAAGAGCGAGCAGGAGACGAAGACCAGGTAGTCCTGGCAAATCTTTGCCTCGCAAGCGGACCGAAAGAACAGAAGAGGAATGTGATGCCCCAAAGTGACACGCGAAAAAACGCCGCTGATCAAGCAGGCCTGGTTGATGAGTCGCGGCGGCTTTTAGCTGAATTACTCGGCACCTTTGCACTCACCCTGGTAGCTGCAGGTGGAGATGTCATTACTGCGATCAGTAGCGGCGAGATCAGTCTCGCTGCTCGTGTTGTCGCTCCCGGGCTCATGGTGATGGCATTGATCTATACACTCGGTAATCTATCCGGTGCCCATTTCAATCCCGTGGTAACCCTTGCGTTTGTCCTGCGCGAAGACTTTCCATGGCGCAAGGTGCCGGGCTACTGGTGCGCACAGCTGGCCGGCGCGGTGCTTGCAGCACTCCTCCTGCGCGCGCTCTTTGGCCTGGCAGGGCACCTGGGAGCGACTCTTCCACACTATGGAACAATACAAAGCCTGGTCATGGAGATCGTGCTGACTTTCCTTCTCGTTACGGTGATCCTGGGCACTGCCACCAATCACAAGTTGACCGGCCACAATGCCGCGATCGCTGTAGGCGCGACGATTGCGCTCGCCGGGCTGTTTGCCTACCCGGTAAGCGGAGCCTCCATGAATCCAGCCCGTTCCCTCGGCCCTTTCCTTGTCAGCGGACAGTTTGTCGCTGCGTGGTGGATCTACCTGGTTGGGCCACTTGCAGGGGCGCTCCTGGCAGTGGTGATGGCGTGGCTACTGCGTGGCAGAACCACCCGGGAGGCGGTCGAGACCGCCAGAGGCGATTAAGATTAGAGTCCTAACGACTCGATTGTTTCCAGAACCTCTTGAGCGTGCTCGGCTGCCTTGACTTTTGGCCAGACTTTACGAACAACCCCATCTTTATCAATGAGAAATGTCTCGCGGTTGACGCCCATGTATGTTTTACCATACATGTTCTTCTCTTTCCACACGCCATAAAGCTGCGAAACAGTTGTATCTGTATCAGCCAGCAGAGGAAAGGACAAACCGTATTT
>WNFG01005983.1_pt1 | contig 13178 bp, 12 predicted proteins | sample 5400431 | NCBI WGS metagenome assembly WNFG01 (sample SAMN13153346, study PRJNA577476) | soil metagenome | isolation source: 120 cm saprolite under Douglas fir tree site 2 hole 3 replicate 2 | place: USA:California | collected 2015-04-18
GATTTCCGGTGACCTGGGTGATCAGTCCTTCGGCTTCCGCGCCGCTCGCGTCTTCGATTCCTTCGACTTCCTTGGCGTAGAGAGTGCCATCCGACTTGGTAACACCTTCGACGGTCACGATCGTGTTCGCCGTCAAAGACGCACCGTCGTTGAACTGAGTATTTGCGTCAGTGGTGAAAGTGAGTGGGACGCCAGTCTGGTCGACCGTCAGAGTGAACGAAGAGCCGTTGACCGCCGTGATGACTCCCGTGGTGTCCTCCAGTTCGCCATCGTCGTCGCCCTGTACGTCCTCAGCAGCGACGGCAGCTGTACTGACTTTGAAGGAAGATGCGCTGAGATTGACTCCCGTGACGTTTCCTTGGGCATCGAACGTCAGTGAATTGGCAATGTTCAAATCGATATCGACGACCAGGGAACTAGCCCCGACTGTGAGCGCCGGACTGAAGTTGATTGTGATTGCCTGGTTGAATGCCGGTTCGAGTTTCACCAGTACCCCCAGGTTGTTGATGAAGGTGACTTCGGGGTTGGAAACCGTGATTGACGCGCTGCTGTAACTTCCTTGCGGCACGTTGAGCAGAGACAGCGGCTCGTTGGTGCCCGACAAGTGGGAGAGCTCAACGCGTTGTGTTCCGGATAAAACGGTAACGGCGCTGCCACTTGTTGGAGTCATGCTGATGGGGCCGACAGTCACTTCGAAGGTCACGACGCGATCCGCAGGGGCATCTCCCACTTTCACCTGGGTTGCCGTCTGCGGAGTTGGGCCGGGTCCCGGAGGCGGATTCGGGCTCGATGATGAGCCGCCACAACCGACTGCTAAAAGGGCGATACCAACCGCAAACGTTACCATTGCAAGCTGCCAAAATCTGCGAAGTACAGTTACGAAGGTTAAATCCATTGACATGACTGCTCCTGTTTCGAATCGTTGGGGCGGGCTCATGAGCATGGTCTTTCGTCGAGCCTGCCTATCCTGTTGTTTGAGACACTTGCCATCATCGGCTGGAACAGTTTTCTTCGGTTCCAAGTCGCTGAGGGCCAGCGCTCTGTCCCCGGCGGCGATGGATGTTCTGTCCACCGCGGCAGGAGGCGAGGTTCGGACCTATTTCCCTACTGCGAGGACCTGCCGCTGGCAACCTCGCATGTTTGGCGAGGAGACATGTATCTCATGGGCGGAATATTAAGTCGAAAACGGCGGAAGTGCTGTGCGGCTTCGCACCGGACACTGTGACGCTAATCACATGGAAACGCTCGCATTCCAGCGGTGCAGTCCGCACTTGTGATTTGGGTCACCGAACCACGTGACGACAATCATCGTAGCCCAAACGGCGCCGTGCGACACTACATATCGAGAGGTGAGGTATGGCACAAGATGAGCACGAAATGCTGGCGCTCCTCAGGTTTGAACTGAAATTCGTAGAAGATGGAGGCTACGGGCGCTCTCCCCGCACACCTTGGCGTCCTCCCTACATCTTCGAAGACTCACCCACTTGTCTCAATCTGGGCGATCCCACTCGCCCACATCCGTGCAGCGAATGTCTGTTGATGAAGTTCGTTCCCCAAGAACGGCAGAGTGAAAGCTCGCCGTGCCGGTTTATTCACCTCAACGAAAAAGGGGAAACCGTTGATTATTTCTATCGCTGCGGCACTCAGCTAGAACTGGAAGAAGCCCTCGCTGGCTGGTTGCGCGGCCAAATCACCCGGATCGAACAGCAGCTGGCGACGTCAACGAGACCGTGGCTGGAGCAACGCGTCGAATTCTCCAAGCTGGCAGAAACCTAGGAAACCGCGTTGCCTCCCGGTTCGCGATAGTGGCGTGCGGTAACGACGCACTCAGGACTTTACCATTTTCTCCAGTGCAGGTTTATTGCGCGTGAGCGTCAATTTCAGATGCGCAGGCTCGGTCGCGTTCCCCCCATTGAGCGACCAGGAGAGTAGCAGCTTTGCGAACTTCTCTGAAGGTGAACTCGTCAAACCCAGGGTCCGGATTTCCTCATATGCGGTGTAGTAGTTGCGGCTGAGTTGCTCTGCAACTCGCAATGCTACCTCTCCGTATTCGCGCAGGAATTGCAGTAGCGCATCGCGGGCGATGAAATTGGCCTGGCCCGGCTCCATCATTTCAGCAGTCACTTCATACGGATGATTGGAGATGGTTGCATTTAAACCTAAGACATCCCCAGCCTCTGAAATCTTGGTGATGATGGTTTTGCCATCGCTCGAAGATGTGGAAAGTTTGGCCTTTCCAGCACAGAGCACGAACACCCCACGCGGCCTTTGGCCCTCGATAAATAGCATCGTCGATTTCGGGTACACCGCAGTGGACTTGATTTCATTCAGTTTTTGTACAGCAGGCAAAGGTAAATTACAGAATAAATGCTCCTCACGCACAGGACAGATCACGCAGTTATCGATGATATTTAAGCCGTAAGGGGCACGCATTCGGCACCTTCCAAGTAAGCGTATTGTAGCACCCGACTTGTGTTTGCCATCGCCAACAGCGTGATCTCGGCCACCGCTTTAATTTGGTCCGCTGGCACAGAATCGTCAGGAACCCTCAGATATCGTCCACCGTGAGGAAACAGCATGTGAATCAGCCGCGTGAGCCGCGGCCAAAGGTCGTATCTCGAACAAGGAGAGTTCCGCGATGGGCGTTATTCGTTTTTCCTGTGATCGCCCTCGTTGTCCTTCTTTCCTTGTGGCTGTACCCCCGACGCTTTGAATCGACCGATGATGCGCAGATCGATGGGCATCTGAACGCGATCAGCGCTCGCATTAGCGGCACAGTTCCTTACATCAATCCGAAGGCGGAGAACAACGAATACGTCGAGGCCGTAACGCTCCTGGTTGCACTTGATCCGAATGATTACCAGGCCGCCCTGGACCACGCCAAAGCAGACCTTGTGACCCGGGAAGGGGAAGCGCGCTCCGCGGGAGTCAACGTGCCAATTACGGATACGAGCGCTTTCAGCCGGTTGCGCCTGGCCCGGGCAGCAATGTCGAAGCGGAGCAGGCCAACCTCGTAGCCGCTCAACACAAAGTCCAACAGGACGAAGCCCTCTACGCCCGTGCAGAGCGGGACCGGGTCCGCTATCAGGCCCTGGTCGAAAAGCGCGAGATCTCGCAGTCTGATTACGACGCGAGAGACGGAGTCGGTCGCGGCCGCACAGGCGCTGGAGTCCGACCGCGCTGCTGTCACTTCCATCCAGCAGAAGATTGTGCAGGCGCGTAGCGTCGTCGCGGAGAGGCAGGCGCAGGTACAGGATGCGCGAACGGCTCCCCAGCAGGTAGTGGACGCGCAAGCCAAGTCGCAGTCGAGCGTCGGCGAAGTGGAGCGAGCCAAAGCGGATGTACGAACCGCGGAACTGAATCTTGGTTATACGAAGATCTATGCTCCAGTGGTGTCATTTGGCCGCAAGACCGTCGAACTTGGCCAGAGGATTCAGCCGGGTCAAAGTCTGCTTGCCATTGTTCCCGTTGACGATATTTGGGTGACGGCGGACTTCAAGGAAACTCAGCTTAAGTACATGCGCGCGGGTCAATCCGTGAGTATCCATGTCGATACCTTCGGTCGCGATTACCGGGGGACAGTCGAAAATTTACCCGGCGCTGCGGGAACAGTGTTCAGCCTTCTGCCGCCTGAAAATGCCAGCGGCAACTTTGTCAAAGTCGTGCAGCGGCTGCCTGTGCGGATTCGTTTGAGTCGCGATGAAGATCCGCAGCATCTGCTGCGGCCCGGCATGTCTGTGGAGCCCAAGGTCAAAGTGCGTTAAGCGTTCTGATCTTGCGACTGAGAAACCCGATATTGAAGACGCTCCCGTAGCGTCAGCAAGGAGTCAAAGATGTTTAACAAAATTCTGGTTGCGTATGACGAATCACCGGAATCCGGACGAGCACTACTCACTGGCATCCATCTTGCCAAGAGTCTTAACGCCGAGCTGAGGGCAGTATCGGTGCAGGAGAAGCTGCCTCCGTACACTGGGTACATCGATGCGGAAGTGCCTGGAGGAACTGCGCTGCTACGTCAGCAGGCCGTCGATTACTACCGAGACCTGCAGACCCGTGCGCAACAGGCCGCTCAGCGGGAAGGCGTAATCCTGACCACCGAACTTGTTGAGGCGGACGAACTGCAGGCGATCGTGGAATGCGCGCAGAGAACCCAAAGCGATCTGCTAGTGCTGGGCCTGCACAGGCATTCCTTGCTCTTTAGCCGGCTGTGGAATCACACCACCCATGATCTTTCACAGCAGTTGAGCAGCAGCATTCTGGGGGTTCACTGAAAAGTGGGAGCAGCGGCATTTACTTGTGGCTGGCCTGCGACACAAATCGATCTCGGGTGTTGAGGAAATGAGCTTCGCAGACTCTCAAATAAGGAAAAGGCGATGTCAAAAGGCGAAGAGACACGGGAACGAATTGTAGCCAAGGCGGCAGCATTATTTAATCAGCGCGGCCTTGAGGGAACTTCATTGTCCGATTTGATGGAAGCCACGGGGCATGAGAAAGGAGGTATCTATCGGCACTTTCCGAGCAAGGAGGCGGTGGCCGTTGAGGCCTTCGACTACGCGTGGCACTCGGCGTTTGCAGCGAGAATGCATGATCTTGATACGATTTCGAACGGCGTGGACAAGCTGAAGCAATTCATGACGAACTTTGTCGAGCGGCGCCCATCGGTTCCGGGCGGCTGTCCGCTACTGAATACCGCGATTGATGCGGACGACGGCAATCCGGTCTTACGCGAGCGCGCTCGCAAGGCGCTACGCGAACGGCGTGATCTCCTCAGCTCGATCATCGATACGGGTATCGAGCGGAAGGAGATCAGGCGCGGGGTTGATGCGAGAAAGTTGGCCACTCTGATCATCTCTTCGCTCGAAGGCGCATTGATGATCAGCCGCCTGGAACGCGCTCGAGAGGCTTTGATGGCAACGCAGTCCCATCTTGAGCGCTACCTGGAGACAGAAGTGCGACTCGGCGGGTAATCGGCCCCTCGGAGCGCAGTCGAGAAATGGGATCTGCGAGCGGGCAATAGCGGATCCGTTAATTCGTCCAAAACAAGGAAGAAAAGACTGACGGTCAAGGAGAAACACATGGGTAAGCTTGAAGGAAAGATTGCACTCGTTACTGGTGGCAATAGCGGCATTGGCCTTGCGACCGCGAAGCAGTTTGTGAATGAAGGCGCGTACGTCTTCATCACCGGCCGGCGGGAGACGGAGTTGGCTGCGGCGGTAAAGGAAATCGGAAGAAATGTAACAGGAATACAAGGGGACGTGTCCAACCTTGCCGATCTCGATCGCCTCTTCGCACAAATCAAGCGGGAAAAGGGCAAGCTCGATGTTGTGTTCGCCAATGCCGGCGTAGCGAGGTATTCTCCCCTTGGCAAGATCACTGAGGAACTCTATGACTCGATCTTCAACATTAATGTGAAAGGCCTGCTTTTCACAGTACAGAAGGCGCTTCCGATGCTGACAGATGGCGCCTCGATCATCCTGAATGCGTCCATCGTCGCTACTAAAGGGTTCTCGTCGAATAGTGTTTATAGCGCCACGAAAGCCGCCGTACGTTCGTTCGCGCGGACCTGGACAACGGACTTAAAGGATCGCCACATTCGCGTTAACGCGGTGAGCCCAGGCTCCATCGACACGCCCGGACTGAGTGACCTGCTGGCTTCTTCAGAAACGGGGGAGCAGCGCAAGAAGATGATTTCCACCATGGTTCCGCTCGGCAGGTTCGGCACGCCCGATGAGATCGCAAAGGCCGTTGTTTTTCTCGCATCCGACGACAGCAGCTACGTCACCGGAACGGAATTGTTTGTGGATGGCGGTATCGCACAAGTGTAGGCCCGTCACGGTCACGTGCGCGGCGCACGAGGTCAATGGAACTTCGCTTTGTGCACGCCATTCTGACCACCGAGGAGCTGCTGGCCCGGGTACCGTATTCGTGAGAGATGGACATTGGCCGCCATAGCTGCTTGAAGGTTGCACAGAACTCGAAGAGAGAGGTGGACTCAAATGACATCCCAGCAATTATCAGTGAAAGTGGCAATTAATTCTTGGCGACAGGTCGTGGAGAGAGCGGATAAGATATTTTCAAATCTCACCGAAGACCAACTTTTGAAAGAGCTGGCACCAGGAAAGAACCGTCTCATCTATCTCTGGGGGCATCTCACCGCTATTCACGACGCGATGTCTTCGATTCTGGGTTTAGGACCGCGGCTGCACCCCGAACTGGATGCCATCTTCGTCTCCAATCCAGACAAGACAGCCACACAGCTCCCTTCTGCGGTAGAGCTAAAAAAATATTGGGACGAAGTGAACGGTAAACTACTTTCTCAGTTTGAAAGTCTTTCCGCGGAGGAATGGTTGCAGCGACACCGCGCGATGTCCGAGGAAGACTATGCCAAAGATCCGACTCGGAACCGTCTGGCTGTCCTCCTAAATCGAACGAATCATACGTCCTACCATTTGGGGCAGGTAATTCTGGCCCCCAAATAGTTCCTGTCGGACGTCTCCGCGTTCACCGATGTTGATCCCGAGATCATTCACGGTGCAGAGAAATGGCTCGTTGGGTAACAGGCTAAAGATGGGCACTGGCAACCGAGGTATGGCTACGATGACAGCGGGCTTGCCGCGTACATTGCCGTTACTCTGGCGGAATCGGGAAAGTTCTTTGTCCAGCAACTTATGTCAGTAAGAACACTAGCTTATTTTCTCCGGCAGGCCGCGAATAATGACGTAGAAACCTGCTGAAATCCCCATATGGCCAGATTAGGACGCTTTTTGTGAGCCTAGCCCTTCTTACTTCAGCCTGCTGGCGAAATAACGGCTAAAATGTTAGACGAGCCCGAGGAGATCGCGGTACCCGCGTGAAGGTTCCATCGCGGGGCTGCTCAACAGGCACACAAGGCTTTCTTCAAGTTTTGTTGCCACGTAAGAATGAGCCCGGAAAATTTGCGTGCGTGATTCTCAAACTGTGAAAAAGAGATCATTTAAAAATCCTGCCTTCAGAACCCTGTTCTCCAAATACTCCGCTTGACTAAGTTTGCACTCACGAGACGCAAGTTCCTCAAGGGCGGAGCCGGGACTGCCGCAGCCGCCGGTCTCGGCGTTGCCATCGACGGGGCTCTTATTGAGCCAAATCATCCCCGGCTGGAACGGGTGGAAGTTATGCTGCAGAGACTTCCTATGGAATTTGACGGCTTTACGGTGGCGCAGTTGAGCGATTTTCATTACGACCCCCACTTCTCAATTACAGCAATTCAGTCGGCTGTAAACATGACCAACCAGCTTAAAGCCGATCTGGTCGTTTTGACGGGAGACTTCGTTACCGTGCCTTTTTTGGAAAGACTTGACGGAGCTACACGGGCAGCGGACGCAATCGATCCCTGTGCGCGTCTGCTGAGCGCTATAAATAGTCGCCACGGTCTGGTGGCGATTCTGGGCAATCACGACGTATTTGCAGATCCCGACCATGTCACCCGCTCGCTCGAGGTTGCAGGAATCAAGGTATTGCGCAACCAATGCGTTCCGATAGAGCGCGAAGGCGCAAGATTCTGGCTCGCTGGTGTTGACGATGTGCTCGGCGGCGGGGCGAACGTCGGCGAGACTTTGCGCGGAGTCCCAGGTGGCGAAGCGGTTATGCTCCTTTGTCATGAGCCAGATTTCGCAGATAAAGTAACGCGGCATCCTGTCGACCTCCAGCTTTCAGGACACTCGCACGGTGGCCAGGTCAGACTGCCTTTGATTGGTCCACTGTACCTACCGGAGCTGGCTAGAAAATATCCGGCTGGCCTGCGGCGGATTGGTTCGATGATGCTCTACACGAACCGTGGCATCGGTACTATTCGACTTCCGGTACGCTGGAATTGTCCGCCGGAAGTTACTCTTTTTACGCTGCGTTCGGCCCTCACTCTGCGCCGCACTCCTTGATCCTGCGGACCACGCCAGCCTGTTGGCCCAACTGCAACATCTTTCACATCGTCTTGGAAGCACCTCCTGTCCCTGCCGCCAATTAGCTCATTCGATTGCCGTTAATCGTCGGTATCGCTTGGCACGTAGATTGCCATTAGACATTGAAGCACTCCAATCGGCGTGCGTTCGTGGAAGGTTATGAGAATATGGCTTCCTTAAGGCGCTTCTCCTGGTTTCTGGTTTTGATGCCCTCCTTATGCGCGGCTTCGGTTAACTGCAGCATAGTTTGGGAAGATTCCGCGCGAACCCCTCTTCAATGGCGCGAGAATTTATTGTGGAAGCCAGCAATGCACGAATCTGAGTTTACTGACATCCTGCATACGAATGCTCGTTCGCGATGTGAGGCTCCACAGCCACCGGAAGCTTTGGCCACGCCCAACCCTCTGCTGAATGGCAGGGACAATGACACGAAGGTGAAGGTGAGCCTTATTGTGGGTACGGATGGCAGGGTTCATAGTCCCCTGATCCTGAAGAGCGCTGGAGAGAACCAGGATCGCGCAGTATTGGACACCGTTCGCTATTGGCGATATCGCCCTGCAATCTGTAACGGAGTTCCCACCGAAGCGGAAGGAAGAGTCGAGTTTTCGAGTCGCTGATCTTACTTTGAAATAGAGCGGCAGTAAAAGCTGAGCCCTGGGCCGGCACGGCTACGTCATCGTCGGGAACCTCAGGCCGGGGACGCCTCGAAAGACTGTATAGCCTGCCTCTTCGGAATCCTACGATGTCTTCACTCCCAGTTTGCTTAGGTCTTGCCGAAGTTGCTCCGCACTTTGCATGTGAATCGTTTGCATGCCCAGTTTTTGAGCAGACTCAAGATTCAGGTCGCGATCGTCGATAAAGCAGCATTGTTCCGCCTGCTTCTGCGTAATATCCAACGCTAAACGATAAATGTCTTTCTCCGGCTTCCGGTAGCCGACAAAGCACGAACTCACAAAAATCTCAAATATTTCGCGCAGGCCGAACCTCTCGATCCGGTAAAGGTTCAGTTCTCGCGACTCATTATTAATCGTACCCATGAGGTACTTGCCGGAATTAGCGAGCGCCCGGGCTAAATCTAGCGCGCCGGGCTCAGGCTGTGATAAAGCGAACATGAATTCCTTAAACTCGGCGCGAGTGAACGGACGGGCACGATAGAAGATTGTTCGATCCAGATATTCGTCCAGGGTGATCTTGCCTCTTTCGAACGAGGACACCAGCATTTCATGGCGGTCGTGAAATTCCTCTGAGTCAAGATGAAATCGCTCCAGCGCCTTCTCCCTCTGTTCGCGATCCCATGCATTGCTTAGAAGTACGCCACCAACATCCCAGAAAATGGCGCTGATCTCAGGCAAGCAAACCCTCGGTGATCCTCAAGTCATTTTCTCAGCAGGTCATTGGATTATATGACTCGAGAGGGTCCGGAAATGAAAAAGCCCCGATCGCACTAAAGGCGACCGGGGCTTCGGGTTGGCTAGTTTCTTAGTAAGGAGTGAAGTCTTGCCGGTAGTTCACATTGTCCACGTCGCGGAACATGGGCGTGCCCGGCGGCAAGTTCGTAGGATCCAGGAACAACACGTCAAAGGAGTAATCGCGAGTTGGTGGCGAGTAAACCACTGTGCAACACTTAAAGATGCCAGTGGCATACTGCGAATAGTACAAGCTGACCAGCGATCCCTGATAGTGCAAGGGCTGACCCCAGCTCTCTATGTAGCGCAGGAAGTTGTGGACTCCACCATCGGTTCCAAAGTCCTGCGATGCCGCCCATGTGGTCGGCCTCGGGAACGGTATGTTCTTGCCTCCGGCGATCGCCAGGCGATACCACGTCTGACTGGCCGACCGGCTGCCCGGGATAGTCGTATTGATCGTGCTGTTCAGATCGCTCCAGCCGTTCGAGAGCAGCGTAACCGCATCAGCGATTACGGCAGCGGCAGCGTGGGGGTCGGCCCATGAGGCATCGGCCGCGGATGCGTTGTAATCGCCCTGAATATAGACCGGATTTTCAGACCCGACGGTGAACCCTCCCTTACCGTCCGGCCGGGTGGGAAGATTACCGCGCGTGCCGTCCACTATCTTGAGCACGTGACGAGCGCCGGTGACGGCGTTTTTGCGACCGGTGGTCACACAGCTTGCAATGCGTGGGGTGTAAGGGTTGGGAGAGACGAGGCTGTGTGTAGCGGCTGTCGTTGCTGCGCCGAAGGCTTCACCTACGTTCCACGCGCCCCAGATATCCAGCTTTCCATTCTGGTCGACGTCCTCAGGTGATTGCGTAGTGCCAGGGTTACTCGGCTCAAGGGCACCATCCGGTGTGCCGGTCGAAGAACCAGCGTTAACCACATCTTCGAACCCGTACTCACCAACCTTCGTGTTGACAGCGTTAGGATCCGGCAACATGCCACGACGGTCAGAGAAGTAAAGAATGTAACCATTCATTACTGCCCAATCCACTTGTGTACCCGTTCCCGGGATTGTGCCAGCAAGCCAGTCCCGAAGGTTGCGTACGTCGAGTTCAACGGCACTAAGCAAACCGTTTGGTGTGCAGCTGCCATTCCCGAGGTTGGTATCACGGGCTTCGCCTTCGCGCGGGTCGTAGAAGTTAATCGGAAACCAGTTGTACTGGCTCTTTGCTCCGGTAAAGACAGTTGGATCAGTGCCATCCAAAACGCCGTTTCCATTGCGATCGGCGGGTTCCTGGAAAAGAAGGATAGCCTTGGGATGAATGGAGTTGGGGCGTCCGGCCGAAGAGTCAGGGGGCTGCAGCGGGCGGCCGAATCCAAGTCCTAACCATTCCCGGGTGACGGCATGCCATGTGCTGTCAGCGTATCTGACCTCCACTCGTAGAAAGCCATCGATCAGCGGCCACTGTTGCTGTGTGCCTGGCATGGGGTTGCCATGGAAGTTCTGTGGAACAACGAAATTGGCGTCTGAACTGCCTTTTGTGCTGTCAAGATTTGCCTGGGCGAAATAAGCCAACCCCGCAACGCCGCTTACAGTAACGCCGCTTTGAGCAAAACCGCTTCCGCTCGGGAAGAGGTTGCCACCCGGATCGCTTGACTGGACACTAGCCAACTCAACGTCGTCCAAGTCAACAGGCTTGCCGTCATAATGATTTTCCAGGGGGGCGTCGCTTAGCATGACGCGAATCTGAGCCTGGTTATACAGCCTGGAAGTCGCTAGCGTAGAGCCGGGAAGCTCACCGGGTGCAGGTCGCCGGATGATTTGAACCGGCGTGGCTCCGCCGCCCACAAAAGGTAAAGTGAGGGGCGTGGCGCCAGTGGAATGATTGATAATCCAGCCGTTGTAGATGCCCGTTGAGATTCCACTCCACGCTGGGTTATTGGCACTATTCGGGTCAGTGACCTTGCTGCCCTGAGCGTAACCCAAATTAATGCAGTTAGTGGCCGGGACTGCGCCATTGCAGCCCGCCGGAGCATTGGGAATGTATACCGATCCCGTGTAGTTGGTGGCGGTATCCCAGCCGTTCGATAGCCGGGCGCGAATCACCTCTCCGACTGCGGAGAGCTTGTCCTTAAACGTTAAACTTGAGCCCGAGGCTAGGAATAGATTGCCATTGGTGTGAACTCGACCCGCAAAAGCGAAATTCGGACCGGGGAAGTAGCTCAAGTCGCTGTCAGAAAATACGCCGAACTGGAAAACCGGAATCTGTGCCACCTCGACGGTGCGCAACATATGCACCTGGTCGCCCAAGGGCCGTTGTGCCGTCACGGAAAGCGTCATGGGGGTGATTTCGGCGATAAGACCCGCGTTGGGTCCGGCATGTACTGTGTCCACTGCGCTTACCGGCGTGCCATCCGGGTTTGTGGGGATAGTGATCGAGTAGTCTACGAAGTTGACCCCTGTCATGGCCGGAGGAGACCCGCCCAAGGCCACGATATTGGCAACGGTTGGTGCCTGACTGGAAGCGTAGAGGGTTGCCAGATCGGCCGTCATTTTTTCCATGCCGCCTTCCGCAGCATGGTAGGCCAGACTGTTTTCCAGATCGCTGCCGCCAACCCGCGCCTCGGTGTTGACCATATACATCAACCCCATAGCCAAGGCCGACATCAGCACCATTAGCAGCAGAACTGCGATTAGCGTGAATCCGCGTGCACGCTGTGTGTTTGTACTCATAGCAAATCTCCTGAACCTTTCCCTCACTGGTATCGGTCGCGGAAACTCATGTCTCGAACGCTGACCGACGTCGCCAAGTCAACTGCTTGAAAGCCCTGGGTACCCTTCGTACCACTGCGAGCCGTCATGCTGACGATGTTGACCTTGCGAATCTGATTGGGGGACTTGCCGCTGGACATGCCTGCATCCGCCAAATTCGCGGTTGCAGTTCCAGTAGTTTCATCGAAAATGTCGTAGGTAAATTGCAGGTCCGCGATATTCTCTGCAACCGGGACGGGGGGCTGTCCGTTAACCTGCCGCATCAAGCGGGTTGGCGGATCGTCAGCCGTGTAGCGAATGCCATCCGAGCCGGGAGGAACATCAACGTAGTAGGTGATGGCCAAGATACGAGTTGCGGTCGTTCCTGTTCCTAACGGGTTTGCCGGGACGAGGATGGCCTTGATGTTGCCAGTAGCAGCGCCGCTCTGATTGATTCGCAGCGGATCCAGATCGGCGAAGTTGATAGTGTTGTTGTCCGGAATTCCGGTAACTTCCCCGATAGCCGATCCCTTGTTATTGCTCAACAAAATCAAATCGCCCACTTTGATTCCGTACGCCGGATCCAACAGGGGAGGAACCGCCGGGACGGGCTGTGGATTAGGTGGGATCAAAGAAATCGAGACGCCGTTAGGTCCGAACGCCGTGACCTTGTACAAATTCAACGCGTAAGTGTTGTCGCTGTAAACCACGGTGATGATATCGGTGTTGGTGCCGCCCACACTGGTCGGCAAACCAATTCCCGGACTCGGGATCACCCCGTAAAGGTGATTGGTGGGAAAGGCGATGCCGGCCGGAGTTGGACCAGCCACGTAGCATTGAACCTGGTCACAACCGTACTTTGAATTCGTCCCCGTGGCGGTCGGCAACTGCACGCCGCCCACGGGTATCCCTGACCCTGCGAGGCTGATATCTTTGCTGGTCAGACCGACGGCGGCACGGCCATTCTGTTGCATTTCCGCTCGCTGGCTGATCACGAAGCTCGCCTTGAGGGCCTGGCTGAACAGATAAGTCGCCGACGCCAGGATGATCAGACCCACGAACAGCGCAGCCATCAGTTCGACGAGTGTAAAGCCCCGA
>WNFG01011031.1_pt1 | contig 13168 bp, 13 predicted proteins | sample 5400431 | NCBI WGS metagenome assembly WNFG01 (sample SAMN13153346, study PRJNA577476) | soil metagenome | isolation source: 120 cm saprolite under Douglas fir tree site 2 hole 3 replicate 2 | place: USA:California | collected 2015-04-18
AGAGTGTATGGTCATTGATGGTGACGAGGTCAAGAATGCCGTCATTGTTGAAGTCGGCGGCGACGATAGAGTGGCTGGCTACATCTCCGGATGGAATCGCGGTTGTGGTGAAAATAAGTTGAGCTGACGTCAGGGTGGAAGCAATTACAACCAGCAAGGAAATGGGGAGTGTACGTGCAAAAGGAAACATGGGCCCCTCACAGTTCGGGATCTAACCGGAGGAGATGCCCTGACCTGAGCTGCGCGATGGCTGTTTGAAAGCTTTAAAAGGCCCTAGTTGTTACGAGGGCATTAGGGTAGAGGCTTTAAGCGCATCACGCGATGGCAGGAATTGCGTCACAGCCAGCGGCGGACGCGCGCCTGATAGTCGGTATACTCGCGGCCGAACTTTGACGTCAGCACACGTTCTTCGGGAACAATTTGAAAGCGCGTGGTGAAGAGCACGAACAACACCGGACCAAGAATCGTCCAGGGAGCTGCCAGATACACAGCCCAACCCAGCAGTAACGAGACCAAGCCGACGTACATGGGATTGCGAGTACGGCGGTAGACGCCAGTAGTAACGATCGATGAAGCTTCTTGCAGCTTTACCGGGTTGATGGTTGTCTTGGCACGCCGAAACGCCAACATACCCGAGGCCGCTACGCAAAAGCCAAAACCTGCGAAGGCACCCGCGAGAGCGACACGCAGACGGCTGTCGATAGGCAATGAGGGAGTCATCCGAGAAACTGCCCACATTGCCGCGCCAGCAATGACGGCCACGATGGGCGGCGGAATTTTGTGTTCCAATGCGCGCATGATTGAGCTTACCACCTGCTGACGTTGAGGAACTCAACGGATGACGAGGTCGCCATACTCTGGATGCTTTGCCATGTATGCAGCGACGCTGGGGCAGATCACGTCGACTTTTGCGTTGTTCTCCCGGGCCCAATCCAGTGCTGACTTGGCCAGTTCGGACGCCAGGCCAAGGCCGCGCGATTCGGGCGGAACCTCTGTGTGGACCAACTGAAGTACGTTTCCGGCCAGGTTGTATTCGAGATAAGCAGTCTTGCCTTCGCGATCCAGTTCAAAGCGGCCATTGACCACTTTCTGTGGCGATTGCCCATGTTTTTGAAAGAGCTGCTTGCCGAACATTCGGTCAAACTCCTATGATTCGAGGTCGCACTGATCCTGATACTCGATCAGTATTTTATCTTGAGCGGCTTTTATCGTGAACACAGGTATCGTGAACATCAGGAGAAACATGAACGACCATTTCCATCATCTTGAAAAGTTGATAAGCGCCCAGCGGGCGAGCGGTCGCGCCTACCTTGAGTTTCTTCGAATTCCCGCAATGAGCGCCGGAGTCTATTTTCTGCCAAAGGGCGCGAAGGACGGACAATCGCCGCATGAAGAAGATGAGATGTATTACGTGGTGAAAGGAAGGGCGCGGATGGTGATTGGCGCGGAGCACGCGGATGTCGTGACAGGATCGGTTATTTTTGTGGAAGCCAGGGCCGAGCACCGCTTTTATGACATTGAAGAAGACTTGCTGGTGCTGGTGTTCTTTGCGCCCGCGGAAAAAATGTAAAACTTGAATTGGGAGAACTGACACATGCCGGATATGAACAACCCGCAACAGAAAAAATGGACTGAGGTTGATAGCTACATAGCCAGTCTCTTTGTGCCTTCAGACCCTGCGCTGGATGGAGCGCTTGAGGCAAGTGATGCTGCCGGTCTGCCTTCCATCAATGTGTCAGCTAATCAAGGCAAGTTGCTGATGTTGTTTGCCAAAATGCTGAATGCGCGCAACATTCTGGAGATTGGCACGCTGGGCGCTTACAGCACCATATGGCTTGCGCGCGGACTGGCCGACGGCGGACGCCTGATCACGCTGGAGTACGAACCTAAACATGCTGAGGTGGCGCAGGCAAACCTGGTGCGCGCCGGACTTTCGGATCGCGTGGAGATATGCATTGGACGCGCGGGTGATTCATTGCCCAAGCTGGTTAACGAAGGCAGAGGGCCGTTTGATCTGATCTTCATTGATGCCGACAAGGAGGGATACGCAGAGTATCTGAAGTGGTCGCTGAAGCTGTCGCGACGGGGTACTGTGATTATCGCCGACAATGTGGTTCGGAATGGCAATGTAACCGATGCGGCGAGCAAGGATGAAATGGTGCTCGGGATACAGCGCTTTAATCAGGCGCTGGCGGCGGAAAAGCGGGTTTCCGCCACCGAGATACAGACGGTGGGAAGCAAAGGTTATGACGGACTGGCCATTGCCACGGTGGTAGTGGAGTAGTTCTTGTCGCTGCGCTGGCGCTCCGCTCCTGCCCTGAATTGTTGCGATATTGCATTCCTCGCGTCCGTATTTGAATTCTCAATTATCGATTGCCATTTCGTTCGGCTGAGGCAATTCGTTTCAGATGTCTTCGTTTTATCGATGTGGGTTTAAGATATTGTCATGATTGGAATTCCTCAGGCGGACGAAGCAGCGTCTTACTATTTTCGTTACATTGATCTGGTCAGCGATGGCAACATTCTTCAAGTGCTGCGTTTGCAGATGGAAGAGGCGCTTTCGCTTTTTTCCGGCATCAGTGAAGAAAAGTCTCTGTATCGTTACCAGCCGGAAAAGTGGAGCATTCGCGAGTTGCTGGGACATGTGAATGACGCAGAACGAGTGTTCAGCTATCGGGCGCTTTCCTTTGCGCGCGGCGATAGCGGCCCGTTGCCCGGCTTTGATCAGAACGCCTGGGCGCCGGTGGCCCATTCTGACGACCACAGTTGGGCGAGCCATGTTGAAGATTTTCAGGCCGTTCGCCTGGCCACGCTCACGCTGATGAGGAACGTTTCTCCCGAAGCCTGGATGAGGCGCGGCGTTGCCAGTGATAATTCGTTCACGGTGCGAGCGCTGGCTTTTATCATCGCCGGGCATGTCGCGCATCATCTGTCGGTAATGAAAGACAAATACCTTTAGCTTTGTCGCTCAGATCGGAATTATGAGAGCGAATCTCCGACGGCCCCGAAGCCTTTGAGGGTTGGTGTCTGGTGATACTTCGGATGCTCCTGTTGCAGCGGGCTCAGCGCGTGCTCGGCTTCGCCCTTATCGATCTGTTTTGTCGCTGCGCACCAAACCGCTTGAGGGTTGGTGTCTGGCGATACTTCGGATGCGGCTTCGCCCTTGAATAAAAGTCTAGGCTCGGATTCTAAAGGATGTATTGAGAACGTACGGTGAAGGATGTCTAGCTCGACGTCACCCCAATTCTTCGCGCCACTGGGATGCCGAAGCGCCGCAGCGAACCTTAAACGGTCCGCTGCGTTTTTATTTTGCGAGAAAAACTAGGCAGCCACGCCAGCAACTGGCGAAGTGCAGAAGGCACAGCGTCGGGCGGCTATCGGAATCTCGCTCAGACATTCCGGACATTTCTTGTTCGTAGGATCAGCGGGCACGGCGTTTCGGGCTGCGCGGGCCTTCCAGGCGTTCATGGGCGCAACCATGGTGAAGTAGACTGCGCCGGCGACCAGCAGAAAGCTGATCAGCGCATTCAAAAAAATCCCATAAGAGATAACAGCTCCGTTGATGTTGAGGTTGAAAGCGGAGAAATCCGGCTTTCCGACGATTGCAGCGATGAGCGGCGTAAGGATGTTAGTGACGAATGAGGTCACCACGGCGCCAAAGGCCGCACCGATGACGACGGCAACGGCAAGATCGATCACATTGCCGCGCAAGATGAATTCCCGGAATCCTTTAAGCATAGCTGTCATCCTCCTCGGAATGGCGTATTGCGCGACATCATACTAGAAATTTGTCGTCAATGCTGCCAATTTGCCATCACGGCATGCTGCAATTGAGAGACAGCAAACCCGCTTCTAAGCCAGGTCAGGAGCGCGTGCGACAGAAGTAGATCAGGTCAGGCGATGGAATAGCTGAAGTTAGCCTCTGGGTGAGCCAGGGCGATCCGAACAACCAACTCCGGGAAGCGAAAACAATAACTTAACTAGCAAGATAGTTGTGCAATCACGCGTAGTATATATTTACGTTGCCAATAACATTTTTCATGTTATGGTTTTGCAGTTAAACCACAACACTATGCGCGCGAAAATAAAGCTGGTAACTGTTCTACTAGTAGCCACGTTTGCATGTGCCCAAAAGCAATCCGTCCCTGCTAAGCCGGGCAGTTCGCATTCAACGGCCAAAGCCGCGGCCGGGACGGCCCAACCAAACTTCCTGACTGTTCCTCTCGATATCAACACCAGCAATCTGGGCCCGGGCTTTGCCGGACATGACGTTGTCCGGGTATACAAGGCTTTAAAGGATGCGCCAGTCCTCGCACCCAAGGGAGAGTTTGAGAGTACCGCGCAATTTGATCAGCGGACCAGTGAAATGGCGAAGAAGCCGATCCTTGGATCCATTGCCCCAAATGATCACTTTGCATTCGTAATTTCAAGAGAGATGGTTCTAGGCTCGTGGCCTCTGCAGCTTGCTTATGACGCGGACCTGCGGCTACTGCAAGCAGATTTCTCGGCCGAGTTTGCAGATTTCTCAATTGATCCGGACAAGGCGCGACGCACGGCGGTGTTAATGAGACAGGTGGAGAGCAATCCCCAGCCAGGGAACAGCATTCGTGGAACCACGTCGAGAGCGGTTAATCGTCATCTGGACTACTACAGCATTAGTCTCGCAAAGGACTGGCTCTTCCAGCCGGGAAGGTCTCAGTTATCGTTCAGCCATCTAATGGATGTGGCGCCGGAGGAGGCAAAATCCCTCAAGGACGATCTCCAGGCCCTCATGGTGTGCCGACTAACTCCTCCGTGGACCCGACGCAACGTCTTTGGCCATGGGTCAGTTCGTTCCGGGGGATTGTTTGATGTCAACTATCTTGAAGCTGTTCCCGAGCAATTGTGGCTTTACAACTCGCGAACGGGCGAAGTACTTGAAAAGATCACAGAAGAGTCGCTTAACAAAAGCAAGAACCAACAGTTAGTTTTGAAGTTGCGACAAACCCCTCTGATCCTTGAGCTTTCCTCAGCAAACCTTGTCATTGCCTACTTAACAATCGATGGCGTTCCAAAGGAAAGCCAAACCTTCTACAAAGAACGTCCTTTGACAGTCACTGGCAAGCGAGAAATCGAGATCATGATTGCAAACCCAAAACTTTCCGAGTTGGACTTTCGCTTGAACGGCCAGCTGTATAGCCCTCAATGGAAGAAAGTTTCGCATTTTGTGGGCAGCCAGGAGTTCGTGGAATCAGCGACTGCCGTGATTACCGTGCCCGACAAGTAGGAAAACGCCTAGAGGGGCTTGCATCCGCCGTGCCCCAAACGATCTGCGCGGGAACCAACGCCATGGCTATAGTGTCAAATCTCTTCAGCGCGCGCGAATGCAAGCATCAGCTGCTCAAGGCGGCTCAGGAGAGATTCCATGTCCATGACTTTTGGTTCGCGCAGCGGGCAATCTGCGGATATGAACGTGACGCCGCTGATTGACGTTCTTCTTGTCCTGATTATCATCTTTATGGTGGTGATACCTCACCACTCGCACGGTGAGCAAGCGGATATCCCACAAGCCGCGCCCACCGATTCGCACGTCCTGCCGCCTGAAGACAATAATATTGTGGTGCAACTGCTGGATCGCGGTGAAGGAAAGCGGCCTGGGATCAAGATCAACGACTCAGAAGTGTCATGGGACGAGCTGGCGCCGAGAATGAAAGAATTTTTAGTGCCTACGGGTGCAGCGTGTGGCGTTCCTGAAAGGCGACCCTGAAATAGAGTTCGAATATGTTGCCCAAGCTGTGGATTTGACTCGTGCTGCCGGGGCGGAGCGGGTGGGGCTCATGTCCGAAAAAAAGTAGGCAATGTATTGTTCGCAGTGGCGGCCTGATCCAATTGGAGAAAAACGCGGGTGAAGGTCGCGCAGCTCAGGCAATGACCTTAGTTAAAGGGCCGTTCGGCTTTTGGTGCGAAAAGGGTCATGGATGCATCTAATCAATAGCTTGGGGCAACAGGCCAGGGTTGCCGAGAGGGTTGTTGCTGAACGGCAAATGCCTCAATTTGGGCTACTTAGCGCGATTTGGCCAATTTGTCTTTTGCCCCAAAGGAGCGTATCATAAGAACTGGTTGTAGCTGGTTTCGGCTCTAGGCTTGCACGTGCCGTGAGTGGGTTTGTAATTCCCCAATTCGATGGCGAACGTACCAGTGGGCGAAAGGCCCACTTTATTTTTGGGGCCAACAATCTCAAAATGGCGGAGCAGAAGTTTCAGCAGCATTCAGCAGCAGAACGGATTGATGGCAGCAGACCTGGACGCAATTCGGACCATCGCCACGCGCGTGGCCACAAACCATGGCGTAGAGCTGGTGGAAGCTGAACTACGTGGCGGCGGCAAGGCACGCACATTACGTGTCACCATTGACAAGCCGGAAGGTGTAACGCACGAGGATTGCGCTAATGTAAGCCGCGATCTGGGCACGGTGCTGGATGTTGAAGACGCCATCCCGAGTGCTTATCTGCTGGAAGTATCGTCACCGGGGCTGGATCGAAAGCTATTGAAGGCGAAGGATTATGAGCGTTTTGTGGGCAGCCGGGTGAAGTTGATGACGCGTGACCCGGTGAATGGAAACCGGCATTTTGAAGGCCGGCTGGAAAGCTTCAGCGAAGGACGAATCACGCTGGAGACGATTGTAAGCAAGAAGAAGCCGAAGCCGGGCCACCCGGTGCCGCAAGGCGAAAAGGTGGAGATTGCGCTGACGAACGTTGAAAAAGCCAATCTGGTCCCGGAAATTTAGCACGCACTTCATAAGGAACTCATATGGCAAGTGATATCTATAACGTCATTGATGCGTTAAGCCGAGAGAAGGGGATTGATCCGCAGATTGTGGTGAGTGCGGTGGAAGACGCCATAGTTGCGGCTACACGCAAAAAAGACAAGAGCCAGGAGAACCTGCGCGGAGAGCTGGACAAGGAAACCGGCATGATACGCGTGTATGCGGTGAAGGAGATCATGCCGTCAGAAGACGACATTGAAGACCCGCAACTGGAGATTTCGCTGGAAGAAGCCAAGGCGCTGGATCCGAACGCCGAAGTCGGCGGGGAAGTTCGCTTTCTGAAATCAACGGAAGGTCTGGGGCGCATCTCCGCGCAAATCGCCAAGCAGATTATTTTCCAGAAGGTCAGGGAAGCTGAGCGCGACACGGTTTACAACGAGTACATTGGACGCGTGGGTGAAGTGCTCAATGCCACGGTAAAACGCATTGAAGGTCCGGATGTGATCTTTGACATCGGCAAGGCAGAAGCCAAGATGTCAAAAAAAGAGCAGTCGCGGCTGGAATCGTTCTCCATGGGAGAGCGCGTTCGCGTGGTGTTGACCCGTGTGGACAAGAATGCCAAAGGGCCGGCGGTGGTGGTTTCCCGCGCAGCGCCGGAGCTGGTGCAGAACCTGTTCCAGACCGAAGTACCTGAAATTTACGACGGCACAGTTCAGATTCGGGCGATCGCGCGCGAAGCCGGTGAGAGAACCAAGATTGCCGTGATGTCACGCGATAAGGACGTGGACGCCGTGGGCGCGTGTGTCGGGATGAAGGGAATGCGTGTGCAATCCATTATCCGCGAGTTGCGCGGTGAGAAGATTGACATTATTGAATACCACGAGGATGCCGTGACCTTCGCTGAGAAGGCATTGCAGCCGGCCAAGGTCAGCCGCGTGACTGTGGTAGACGCTTCGGGTAAGCACCTGGAAGTGGTGGTGGATGATAGCCAACTCTCACTGGCGATCGGGAAGAAGGGCCAGAACGTCCGGCTGGCGGCCAAGTTGCTGGGCTGGAAGATCGACATTAAGAGTGAGGAAGAGAAGCGCCAGGAAGTGGAACAGCAGATGACCACCCTGACCAGCGGTGGAAACACTCCTCTGGACCGAGTACCTGATCTGGGTGAGGCCCTGATCACCAAGATGCATGAAGCTGGAATTACCACGGTTGAGGCCCTGGCGGACATGACTCCAGAGCAGCTGGAGGAATTGCCGGGTGTTGGCCCTAAAACAGTGGAAAAAATCAGCATTGCGGTGAATAATTATTTCCTCACCCTGGATGGACAGCCGACGGCTGAAGTGCCTTCAGATACGGAAGCATCTGCTACTGAGGTAGTTGCCACCGCAGAAGGTGAGCCCGCAGCCGAAGGCAGCGACGCAGAAGGCGCGGAGACGCAGTCTGTGTTGGCTGAAGACGCAGCCAAAGCGCACGCCGAGAACGAACCGGCTCCGGTGGAAGCGTCGGCAGAAACAGAAGATGTGGCGCCGGAACAATCCGGCGAAAAAGATTCGTAAGGAGAAAGACGCGCGCAGCAATGCGCGTGAATGCTAAAGCCGTGAGGTCGATATGATCGCGTAGCGGAAATACCTGGAGGAAACACAGAACGAATGAAAATTCGAATAAATGATTTAGCCAGAGAGCTTGAAGTGAAAAGTAAAGCCATTCTGGATGTATTGTTGGAAGTTGGCGTTACGGAAAAGAAAACCCATTCAAGCTCAGTGGAAGAAGATGAAGCGGAGAAGGTAAGAAAGTATTTCTCTGCCCGGTCCGGCTCTGCCTCCAGAGAAAAAGCGGCGCAATCTGATATCAAACCCAAGATTGATCTCTCAAAGATTTCCAAGCCCGGCGATGTTATGAAACTGCTCCGCCAGCGTGAGCAGGAACAGCAACAGCCCCCGGCCGCAAGACAAAAGCCTGCCGCAGTTGTAACGGCCCCGCCTGCCGCACCTGCCAGGCAAGCGGAGAAGCCCGTGTCAGCAGCAACGCCGCCGGCAGCAGAGAAGCCAACGGCTACGGCCAAAACCGCAGCGCCGGCATCGGAGCGTCCGGTGGTAATGCCTGCGCCGAGGAAGGCCCCGCCAATTGTAGCGATGCCTCCGACCGCTGAAGCCCCCAAGTCAGCGCAACCGCCCGCCGTGGTGGTGGTTCCTCCTCCAGCACCAGCTCAGCCTCCGGCTGTGGTGGTTACGCCTCCTCCGGCAAAAGCGGTGGCGACGCCTCCAGCCGGCGGCACAGCTGCCAGTGCACCGCAAAGCCGGGCGGAAGCAACACCTCCGGCCGCCGCGAGTGCGGAGCCCGCAGCTCCAGTTGCGCCGCCGAAGTCGCAACAGCCGATTGTGCAGCAGCGCCGCATGATTACGCCGCAGACGGGACCGCGTCCGGTTTACGCCGCGCCACCGCCGCGTCCGCCAGTAGCGCCTCCGCCTCAGCCTCCTTCGCAACAGCGCACGCCGTATCAAGGACAAGGTGGGCCGGGTGGCCGGCCGATGGGTGGTCCGGGTGGACGCCCACAGGGGCCGGTTCGCGGGCAGCCGATATTCCAGCGTCCGCGACCTTCAGGTCCGGGCGGTGGTGGTCCTCCGGGAAGCCGTCCGCCATTCAATCGACCGGGCATGGACACGCGTCGTGGTCCGCATCCGACCAGTTCCGGACGTCCGGGATTCCCGCCACGTCCAGGAATGGGTACCGGACCGGGTGGGCCGCCTCCGGGCATGCCGACCAAACCGGCTGGACGCCCAGGGCCGCAGTCGCGCCGTCCGGGACAGCGTTATCAGCATGGACCTAAAGAAGGTCCGATGAAGGGCTTTACTCCGCCACCACGCATGGGGCTCTCCAATGAACCCATGCCGATCACGCGGAGCATCACCATTGGCGAAGGCACCAGCGTGAAAGACCTGGCGGAAAAGCTGGGCGTTCGCGCCAAGGACCTGATCGCGCGTCTGCTCATGCGCGGCGTGATGGCCACGGTGAACCAGAGTCTGGATTACGAACTGGCAAAAGATCTGGCGAGGCATTTTGGCGCCGAATCTGAAGCCATCAGCTTTGAAGATCAGGCAGCCAAAGAGATGGCCGAGATCACCGGTGGCGTGGAACTTTCCGCGGCCGCGGCGGTCACGCGTCCTCCGGTTGTCACCATCATGGGTCACGTTGACCACGGTAAAACTTCATTGCTGGACGCGATTCGTGAAACCGATGTGGCCGGCGGCGAAGCCGGTGGCATTACCCAGCATATTGGCGCCTACAAAGTGCGCATTACCAAGGAAGATTCTCCGGCGGTCGGCCGGCAGATCGTCTTCCTGGATACGCCGGGTCATGAGGCTTTCACACGCATGCGTGCGCGTGGAGCCAAGGTCACCGACATTGTTGTTCTAGTGGTTGCAGCCGATGACGGCGTGATGCCGCAGACGCTGGAAGCCATGGACCACGCCAAGGCTGCCAAAGTGCCGATCATTGTTGCAGTGAACAAGATTGACAAGGCGGAAGCGCAGCCTGATCGCGTTAAGAAACAACTGGCCGATCGCGGCCTGATGCCGGAAGACTGGGGCGGTACCACGGTGTTCGTCGATGTCTCGGCTAAGAAGCACACGAATCTTAACCTGCTGATGGAGATGATCTGCCTCGTCGCCGATCTGGGCGATCTCAAGGCAAATCCGGAGCGTCCGGGCAGCGGTACAGTGATTGAAGGCAAGATTGATCGCGGTCGCGGTGCCGTTGCTACTGTTCTGGTACAGAACGGAACGTTGCGCATCGGTGACAGCTTCATTGTCGGCAATACGTTCGGCAAAGTCCGCGCCATGTTTGATGATCGCGGGCAACTGGTGGAAGCGGCGCCGCCGTCAACACGATGGTCTTCCCGAAGCCGGCGACCAGTTGATGGTGGCCGATCGTGAGAAGGCGCGGCAGTTGGCGGAGTATCGCGAACAGAAATTCCGCGAAGCCACGCTGGCCAAGAGCTCCAAACTGTCACTGGAAGGACTGGCTGAGCAGATCAAGACGGCCGGCATGAAAGAGCTGCCACTCATCCTGAAAGCGGATGTGGGCGGATCTGCCGAAGTGCTGTCTGACACCCTGCTGCGGTTATCCAATGAAAAGGTAAAGATCAAGGTCCTGCGGAGTGGAGTTGGCGCAATTACTGAGAACGACGTGTTGCTGGCTTCGGCTTCCAACGCGGTCATTATCGGGTTCAATGTGCGTCCGGAACGCAAAGCGCAGGAGCTGGCGGAGCAGGAGAAAGTTGATATCCGCCTGCACTCGATCATTTACGAACTCCAGGATGAGATCAAGAAAGCCATGACCGGCCTGCTTGAACCCATCATCAAGGAAACTTACCAGGGCCGCGCCGAAGTGCGTGACACCTTCCGCGTGCCGAAGGTCGGCACCGTGGCGGGCTGTTCCGTGCTGGATGGCACCATCAAACGTGATTCGGAAATCCGGCTCATGCGCGATGGTGTCCAGGTTTACAAGGGCAAGATCGGGTCGCTCAAGCGGTTCAAGGATGATGCCAGCGAAGTGCGTAACGGCATGGAGTGCGGTATCAACATCCAGAACTATAACGACGTGAAGAAAGGCGACGTGATTGAAGCCTTTGTCACAGAGCGCATCGCTGCCGAAATGGGAGTCGCTTAAGAATTGGTAATTGAGTAATCTGGTAATCGGGTAATTGAAAACCAAAAAGAGACGCGAGATCAGATTTCGTAATTGAGTAAGTTAGTAATTGAGTAATTTGAAAACCAAGAGAGACGCGGCTTCGGCTGCGTCTTTTTTGTTTCTAAGGTCGCCACTGGCTTTACGTTATGTTCCGTGAGATTAGAATGCATTGGGGGAAGTCAGAATGAAGACGTATCTCCTCTGCGAATGCATGGCGCTTGTTGCACTCTGACAAATGGATCTCTCAAAAATTCCTCCAGGATTGGTCGGCCAGGTAGCGGGCATGGTGGCCGACTACATCAGCAGCAGCCGCAAGAAGTACCTGGCGAACGCGGTGCCGCTCTCGGCTGAACAAAGCGCCGCCATGGAGTCGTATTTTCCTGCTGACATTCTCCATCAGACAAGGCTACTGGTCCTTAAAGGGCAGCGCATCCAGGATCCCGGTTTTTATACTATGGCGCGGATGATGGGCTTCAAGGACCTGCCCAGCTTCTCCGACGTGGCGGCCGTGACGTTTGTGGACGTGATTGTTTCGCATGAGGAATTTACCGATACGCTTCTTTTTCATGAACTCGTGCATGTGGTGCAGTATGCACAATTGGGCGTGAAAGAATTTGGCGCTCATTACGTGAGCGGCTTTGTTACCGGTGGCGGGTATGATGAAATTCCCCTGGAAAAGAATGCGTATGAATTGGAGCAGCGCTACAACGCTAACAAGGCGCAGACATTTTCGGTATCCGACGAAGTGAAGCTGTGGATTGAGGCAGGGAGGTTTTGAAAGGCTTCTTTGTTGTCGCGTCGATCCAAACCGCTGGAGTGCAAGGGTCGTCGTCGCATAAAGTGTGCTCCTGTTGCGACGGGCTCGGCGCGCGAGTCGGCCTCGCCCGATGTCGTTAGGGTCGCTGTGCTCCAAATCGCAAACGGCAATCTTCGCGAAGTCGGGGGCCTCTCTTACAAAGCTCGGATTGACGGCGCAGTTCATCTCTGACGAGGGTCTAGGCCTTTGGTAATCAATACGGAAGCCGGCTGTTTTCGTAGAAATAGTAGCCGCGAAGGGACAAAGTTGCATCTCAATTGAGAGTACCTGCTTTCGCAAGGTTCCCAGTTTCCTAAAATCGTTTTGCAAAAACTAATGAGAGAAGAGGAATTGTGACGACTATGAAGAAGTCTTGGATAATCGCAATTGCCGCGATTTTTTCGGTGTGCTTGATGACCCTTTCTGCCGCGGCGCAGACTGCCGCCAGTGGTTCCGCCTCTGGCAATGCCTCAATCACGCCTGGACAGGCCAGCCGGCCAACGTGGATGGTTCGGCGAATGCAAGTGCGTCCCATCAGCACGAGAGCAAGGCGCAACAGAAGGATTCGGGCTCCAAAGATTCTGGCAAGAAGGGCAACAGCAGCGCAAGCCCGAACGGCGCTTCGTCGGTCGCTAATTCGGCGGCCCTCAATAGCGGGACGACGCTACAGGCGGAGCTGGCCAAGCCTCTGGATTGCAAGAAGGCGAAGCCCGGCGATGAAGTTTCCGCCAAGCTGACGCAGGACGTGAAGGAAGATGGCAAGGTCGTGGCGCACAAGGGTTCCCGGCTGGTCGGGCATGTAACCGAAGCCCAGGCCAAGAGCAAAGAGAATGCAGAGTCAAAACTGGGAATCGTCTTCGATAAGGCGATACTGAAAGGCGGGCAGGAAATCGCCTTCAACGGTGCGGTACAAGCTCTGGCGCCGCCAGCGCAAGGATCCCT
>WNFG01008927.1_pt1 | contig 13166 bp, 14 predicted proteins | sample 5400431 | NCBI WGS metagenome assembly WNFG01 (sample SAMN13153346, study PRJNA577476) | soil metagenome | isolation source: 120 cm saprolite under Douglas fir tree site 2 hole 3 replicate 2 | place: USA:California | collected 2015-04-18
ATGTCCGTCAGCACCCCGCGGCTGCGCTCGCCGCCGAGGATGCCGAGGGTGCGAACAGCCCGCTCGCGAAGATCGGGAGGACCGTTCTTCGCGGTATGTACGACGATGTCGAATGCTTTTGGCGAACCGGATTGACTGAGAACGAACAACGCGCGTTCCTTCAGTTTCACGGGCTGATTGCCGTTCAGAATTCCTTCGAGGATAGGGATGGCGCGCTCCGCGTCGCTCATCATCAGGCCGTTGATGGCCATCAGCTTCACGTCTTCATCGTCGACATGTTCTGGCTGGATCACCTGGCCGGCCGACTGGCGGATTTCGACTTCGAGCGTCTTGCCGTCCGAGACCCACTTCGATTTCGGATACGCCTTCTGGAGCTGGAGCAGCGTGGAGAGAGCCTCCGACCGCGCGCCCATCTTCCCCTGCGCGTACGCCAGCCAGTAGAGGGCTGCGTCGGCGTGGGACATTTGCATTTCCGTGACTTTCCTGAAGAGCGACGCGGCCCGCCGCCAGTCGTGATCGTCGAGCGAATCGGTCGCGCGGTCGTAGATCTCTTCCTCTTTATCCGCCTTCTGCTCGGCGCGGTCACGATTACGTTCGGCACGGTCGTCATCGTCAACCTGTACGACGATCGTTGCGTTCGAATCGGCCTTCCAGTTGGCGCGCACGGCCGGCGCAAGCGCGACCAGCGCGGCGGCGAGCGTGAGTATCCATTTCGATTTCATAGTGAGTCCATTCCTTTCCGCGGGGGTGTGGCGGGGGCTTCGTGGCCGCCCACCTGTGCGCTGACGATGCGCACCTTGAACAGGAGTCCCTTCGAATCGATCCGCTTCTGCAGAGCGGCGACTTCGTCGGGCGAGAGAGTCGAGCCGGCATGCGACAGCTCGACGAGGACCGGCTCGAGGTCCGAGAGAAGAGAAGCGATACGCGTCTCGCCCCTTCGCACGGCCGTCTGCCGGTAAATACGATTCGAGGCCACGAGCTCCCCGGCGCGTTTGCTCTCCGAGGAGACATCGAGGGGGTGCTTGGCGTCGGCGTTGGAGAGCTCGAGCAGCATCCGTTCGGAGCTGTCGAGGTGATCGCTTACGACGACAAGAAGCAGCCGGTCTTTGGATGCCGATTCGATGGCCGCCTGCTGAACAGGGCCTGGCTGTGCGGCATGTGCAACGATCGAATGCGCCGGTTCGCTCTGCTGCGTCCGGGCACGCCAAAAGATGCCGCCGATGAACGCGAGCGCCAGAGCCGCGGCAATTGCAGCGATCGTTCCCCATACACGCGAGCGTCTTTGTTCGCCGCCGAGCTTCCACCGCAACCGCGTCCACATCTCCTGGCCATACGCGTCGCTCCGCTCCGGAATGGGGAGCTGATCGACGAGCGCGAGCACGTCGCGAAGTGTCTCGAACTGCGCACGACATTCGCCGCACGCCGCGAGGTGCTCCTCGGCGGACGCGCTGTCGGCGTCGTGGTAGTAGAGAGCGATCAGTTGTTCTTCTGTCAGGTGTTGCATGGTGTCGACCTCACGAACGGCTCCAGAGATTCACGCAGCTTGCGCACGGCGCGGAAGATCGTGTGTTTTGCGGCATTGACTTGAATCCCCAGTGTCTTGCCGATCTCTTCGACCGGCATTCCTTCGAAGTGGCGGAGCACGAACGCGGTTCGCTCGTTGCTGCTGAGCCGCTCCATTGCCGCGGCAACGTGCTTCTGCAGATCAGCGGACATCAGGAGGCGGTCTTGCTGCGGCTCCGTTCTTCCCGCGCCGGCCAGCTCAGCCGCTTCGGGATCGCCGCCGTAGTGCCGGTCGGCACGTCCGCGGGCGCGGAGCAGGTCGAGCGAGCAATTGACGGTGATTCGGTGCAGCCACGTGCTGAAGTTCGCCCGCTCTTCGAAATGCCGCAGTTGGCGGTAGGCGCGAAGGAACGTCTCCTGCACCACGTCGTCGGCATCATGTTCGTTTCCGGTCATGCGATAAGCCACGCGAAATGTCGTTCGGGAGTGCCGCTCGACCAACTGCCGAAAGGCATCGGCATCGCCGGATCGGGCCCGGCTTACCACGGCAAGGTCGGTCGTTATCTCCATCCCGGAAGGCTTAGACTCGATGCGGGTCATTTGGTTAGGTTTGCGGCTTCGCCGCGTTATCGGTGGTCGGCTTTCGGTTATCGGAGAGACGCGAACCGCTCTCTTCGCTCACAGACAACCGATAACCGACAACCGACAACGCGGCGGAGCCGCTACCATGATGAACTCCAATGACCTCGCTCGTTCACTACGTCCTGCACTACGGTATCCCGCTGATCTTCATCAACGTGTTGCTCGAGCAGCTCGGCGCGCCGGTGCCGGCCGTGCCGGCGCTGATCGTGGCCGGCGCGTTGTCGCGCGATGGCAAGATGTCGTCGACGCACGTGCTGCTGGCGGCGCTCGTGGCATCGCTCATCGCCGACTACCTCTGGTTCCTCCTCGGGCGACGCTACGGCTACCGCATTCTGCGGACCCTTTGCCGCATCTCACTCTCGCCTGACTCCTGCGTGCGCGATACCGAGGCTCGGTTTGAGAGATGGGGAGCGAAGTCGCTCCTCATCGCGAAATTCATCCCCGGATTCTCGACGGTGGCGCCGCCGCTGGCTGGCGCATCGGGGCGCGGTTCGCTGGCGTTCCTGATTTACGACGGTATCGGTGCGCTGCTTTGGGCCGGAAGCGCGGTCACAGCCGGCCGCGCCTTCCATCGCGCCATCGATCGCGTGCTGGCCGCGCTCGAAAACCTCGGCGGATGGGCGCTGGTCGTAGTGGTGTGCCTGTTGGCGCTCGTCATGGCGGTGAAATGGGCGCAGCGCGTTCACTTTCTCAGGCAACTGCGGCTGGCGCGCATTGAGCCGCACGATCTGAAGGCGATGCTCGACCGCGGCGAGCTGCCGGTCGTGCTCGACGTCCGGTCCTCCGGCGCGCGCAAGCACAACCCGCGCGCGATCCCCACGGCCATCCTCGCACAGATGGACGACATCGACTCACGGCTCGGCGATCTGGCACCCCATCAGGAGGTGGTGCTGTACTGCACGTGACCAAACGAAGCCTCAGCCGCCCGTGTGGCGCGCATGCTCATCGACAAGGGATACACGAAGGTTCGTCCGCTCGCCGGTGGACTCGATGGCTGGATCGATGCCGGATATCCGGTGGAGGATGTCGCGTAAATCGTCTCAACCGCCCGCGACGGGTGGGATGAAGGCCAGCTCGTCGCCGTCGTGCAGCGGCTCATCGGGACGGACGTAGCTCTCATTGACGGCGATCATCGGCGGCTGGGTATAGTCGCGCAGCGCGGCGTGCTCGTCGCGCAACCGCTGCCAGACGTCGCCTGCGCGCGTTCCGTCCGGAAGATCGAGGACTTCCTCGCCGCGGCCGGCGATGTCGCGCAACACGGCGAAGAAGAGCAGCCGGATTTTCATCACCAGCCATTCTATCTGCGTAGAATTGCGCGATTGGATTCGCAATTCACAGCGGCGATGACCGTTGATTCCGCGTTGGCGCTGCATCCGTCCGCGCGCTGGGTCTTCGCCGCGTATCACATCGGCGGCTGCGACGGCTGCTCGGCGGCGACGGATGAGACGCTGGCTGAGGTTGCTGCAGGCTATCGGCTTGACCTTGAGCGTCTGCTGTCGGATCTGAACGCTCTGCTGGAGCCGGTTTCGCAGCGATGAGGCCAACCATAAAGTTGGACAAAATTACCGCCGGGTTCACGCGAAAGGCAACAATTGCCTTGTGCGTGAATGACGTAACTTGCCTTCTGGCAAGAGCCGGCGTTCCAGTTTTAAGAGAGCGGGCGGCGGCCAGAACGAGAAAGGTACGGCTGCGCTCGACGTGAAACGGTTAGTTATTTCGCTTGGCAGGAGCCATGCAGTGATGGGCATCACGATGAAACAGGTTTCGACAGATTCGAGACCGCCACGCGGGTCCAACCTCACTTGCCCGCGTCTAGTGGCCGCTGCGGACCCCCTCCTAAACTATTGGACCGATTTTGGACGATTAATCACCTAGCTTCCTTGAACCCCACCAACTGGTCGCAGCGGTCCAGCCCCAAGCGATGTACCACAACGGAGCCGAAAGGCTCCGTTAGTGCGTTTGGGCGATACCATTCGCCTGTGAAGCGGAAGATCAAGTCGTATCCGCCACTCTCTTCCTTCGCCACAACCGGCGGTTGAGCGTGCAAGCTGGGTCAGGATGACCTGCACTCCGTCCTGGCAAAACTCCCTTCTCAGGAAGGGCTGGGGGATCTTGTCGTCGGTTACGGCACCAACGATGACGCGGCGGTGGTGAGGATCTCCGGCGATCTGGCAATCGCCCAGACGGTCGACTTCTTCACGCCGATCGTCGACGACCCATATCTCTTCGGCGCGATCGCGGCCGCCAACTCCGTCTCCGACATCTACGCGATGGGTGCCACGCCGATCGTCGGTCTGGCCATCGCCGCCTTTCCGACGGACATTCTGCCGCTGGACGTGCTGCAGGAGATCCTGCGCGGCGGTTCGGAGAAAGCGGCGGAGGCGGGGTTCCCGATCGCCGGAGGCCACACCATCATCGACGATGTCCCGAAGTACGGTCTGGCGGTCACCGGCGTGGTGAGCGTGTTGAAACTCGTCCGCAACTCGACCGCGAAGGCGGGCGATACGCTCGTTCTGACCAAGCCGGTCGGCAACGGAATCCTCATCAGTGCCTACCGTGCACTGACGCGCAAGCGTTTCGGACGGCGCACGCCTCCCTCTGTCGAGGAGGCCGTGCACTGGATGACGATGCTCAATCGCGATGCCGCGCACCGGCGCGGAGATCCGCGCCAGCGCGGTTCCGGTGCTGTCGAACGCCCGCGATTACCTGGCGCGCGGCTTCCGGCCGGCCGGTACGCTGCGCAACGTCGAGACATTCCGGAGGCGCGTCGATATTCACGTGCCCGAGTCCGAATTCACGCTGATGTGTGACGCACAGACCAGCGGCGGATTGCTGATTGCGGTATCACCGGAGAGGCTCGGCGTGCTCGAAACGCGGCTGCGGCAGAGCGGCCTGTTCTATGCAACCATCGGAACGATGACGGACCAGAGCGGTAAGCTAACGCTCATTCCCTGAAAGACGAGGAGAAAACGATGCCCTATTGTCCAACCTGCAAGCAGGCCTATCCGAGCGGCCAGACCGAATGCCCCACCGACCATGCGGCGCTCGTCGATGAGCTTCCGTTTCAGTCGAGGCAGGGCGAGGGGGAGACGTGGGTTGAGATCGCAAGTACCGGCACAGACGACGAGGCGCGCATCATCAAAGGGTTTCTTGACGCCGAGGGCATCCCCGCACAGATCGAGAATGTCAAGTTCAGCATGGAGCCGATCAACTTCGGAACGATGGGCGACATTCGCGTCTATGTCGGCGCGGAGGACGAGGCACGCGCGCAGCAGTTGATACGGCAGCGGAACGCCGACTTCGACCGGCTCGAAGACGATGCCGACACCGTCGTCACGGACGAGGGAACGGCCGAGATCACAGAGGACGAAGAGATCGAACCGGCGGAGAAGGAATGACTGAAGAAGAGCCGCGCCCTCCCGCACCCGCGGAGGGGACGCCAGTGATGCCGCACTGGGTGCCGACATTGATCGGCGTGGTGCTCGTCGCCATGGCCGGGCTGGCCGTCTACACCGGCATCCGTTATCGCACTCCCACTCTGGCGAACGGGATCGTCAAGTCCCGTCACCCGGCCAGGGCGATGACCGGCGGCGCGGGCCCGCCCGGAGAGCCGGAGCCGGGGGCGTCGCTCGTCTTTCCGGGCGATGCCGACAACACTCCGGCCGCGCGCGAGGCCATCACCGGCCGCGCCCGCGCGGAGGTCACCGGCACCGGGCATGCCATCAGTTCCACGGTGCGTATCTGGGCGCGGCGCGGGATGATTACGACCGTCGCCCCGGACGACGCCATGGTGTCCGTCAACGATCTCGTCATCGGCCAGGCCAAACAGTTCGACACGATGGATGAGGTCTATGACTTCCCGGCCCCCGGCAGCTACACGATCCGTTTCTCCGCTCCCGGCTACAAAGACCAGCAGTTCATCGTGACGGTTGCGGAGAACGCGAAGGAGGAAATCGCGCGGTTGGATGTGAAACTGGCGCGGTAGCGGCGAAACGAACCTGTCACAGAGCGCTGACCCCTCCGACCCGGCAGCGTTTCGACTTCGTCCGTACAATGTGACGGAGCCCGATGCGTCATTCACTCCTTATCGCAGCAACCGCTCTTGTCGCCGGGTGCGCGCTGTACTCCGACGTCTCGATTTCGCCGCTGTTGATTACGCCTGGTGCGATCGAGCGGGGAAGCGACCTTCCGTCGATGGTGCGGAAGGCCGACTTTGTCCGCGCGGTGGAGCAGGCTTCCATCGTCGACTCGAAGGGCCGGCGCAATGCCAGCGACCTTCTCTACCTCGGCACGGCAGAGATGGCGGCGGGCCGTTTTGACGACGCGCGCCGGCATCTCCGCGCCGCGCTCGACCTCGAGCCCTTCCGGACGACGTATGCCGATGCGGCCTGGGCCCTCTCGCAGCTCGAGTATCTGCGCAACAACTTCGAGGCCAGTCTGGAGTGGGCCCATGTGGCTGCCGATCACGGCCTGATCGTCCGCAAGTGGCATATGGAATTCCTCGAGTCATTGAAGCATGTCGACACGTACCACTTCCTTGGACCGGCAACGGAACGGGTCGCTCTGCGCAGCGGGCGGCCGGACGTGCCCCGCGTGGAAGTGACGGTGAACAAAACAAAGAACGTCATCGCCATCGTCGATTCCGGAGCGGTGATGTCCATCGTGTCGCGCAAGCTCGCGGCCTCGGTTCCCATTCGAAAGCTCGGTAACTTCGAGGGGACTTTCTCCGGCCTTCTCGGAGAGCCGATTCAGGTGGAGTTCGGAATCATCGATTCGCTGCAGCTCGGAAAGATGACCATTGAGAACGTACCTGTGGCGATCATGCCGGACGACAAGATGAAGTTCGTCGTGGCGAACAAACAGGAGTTTTCGATCGAGTTTCTCCTCGGCGCCCATCTGTTGAAGGAGACACGTATCGAGCTCGACTTCCGGCACAATCAGGCCACCTTCACCCATCTGACTTCCGCCGATCACGTCCCCTCTCCCGATCAGAATCTCTTCTGGGATCATTTTCGGCCCTCGGTTCGCGGCGTCATCAACCGCAAAGGGTGGTTCATCTTCATCCTCGATACCGGCTCCGAGGTGACGTTCCTCAATTCGGCCAATTCGCTGCCGATTCAACTTTTTACCAAGGTGCACAACGCCACGCTGCAAGGCCTGGGCGGGGCGGAGAAGCACGGCGACAAGGTGGACAACATCGAGATCGGCATCGACCGCTGGGCCGGCGTCTTCCGCACGATCCCGATGTACGACCCCGGCGCAATGGAGCGCGACCTGACCTCAGGCATCATTGGCGAGAATTACCTGAAGAACTTCATCGTGATCATCGACTTCGGCAGGATGCGCCTCGACCTCACGCCCGTGATCCGCATTCCGACGGGCGACACCGATGTGTCGACGGAAGTTCCTGGCGGAATCATGCCGCGGTGAGGTCCGGCGCGACAGGCCGCTCTGCGATACGATCCCGCCTCCATGGACGAACCTCTCATTCGATCGACGACCGTCCTCTGCGTCCGGCGTGACGGCGCGGTGGCCATGGCGGGCGACGGACAGGTGACTGTCGGAACGACCGTCATGAAACATGGCGCTGCCAAGGTGCGGCGCCTCTATCACGACAAGATCCTGGCCGGATTCGCCGGCTCCGCCGCCGATGCCTTCGCCCTCTTTTCACGATTCGAGGCCAAGCTCGAGGAGTACCGAGGCAATATGGAGCGGTCGGTCGTCGAGCTGGCCAAGGACTGGCGGATGGACAAGTACCTGCGCCAGCTTCAGGCTTTTCTCATTGTGGCAAATGCCGAGCGCGCCTATCTGATCTCCGGCACCGGTGATCTGATTCAGCCGGACGACGGGATTCTGGCCATCGGCTCTGGCGGTCCGTACGCGCTGGCCGCTGCGCGCGCGCTGATGAATCACACGGAACTGAACGCGGCTGCCATCGCCGAGGAAGCTCTGCGCATCGCCGCGACCATCTGCATCTACACCAACGACCACATCACTGTAGAAAGCCTCTGACCATGGTTATCCAACTCCCAGGCAGCGTCGATGACGCGGGCCACTCCGAGAAGCTCACACCGAAAGAGATCGTGCGCGAGCTCGACACGTACATCGTGGGGCAGCATGCCGCGAAGCGCGCAGTGGCCATCGCCCTCCGCAACCGCTGGCGGCGGCAGCAGCTCCCGCCCGAGCTGCGCGACGAGATCGCGCCGAAGAACATCATCATGATCGGCCCGACCGGCGTCGGGAAGACGGAGATCGCGCGCCGGCTGGCGCGGCTGACACGCTCACCATTTCTGAAGATCGAGGCCTCGAAATTCACTGAGGTCGGTTATGTCGGTCGCGACGTCGAGTCGATCGTCCGCGATCTGACCGAGATCGCCGTCAAGCTGGTGAAGGATGAGAAGACGCGCCTGAACCACGAGACGGCCGAGCGCAATACACGCGAGCGGATCCTCGACCTCCTTCTCCCCGACTCGCGCCGCCCGGCCGCCCGCCCGGCATTCGTCGGCGCGCCTGAAGAGCAGCAACCGACGGAGACGCGCGAGAAGCTGGGCGTCTGGCTCGATGAAGGGCGGCTCGACGAGCGGGAGATCGAGATCGACGTGAAGGAGCAGAGCTACCCGTCGTTCGAGATTTTCTCGGCGCAGGGCGTCGAGGAGATGGGCGTCAACGTCAAGGACATGCTCCCCGGACTCTTCGGCGGAAAGTCCAAGCGCAAGAAGATGCGCATCGGCGATGCACGGCCGATCATCGTGCAGGAGGAAGCGGAGAAGCTCGTCGACCAGCAGAACGTGGCCCGCGAGGCCATCGACCGTGTCGAGCAGAGCGGCATGGTCTTCCTCGACGAGCTCGATAAGATCGCCGGCCGCCAGAACGCGGCGCACGGTCCCGACGTCTCGCGCGAAGGGGTGCAGCGCGACCTGCTGCCGATCGTCGAAGGGACGACGGTGAACACGAAATACGGGATGGTGAAGACGGATCACATCCTGTTCATTGCCGCCGGCGCGTTTCACGTTTCCAAACCGTCGGACCTCATCCCCGAACTGCAGGGACGTTTCCCGATCCGTGTCGAGCTCGAGTCGCTGACCGAGGAAGATTTCGTGCGCATCCTGCACGAGCCGAAAAACGCCCTGACGATGCAGTACTCCTCGCTGCTGGCGACCGAAGGGGTCACGCTGACGTTCGCCGACGACGCCATCGCCGAGGTGGCGCGCTACGCGGCGCTGGTCAACGAGAAAACGGAGAACATCGGCGCGCGGCGCCTTCACACCATCCTGGAACGCCTCCTCGACGAACTGTCATTCGAAGCCAGCGAGATGGAGGGGCAGTCGGTCACGATCGACGCCGCCTACGTGCAGCGGGTGCTGGCGGAGACGGTGAAGGATGAAGATTTGAGCCGGTACGTTTTGTAGCGCTGGGGTGGTTGCGAAGAATTTCGCATCTCTGCAAAGGCGCCCACCTACAATCGGTAACGATGAAGCGCCGCGATTTCGAACAGCATCTGACGCGTCACAACTGCTACGTGCGGCGCGAAGGCGCGAGTCACACCATCTTCACGAACGCGGATAACGGGAAATCGGCGGCGGTGCCGCGGCATGGTGAGATCAAGACTGCGACCCTGAGACGGATCTGCCACGACCTCGACATCGCCACGCCACATGCGCGGTGACTTGTCACTTGCTGACGGCAATGATTTCGCGAACCACTCGGCTCTCGTCGACACCCTCGAGCGCGTTCTCGCGATTCACCTCAAGCATGAGCGCAAGCGCTTCCTTCAGGTTCTCGCGCGCTTCATCGAGGGTCTCTCCTTGCGAAACCGCGCCTGGAACCTCCTCGACGAAAGCGACATAGCCGCCCTCTTCTGCCGGCTCAAACACCGCTGTGAACGTTTGCGTCATGAGAAGAAGCTTAACGCATACTCTCCTGCCATGCGACGCCTAGCCGCCTCCGCCAGTATCCTGCTCACGATTCCACTCTGGGCCGACACCGTGGTCGACATGCGCTCGGCAGTCTCCCTGCTTCGCGCCACAAAGCCGATTCACGTCTCGATCGACGTGCAGCGCTCGCGGAAGAACGAAGGGCGTTTCGCGAATCAACAGTTCACCGGCTCAGCGTCGCTCGACGTCGTCGAAGACGAAGCGGGGCTGCGCATCACGTTTCCTCGCGCCATTCTGGAACGAGCCGACCGCGAGTCGCGGGAGCACACCTCCGATCCGCGGAAGACGATGCCGACGCGGGCGGCCATCAATGACACCCAGCCAACCGAGGTTGCCGACGCCGTCGATTTCGCCGGCCCGTTTCTCCGTCTCCTCGAAACGGCCACGAAGGTGAGCGAGGCACGCGGCACGCGTGACGGCCGGTCGGTACGCGTCATCGTCCTGAAACTGACGCCGAGACTACCGCCGGAAGCGACGAGCATTTTCAGCGTGAAGTTCACCGAAGACCGGATGACCGTCTGGCTCGGCGACGACAACGTCCCGCTGGCCGCCGAACGGATCCAGCGCGGTACCGCTGGCTTCATGTTCATCAGAGGCTCGATGATGAACCGGTCGTCCTGGACTTTCTCTCACTACGGCGACCGGCTGATCGTCCTCCGCGATGACTCGTCGTACTCGGGGTCGGGATTCGGACAGAAGGGGGAAGGGCGAAGCGTGCAGGTGCTGACGGTGAGGTGAGGGCCGGGGAGGCTTACACTCCTACTTGCCGTTGCGAGCGCCGTTTCGCTGCGAACGCCGCCAGGCGGATGCCGAACCCTTCCTGCCCGGAATACGCTCAAGCTTGCCGGCGTCCCGAAGCCGGTAGAAAACATCCTTCACTTTGTTTTCCGAGGCGATTCCGGTCACCTGACGGGCGATTGCATTCGTGATCTCGTCATGCTGGCGCAGGTACGAAAGGATCGCTTCCTCTGGAGAGGCGAGCCGTTCATGTCGAATCTGAACGACGACACTCGTATCGCGCTCCTCAATCACCGGATCCTTTAGCCGCAGCGCGCGCATTGCCTGAAACGCGGTATTCAGGCCTTCGCCGACGTCTTTATTTGGTGGATTCGGGAACTTATTGATCAGCCTGACGATCGTTCCATTGCGAGCGAATTGCTCGGTGAGAATGTTGTCCGTAGTCACATGGCCAGGCAATTTGCCAGGACTCTCGACTTCGATCCTGTTGTCGAAAACGCGAATCTGAATATCGGCTGCGATGCTGTAATCCCGATGAAGGACGGCATTTGTGATGATCTCGTGGAGGGTCTCGTTTGGATACTTGATATTTTCCAGACCTGTCGACCCGAAGACTTTCACATCCTCCACAACCCGCACCGTTTCTGTCACGGCTTGGAAGATCTGATCGTAGAGACAGCCTTCGACCGTCAATGGATCGGAATCGAGTGTTTCTCGAGATCCTGTCGATTCCGTTGTTTTGTATCGCAGAATCTTGATCCCACATCTCTTGGGCAACACCGCCTGGGGCAATTCGGCGAAAAGCACTACGGCCGCAACGGTAGGTTTGTTCTCAACGATCAGGAGTTGCTTGCGGAACCAGGCTTCCGGTTCAGCACTGGGAACAACCGAAAGGATGAAGTCGAGGGTGACCGTGGAATTTGTGATCACTCGAGAATCTATGTTGACAGACTCTGCCTCGAATGAGGCGATGCCTTTGTCAAACCTCAAACGAGCAAGCTGCTCATCCGTCTGAAGTGGCAGATTCTGGGCGCCGCGGCGTATGTAAACGACGTCGTCCGTCGCCGCGATGATTTCACGCGTTTTCAGAATTACGAGCTGAAGAACCAGCCCGGCCTCGCTGGAGCACCAAAGAAAGGTCGCCTTTACGTAGGTGCCCAGTGGCGAAACCTGCTCAAAAGCTTGAAGGTGACCATTGGCTTCTTCTACATCAGCAAAGCCTCTCCAGGATCGAATCTTTGCGCCGGCTGGGCCTGTCCTTTCATCAACGCCGACGTAGAGCTCTCCTCCCGCCGCGTTGGCGAACGCCGAGATCGTCTTCGTAAGCTTCGAAGGGGCAATATCCCTCGACTTGAGATCGTGGAAGTGCCCCTCCGGCAACGCCAGAACAAGGTCGCGTTGATCCGAGGAAATCTCTTCGACAGAGAACACGTAGCTATCCTAGCAGGCCGTGACGCGGCCGAAGCACCGCGGATCAGATGCGCGGGATCTCCGACAGCTTCGTGTCCTCCGGCACATCCGTTGGACTCTCGAACTCGATCCGGTAGCCATCAGGATCGGAGAGGGTCGTTGCCCAGAGGTGGTTCAGGACCTGCGGCTCCGAAGCTTTGATGCTGTTGGCGGAGCCTTGGGCAACCAACGCCGCCGGCCGTGCCGGCTAGGTCACGGTTTTTTGAAATGCCCGTGCGCTAGCGGCGATCAGAAGGGCGGAAATGACCAGCAGCGCCGCCACCGGCTCCCAGAGATCGAAGAATGTCGCCCCTCGGATGACGATCCCTCTGGCGATCCTGATGAAGTGCGTCGCAGGCAGGACGTACGAAACGATCCGCAACGGAAGCGGCAGAGACGCGATCGGGAAAATGTAGCCGGAGAGGAGAACGGACGGCAGCATGATCCCCATCGCCCGCTGCATCGCTTCCATCTGCGTTTTGGCACGCGAGGAGACGAGTAGTCCGACAGACAGGAGTGAGAGCAGGTAGATCGGGGAGAGGACGAGTAGCAGCGTCAGGCTGCCGTGGATGGGAACGCGGAAGAGAACGCGCATGAGAAAGAGAATCATCAGAAGCTGGACGTATGCCAGGCCGAGGTAGGGGAGCAGCTTGCCGATGACGACGGCGAGCGGCGAGACCGGCGTGACCATGAGCTGCTCGAGCGTGCCGCGCTCGCGCTCCTTCACGATGGCGAACGAGGAGAGGATGGTTCCGGAAAACGTCAGCAGGATGGAGATGAGGCCCGGGATCAGCAGGTTGGCGCTGCGCATGTCGGGGTTGAACATCATCACCGGATGCGCTTCGATCAGCGGCTGCGCGCTCTTCTCGATCAGCGCATTGATCGAGTTGGAGAGGATGA
>WNFG01003814.1_pt1 | contig 13165 bp, 11 predicted proteins | sample 5400431 | NCBI WGS metagenome assembly WNFG01 (sample SAMN13153346, study PRJNA577476) | soil metagenome | isolation source: 120 cm saprolite under Douglas fir tree site 2 hole 3 replicate 2 | place: USA:California | collected 2015-04-18
GTCGCCGGGATCGCCGTCGTGGGCGGTGGAGCCAGCAGGGGGGTACCCCCCCATTCGATGGATGAATGTCACAAGAAAAGACTTACAGAAATTGCAATTCATAACTGATTGATTCTAATGGATCTGTTTTCGGTCGTTTGGGGGCGAGGAAGAGCAAAACAGGTAGCCCCCGCGGGAAGAAAAGCGGGAGCAAGCTCCCGCAATCCAGATGCAGTTATCTACAGCGATAATTATAGCAGAGGATAGAGGAAAGTCAAGGAAAACTTTTGCGAACTGGGGGAGTGGGCGGGTGCGACCTGTGGCAAATGTCCTTGTTTTAGCCGGACACTGGTGGTTAATCTTAAGTTGCAAGACCTTATCGGGAAGGGGAGAGCGATGAAAGCCGCGTTTAAGTTGGGTGGTCGTCTCGTTGCGGTGGTGGCCGTGTGTGCCAATGCACTTTTTGCGCAGGCGCAGACACAGGCACCGTCGATAACGGCGGGAGATTGTGCGGGTTTGGCGGAAGCGAAGGCGCGACTGGAGGCACAAGAGAGGCGACTGAACGATTGGCCGGACCTGGCGCGCTATCGGGAGGCCAATGCCAAGGTAGCGGCGCGCGCGGAGGGCGAGCAGCGCGTGGTGTTTATGGGCGATTCGATCACGGACATGTGGGTGCTGCCGAAGTTTGGTGGCTTCTTTCCGGGGCGCTGGGACCAACGACCTTGCGGGGAATACGGGTCCGATTACGCTGGAGGAAACGGAAGCGAATCTAGCGTCGATGGCGGAGCTGGCCCGCGCCAATGGCATTCGCGTAGTGCTGTCCTCGGTGATGCCGGTGAGCAACTATGGGCATGACCACGATGGAAATCCACTCGATATGCGCATCAAGCGTCCGCCGGAAAAGATTCTGGAACTGAACGCCTGGATTAAAAAGTACGCGGCGGAGAAAGGCCACGTGTACCTCGATTATTTCCCCGCGACTGTGGATGACCAGGGCTTGCTCAAGAAGGAGCTCAGCGACGATGGGCTGCATCCGAACTCTGCGGGCTACGCGGTGATGGCGCCGGTGGCCGAAAAAGCGATCCAAGCTGCGCTGGCAGGGAAGGAATTAAAGTAGTGAAGCGCCCACGTCATCTGAAACGGCGTGGTTTCATGTCATGCACCCTTAACTTGACCGCGACGGAGGGCTGCGCTAGGGTGTAGAGAGTTTCTCCCGGAGTGAGTCGCAAGGCGTTTACCCACAAACAGGAGGAATCCCATCGGCCACCCGATTCCGGTAACAGGAAAACCTTCCAATTGGATGAGACGTACCGTTCACATCTCCGGACAAATTGAACCCTTCTTCGGCACGCTGGATGAAAATGTGCGTGTGCTCGAGGATTCGCTGCGCGTGCGCACGCATCTGCATGACACGCGGCTGACCATCGATGGCGAGCAGGACAGCGTCGACCAGGCCGTGAAGATCGTGGAGGAGTACAACCACCTGACGCGGCATGGACGCACGCTCTCCGCCGCGGAAGTGAAATCGCTGATGCGCGTGGCGACGGAGGAACCGCACGAATCGCCGCGCGGGATGTTTGAGCACAGCCGGGTGCGCTCGTTCGGCAAGAAACAGGTCACGCCGAAGAACGCCAGCCAGAAGCGGTACATGGAAGAGATCGAAAAGCACGACATGATGTTCGGCATCGGACCGGGCGGTACCGGGAAGACTTATATCGCTGTAGCCATGGCGGTGAGCGCGCTGCTGACGAAGCAAGTGAACCGCATCATCCTGGCGCGGCCCGCGGTGGAAGCGGGAGAGCGGCTGGGATTTTTGCCCGGCACGCTGCAGCAGAAGATCGATCCGTACATGCGGCCGCTGTACGACGCGCTGTACGACATGCTGGACGCGGACAAACTGGAGCGCTTTCTGGAAAAGGGAATCATCGAAGTTGCGCCGCTGGCGTTCATGCGGGGCCGCACGCTGAACGATTCGTTCGTCATACTCGATGAAGCGCAGAACACCACCAGCGAGCAAATGAAGATGTTCCTCACGCGGCTGGGATTCAACTCCAAGGCGGTGATTACCGGCGACGTGACGCAGATCGACCTGCCGCAAGGGAAAAAATCCGGCTTGATCGAAGCGCTGGAAGTTTGCGGGAAGATCGAGGGGATCGGCGTGGTGCAGTTCGGGGAGAAGGACGTGGTGCGGCACAACCTGGTGCAACAGATCATCCGCGCTTATGAAGAGTATGATGTAGCTCACCCGCAACGCGGCGGAAATTCCGGGAACAGTAAAGCGGGAACGCCGGCGAGAGAATCCGGCACAGAACGAGAAAAAGAAACACAACAAGGATGATTCTGAACCGCCAGCGGGCGGTGCGCCTGGTGCGGCGTCCGCTCGAATTGTTTATGCGCCAGGTGAAGAGCGAACTGGGGCTTGAGGAATCGGGCCTGGCGGTTTGCCTGGTGAGCGATGCAGAGATCGCGCGGATGAATGAGACTTTCCGAAAGAAGAAAGGGCCGACCGACGTGCTTTCCTTCCCCATGGTGGCGCGGCGAAGACCGGTACGGCTGCGGCGCGGCTCGCGGACGGTGAAGGCGGGCGAATACCTGGGCGACATTGCCATCTCTCCGGCGACGGCGCAGCGCTACGCGAAAAAAAATGGGCGGAAGCTTTCGAATGAACTCCAAGTGCTGATTCTTCACGGCGTTTTGCATCTGCTGGGCTACGACCACGAAACCGATCGCGGCGAAATGGACCGGATGGAGCGGAAGCTGCGAAAACGGCTCGGACTGGCGTGATGAATTTAAGCTGGCTGTACGCGCTGAGCGTCGTGCTGATAGCCTTTACGCTGCCCATTTTCTCCTACCTGACGTTGATTTACCGCGAACTGGGCCGCATGACTACGGGCCGAGTCCATGAGCATCTGGAAATTTTTGAAGCGGAGATCGAGCCAAAGCTGAAGATCAATCGCCGCAGCGGCGGGCGGACCTTCCGAATCCTGGGGCACTTCTGGCTGGCGTTCCTGGTGCTGGAGACGACGCGAGGCGTGGTGTACTTCGTCGCAGGTACCTGGGAGTCTTTCGTTGAGTTCTTCGTCTTTCTTGTGCTCGAAGTCGTCATTGCGATGCACTTTATCCCGGACATGCTGCTGTACCGCACGACGGGGCGCTGGCTGGTTCCCCTTTTGCCGTTGATTCGCGGAGCGATGTGGTTCGTCTGGCCGGTGCGCGTATTCCTGGAAGGCGCGGAATCGCTCGCGCGGATTTCGGAGCACGAGGCCGAGAAGTCCGAAGAGCAGCGCACGGAAGAGGGAATTGAAGCGCTGGTGGAAGTCGCGGAAGAAGAAGGCATCATCGAGCCGGAACAGGCGGACTTGATCGAGCAAGTCGTCGAATTCAGCGACAAACGCGTGCGCAAAGTGATGACGGCGCGGCCCGACATTGTGGCCCTGCCCGCGGACGCGACGCTCGAAGACTTGCACGCGAAAGTCGTCGAGACGAAATTGAACAAGATCCCCGTGTATGAGAAGACGCTCGACGATATTTTCGGCGTCGTATACTCGCAGGATCTTTTGCAAATCGCGGACCAGGATTTGCTGAAGCGCAAGGTGCGCGAACTGGTGAAACCCGTTCTTTTCATACCGGAAACGAAGATTGGTTCGGAGTTGCTGCGAGAAATGCGGCAGAAGGGGCAGCCTCTGGCGGTGGTTATCGACGAGCATGGAACAGTGGCCGGCATCGCGACCGTGGAAGACCTGGTGGAAGAGATTGTCGGCGAAAGCGGAAACGACGGAAAGCATCCGGCGCCGGATGTAGTGCGCGAGCCGGATGGCGGACTAGTGATGCGCGGCAGCATGCCCATCGGCGAGGTCGAGGAATTACTTGGCGTGAAGTTCGGCGACAAAACGCATGAGGCGGTGACCACTCTGGCGGGCTTGTTGAGTCATGCTTCGGGCAAAGTGCCCGCGCCCGGCGACAAGATCGATCTGGCGGATCATCGCTTCGAAGTCCTGGAAGCAAACCAGAGAAAAGTGTTGCGCGTGCGGATTGGCAAGCAGATGAAAGCTGTTCCAACGAAGTCGTAATGCGTGAAGAATCAGGAACGCAGGCGGGAAGCAAACTCGGATACCGAGGATGCGAAAAATCGCAGAGAAGAGTGACCAGTGGCGAGAGAAGAAAAAGCAGAGAAAAAAGAGTTTCGGTCGGGGTTTGTGGCCATCGTGGGGCGGCCGAATGCGGGGAAGTCCACGCTGGTGAATCGATTGGTCGGGCAGAAGATTGCGATCGTTACTTCCAAACCGCAGACCACGCGCAACCGCATCCAGGGAATTGTGACCAAACCGCAAGGGCAGATCGTTTTTATCGACACGCCAGGCCTGCACGAAGCCGATTCGGCGCTGGGACGGCAGATGATGCAGGAAGTGGCGGCAGCGTTGGAGGGGATCGACGTGCTGCTGCTGATGGTCGACGCCAGCCGGATGCATCCGCATGCGGACGATTTGCTGCTGGAGAAGGCGAAGCGATTTCGTGGGAAAACGATTCTGGCACTGAACAAAGTCGATCGTTTGCCGAAGCCAAAGCTTCTGCCGCTGATCGATGCCTTTGCGAAGGCGTTCGAATTTGCCGCGATCCTGCCCATCTCCGCACTGAAGGGGGCGGGGTGCGAAGATCTGCTCGACGAAATTCTGAAGCAGTTACCGGAGGGAGCGCCATACTTTCCGGAAGACCAGGTGACGGACCAGCCGGAACGATTTCTGGCCGCGGAGATCATTCGCGAAAAGGCGATTCAAGTGATGTACCACGAAGTGCCGTACGCGCTGGCAGTGGTGGTTGAAAAATACGAAGAGACGCCCAAGCTATTGCGCATTGAAGCGGTCATGAACGTGGAGCGTGATTCGCAGAAAAAAATACTGATCGGCCACAAGGGCGAGATGCTCAAGAAGATCGGAACAGAAGCCCGCAAGGAACTCGAGGGGATCCTCGGCAGCAAGATTTTCCTGGGACTATTCGTGAAAGTAGCGCCGGATTGGCGGGAAAATCCCCAAAAGGTGCGTGAACTCGACTGGCGTTACCAACTGGAAGGGCTTGCCAGCGAGTTGGACGACAAAGAATGAAAAACACGCGTCCAAGAAAGTTCGCAAGTTCCTGTCTCGCAATCGTGAAGAAGCCCGGTGTTCTTAGCTTGCGCGATTAATATTCGGGGGCTCCCTGGTGCCCGTATCCTCCGAAAGACCAGCGCACGCCAAAGGTGGCATAGAGACCATTAGGGCCATTGGTGCGAAGGTCCGCCGTGCCCAGGGAATTGCTATAACGGCCGAGCCAATCCACCTGATGTTGCGTCGCGCGCAGTTCGAAGTTTTTCGGCAATTGGAAACCGATTCCAATCGAGCGGTCGTAAGCAATCGGCAACATGGATGCGGTGTATGTGAGCTGCGGGATATTTCTTCCAAAGCTGAATTTGGGTTCGAAGAATAGAAAGAAATGACGCGCTGGAGTGCGGCCCAGCGGCTGAAACTCAATATATCCGCTGAAGAGATAGCGCGCGTAGGCCGTACACGTGGAAGCCGACCCACCCGCGCTGGCCGGCTGAGGAAACATGCAACGTCCAAGATCGGGCTCGTTGTGCGACGGCGCCACGGAGAAATCCGTATAACCGCGAACCCAGCTATGCGGAAAGAATGTTCGTGATTGTGTCGCGAGGTGAGATGTGCGGCTCGATTCGGCGGGGCTGGTCTGTGCGTGCGAGGCAAGAACCGGGACGGTCAAAAATGCGGTCAAAATGACAATGATTGTCTTCATCGGGACTCTCCCAGTTTTCAACGTGCGTCGTAGTGCGATTGGACGACGGGTGAAGATTCGTCAGAAATTCATTGAATGAATCGGCGGTGGACCGAGAGCGTCCGGGTGAGAACCGCTGATCCAGTCTGTGTCGCGAAATGTGAGGCACCGGTTCGGCGGATTTTACACGAATTCAGTGTCTCGCGGGAAAAAAGCCTGATAGCGCGTAGCGGCGACAACTTCGACAAATTCTAATCGGGGGCAGCGATTCCCAGAGACTTCATTTTGCGGTAGAGGTGGCTGCGTTCCAGGCCAAGAGCCGTGGCTGTTTGCGTCATGTTCCAGCGGTGCTCCTGCAATTTCCGCAGGATGAATTCCCGCTCATAGGCGCTGCGGGCTTCATGCAGCGTCGAGTAAGGATGATGGGGGCTTTCCGCGGCGCCGCGGAAGAGTTCGGGCGGGAGGTGTTGCGGCTCGATGCGCGCATGGGGGCACACGATGACCAGGCGCTCGACAAGGTTTCGCAGTTCGCGAACATTTCCTGGCCAGGGATAACGGACGAGGATTTCCATGGCGGAGTCGCTGAGCTCGCGCGTTTTCTTTCCATAAGCCGAGCTGAATTCCCTCAGGAAATATCTGGCCAGCGTGGGGATGTCCTCCCTGCGGTCGCGCAAGGCCGGCACGTAAAAGGGAATCACGTTCAGCCGATAGAAAAGATCCTGGCGAAAGGCGCCGCGGGCGATTTCCTGCTCGAGATGCTTGTTCGTTGCGGCGACGACGCGCACGTCGACGCTCAAGGTTTCATTGGAGCCCACGCGTTCGAAGCGCTGTTCCTCGAGAACGCGCAACACTTTCGATTGCGTGCGGAGGCTCATGTCGCCGATTTCATCGAGGAAGAGCGTCCCGCCGTCGGCCTTTTGAAATTTACCGATCTTGTCTTCCGTGGCGCCGGTAAAGCTGCCCTTGATATGCCCGAAGAGCTCGGATTCAATCAACTCCTCGGGAATCGCCGCGCAATTGACTTCCACGAAAGGGCCCTTGTTGCGAAGGCTCGCTGCATGCAACGCGCGCGCAACGAGCTCCTTGCCCGTGCCGCTTTCGCCGTAGATCAGCACACGGCCGTTGGTCGGCGCCGTGACGGCAATCTGCTGGCGCATGGCCTTCATGGGAATGCTGTCGCCAATAACCTGGTAACGGTAACCAAGTTCGCTTCGCAGCAGCTGATTTTCATCCTGAAGGCGGCGCTGTTGAATGGCGTTGCGAACCAGAACGATGATCTTTTCAAGAGACAGGGGTTTCTCGATGAAATCAAAGGCGCCGAGCTTTGTGGCACGCACGGCTGTCTCGATTGTGCCGTGACCGGAAATCATGATGACTGCGGGAGGCAGCGGGGACGCTTGCAAGCGGCTCAGCGCTTCCAGCCCGTCGATCCCCGGAAGCCAGACGTCCAGGAGCACGACGTCGAAATTGCGCGCGGCGGCGCGCTCCAGAGCTTCCTCGGCGGAACCCACAGCTTCAACATGGTAGCCCTCGTCCTCGAGAATCGAGGAGAGAGACTCACGAATGCCAGCCTCGTCGTCCACGACGAGGAGATGCGGTCCAGGTGTCATCGAGTGGCGTCCGATCCATTGTGGTCGGCAAGCGAGGCGGGCGTCAATTCCGCGACCGGAAGTTCAACGAGGAAGCGCGATCCCACGGGAAGATTGTCCTCTACGTGGATGCTGCCGCCGTGTTCCGCCACGATGCGAGCGGCGATGGCCAGGCCGAGTCCCGTTCCGCGATCCTTGGTTGAGAAATGCGGCAGGAAGAGTTTGTCCTTGTCTTCCGGCGAAATGCCGGCGCCGGTATCCGAAACGCAGATCACGACAGTTTCCGCATCGGAATGGGAGCTGGTCGAAACGAGGATTTCCCGAAACGCCGAGCTCTCCAAGGCTTCCGCGGCATTGTCGATGAGATTCACGACCACGCTGCGGAGCAACCCGCCGTCTGCGCGCACCGCCGGCAGATTTTCGGCAAGAGCCGTCTTGAGTGTGATGCCGTCGAGCCGCCCGGAGAATACTTCCACCGCTTGATGGACGACGGTGTTGGCATTCGTGGGCACAAGCTTGGCAGTAGGGAAGCGCACGAATTGCGAGAATTCGTTGACTAGCGCGGCGAGCGTGGAGACCTCCCGCTCGATCAGGCGTGAACACTCTTGAACCAGCTTGACCAATTCCGAGTGCTGTGTAGACGCCGATTGTGAGGGGTCGCGCCGATCGAGGAATCGCAAAAGCCGCTGGGCTGAGAGCTGAATCGGAGTCAGTGGATTCTTGATTTCATGAGCGATTCGCCGCGCGACTTCCTGCCACGCCGCCGATTTCTGCGCGCGGAGCACTTCCGTGAGATCGTCGAGGACGAGGACGTAGCCGGTGTTCGCCCTGCGCGGGCCAAGGGAACTCACCGTGACAGCGAGGTGCAGCACACGCCCGGCGGCGACCGTCTCGATTTCCCGCGAGACCACTCCCATGCGCAGGGATCTGCGCATCAGGTAGTGCACGATGCGGGCCGCATCCGCTCCGAGAAGTCCTTCGAGAGAGTGCGCGTCCGAGCTGCCGGCGCCGAACATCCTCGAAACAGAAGTATTCACGCGAAGAATGGCTCCTGCGGCGTCGAGCGAAATAACCCCCGTGGGAATGTTCACAAGAACGGTCTCCATGAGCTGGCGGCGGCGCTCGAGCTCCTGAACCGCCTGCTGCAGGTTTCGGGTGAACTGTTCGATTTGAGAACGGCTGTCGCGCAGCTGCGTGGTCATGACGTTAAAGGACCGCACCAGGATTCCCAACTCATCATGGGCTTGCTCCGGGACCTGGTAATCAAAGTTGCCGGACGAAACTTCCCGCGTCCCTTCCGCCAGGGCCTGAATGGGGACGGTGACCTGCTTGGCCAGAAACAACGCCACCCACATGACCGCGGACAGCAACAGCACGGTGAAAAGAAGGAGAATCTCAAGCATCTGCGTCTTCAGCGCGCGCAGGTCCTGCTTCTCCTGATAATACTCGCGCGTCTGGGATTGAATGGCCGTCAGCCGCTCGATAATGCCGGGACTGGTACGAAATGCGGCAACGACAAATCCTCCCGCGAGGCCTTCCTGCGAAGCCGGGACGCGAGCGGCGAAGTAGCTCCTTCCGCCGGCCGTCCAAACTTCCACTCCACTCGACAACGATCGTAGATACTGCCCGGGAACATCCGGCTGAACACAAATCGCGCCGGCACGATCCTCCGGCTGGTCGTCGCACACGATACCGCCTCGCGTCACTTTGCCGTCACGATCCAGAATCCAAATTGCATCCGCGCCCTTCGCGAATACATATTGCAGGAAATCTGTGCCGGGGCGAGATGCCTCTGCCCGCGCTTGCAAAGCCATCCCTCGAAGCTTCGGCAACTGTGCCCTCCCCAGATCGCTTAGGAGTTTCTGCGTCTCGTCGGAGGCGTTCTCGAGCGCTCTCGGGAACCACAGCAACAGGCTGCGATTGATCAACGAATAGCTAACGATGAACATGAAGATGATCGGCAGCAGGGAAATGGCCATTGCGCCGACGACCATCTTCGTCTTAAAGCGAGCGCCGAGTTGTTCTCTGCTGCGTTCGGCCCAGAGTCGCAGGACGGTGCGAGCGAGGATCAGGCCAAAGACCAGAAAGGCAGCGGTGATAAAGCTGGAGACAGCGTAAAGCGCCATCACGGCGCGCCAGCTCTTCGGTTCGAAGGGCACGTTGAGCGATCCGAACGTGAAGACGGCGGCCAGGAGCAGGGTCAGAAGTATTCCGCCGATGCCGAGACCCCAGCGCTGTCTGTTGTCCAGCCGGCTCATGACTTGGCCATCTCAAATTCACGCGTCGCGTCGCACGTCGGAGCCGTAGAGCCGGACGAGTCGCCCACGTCGCGGACACTTTTCGTCAGCAGTGGCAGGGCATGAGCAGAATGTGTCCGTATTGTTCGTGCAGACATCTCTCTGGCACGATAGCCAGCGTACGGAGGCAAGTCAAGATTTCTACCTGTCCTCATCTTGTACGACCTGCCCTTCTGGGCAGGTATTAGCCATTTCAGAACGGCGGGCGAAATTCTGTCTACCTTCCTCTTCATCCTTTGCTAAGGTGAGCGATGGGTGCAAACCCAGCTGGGAGTACCGTGGATGTCCGTCCGTTTGGGCGAAATATTAGTTAAGGAAAGTCTCATCACGCAGGACCAGCTCCAAAAAGCGCTGGAGTTTCAACGCGCTAATGGAGGCAAGCTGGGAAGCTGCCTGACCAAGATGGGCTTCATAACCGATGATGACATCACCGGCGTTCTCTCGCGTCAATATGGCGTTCCTTCCATCAACCTGAAGTATTACGAAATCGATCCCAACGTCATCAAGCTTATTCCGCAAGACACGGCATCGCGCTACCAGGTCATTCCGCTGTCGCGCGTCGGTTCCGTTCTCACCATCGCCATGACGGATCCCACCAACGTCTTCGCCATGGACGATATCAAGTTCATGACGGGATTCAACGTTGAGCCGGTGGTGGCCTCGGAGTCGGCCATCGGCGACGCCATCACGCGTTTTTATGGCGGGTCCACGACGAATCAAGAAGAACTCAGCAACTTGATGAAAGATCTCGTTGATGAAGACAACGAGTTGGAGTTGGCCGCAGAGGAATCGGAGCTAGACACCGCCACGCTGGAGAAGGCGGCGGAAGAAGCTCCCATCATCAAGCTCGTCAATCTGATCTTGACGGACTCCGTGAAGCGCGGAGCCAGCGATATTCATATCGAGCCCTACGAGCTCGAAATGCGCGTGCGCTTCCGCATTGACGGACAACTCGCCACGGTGATGACCCCGCCCCTGCGCCTGAAGGACGCGATTACCAGCCGCTTGAAGATCATGGCCAAACTGGACATTGCGGAAAAGCGTTTGCCGCAAGACGGCCGCATCATGATCAAGTACAAAGCCGATGGCAAGAAAAAAGAGCTGGACTTCCGCGTTTCGACCGTGCCCACCCTCTACGGTGAAAAGGTCGTCATGCGGTTGCTGGACAAGGAAAACCTCCGGCTGGATATGACCAAGCTCGGCTTTGAACCCGAGTCGCTCAAGAAATTCGAACGTAATATCCTAAAGCCCTACGGCATGGTGCTGGTAACCGGCCCGACGGGTTCGGGTAAAACGAACACGCTGTATTCTTCCGTTGCGACGTTAAATACCGTTGACACCAACATCATGACCGCGGAAGACCCGGTCGAGTTCCAATTGGCAGGCATTAATCAGGTGCAGATGAAGGAACAGATCGGGCTGAACTTCGCCGCCGCGCTGCGCGCGTTCCTCCGCCAGGATCCCAACATTATTCTGGTCGGTGAGATTCGCGATTTTGAAACGGCGGAAATCGGGGTCAAGGCCGCGCTTACTGGCCACTTGGTGCTGTCCACGCTGCACACCAACGACGCGCCTTCGACGATCAGCCGCTTGATGAATATGGGTATCGAGCCCTTTCTCGTGGCCACATCGGTGAACCTGATTTGCGCCCAGCGTCTCGTGCGCCGCATCTGCGGAAACTGCAAGCAAGAGCTGGAAGTTCCGCACCAGGCATTGATCGATGCCGGCTACACCCCCGAAGAGGCCAAGACCACCAAGATCTACCACGGCAAAGGCTGCACTACTTGCAACAAGCGCGGCTACAAGGGCCGCACGGGTCTTTACGAGGTCATGGAAATTAACGATGAACTGCGCGAATTGATTCTGGTCGGCGCGTCAGCCCTGGAATTAAAGAAGAAGGCGATCGAGCAGGGCATGATCACGCTGCGGCGCAGCGGTTTGATAAAAGTTGCGCTTGGACAGACCACCATGGAAGAAGTCCTGCGCGAAACGGTTTTATAGAATTGAAGGTGAGCGATGGCTGGAATTACGCTGAGTGAATTGTTGAAGAAGATGATCGAGATGGGAGGCAGCGACCTCCATATCACCACGAACAGCGCACCGCGTGTACGCGTGCACGGGCGGCTGCGGCCTCTCGATATGCCGCCGCTGACGGCAGCGGACACCAAGTCTCTAGCTTATAGCGTTTTGACGGATGCGCAGAAACACCGCTTCGAGGAGAACTTGGAGCTGGACTTTTCCTTCGGCTTGAAAAACCTGGCTCGCTTCCGCGGCAACGTTTTCAATCAGCGGGGAGCCGTTGGCGCCGTCTTCCGTACGATTCCATGGGAAATCAAAGGCTTCGACGCTCTCGGATTGCCGCTGGTCGTGAAGGGATTGTGCGACAAGCCACGCGGACTGGTCCTGGTGACCGGACCAACCGGCTCCGGCAAGTCCACCACGCTCGCTGCCATGCTCGACAAGATCAACAGCGAACGTGAAGAGCACATGATCACCATCGAGGACCCCATCGAGTTTCTTCACAATCACAAGAAGTGCCTTGTGAATCAGCGCGAAGTCCATGCCGACACGCATTCCTTCGCGAATTCACTTCGTGCCGCGCTTCGCGAAGACCCCGACGTCGTTCTCATCGGCGAAATGCGCGACCTCGAAACGATTGAGTCGGCGCTGCGCATTGCGGAAACCGGCCACTTGACCTTTGCCACTCTGCACACCAATTCGGCGGCTTCCACCATCAATCGTATTATTGACGTTTTTCCCTCTCACCAGCAGCCCCAGATTCGTGCGCAACTTTCCATGGTGATGGAGGGCATTCTTTGTCAGGCGCTTCTTCCGCGCGCTGATGGACGCGGCCGCGCCATGATCATGGAAGTGCTCGTGCCGACTCCCGCCATCCGCAACCTGGTCCGCGAAGACAAAATTCATCAGATCTATTCCGCGATGCAGACCGGGACAGGTCAAACGGGCATGCAGACCTTTAACCAGGGGCTGGCGAACGCTTATTTTCAGAAGGTGATTACGCTCGATATGGCTCTTTCGCGTTCATCGAATGCCGATGAATTGCAGGACATGATCAATCGAGGTGTATCAACACAGGGAAGCGGGAATAAGACCTCGGTGACCAGCAAACGCTAGGAGAAACGACTTTGGCTGAACGGCCATAGGCCCAAGACATTGAAGGACTAAGGACTAAGGAGGCAATCAAATGCCGGACTATAAGTATCAGGGAACCAGCCGCTCCGGCGGCAGCGTCAGCGGGGTGATGACCGCCTCAAACAAGGCCGAACTGGCGAATCTGCTAAAACGACAGCAGATCACTGCGACGAAGATGACCGAGAAGGGCAAGGAATTCAATATGCCCACTTTCGGCGGCGGTGTGAATGCCAAGGAACTCGCGATCTTCACGCGCCAGTTCTCGGTCATGATCGACGCCGGTCTTCCGCTCGTCCAGTGTCTCGAGATTCTGGCGGGCCAGCAAGAGAACAAGTTCTTTCAAAAGGTCCTGATCGGGACGCGTGGCCAGGTCGAAGGCGGCGC
>WNFG01006882.1_pt1 | contig 13157 bp, 16 predicted proteins | sample 5400431 | NCBI WGS metagenome assembly WNFG01 (sample SAMN13153346, study PRJNA577476) | soil metagenome | isolation source: 120 cm saprolite under Douglas fir tree site 2 hole 3 replicate 2 | place: USA:California | collected 2015-04-18
CCGCATGAATTGGGGAGCGGCGAATGGCGAGCTTCATGGCGAAGTTGGGTCTCGAAGTAAGAAATGGAGCGGGAGACGGGGATCGAACCCGTGGCATCCAGCTTGGGAAGCTGGCGTTCTACCGCTGAACTACTCCCGCCAAACATTTTTGATTCTATCAGTCATCGCTAATCGTGCAAGGGGAGTTCGGCCAAGGAAAAGCGTTGGAAGGAAAGGCAGCCGGACGAGGCTCTTAGCGTGCAAAAAGCGTCTCGAGGGGGTCAACGCTTTCTCAGCCCGCGTCCGGCGGTCTGCAAGTGGGGCCGATTGTCCTATGGAACCCCAGTCCCAATTCGGGAAACGTACTTCTGTTACGAAAACGGAACAAACAACGTTGAGATGAACCCACTCGACTGCCGCGGGGTCAGGCTTCCAGGGTCAACTTGCCGCATTCAATTTTCCGAGGATGGCTTGCTGTTTCGCAATCAGTGACTCCAGTCCCAGCCACGCCAGACCGATCATGGCTGCAAGCTGGTTTTCATCGAAGACCTGGTGCTCGGCTGTGGCTTGCAGCTCGACGAATTTGTGATCCGCGGTCATTACGAAGTTCATGTCCACATCGGCGCGGGAATCTTCCTCGTAGCAGAGGTCAAGCAACGGCTCGCCATCCACAATTCCCACACTCACGGCGGCGACGAAGTTATTCAGCGGGGCGGATTTCAGAGTGCCGGCCTCAACCAGCTTGTTAAGCGCCAGGCCCAACGCAACGAATGCGCCCGTGATCGAAGCGGTGCGCGTACCGCCGTCGGCCTGGATTACGTCGCAATCTACCCAGACCGTACGCTCGCCCAGTTTCGTCAGATCGGTCACGGCGCGAAGTGAGCGGCCAATCAGCCTCTGAATCTCATGCGTGCGTCCACCCACCCGTCCACGAGCGGCTTCGCGGGGAGTGCGCGTCAGGGTGGCTCGCGGCAACATGCCATATTCCGCGCTCACCCAACCGATCCCAGTGTTGCGCCGAAATACCGGCACCGATTCCTCCACCGACGCGGTACAGATCACGCGCGTATTGCCGACCTCGATGAGGACCGAACCCTCCGCCGTGGAGATGAAGTCGGGCACGATGCGGACCGGCCTCATCTGGTGGGGAGTTCGACTGTCCGAGCGATAGAACATGCAAAGGATTCTAGCAGGGCCACGTTGGCGCGGGCTGCCCCTGCGACTTCGCTCAGGGCAGCCTCCGCCCGTGATGTCAGCTATTGCGCCGCCAACTGTTTGGCTAGCGCTTCGACCTGCGAAACATCGTAAAAGCACGAAAGATCCGCATGTCCGGCAAGCGTTTCACGCTCTTTTCCGTCCACCAGAATCTTTACCCGCATCAGGCCGGGAGTGTTCACGGCGAGCGTCTGGATCATCGAGACCACAGTAAGCTCTTCCTCGAGGATCCCCGAGGTATGTCCATCCGCGAAGGCCAGGTTCACATCGATCACAGCAAGACCGGGATCAACCAGATACACGTCATGGATTTCGGCTCCCGAGGCCAGCGCGTGGGGCGAGTTTTGATCTACGTAAATGTCGAGCAGCGCGCGCATCAGCTCCTGGGCTCGCTCTTGCCTTCCCGCAGCGAGCGGAATGGAAATAAACTGTGCTCGCAGGGCTCCGGGATCATCATGCGCTACCCAGACGATAGCTTTCTCCGTGGGTCCGGACACTGGCGGAGCCACATGCTGTGCCGGCGTGGCTGGGCGCGGGTTGAGAGCTTCACCCCGCCGCAATTGCCAGACGTAGAGTGACATCCCTATCGCTACGCTGAACAGAATCGCTGTCGCAAAGGCCAACTGGCGATGGATCATGGCGCCGTCTCCAGTTTTGCGCGAATCGCTGCAATGCCGTTGGCGAGCGTAGCCGTGATCATTTGCTGATAGTCGGCGGAAGCCAGCTGCGATACGTCGCCGGTGGTTGGCGCAATCTCGACCGCGAGAGCGGGAACCATAAGGTTGTTCAGTGGGCGCAAAGGCGCTATAAGAGTGCGGAAAGGGAAACCGGTCTTTTGAATCTCCGCCGCCACTTGTTCCTGGACCCATCGGCTACGCGACAGCGCCGACGCTTGCGCGGTCTGCCAGTCCACGAACGGCCCGGAATTATCTCCCGCGGCGGGGAGCATGGCGGTGTAGATTCGCATTCCGCTGCCCTGAGAGGTGGTGTGGATGGCAACGTAGAGCGCTGGGCGCGCAGAATTGACGATCTGGGCCCGCTGGTCGGTGGAGATGGTGGCATCGCTGTCGCGAAGCAGCAGCGCCTGAATCCCGCGTGCGGCCAGCTCCTGCCGCAATCGCCGAGCGATGGCCAGGGTCACGTCTTTTTCCGGCATGGCTGGGTTCAGAACCGCACCCGGTTCGCTGCCGCCGTGCGCAGGGTCAATCATGATGAGCAACACGCGCGCCGCAGGCGCTGGCTGAACTGGAACCGGAGGCTGGTTAGCGGAAGGCGCCACGCCAGGCGCGTTCTGGCCGAGCAGCGACCGCGCTGAAAGCGACGTCAGGAGCAACAACGTCGCGGCACCCACCAGACGAAAGGTGTGCCAATTACTCGCGCCCTTATTCCAGCGCATAAATGGTCAAGCCACTAAGCAGTTTGGGATAGAAGTCAGTGGATTTTTGTGGAAGCACTTCGCCGGCAAAGGCAATGTCTCTGATCTGTTGCATGCGCGCCGGATTCATCAGGAATGCCACATCTGCGCGTTCGCTGCGGACCGCCGTCATAGCTTCCGAAGCGTCGCGAATGTAAGTCACATTCTGCTGGTTGTGAATGGCCTCATCGGAGATGCCCAGCGCCTTCTCGAGCAGGCACTTGTGCAGTTGGACGACATCGAGTCCCTGCTGGCGGAGAGAAAGGTTGCCGAAGGCAGCCGGGGGCGCTTTCGGCCGACTGAGGAGAAATACCCGATTGCGCCCGACCGCCAGCAGCGAGGTTCCCGTGTGCGCCGCCTCGCGGAGGATGGCGCTGGCCCGCTGTGCGTTGATCGAAGTATCCGCTTCTTCGACGCTGAAAAATTCGCTGGCTCCTTCGCGCAAAGAATCCATCGAAAACGAAGGCAGACTGTGCACCACGCGGTGCGTGGGAAGTACCAGAAGTCCCGGGCTGTCCATGTTCACAAACGTCATCATCGCCACTTCATAGGGGACAAGTTCCTGTGCAGAGGCGTTCGCTCTTCCCAGTTCCCTCGGCACGCCGCCAACCTGAAGCCCGGCAGCCCGACTTTCCCGGCGCTCATTGCGATAGGTCAACGCAGTCTCATAACGATGATGCCCGTCGGCGATGATGAGCTTCTTGTCGCGCATCTTGCCGCGAACCAAAGCCACGATTCCGGGGTTGGAAATCCTCCACACCCGGTGCAGGACGCCGTACTCATCGCTCATCTCCATGAGCGGCGGGTCCGCAGACGCGAGCGCATTTTCAATTTCCGCAGCCGGATCACTGTAGAGCATGAAAATCTGCCCGAAATGGGCGCGGGTGGCCCGCAGCAGATCCAACCGGTCAGCCTTGGGCTTGGCCAGCGTTTGTTCATGGCGGAACACGACCTCGGCGGCATAGTCTTCCACTTTGCCTAGCGCAATGAATCCATGGCGTTCCAGGTGTCCCTTGCCCCCCGGCGACGGAAACTCCAGTCACTGAAGTGGGCCGCCGCCCGGGTGTACGGGCTATCGGTAGCGCTGTCATTGGCACTGCGCTTGCCCAGAATGATCCTTACCAGGTTGTAAGGACTGGAGGCGTAATAAGCGTCCTGCATTGCAGGCGTAATTTTGTCGTAGGGTTGAGTGGCCACCGTGGCAAGCGCAACCCGAGCGGGATCATAGCGCAGCGCGCGAAAGGGTTCTATGTGTGCCATTTGCGTGGAGCCAACAGATTGTACCAAGTGTCTCAGTTCCCGGCAGAAGCGGTTCAGGGGCACGCCTGAAGAAGGGAAGACGGTTGCCGATCCGGAGCAAACCTTTGCACAGCTCGGGAATCAAATCCCAATGGCAGAACCCAAATCGGACTAAGTGACAAAGTTTTAACACTGACTGTCTTAACATGTGATAATCTGCACGCGATCGGGGATTTTATGGCGCGCCCAACCAGGCGCGGGTCCTCACGACCCGGGATTCTAACCCGCAAGCGAAAGACAACGCCGACTCCGGTTCTAACCCTTCCTTGTGTTTTTGCCCTGGTAGCCGCCTGCGTCTTGCTGAGTACCGCCGCCGCTTTTGCGCAGACTCCTGATGTGGAAGATGTTCACGTTGCGCCGCGCGCAGAGACTGGCAAGGCAGCTCAGCAGAACGTATTGGAGGACAAGGTCAGAACTCATTCTCCGACCATCCGGTCTAAAGTGGATCTGGTTCTGGTTCCGGTGACGGTTACGGATCCGATGAACCGCCTGGTTACCGGCCTTGACAAAGAGAATTTTCAGGTCTTTGAAGGAAAAGATAAGCAGGACGTGCGGCATTTCTCGAGCGAAGACGCCCCCATTTCGTTGGGCGTGATCTTTGACATGAGCGGCAGCATGAGCAGCAAGATCGAGCGCGCTCGCGAGGCGGTGGTAGAGTTCTTCAAGACCGCAAATCCCCAGGATGAGTTCTTCATGATTGCTTTCGCCGACAAGCCAGAAGAAATCTCTGACTTTACGCAATCGGTGGACGATCTGCAGAACAAGCTGGTCTATACCGTTCCCAAGGGACGAACTGCGCTGCTGGATGCAATCTATCTCGGCCTCAGCAAAATGCGCCAGGCCAAATACCCCAAGAAATCTTTACTGATCATTTCCGACGGCGGCGACAATCACAGCCGCTACACCGAGGGCGAGATCAAGTCTCTGGTGAAGGAAGCCGATGTGATGGTCTATTCCATTGGCATCTATGATCATACGTTTCCTACGGAGGAGGAACGGTTAGGGCCGCAGTTGCTGGGCGATGTTTCGGAATTGAGCGGTGGACGCGCATTTACCATAGACAACCCCAACGACCTGGCCGATGTGGCTACAAAAATTGGAATCGAGCTACGCAACCAATATGTACTCGGATACCGTCCAACCAACCCAGGGCATGACGGCAAATGGCATAAGATAAAGGTGAAGTTACTTCCACCCAAGGGATTGCCGCCGCTCCATGTTTATGCCAAAACTGGGTACTATGCGTCCTCGCAATAGCCTTCCTGTCGGGATTATCAGGGGAATTGTGTTTGTGTTCGTTGTGAGTCTGATCTTTTCAGGCCTGGGTCTGACCCAAACGTCATCCACCCAGTCGTCATCAACCCAGTCGTCATCAACCCAGGTTGCAACCCCGCATAGCGATCAGGATGCCGCTCACCCGGACCAACCTGCGCCGTCCAGCCAGGTTCCCCCGCAGACCACTCCTTCAGGCCAGACTCCTCCGGATCACGCTCCTTCGGACCAAGCACCTGCCAATCAGTCGCCTGCCGAGGGGCGGGCCGCGGCTCCTCCGGCCCAGCCGCCCGCGGAACAAACTCCGGCCGGGAAGCCTCCATCTGGATCGCCGGCAGGAGAGTCCCCCACAGCCACCGACAACGGCGTCTTCGTCTTTCGCAAAGACGTAGCTGAAGTCACGCTCCATGCCACTGTAGTGGACGACAAAAACCGGTTGATTACCAATCTGGATCGTTCCGCTTTTTCGGTCTTTGAGAACGACCAGCCCCAGCAAATCAGTTCGTTCCGGCGGGAAGATTTGCCCGTCGCCATGGGAATTGTGATTGACAACTCGGGATCGATGCGGGAAAAGCGTGATCAGGTGAACAAAGCGGCGCTTAATCTGGTTCGATCGAGCAATCCGCAAGACCAGGTCTTTGTGGTCAACTTCAACGACGAACTCTACAAGGACCAGGAGTTTACCTCTGACCTCAAGAAGCTTCAGTCTGCTCTGGAGAAGGTGGAGGCGCGCGGCGGTACTGCGTTGTATGACGCCATTGTCGCGTCGGCGGACTACCTGAAGGAGTCTCCGCTGCAAAGGAAAGTCATATTCGTGGTTACCGATGGCGAAGACGACGCCAGCCAGTTGAGCCTGGAACAGGCCATGCACGCTTTGCAGCAGGAAAATGGCCCGGTAGTCTATGCCATCGGTTTGCTCGGGGAAGAGAAGGCGCGGAAGGCCAAACGGGCGCTGCAATTGATTGCGGATCGCACTGGAGGCATGGCGTTCTTTCCTCCCACGCTCAGCGAGGTGGACCAGATTAGCCGGACCGTTGCCCACGATATACGTAACCAGTATTCGATTACGTATGCTCCCACTACCCCAAAAACTTTGCCCGGCTTCCGCACCGTTCGCGTGGATGCCCGCGCCAAGCCCTACAAGAAGCTGAACGTGCGCACTCGCGCCGGCTACTACCCCGGACAGGAGCAGCAGAAAGCCGGAGGCGGGCAGTAACGGATTGAATCATTGAATCATTTAGCCATTGAATCATTGACGCAATTGATTTCAGTGATTCAATCACTCAATGATTCAATGACTCAATTGCTTCAATTGACGCTGTTCTGTCGGTCCCGTACCCTGTAGAGTGCCGATTCTTTCCAACTCTCGCCTGCGCGTAGCCGACGACATTACTGAACTGGTCGGCCAGACTCCCATGCTTCGGCTTACGCGGCTGGCGCCTTCCACTTCTGCAGATGTCTTTGCCAAACTCGAATACCTGAATCCGGGCGGCAGTGTGAAAGACCGGGCGGCAATCGGAATCATTCGGAATGCGGAACGCGAAGGCCGGCTGCAAAAGGGCGGAGTAATCGTGGAAGCCACCGCGGGAAACACCGGCATTGGCCTGGCGCTGATTGGAGTGAATCGCGGCTATAAAGTCGCATTATTTGTGCCCGAGCGTTTTTCGGAAGAGAAGGTCAAGATCATGCGAGCGCTTGGCGCAGACGTGACTCGCACCCCAGACGACGAAGGCATGGCGGGCGCCATTCGACAGGCGCAGGATCTTGCCGCGAGGACTCCCGGCGCGTTCATGGCCGGACAATTTGAAAATCCAGCCAACCCCGAATATCACTACGAAACCACCGCCGAAGAAATCTTTGAGCAGATGGAAGGCAGGCTTGACGCGATCGTGCTGGGATCGGGCACCGCGGGAACTTTTACCGGGGTTGCTCGCTTCATGAAAGAAAGATTGCCGCGCGTGCTGACGGTAGCGGTTGAAACTCAAGGTTCGGTGCTGGGAGGTGGCCCTCCGGGCAAGCACAAAGTTGAAGGAATTGGCGCGAATTTCATTCCGAAGAACTTCGACCCCTCGGTCTGCGATGAGATCCTTATGGTGACTGACCAAGATGCGTTCGATACGGTGAACGGGCTCGCGGCAAAAGAAGGCGTTCTCTCCGGCTCCAGCGGCGGGGCCGCGGTGTTCGCTGCCTTGCAGGTGGCGCAGAGACTCGGGGCAGGGAAGCGGGTTGTCACGGTGATTCCGGATTCAGCGGAGCGATATTTATCGAAACACATTTTTGAAGGTGGAATTTGAGGGAAGGTTGTTGGTTTGTTGGTCGTCAGCAACAGCTGTTTACCGCGCAATGACTAAACCTCCTCAACCCGGCTTCGCTACTCGCGCCATCCACGACGGCCAGGAGCCCGATCCCTCCACCGGCGCCGTGTCCGTTCCTATCTATGCCACATCCACTTATGTCCAGGACGAACTCGGCAAACATAGAGGGTATGAGTACGCCCGCGTTTCCAATCCCACCCGCGACCGGCTGGAAAAGAACCTCGCGTCATTGGAGGGCGGCGTTGCATCCCGCGTTTTCGCCAGCGGCATGGCGGCCATCAACGCGATCTGCGCCATGTTCAAGAGCGGCGACCACATTGTCTGCGGAAATGATCTATACGGAGGCGTTCCGCGGCTCTTTAATCAGGTGCTGTCTGGCTACGGCTTCGAATTCACTTACGTAGATACATCCGACGCGGGGAACGTCGAGCGCGCCGTCCGGAAGAAAACCCGTATGGTCTATGTGGAGACGCCGACCAATCCCCTGATGTCGTTGAGCGACATCGAAGCCATCGCAGACATAACGCGTCGCAAAAAAGTCGAGTTGGTTGTGGACAACACTTTCATGTCGCCGTATTTTCAGCAGCCGATTGCGCTGGGCGCAGACATGGTGGTCCACTCAACGACAAAATTTCTGAACGGCCATAGCGACGGTCTGGGCGGAGTGGTTGTGTGCACGCGCCAGGACCAGGCCGAGCAACTGGGTTTCGTGCAGAAAGCCGCTGGCGCGATCCTTTCTCCATTTGAATGCTGGCTGGTTCTGCGCGGCACAAAAACGCTCGCGGTGCGAATGCTGCAGCATGACTGCAATGGTCGCCGAGTCGCAGAGTATCTGGCCGCACACAAGAAAGTGAGAAAGGTCTTCTATCCCGGATTGAAGGACCACCCGCAGTACGAACTGGCCCGGCGCCAGATGACCGGCTTCGGCTCCATGATCACGTTCGAAACCGGGTCTCTCTCCAGTGCGGCCAGAATTCTGAAGCGCGTGCGAGTTTGCACACTGGCCGAATCACTGGGCGGAGTGGAGACGTTGATCTCGCATCCCGCGACCATGACCCACGCAGCACTTGGAGAAAAGGGAAGAAAGGCCATCGGCCTCACCGACGGCATGGTGCGCATCTCGGTGGGAATCGAGGACGCCGACGACATTCTCGCCGATCTCGCTCAGGCGCTCGCCTAGTCTTACCGAGCGTGGGCACGAGGCAGCCAAACTCCTTATTCCGCGGGCGTTTCCGAGACATCGCCGCCTCTTGCAACTTCGCCTTCGCCTCTGTGTTCTATTTTCCCAGAGGCCAAAAGGCCCGGAAAATGGAGAGGCGACATGCGACGACGAATGCTTTCTTTGCTGTGCTTTGCAGTGTTGGGATCGGTGTTTGCTTTAGGACAGGATACACGGAACGATCGTCAGGACCTTCGCCAGGACAGGCGAGACCTGCGCCACGACAGAGTTGACCGCAGACAGGATCGCCGCGACGCTCGTGGCGACCGCCGTGATCTGCGAAATGACCTTCGCAGCGGTGACTACCGAGATGCCCGCCGCGACCGGCGTGACCTTCGAAGCGACAATCGCGATCTGCGCTCCGACCGCCGCGATATTCGTCACGACCGCACAGACAGACGCGGCGACCGGCGAGACATCAGGCGCGACCGCGGACATCGCGGGTAGATCCGTCCCCACATAGTTGTCACGAAGCGAAACCGGTAGGCGCAGCGGCGGCTGGGTTTCCTGGCCGTCTTGCGGAGATTTCCACAGGGCCGGTCAAACAGAACGAAAGCCCTTATTCCGCTTAAGGTTGCGAGAACCGCACGCTCTCGCAACTCTCTCCCACGGTCGGGGTTGTTGACCCCAGGGCCGTACGGCCGGAAAGCGGGAGCACATGCAACGAAGGCTTTTTCTTTGGTGTGGTTCGCGTTGCTGGCGTCGTCCTTTGCTTTAGGGCAGGATTTTCAATGCGACGGTCAGGATTCTCGCGACTACCGCGACTTGCGCGCCGACCGGTTTGATTGCTGTCCGGACCAACACGATTTTTCGATCTACAGCCAGGGCTTCGACTCTGAGAGCGGCGATGATTTAGATCCGCGCCAAAACCAATGCGATTTTCCCTTGAGGGTCAAGACCTTGGCTCAGACGGTAGCGACTTCCGCTACGACCGATCCACCCAATTCCCACAGCAGGGCGATTTTTTTGGCAGTGGGTCAAACCTCGGTTTGGATTTAAGCTACGACGCATTTGACCCGCAACAGGACCAGCCCGACTTCCGTGATGACGGGCGGGGCGTTCGCTCGGACTGGGGTGACTTCCGTTACAGCAGATTTGACCGAAGCCAAGACCGCGATTTTCGCAGAGACGGTGACAGACGGGACCGTTACTCCGACCGTCGCGACTTCCGCAACAATTTCCGCAGGGTCGACCATGGATATGCTCGTGGTAACCGCTGGGACATTCGCAGCGACAGACGTAACCTGAGACGTGATCACCGCGATTCGCGATCTGATCGCCGCCATTTTCAAGATGGTCACTTCCGGGATGATCGTGGAGGCAGACGGGCGGACCGAAGGCACGACCGTAGAGACGGACGCGCCGATCGAGGTCATTTCCATCGTGACCGCAACGACGGGCACGCCGACCGGGGTCACTTCAATCACGACCGGAGACACAGGCGAGCCGACCGCCATGACTCCAGGCACGACCACAGGCACGGGTAGGCGCGAGCTAAAGAATTATTCCACCGAATCCGACAGCCACTTCAAGTAATCCGCGCTGCCGCTCTGAATCGGAATCGCAATACATTCCGGCAGGTCATAGGCATTCAACTCGCAAATCGCAGTCCGCACCTGCTCTTCCCGGGCCTTCACCGTCTTAATCAGCAAGAGATACTCCTCCGCCTGCTCGACTTTGCCTTCCCATCGATAGATAGATTGAATGCGAGGGACAATGTTGACGCAAGCCGCCAGCTTGTGCTCGACCAGAGTCTGAGCGATCTTGCGGGCTTCACTTTCTGATCCGGCTGTACTCAGGACGAGCAGTTTATCGGTCATATAGAATCAGCCCTTGGCAACCAGAGTCTAGCAGCCTGCAGCGCCGGAGGCACGGCTTCCAGGCGTGCCGAAATACATTTAACGCTGGCCATGCGGCACGGCTCGACGGAGTACTGTACGGTTTCTAATACCAGGCGGCAAGAGTTCTCCCGTGACTACTCAAATCAAGTTTGGCACATCGGGATGGCGCGCAGTGATGGCCGAGGAATTTACCTTTGCCAACGTGCGGCGTGCAGTCAACGGTATCGCGCGCTATGTAAAATCGCAACGTCCTCAGGGAGCGCGCGTCATCGTAGGCCGCGACCCGCGTTTTCTTGGAGAAACTTTCTGCTCGATGGCTGCCGATATTCTTGGCAGTTATGGCATCACTCCGTTGGTGATTGCCGAGGCTGCGCCCACTCCCGCGATTTCTTTTGCTGTGATTCATGAGAAAGCAGAGGGCGCCATCAACTTTACAGCCTCGCATAATCCTCCCGAGTACAACGGGATCAAGTTCTCCACGCCCGACGGAGCGCCCGCGCTTCCTGAAGTGACGCAGCCGATAGAAAAGGAAATCGCCGCCGCTGACGGAGCGCCCGGCACGACAAAAACTGAAGTCCAGTCGCTGGATCCCAAGCCTGCCTATCTGTTACGTCTGCGCGAGATCATAGACGTTGCTGCTATTAAGAGAGCCGGCCTGCGAGTGGTCTTTGATCCCCTGTGGGGCGCGGCCCGCGGCTACTCGGATTCACTCTTGCAAGACGCCGGGGTCGAGGTTGCAACCGTGCACGACTATCGTGACGTGCTTTTCGGCGGCCACGCCCCCGAGCCCGACGATCACCAGCTCGACTCCTTGCGCGAGAAGATGCGCGAAACCAAGGCCCACGTCGGCATCGCTACCGACGGCGACGCCGATCGGTTCGGGATCGTGGACGAAGACGGCACCTTCCTGCAGCCGAACTACGTCATCGCGCTGTTGTTTGATTATCTGGTCGAGAGCCGGGGATGGAAAAACGGTGTCGGCAAATCGGTCGCGACCACGAACCTGATCAACGCCCTCGCCAAGCATCATCATGTCGAACTGCATGAGACTCCCGTCGGCTTCAAGTACATCGGAGAACTCATCAAGCAGGACAAAATCGCCATCGGCGGCGAGGAAAGCGCCGGACTCTCCATTCGCTATCACGTTCCCGAGAAGGACGGAGTTCTGGCCGGGCTGCTCTGTTGCGAAATGGTGGCGCAACGTAAGCAATCGCTGGGCCGTCTGCTGCAGGAGCTATTTGTCAAAGTTGGTTCCTTTTACCCGATACGCGAGAACTTCCACTTGACGCCGGAAGTGCAGGCAAAGTTTACTGATAAGTTACGCCTTGATCCGCATAATTTTGCCGGACACAAGGTCACCGAAGCCGTTCGCAAAGACGGTCTGAAGCTAGTTCTCGACGACGGCTCCTGGGTCTGTTACCGGCTCTCCGGAACAGAGCCCGTAGTCAGAGTTTATTCAGAGGCGCCCAGCCAACAGGGCTTGCAGAACCTGAGCGCGGCTGCAAAACAATGGATCTTCGAGTAGGGCTTCCCAAAATTCGCGTTCTGCCGCCGCCGGAAGCAAGGCTGCGTTCGCTGACGCAGGGAGCCGACCAGGCCGAGGCTTGGGCCGCGAAAGCTCGATGCAAGGCCGAGCCAGTAGTCGAGAAGCTGTATTCGTTTCGCACCCGTCTGGCCACGGGAGCGGTGGCAATCGTTGCGGTGTGGCTATTTGTGCATGTCATGTTCGGCGCCAACGGCATGGTGGTTTATCGGACCAAGCGGGCTGAATATCAGGATCTGCAAAAAGAGATCGGGCAATTGCAGAAAGAAAACGATCAATATTCCGAGCAGGTCAACCAGCTCAAGAGTGATCCCAAGCGCATTGAGAAAGAAGCCCGCGAGCAATTTCACTACGCGCGTCCGGGAGAAGTAGTTTACGTCTCTCCGGAACCGGCTCCCCCGCCGCAGCCCTCCACCAACTCGGCCAGTAAGTAGTACTTCCTGACGCCCGCGTTACAACTCCAAGGCTGCGATTGTGGTATATTTCGGGCGCATCGTGGTTTGAGTGTTGCCGACTGTCCTCTTGGCGGCGCATCGAGTAAAGAGTCCGGCAAGAGGAATTGGCTTATCAATCGCGGCCCAGCCGCCAAAAGTTGAGGAGATATTCGCCATGAGAAAGCTATTGCTGATGTGTCTTGCTCTGTGTGTGATGTTCATGTTGGTCGGCATCACGTTCGCCGCCGACACAACCACGGTCAACGGCATTGTGTCCGATTCGAAGTGCGGCGCCAAGAATGCCGGCGCGAAGGGTGCCGAGTGCACCAAAGAGTGCGTTAAAAAAGGCGCCAAGCTGGTCGTAGTAACCGACGGTGACCAGAAGGTAGTGGCGGTAGACAATCCCGACGTGTTAACCGGCCATGAAGGCCATCATGTGGCAGTCACCGGCACGATGACCGGAGACTCCATGCACGTGGATAGTGTAAAGATGATAGAAAAGAGTGCAATGTAAAGAGAAGGGCGGCTCCGAGCCGCCCTTTTTTGTTCTCTATCGGCTAACCATCTAAGTAATGTCATGCCGAATTCTCACCGCAGTCCTCCGATTCCCGCCAAGAATTCCGCTT
>WNFG01007275.1_pt1 | contig 13155 bp, 16 predicted proteins | sample 5400431 | NCBI WGS metagenome assembly WNFG01 (sample SAMN13153346, study PRJNA577476) | soil metagenome | isolation source: 120 cm saprolite under Douglas fir tree site 2 hole 3 replicate 2 | place: USA:California | collected 2015-04-18
CCATGAAGATTACCGAAGACGTTCGCAAGTATGCCGCCGAACAAGGCGTAACGGCGGACGAGGCATTGCGAACCGGCATGGAACAAAAAGCTCGCGAGTTTACGAAATCCGGAGCAGAAATTTACGCGAAGGCATGATCAAAGCGCGATTTGAATGGAGCCGGCGGGAGGCGAGCGACATAGACGGGCAGGCCCGAGAGGGCGAAGGATGCGGGAGCAGACGAATCAATTTCGCTGGAACGACCAATTCAATCTCTCTCTCGATCCCGAGACCGCGCGCGAGTTTCACGACGAAACTCTTCCAATGGAAGGAGCGAAATCAGCTCATTTCTGCTCGATGTGCGGCCCGCATTTCTGCAGCATGCGCATCACAGAAGATGTTCGCCGCTATGCCGCGGAACAGCGCGTGACAGAAGAAGAAGCTGTTAAGCGCGGTCTCGAAGAAAAAGCTGCCGAGTTTGCGAAGGCCGGCGAAATTTATCAAAAAGTGTGATGCGCATGTCGATGAACACGACGCTAAGCGGGAGCGGTCGGGTAGATGACATTAAAGGTCACCCGCAGGGCGAACTTCGCGGGCAGACGAAGCTCGTCAAAATCACTGAGGACGTACGCAAATACGCGGCGGAACAGGGGATCAGTGAAACCGAGGCGATCGAAAAGGGACTAAAAGAAAAATCAGCCGAATGGAGCCGAGCCGGGATGAGGCGACATAGACGGGAAGGCCCGCGAGGGCGAGAGCGTGGGCAACGCATGAGTCAATTTGTCGAAAAAGGCGCGGAGATTTACGCGAATGGGTAGCGCGCGCGTCCCGCGTGCCTGGTCGCGGTGTCTCGCCGCGATGAACTTTTCAAGTCGTCCAAATAACAGAAGACGTGAGGAAGTAGCCGCTGATCAAGGCATCGCCGAAGAGGAAGTGCTGAAGAAGCGATGAAAGAGAAGTCCCGCGAGTTTGTCGAAAAGGGAAACGAGATTTACTACCGGGCTTAAGGCGGAAGCAGTTCAGTTTGACAATGCCGCCCGCGCTTGCGACGTGATGACCAACACGGCCGGGTGCATCAGCTTGCGTTCGGCGCTGATAGCGTAGAATTGCTGGCCGCAATCCTCGGTGCGCCCGATGGTTTGGAAGCCGTAGCGCGTGAGAGCTTCTTTGACCACCAAGGTCGGCACGGCGAAGAAGCCCAGGCCGTGCGCCGCCGCCACTGTCATTAGGGCCGCGTCATCGAACTCCGCCACCACGCGAGGGCGAATCTTCCGGGTTTGAAACCATTTCTCCAGCGCCCGGCGCAGGGCGGTGTTGCTTGCCGGCAGCAGAACCGGAGCGTCGTTCAGTGATTTTGGAAATTTGCGCTTGAGGGTGGCGGCCAGTTTGCGCCGAGCGCAAAACGTCACGCCACATTCGCCGAGCAGGTGGTTGAAGACTTTAATGGGGAGTGAACTGGGCGCGGGTTCGTCCGCCAGCACGATGTCCAGCCGGTAGGCGGCCAGTTGGCCGAGCAGGTCGGCCACGTTTCCTTCGCGGCAGGCGGCTTGGATGGGCTGGTCAAGTTTGAAGATGGGTTTGATGATTTCGTAGCTCACAAGCTTGGGCATCGAGTCGGTGATGCCGATGTGGACCCGCAACGGACGTGCGCCGGGTCGTTGCCGGGCGGCGTCGAGGAGTTCCTGTCCCAGCGAAAAAATCTCCTCCGCGTAGCCCAACACGCGATAGCCGGTCTCGGTCAGCGCCAATGCGCGTCCACCCCGTTGGAAGAGTTTTTCATCTAGCGTGCCTTCCAGTGCCGCAATCTGCGCGCTGATGGTGGGCTGGGAGACGTGCAGTTTTTCCGCCGCCTTCCGCAGGCCGCCCTCTTTCGCGACCACCCAGAAGTAACGTAGATGATGGTAGTTCAAGAATTCCACTCGGCAGCGTATTCGCTTTAACCTAAGAGTCCATTCCAAAAACAGTAATAGGCTAAGAGTGACACCCGGGCCAATGTCTAACGAATTAATAATTAACATCAACAAACATCAAAAAGGGAGGCACCATGAAAAAAACAATTGTCACTCTCGCCTGCTGCGCACTGATTGCGCCGCTGGCGTTCGCGCAGACGCGTTCGACGTCTAAAAGACACACCGCAACTACCACAGAAGCAGTAACGGTAACTGGTGAGACCATCACAGCGATCGAGGAGGGCGCGGCGACAAGTTATCAGCCGGTCAAAACTCTCGTTGTTCGCGAGGACAGCTCGAATAAGCCGGGCACTTATGTTCTCAACGGGCAGGGTCACGTTGTGGACAAGGCGGGAGCAGTAGTCAAAACCGCGGTCAAGCCCGGCACTCGTGTGCGTATCTACTTCGCAAACACGGGTAACCAGCGTCTAATTGATCACGTTGTCGTTTTAGACTGAGCCTACGCGCCCGGGGTCTCACTGACCAAAGCCGCACGGTTTCCACGAATCCTGCGGCTTTTTGGTAGAGTTTGTGCGCAAGCCGGCAAAATCGAAGAAGCGTTTCATCGTGGAAAACGTGTTATCGCGCCGGTCAGCGGTTGGCTTTAGTAGGAGCGTTGTTCACGATTTTGCTTCTTCATTGTAGTCGGTAAAAGGGAAATTCTAGTCAGACTCAGCTATGACACATCTAGTCTGCCCTCTGCCTCTTACTTCCTAATTCTTAAGGAGCCTGCTCGGAAGCAGGTCTCAGCCCCTGATACACCCTGATCACAGTCGCAAAACCTCGGGTTTCCACGGAGAGCCACAGAATTGGTCTTGGTTCGTTATTTCTGTTTGGGATCAACTAGCTTTTGCACCAGCGCTTCAAAACGCGGGTCGCCACGGAGCGGGTCGAGCAGCGGATCAACTTTAACGTAGGCGATTTCTAGACCCTCATGATCAGCAATGCCCTGCTCTAACCATCGAAGTGCTTCGTCGCGATTTTCGAGGCTGAGGTAGAGCAGAGCGCGCCAGTAGGCGCGCACGTTGCCGTGCCGGGCGGGTTCTTCTAGTTCCGCCAGCATTTGCACCGCTGCCTCTTTGTCGCCTGACTGCGCTCTGGCAGCTGCGAGCGGCACAAAACCACGCGGGTCCGTCAACTGTTGCGCCTTTGTGTATTCAGCAATCGCGGTCGCCAGGTCGTTCTTTAGCTGAAACGCCTCGCCCAGGTTGTAGAGCGTGACCCACAACGTCGGGTCAACCTCCAGCGTCTTGCGCAACTGCGCGATCGCCTCATCGTAGCGACGCGCAATGGTCAATGTCCGCCCCAAGTCTGAGTTGATAATGGGCGAGAGTGGATCAAGTTCGATGGCGCGTTTGCCCTCTGCGATTGCTTCGTCGAACCGGCCAAGGGCACGGAGCGGGTCGCATGCATACCACTGGTGCGCGGTCGCGTAGTTGGGGTTTAGCGCGATCGCCCGTTGAAATTCCGATATCGAACCAGCCATATCGAGGTCGTCGAACAACACATCTGCGAGCGCGGTGTGCGCCTCCGCCAGTTTGTCATCAAGCTGCAACGCTTTTAATGCGGCAGCCTTCGCTTTCGAGAAGGCCTCCCGTGACGCCACCGCAGTGTAGACTGGCAGGATAACGTAAGCCTCCGCCAGTCCGCTGTAAGCCAGCGCATATTTCGGATCACGCGCAATCGCCTCCTCATAAAATGCGATCGCCTGCCGGAGATTTTCGCCGCCACGTTTGCTCCAGAGCAATCGGCCTTTGAGATAAAGCTCGTAGGCCGTGGTGTCGCTTGTCGGCTGCGACGATATCAGCTGCTTCTCCGCGCCGGTCAGCTTCGCCTGCAGCGTGCCAGCGATCGTCTTGGCAATGTCGCTTTCGACCGCAAAAATATCGGTCAGCTTCCGATCGTAAACGTCCCCCCAGAGATGGGCGTCGTTCAGCGCGTTGATCAATTGCACGTTGACCCGCACAGCGTCACCGCTCTTTTGCACGCTGCCCTCCAGAACATTTCCAACCCCGAGTTGTTTCGCGATCTCGCGCAGATTGTCTGGTGCGCTTTTGTATTTCTGGGTGGAAGTGCGTGAGATCACTTTCAGGTCCGCCGTTGTCCGGATCGTGGCTCAGGCTTTCAAACGGTAATACCGCAATGCTTTTGTCTGGCGTCTTAAAAGCCAATCTCTGCGAGAAAAAATAATATCCAGCACCCGCTGCTGCTGCCAAGAGTGTGAGCATGGCAATCAATGCCAGTCGCCGCTTCTCGACTGCCTGCCGGAATTTCGTCGGGACTCGCGGATTACCCACTTCGCCAGTGTAGAGATTGACGACATGAAGACGGGCGCCGTGTTTGACGTCGCATGCGCCTAAGTCATGCAACTGGAGTTGCCATTGCCGATACTCGCCCAAGTCTTCCGCTGCATGTTTTGAGAGGAGAATGTGCCCGGCGTCACCGCAATCCATCACCCGCTGCGCGATGTTAATCCCAGCCCCGGCCATGTTTACCTGTTCATTGAGATCAGCAACTTCGTTGACCGGGCCGCTGTGAATCCCCATTCGCACCCGCAACTCGGGATGAGTTTTTAGCGCCCTGCTAATTTCCAAAGCGCACAAAACCGGGGCTTCCGGACTGGTGCGAAAAACGAGTGCGCCGCCATCGCCTGTAGGCAAGCGCATAAGCTTGCCTTCGGCTTCGGCGATACGAAACTGGACGGTTCCGCGCACAATCTCTCTCAGCTCTTGAATCCGCTCCCGCTGCTCATCGATAAGCAACTTTGAGTAGCCAACGATGTCGATGAACAAGACGTGGCCGATCTCCAAGTGAAGATGTGATTCAGAATCAGCGAGCATATCGCAATCCGGCCAAGCAATTATACACCCTTACACGCTGAGTTTATCAGCAAACTTCGCAGATTTGGGCAGACTACTACGAACGAAGAAAACACCGCGAGTCCATAATTCATCGCGTGACGCTTTTCTGGGAACACAGGCTCGACGCCGCGTGCCTCAAGAACTTTCCAGCCGTTACGGTCTTTTGCTTGCAAACGCAGGGTGAAAAAGAGACGGAGTCGCAGTGCAGCGAAATGCTGCCCTCAGGTTGCGTCCTAGATCGGGATTTCCAGTCCTTCGCGGGCCAGCACCGTATTGGGGAACCTTTCTCGACATAATTTTTCGATGCGGTCAAGAAACTCGTCGTCGTGGTCGGGGTCGTGATGGGTGAGGGCCAGGTGCTTCACGCCGGCCATTTCCGCAAGGTCCATGGCTTGATCGAAGCTGCTATGTCCCCATCCGCGCCGTTTCTGCAGTTCCTCGGCCGTGTATTGCGCGTCATGAACCAACAAGTCCGCGCCGCGCGCCAACTCCACCAGCCGCGGATCGATCTGCTCTCCATGCTCGACATCCGTGCAAATGACGAGCACTTGCCCTTTTCGCTCGACCCGGAAACTATACGCTCCGCCGGGATGGTTGTGCCTTTGAGCGGTGACTACGGTTTCCACATTATTGATGCCAGTGAAGTGTTTGCTGGCATCAGTGACTTGCAGGAACTCGAAATTGGCGCCCATGTGATCCAATTGCACTGGGAAATATTGAGCCTGCATTTGGACTTCGAAAATCTCCCGCAAATTCCTAACTGTCTGGTCCCGGCCGAGTGTCAGTAGCGTGATTTTCTGCCCGGGATCATAAGCCGGGGCAAAGAACGGAAAGCCTTGGATGTGGTCCCAGTGAAAGTGCGTGAACCCGATAAAGATTTGTTCCTGTTTGTGGCCGATGGCGCGAAGGTCTCTGCCCAGATTTCGCAGTCCGGTGCCCGCGTCAATGATGGCGATCCGGTTCGTGTCGGTGAACGTGATTTGCAGGCAGGTGGTGTTACCGCCGAATTGCTGAAAACCGGCGTCGCAGATGGGGATGGATCCCCGCGTGCCATAAAACTTGAGCTTCATGCAATCGTTTTCATGAAGGTAAGTCCCCAGCTCGCGAGCATCAAGCGATCCGGCAAGCGTGACGAAATCCATATCGCGCGACACGCTCAGCTTGGTCCAGAGGGTTAGCCGCAGCGTTATTGACAGGATTGCCGCCAACAACGCCAATAACGGATGCCCGTTAGTTGCTGTCAGCAATTCCCTAGCCGCGGCGCTGGCAACAACTAACGCTAGTCATATTGTTCGAGATACCGCCAGCAGCGTCAATTCGTTGACTTTCCGTCCAAACGAGCTTAAACGTTCATTTGAACATTCCTGTCGAGTTCCGATGACGATATCTCTCTGGAGCGGCGCGATCATGCTCTTCTTCTTCTGGCTCGCCCGGGTCAACTCTCGTGACAAATTTTAAACCCTTAGCGAGCCACGGAACCCCCTGCCGCTATAGTAAGACTGCGCGCCGTTGTGACCCACAAAGACGCGGCCGTAGCGGCGATCACAATAGAGCGCCCCGCCGAGTTTTCTAATAGCAGCAGGTGTTTTCACCCAGCTCGACGATTTCGTATCGAAATCTCCAAGCTTCTGCAGCTCCAGATATTGTTCTTCCGTCAAAAGCTCAATGCCCATGGCCGCTGCCATATCCATGACGTTATTTTTCGGTTTATGTTCTTTCCTGGAATCCAGCGCTTCGCGGTCGTAGCAAAAACTTGCGCGGCCTGCGGGACTTTGCGCCGAACAATCAAAAAAGATGTATTCACCCGTCTTTTTATCGTGACCCACAACATCCGGTTCGCCGCCCGTTCTCTCCATTTCATTGAGTGACCACAGCTTCTCGGCCTTAGCGTCCAGCCTTGCTTGGACTTTGGCCCATTCAAGACCCTTATGGCGGTTCATGTTTTTCTCAAAACGGGCCTTCAACGCTTTGAGTAGTTCTTCACGCTGTTTTGGTGACAACTTTTTTGCTTCAACGCCTTTCATATAGGTTTCTTTTTATTGCTGTGTCTTTAACGTCTTAGCACAATCTTTTCGTCCAGTCCTCCTCGCCAGATGCCAAACTTCTTTCGGAGCGGCTGATATCCTTGCGCCTCGACCAATAGCCAGCGATCTACGTCCACTCGATTCTAATTTCACCTTCGTAATTTCTAGTTTATCCTTGCCGCGTAGCGGCCTGCCGTTGGCTTCATCGTTGGTTAGGTCTGGCTCATGGGATTCAAGGCTTCGGCTGTGCGTTCGCCCGTTGGAATCAATCGCTGAGACGTAGCCCTAACTCCAACCGGCTTTGCTGAGATCGTCGGCACAAAATGCTTGCCAGAAAGAACGATCTGGATTGCAGACGCACATCGCGACGACGGAAAGCGTTTCGTTGTGCGTGCGGATGAAAAGTTGAGGTTCCGAATTGCTTCCTAGCATCCGCCTTTATCGCCTTTTATGAGCCTGCCGCTCGAAAGATTCTGGCGAAAAAAAGATGCGTCGGCAGATAAACAGCGAGCGGAAACAGCAGCATTAAAAGAATCACGAACAGCGGTGCGGGCAGAATCGTCTGCAGTTTTTGGCCGAAACCATAGACCCAGTTCACATTCTCCTGCGCGTTGCTCACCAGATACGAGAGCGGCAAGACCACCAACGTGACAACTGTCTGCCAGAAGAAAGCCCGCCGATCATAGCCCAGCCGATGCACGATCCAGAGAAGGAGCAACGGCAAGACAATATGAAAACATGACAGAGTGCGGGTGAACCACGGGATTTTCGGATCGAACATATACGCGCTCAAGCCCATTGACGATTTGCCGGTTAACAGGCGGGCGAAAAAATCGACATTCCAGATTGCTTCAAAGAAAACAACAGCAACGGCCATCATGCTGACGATCAGCGCATTCTCCAGCCAAAGGGCAGGCACGAGTGCCAGCAGAGCGATATCTGAGAACCAAAGGAAATTGGCCGGCCCGTACTGCCGCCAATAGATCGGCACCAGAGCGCAGACAAAAAGTGTGAAGCCGATTTTCAGGCCGAGCGGGATCACCGCTTCCATGGATAGTTAGAAATCTGACTTCGCAGAAGCTAAATTTCTGGCAAAACCCAAGCCGGGTTTAGAACTCGCGGAAATCGCCCGCGTGCTCGTGCGTTTCAAGCATTCAGATTCGCACAGTCTGTAGCGATCGCGTCGGGCGTGCAGCCGGTTTGTGTCGTTAATGCTGCGCGACGTATCCCAACACCGGGCTTCAACCCGGTGACGACGGCGATCGTAAGATCGACATCAGCCGTTTCAACGGCTTTTCGTCGCACGAGATGTTGTCGTGAGATGCCGCGAGATGTTATCGTCCGCAACCTAGACAGGTTTGCGGTGTGTAACCTTTGGAACCCCGAGACACTATGAATATCAAACCCCTGCTTCTCCTGAGTTGTTTTATTGCCGTGACGTTAATCGCTACCTCCGTCATGGCTGGGCCGCAACGCGGCGGCGGTAATCATTTCGCCGGAATGGCAGCGCGCGGTGGCGGCATGGCGCGGTCGTTCGTCGGCGGCAACCGAATGATGGCGTGGAACGGCCGGCATTGGAATGCTCAACATTGGAACGGTGCGCATTGGAACAATTGGAACGGCCAGCATTGGAATGGCGCGCATTGGAACAACTGGAACTGGCATCATCATGACCACGATCACGATGTCTTTTTCGTCAGCAGCTTCGGCTTCCCGTTCTGGGGTTGGTGGGGCTGGCCGTGGTCCTACAGCTATTATCCCTACGGCTACCCGTACGGATACGGCGGCGGCTATTACGGGAGCGGTTACTACGGTAACGGTTACTACGGCAACTCCGGTTACGGTTACAACAACGGTTACGGCAACAGTTCGAGCGTGACCGAACTGCAGCGCAAACTCGCGGACGCCGGTTATTATCACGGCCCGATCGACGGGATCATGGGATCGCGGACGCAACATGCGTTGCGCGCTTACCAGTATGACCGCCGCAACGGCAACATCGGCGGCAGCTCACCGACTCTCCGCAGCCGTCCGTATTCGCCACCCCCAATCACGACTGAACCGCAAGCGCCCAGTGAATAATTGGTAGTGGCGGTTCACCGAACCGCCATAAATGCCAGTTCGGCTCGGATCGATCGAGGTCGATCGCCGTACCTAACTCTTTTTGGCGTAGTGATCGGCGCCGAGAAAGTGACGCCCTGTTGTTGTGCAGCGTCGTAACTGCGAGTTAAAGCGGAATGATTCTGAAACGACTCGAAAAATTTGCCAACTTTGGCTTACTAAGCCATTGTTCTACCATTGTAAGAGTTCTTGTGTTGCCGTATTGTTGCCATCGCATAACGCAGCGGAGCCGTTGGCTGCAGCGATTGGTTAGGCCTTAGGCGCAGCAAATGGCACCCCTAGTTCGCCCAACCCATAAACACAACGAGTAAGGCAAAGGTGTCGCTGATTCCGTGCGCCAGTATGGGTGCCCAAAGATTTCGACCAGAGAGCAGGTATGCGCAGCCAAGCACAAGGCCAGAGTAGGTGCTATCGAGCACGCCAGCTGGACCTTTATAATAATGACCGAAGCCGAACAGCAGAGCCACCAGGGTCATGGCTACGATGTAAGCGGCGGCTGAGCGTCCGAAGATGTCTGCTGCACGGGTAAGCAGGTAGCCACGGTATGATAGCTCTTCGCCGAACGAGGCGAACGTCCAGATTATGAGCAAAGTGGTAAGCGCTTGCTTCCAGCCGAGCGCGGCAGAGCCGATAATATGGGATATGTGTTGGGGTGCCGGCCAGATCAAGTGGCCGAGTGGACCCACCACAAGTTCACTACCCAGTTGCAAGACCGCGGCAGCGCCCACTGCTAAGGCCACTGCTTTCCACCAAGAGTTCGGGCGAGTCAATCCAGCGGCTTTCCAGCCGCCGTCGCGCAGGCGCAGAGAAATCCAGCCGAAAACGAATAGAATCGGCACTTCATTCGGCAGGATATGAAGGACGTTGTGCCCGATAACGATGAAACCGCCCAGGAGAAACTCAACAAGAGAAAGCAAGCGGAGGCGCGACGATAAAGACGGTTGCATGGTTCGCGAGGACGATTTAGAGCGGCCGAACGAGAAAGAGATAAGCCACGGCAGGGTGTGGTGGCAAACAGACTGAAGTTATTTCGCCAAGGGGCCGTTGGCTTCATCGATTGGTTAGGCGCCGTCTCGTCACGGCCTGAGTGTGGCGTGCAATAGCCAAACGCCCGTCGCCAGCAGGACAGGAGCAGACAAAATCCCCGGTACGGCACGTCGCAACACGAGCCCGGCTCCGAGATGCAGCAAACCGTTGCCAACGTGCTCGACTCCCATGACAATCGCGAGGACGCGCAACCATGAATTGCCTGCGTACGCCTGTGGTGTGAGTACCGCCAAGACGAAGACGGCAGAGCTCAGGGCGATCAGCCACGGCCAAAAGGTGAATGTCGGCGGGAATGCGAAGCCGCCGAGAAATCGCCGAACGCGCAGGGCCTGTGGATTATACCAAGAGAGGAAGTCGTGCGTCGCTTCATCGATGACGTGCAACGCGAGAGCCAAAGTCGCACCAAGCCAAGGCCAGCCGAACGTTGTCGCGGAGCTATCTGTGATCATGGCAGTATTGAGGATCGCCTAACGTCTGAGTTAAGTCGCGCCGCGTAGCGGCGTCGACTTAAAATGAATTGTTAGGCCTCATCGCTGTGTTGGTTGGTTGCTAGGCTGATTCGCTAAGTCCAGTAATCATGTCGCCCGCGCCCTGCACTTTGCGCAACGCAAGCCACGCTACCAGCCCTGTTCCAATGTCAGTGAGTGCATGCAATGCGATAGCCGGCAAGAGCGAGCCGGAAATCAGCACTACCAATGTAAATAAACCGCCAACGACACCAGTAGCCAGAACGCCTTTTACACCTTGGTATGCATGTGCTGCGGCAAATACAACGAGCGAAAATGCAGCCGCGCCCCACAACCCAAACACTGGCTGAAATACCCAGATGAGGTATCCGCGAAAAATAAACTCCTCACAAACTCCAGCCGACAGCGATACCGCCACCCACCAACCTAGTTCGGATCGCGTATGTGGCGCAAGTTTTTCGACATGTGGTTTCCCCATTTTGATCCGCTTTGGGCGCTTGCTTCGCGCGATCCTAACGACGGTTCGGGCGTAGGTGATTACGAGCATCAACACCAGACCGATTGCGCCCCACAGCCGCCACCCGTGAGGGGCCATGAGTCTGAGTGACTCCCAAGCTCGTGCCTCGAACAACCACAGCGCAACCCCGGCAGCAACCAGAATCCACAACATGATCATCCAGCCCGACCAAAGCCACAACCGCGCCCGACCTGGATCAGCTTGCGACCGCCGAAGGAACGTGGGCCACAACACGAAGTAGTCAAGAAAGAGTCCTATCGCTATAAGCGCCAGATAGAGTAAGTCAGGTGTTGTCATTGAAGCCCCATCGGGATGAGTCCTAACGCATTTCCGTCATTTCCGTAGCCTCATACGCGCGAAGCCGTTGACGGCGTGTTGACAATGTGACCGTCTATTTTCGTCGGTTTGTGTCGCAGTTGTTCGCACTGTATCGAGGGAGTCGCTTACGTCGCCGGGTAGAGCATTAGATTACTCTGGCATAGTAGCGCCCGGATTTATGGCGAATGCTTTTGCGAGCGGCAAAGAAGTTTGGCAGTCGCTCAAGACATCACATTTCAGCGTAGCCCAAGCGAAACTCGCCGAATTTCTCAAGGAACATCGCCAGCGCGTGCGCAACGGAAACGGCGAAGTCTCGGCGAAAATGACATTCGGCGACGCAGCTGCGATCCATCTGCAGAACCTCGACGACAATCCGAGTATCAAACCGCGCACGCGCCATTACTGGCGGCAACGCTTAGCGGCACTCGCGAAGAGTTGGTCGGGACTAAACGAAACAGAAATCCGCAAGATTACGCCTGCCGACTGCAAGAGATGGGCGAGCACTTTTTCCAAAGCCGCATCGCCTACGAATTACAACAACACGGTCTCGCTCCTTCGGCACATTCTAAATGTCGCAATCGAAGCTGGTGTGATTTACAGCAATCCCGCAGCGGCTCTGAAACGTGCTGCCATTCGCGCGAAAGAGATCGGGCTGCCGAGCACCGATAAATTCAACGCACTGCTGGCGGAGATGCACGCGGGTCAAAGCCGCCATTCGCGCAACTGTGCCGACTTCGCGCTAGGCTTGGCCGTTACCGGAATGCGCAAGGGCGAGGCGAACGCGCTCGAATGGCGCGATGTCGATTTTGAAGCTGGCGAAATCGTTGTGCGCGGCGACGCGGAAACCGGCACGAAGAATTGGGAACTGCGCCGTGTTCCATTGATTCCCAATGCGCGCGCGTTGTTCAAACGAATGCGCAGCGAGCGTGCTGATGAGCCATTGGGCGCGAAAGTGTTCCTGGTTCGTGAATGCCAGAAGTCGCTGGATCGCGCATGTAACAATGTAGGAACAGCCCGAATAACGCATCATGACTTGCGGCATTTGTTCGCAACGCAGTGCATTGAAAGCGGTGTGGACATCCCAACCATTTCGCGCTGGTTAGGACACAAGGACGGAGGAGCGTTAGCGATGAAAACTTACGGTCACTTGCGACGCGAACACAGTATCGCACAGGCGCAACGTGTCACCTTCGGGCCAGTGTCGTCGAAACAGGCGGAAATCATTACATTTCCACAACAGGTTCGTGAGTGACCAAGATGCTTGGCAAATTTGACTGACCGCCTTTGGGTGTATTTATAAGTATGGGTGGAAGATCAAGCAAATATCGGCGAACAGGCGAAAACGCAGTCGCGTGCTGCGCGTGAACCCATCCCGTTAGAGCAGCGAATCGCCCTTAGCCCCGCTGAATTTGCCGCGTTATGTGGTCGATCTTCGACCTGGGCGTACAGACTCATCTACGCTGGGCGCATAAAGCCGATCTCCGATTGTGGCCGGTTACTTATTCCGCGATCGGAAGTCGATTCATTCCTCGCGAGGAAAAGTGAATACAATCCGATGGCGGCCGGAGGCAAACGATGACGCTGCTGAAAACCGCCAAAGCGCGTTGCGCTAATTACTGGATTGCGAAAGTGGCAGACGCGCCAGACTTAGGAAAACGAAATCAGCCATTTCAAAGCCTCGCTTTTCGTTTCAAGGAAAAGCGATTTTACGAGAAGGGAAACCTCGATTTTTGCAATTTCATTTTAAAATAATTTCACGAATCAATTCAATGCCCAGAACTTTTCTGTATCCACTCCGTTCCACTCTTTTCTTGTTCTGAAACTCGGTGCTACCGATTACCTTCCTGGCCACATATTCTTGCTCGATGCCTT
>WNFG01003483.1_pt1 | contig 13151 bp, 14 predicted proteins | sample 5400431 | NCBI WGS metagenome assembly WNFG01 (sample SAMN13153346, study PRJNA577476) | soil metagenome | isolation source: 120 cm saprolite under Douglas fir tree site 2 hole 3 replicate 2 | place: USA:California | collected 2015-04-18
ACCACGCCGCCTATCTTGCCCGCCACGACGATTGCGTGGCCGCCGGGCCCGCCACGTCCAGCGCCCTCCCCGCAGCCGCGTGACCACTATGAAACCCGGCGCGCGAACCCCTCAAAAACTTACGCGGGCCTGCACTAGTGCAGCGCACCGTAAGTTCCTGACTGGTTCTTGGTTACCGAGCGTGGTGTTCATGCGGCTTCTGGCACGGCGGCCGGGCGGGGTCCGGGCTGGGGGTGCCGTTCGGGGTAGCGGGCGTGCTCGGCGCCGGCGTCGTAGCTCCACTTGTATGGGCGGGCGTTCTTGTTGTACCGGATGGTGAACGCGGTGATCTTGGCTTCGAGGTCGTCGCGGCAGGTGAAGTCGCCGCGGCGCAGCAGCCGCCGGGTCAGCACCCCGGACCACTGCTCCACCATGTTGAGCCAGGAAGCATGCCTGGGCGTGTAGGTCACCGTGAACCGCGGATGGGCTTCAACCCAGGCCCTGGTGGCACGGGAGGTGTGGCTGGACCCGTTGTCCATGATCAGGTGGATGCGCAGATGCGGCGGGGTCATCTGGTCCAGCATCGCGAGGAATGCGATGAAGGTCGCGGAGTCGTTGCGGGCGATGCGCTCGGCGATGACCTCGCCGGTGGTGACGTTCATCGCGGCGATGATGGAGACCGTGCCGTGGCGGATGTACTCGAACTCGCGGCGGGCGTCCCGGCCGGGCCGGGCGGGGATCAGCGGGTGCTTGCGGGATTTCGCCTGGATGCCGGTCTTCTCATCGACGCTGACCAGGACGGTGCCGGGCGGCGGGTCCAGGTACAGGCGGCACACCGCCCCGGCGCGGATCCAGAAGGCGAGGTCGTCGGCGCGGTTGAGCCGGCGGCGGACCTTGTGCGGGCGGACCTTCGCTTCGGCTAGCACCCGGCCGACGGTGGCCGCCGAGATCGCCAGCCCTCGTTCCCGCAGGTGGCTTGCGATCATTGCCTGTGACCACTGCGATTCCCCCTCGGGCGGGATCGACGTGGCCACCGCCAGCACTGCCAGCCTCGCGCTGGGACGGTGCACCTCCGGCCGCCCCGTCCGGGGCTTATCGAACAGGCCCGGTATCCCGTGCACGGCGAACCGGCGCCGCCAGGTCCGCACCACCGCCACGCTGCAGCCAAGGCTGCGGGCGATCCCGGCGTTCGCCATCCCGTCCGCGGCCAGCAGCACGATCCTGGCCCGCAGCACCAGCCGCTGCGGGCTGGAGCTGGCCCGAACGATCTGCTCCAGCTTGCGGCGCCGTTTCTTCGTCGGGCTGACAGCCACGGCATGAGCACGCCCTGCCATCGGGATTCTCCTTCCGTGTCACAGTGATCACGGAAGAATGCCGCCATAACCGGGCGAAACAGCGATACCCGCACTGCCGGCGTGTCGCAGCACCGGCCCCGGGGCTGTGAGCCGCGCACCCTCATTCCCGCGGTGGCGGCTATCGTGAACCGGCAACCAGGAACCTGGCGTACAGGACGGGTGTTATGGGATCAGCCGGCGGCGGAGAACTCGATCGGCTCCTCGATGAGCAGGTCACCTACTACCGGTCCCTTGCCGGGGATTACCTGAACCAAGGCCTGGATCTGCCCGGCGGCGGCGAACTGGCCGACGCGCTTGAGGCATTCGGGCCCGCCGGAAGCGTACTCGAGCTCGCCTGCGGGCCCGGGACATGGACCAGCCAGCTTCTGCGTCACGCGACAGACGTCACGGCCGTGGATGCGTCCCCGGAAATGCTCGCCATCGCGGCGGCCCGGGTGGGCGATGACCGGGTGCGCTTCATCCAGGCTGACCTGTTCACCTGGGTGCCGGACCGCCGCTATGACGTGGTCTTCATCGGATTCTGGCTCTCGCACGTGCCGCTCGAACGCTTTGAGTCTTTCTGGGCGCTGGTGGGTGACTGCCTGAAAGACGATGGCCGCGTGTTCTTCGCCGACGACGCATACCGCACTCCCGATGAACTCATCGACGGCCCCTCGTCCTCCACAATCCGCCGGCGGCTTGATGACGGAACCGCCCACCGGATCGTGAAAGTCCCCCACCAGCCGCCAGACCTCCAGCAGCGGCTCCGGCGGCTCGGCTGGCACATCACGGTCACCGCCACGTCCGGACCGTTCTACTGGGGAGCCGGAAGCAGGGCTAGCAGACGGCCCGCTCCCGGGTCCACGCCCTAATGGCGCAGGCAGGCCACACTGGAGGCATGCCGGTACCGCCCAAGCGCCTGAAAGACCTGATCGAGGGAACCGTGGACCACCACGCTTCCCAGACCTACCCGGACCTGCAGGAAGTCACCATCAGATGGCGCGGCTCCTTCGGCTACCTGATCGCCTGGGCCGGCCAGGGCGACGATGACGACGAGCAGATTCCGCTGTGCCGCATCGAATGCACCGGCGACGACGAGGACTGGGGCTTCGCCCTCTACGACCCCGCCACCGAGACCTACACGCCGGCCCTGCTCCACACCGGGCAGCCCGCCGGTCACCCCAACGACGCTTTCGACACCGCCGCCATCATCCACCTCGCCGACTACCGGCAGTGAACATCAGGCGTCCCAGCGACCGGTAAGGAACTTACGAGGGGCTGCACTAGTAGCTCGACTTTCGCACTTTTCGGGGGTTCGGCGGATCTGCGGACAGCCTGGTAGCGCAGGCTCGGGGTGGCTTCGCGGGATGGCCGTAAGGGGCCTGACGGGGCCAGGGCGGCCGCGACACGCGGCGTGATCTGCCGCAACGCAGATATTGATCACTTGCGACTGGTGATGGCGGGAGCATCGGCGGTGCTTATGACACCGCTACGAGAACGGAATCCCGCCGATGCTCCCGGAGGGGACCTTACCTGTTTCGATGCAGGTGCTGCTGGCTGTGTTCCAGCCGTGCTTCACCGCCCCGTCCTTCCGCACGTTCTGCGCGCTGGCCTGCGGGTTCTGGGCACAGACCGGGCGGAAGAGCGTGTGCGGGATGCTGACCGGCGCGGGCCTGTCCCGGATCTGGCCGCACCACCGGGCGCATTATTTCTTCGCCCGCGCCCGCTGGCAGCCTGGTGACCTGGGCCTCGCCCTCGCCCGGCTGGTGGTGACGGCGCTGGTCCCGGACGGGGAGCCGGTGACGGTGGCGGTCGATGACACCCTGTTCCGCCGCCGCGGCAAGAAGGTGTGGGCGGCCGGGTGGTTCCACGACGGGTCAGGGGCCGGGAAGGACAAGACCGGGTACGGGAACAACTGGGTGATCGCCGGGATCGTGGTCACCCTGCCGATGGTCTCCCGGCCGGTGTGCCTGCCGGTGCTGGCCCGCCTGGTGGTCAAGGGCACGAACTCAAAGTCGCGGCTGTGGCTGGCCCGCCGCATGATCGAAGATCTCGCCGCCGCCCTGCCCGGCCGGGACATCTGCGTGGTGGCCGATGCTGCCTACGCCGGGAAGGAACTCCGGAACCTGCCCGCCACCGTGACCTGGACGACCAGGCTGCGCAAGGACGCCGCCCTCCATGAGCTGCCGCCGCCGCGCACCGGCCGCCGCGGCCGGCCCCGGGTCAAGGGCGCCCGGCTGCCCGCCCTGGCCGCCCTCGCCGAGACGGCCAGCTTCACGCCGGTCACCGTGACCCGCTACCGGAAAACCGCCACCGTGCAGGCCGCCGCGTTCACCTGCCTGTGGCACGCCGTCTTCGGCTCTCGCCCGGTCCAGGTCATCCTCGTCCGCGACCGCTCCCGCGGCGGCTACGACCTGGCCCTCGTCACCACGGACCCGGACGCCAGCCCCGCCGTTGTCATCGAGCGATATGCGGCGAGATGGTCCATCGAGGTCGCGTTCGAGGACGCCAGGCAGGTATTCGGTGCCGGGCAGGCCCGCAACCGCACCGCCCGCGCGGTCCGCGCCACCGTCCCGTTCACCCTGACCTGCCAGACCCTCGCCATCCTCTGGTACGCCACCGCCGGCCACGACCCCGCCGACGTGCATGAGCACCGGGCCCGCGCACCCTGGTACGCCACCAAGGCCGAGCCATCAACCGCCGACATGACCGCCAAGCTCAGGCGCGTCCTGATCGCCGCCAAATTTCGGCTACCTCACCCTGACCAGCCGACACCCGCAGAAATCAGCGCCATCCGCCTGGCCTGGGAGACCCCAGCCGCATAACTGCGAAAGTCGAGCTAGTAGGCGGCCAGTTCCTCGCCACGGTCCAGGCGGTGCGCAAGCGTGGCCGCGTCGGGCGCCGTAGCCGACACCGCGGTGCCCGGCCCGGCGAGCGGCAGGACCGCCAGGCCATCGGTGGCTTCCGGCGAGGGAGGCGGCCGCCGGGCGTCCACCAGGATCACTGATCCCACGGCTCGGGCACCGTCAAGGACCGCGCTGCTGGCATCCGTGGCCGGGCCGCCGACGGCGACCTCACCCCGGTACAGCGCGACCCCGGCCAGGATCACGTCGAGCCTGCTCACGCACCGCCCCGAGGGCTCGCCGTGCCGGCCGAGCACGATCTCCTCCCGCCAGCGCAGGGTCGCCGCAGTACCGAGGTCGACCACCGCCCGCGCATGGTGATCGCAGCCGGCCGCCGCGACGGCAGGCTGCAGGCAGAAGTCGAGGCGCCCGCCCGCGCCAACACGGGCATGAATCCGCAGCTCGGAGGTTCCGCCGCGTGGTCCCGGCAGCAGCAACGCCCCGGCGGCTGAGCGCAGCAGGAGACGGGAGCCCGGCCCGACATCGATGTCGAGTCCCAGGTCGTCTCCACCCAGAGGCCCGGCCGCGGCACCGACCAGATAGACGCCATGCGGGGTCTCTCGCAGCGCGAGCGGGCCGTCCGAGCGCAGGACGGTCACGCGGGTGCGGCCGTCCGCGCCCGCCCGCGTGGCCACGGCCGCCCGGGCCGTCATGCCGGCCCGGCCAGCACGCGCCGCCTGGGCGGTCGCGCCCGCGCTCGTTGGCATCCCCACTGGCGAGCTCACAACATGCCGATGCAGCTCAGGCGGCCGCCCGGTTCCGCACTTCGGCCCGGACCCAATCGCTCACCTCCGGCGCGTCCGGGCGCTCGCGCAGCGAGCTGAAGATCACGCGGCGGCCGGAGCGCACCCGCGCGGCGTCCCGCTCCATCACCGACAGATCAGCCCCAACGTGACTGGCCAGGTCGGTCTTGTTGATGACCAGCAGGTCAGACAGGCTCACGCCCGGGCCGCCCTTGCGGGGCACCTTGTCACCCCCTGACACGTCCAGCACGAAGATCTGGACATCCACCAGTCCGCGGCTGAACGTGGCGGTCAGGTTGTCCCCGCCGCTCTCGATGATCACCAGGTCCAGGGGTGCGTGCTCGCGTTCCAGGTCCTCGGCCGCCTCCAGGTTGGCCGCGATGTCGTCGCGGATCGCGGTGTGCGGGCAGCAGCCGGTCCGGACAGCGCGGATCCGCTCGTCGGCGAGCACCCCGGCCTGGCGCAGGAAGTCGGCGTCCTCGGTCGTGTAGATGTCGTTGGTGACGACGGCCAGCGCCATCTCGTGGCGCAGTTCCAGGCACAGCGCGGCGACCAGGGCGGTTTTGCCGCTGCCGACCGGGCCGCCGACGCCAAGACGCAGCGCCCGGCCCGCCTGGCGGGCCGGGCGGGACAGGTGCGGGTCCGGATGTTCATGACTCAAAGAGGGCCACCTCCTGCAATGCGTGACGCTGCGCTAGCAGGTCCAGCCCCGGTGAGGCCGGTGCTGGCAGCGCAGCCCAGTCACCGGCGCGCGCGGCGCGGCAGGCCACCTCGGCCAGCCCCGCCACGTCCCCGGCCAGCCGGGCCAGAAGGCCGGTCACGGCGAGCGGGTCGAGCCCGAGCAGCCGGATGGCGGCCGCGGCCGGCCCGCTGATCGCGGCCGTGGCGGCGATCACGGCCGCATCAGCGGGCGTGCCGCCCGCCACCCAGACGCAGGCGCCCAGGATGATCGCGTGAAATGGTCCGTCTGCCCGTCGGCTGGCCGCGCCCGGGCCGGCCGCGCCCGGGCTGGCCGCGCCGGGGTCGGCCGCGCCCGGGCTGGCCGCGCCGGGGTCGGCCGTCAGTGGGCCGGCCGGGTCGTGGCTGCGGTCGGCCGCAAGCGCGTCGAGGACCGGGTGTGGCCAGGCCGCCCGCGCGGCCCTGAGCAGCGCGCGGCCCTGCGCCCGCGCCGCGCGCCGCTGCGCGGGGGAGGGGGTGCGGGCCGCGGCCTCGGCGTCTAGTTCCGCCCAGCGGGGCGCCGCGCCGCCCGCGACCGCCGCCGCGTGCTGGCAGGCAGCAGCCGCCAGTCCCGCGCTGGCCAGCCCGGCCGTGGCCAGGCGCCCGCGCAGGAACCCTTCGAGCCCAGGCATCCCGTCGACCCGGCCCGCTGCGGCCGCGGCTTCCAGGCCCCCTGAATGCGCGTGCCCGCCAGCGGGCAGCCGGGAATCCGCGAGCAGCAGGAGCGGCGCGGTGAGAGGCATCAGAACAGGAAGTACCGCTGCGCCATGGGCAGCACAGACGCGGGCGCGGGCTCGACTTCCTCGCCGTCGATCGAGACAGTGAAAGTGTCCGGGCTGACCTCGATCCTCGGCAGCGCGTCGTTCAGCGGCATGCTCGCCTTGCCCCGGCTGCGGACGTCGGCGACGGGGACGAGGGCACGGCGGACCGCCAGCCGGCCCGGCAGCCCGCTATCGAATGCGGCGGGCGCGACGAAGGCTAGCGATGTGCCCGCCGCCACCACTGGCGCGGCTCCCCACATGGGACGGGGCAGCACCGGCTGCGGGGTCGGGATGGACGCGTTGGCATCGCCCATCGCGGCCCACGCGACCATGCCGCCCTTGAGCACCGCATGGGGCCGCACCCCGAAGAACGCCGGGTCCCAGAGCACCAGGTCGGCGAGCTTGCCTGTCTCGACCGAGCCCACCTGAGCTTCAATACCATGCGCCACGGCCGGGCATATTGTGTATTTAGCGACATAACGCCTGGCTCGCAGGTTATCTGCCGGCATATCTGCGGAGCCGTCCCCCGGTAGCGCCCCCCGCCGCTCCTTCATCACGTGCGCGGTCTGCCAGGTCCTGATCACGGTCTCACCGATCCGGCCCATGGCCTGCGAGTCCGAGCCGATCATCGAGATTGCGCCCAGATCATGCAGGATGTCCTCGGCGGCCATGGTCGTCGGCCGGATGCGGGACTCGGCAAAGGCCAGGTCCTCGGGCACCCGGGGGCTCAGATGGTGGCAGACCATGAGCATGTCGAGGTGCTCGTCGAGGGTGTTCACCGTGTGCGGCCGGGTCGGGTTGGTGGAAGACGGCAGCACGTTCGGATAGCTGGCCACGGTGATGATGTCGGGCGCGTGACCGCCGCCGGCGCCCTCTGTGTGGTAGGCGTGGATTCCCCGCCCCGCGATCGCCGCCAGGGTCGACTCCACGTAGCCGGCCTCGTTCAGCGTGTCGCTGTGCAGGGCCACCTGGACGCCGCCCGCGTCGGCGGCGCGCAGGCAGGCGTCGATCGCGGCCGGGGTGGAGCCCCAGTCCTCGTGCAGCTTGAAGCCGCCCGCGCCCGCCGCTAGCTGCTCGGCCAGCGCCGCCGCGGACACGGTGTTCCCCTTGCCGAGAAGCAGCACGTTCACCGGCCACGGGTCAATGGCCTCCAGCATCCGGGACAGGTGCCAGGATCCCGGGGTGGCTGTGGTCGCCTTAGTGCCCTCGGCCGGGCCGGTTCCGCCGCCCACGATGGTCGTGACTCCCGCGCCGAGCGCCTCGGTGAGCAACTGGGGGCAGATCAGATGGACGTGGCAGTCCACGGCGCCCGCGGTCAGGATCTTCCCGTTCCCCGCGAGGATTTCGGTGGACGGGCCGATCACCAGCTCCGGGTGAACCCCGTCCATGATGTCGGGGTTCCCGGCCTTGCCGAGCGCGACGATCCGCCCATCGCGGATCCCGACGTCGGCCTTGACCACGCCCCAGTGATCGAGGATCACCGCCCCGGTGATCACCAGGTCAGGGGTGCCCTCGGCGCGGGTGGCCACGGACTGGCCCATGGACTCGCGGATGATTTTCCCGCCGCCGAACACGACCTCGTCGCCGCCACCGGCGGCGTCACGGGACAGGTCTTCGGTGACCTCGATCAGGAGGTTGGTGTCGGCCAGCCGGATCCGATCGCCCGTCGTCGGGCCGTACAGGTCGGCGTACCTGGCGCGGCCGATCGACGGCATCTCACTCATCCTGGCTCCCCGGCACGGCCGGCCTCGTCGCCATCGGTCCGCCCGGCGGCAGGGTTGCCGTCGAGTGGCCCGGCCTGCTCAGGCCGCAGGCCGGGGATCACCCGGCGCCCGGTGAAGGGGACCAGCGTCACCTCCCGGGTCACCCCGGGCTCGAAGCGGACCGCGGTACCCGCGGGCACGTCCAGGCGGCGCCCCCAGGCAGCGTGGCGGTCGAAGTCCAGCGCGGGATTGGCCGCCGCGAAATGATAGTGCGAGCCGACCTGGACCGGCCGGTCCCCGGTGTTCGTCACGGTCACCGCGGCCCGGTCCAGCCCTGGGTTGAGTGGGAGCGCCCCGTCTCCCGGTATCACCTCGCCCGGTATCACGGGATCGGCCGGTGCACCGTGACGAGCTTGGTCCCGTCGGGGAAGGTCGCCTCGACCTGTACCGAGTCCAGCATTTCCGGGACTCCCTCCACGACGTCCTCCGCGGCCAGCACATGCCGTCCGGCTTCCATCAGGTCGGCCACGGTGCGCCCGTCACGCGCCCCCTCAAGCACGAACGCGGCGATGACCGCGGTCGCCTCCGGGTAGTTCAGCAGAAGCCCGCGTTCCCTGCGTTCCCGGGCCAGGCCCGCGGCCACGTGGAGGAGCAGCCGTTCCTGCTCGTGAGGGGAGATCAGCACGTTGCGAACGCTACTTGCTGGCGAGCCGGGGCCCAAGAGCAGCGGCCTGGTTTACGTAGATTTAACGGCTCAGTGGCACGCCGCCGACGGCCAGCCGGCCAGACTACGGGCCGCCCTCCTGCGCCGCCGATACGCTGGCATCATGGCTGGTGAGCGGCGCACGGCGCACCGGGAGCATGGCCGACGGCTCGACGTGCTGACCGCCGGGCCGGAGGATGGCCTGCCGCTGGTTTTCCATAACGGGACACCAGGCGGGCTTGTCGCCTTCGAATCGATGACAGGCGAGGCGTCGGCGCGCGGCCTGCGCACCGTGATGTATGCGCGGCCTGGATACGGGGACTCGACGCCGCTGCCCGGCCGGCGGGTTGCCGACGCGGCCGGTGATGTCGCCGCGGTCCTGGATGAGATCCATGCTGACAGCTTCGTGACCGTCGGCTGGTCCGGAGGCGGCCCGCACGCGCTGGCGTGCGCGGCCCTGATGCCGGGGCGGTGCCTGGCCGCCGCGTCCATGGCAGGCGTGGCACCCTACCGGGCCGAGGGGCTGGACTGGCTGGCCGGTATGGGCCCGGAGAACATCGAGGAGTTCGGCGCGGCGGCGGCCGGGGAACCGGCGCTCACTGCGTACCTGGCGGCCGCGGCGCCCGGGATGGCGCAGATCAGCGGGCATGAAGTGGCGGCTGAACTAGGCGGCCTGGTCGACGACGCGGACAAGGCCGCGATCACCGGCGAGTTCGCCGAATACCTCGCGGCGTCCTTCCGGGCGGCGCTGCGCGGCGGCGTGGCCGGCTGGCGCGATGATGACTTGGCCTTCGTGGGTGACTGGGGGTTCTCCGTGGAGGCGGGCTTCGGCGTGCCGGTGGCGATCTGGCAGGGCGACCAGGACCGGATGGTCCCGGCCGGCCACGGGGAATGGCTGGCCCGGCACCTGCCCGGGGCCCGTGCCCACCTGCTGTGCGGCGAGGGTCACCTGACCCTCGCCGCACAGTTGTTCGGTTCTGTTCTCGACGATCTCCTCGACCTGGCCGGGCTCCCGCCCGCCAGCCCGGGGGACGAACCGCCGTCAGCCTGATGCACGGGTGTGCTGCTCTGCGCCCGGGACGTGGCTCCGGGCGGCGCTCCGTGCGCCCGAGTGCCGGCGTCCTGGCACCGTCGAGATCGTGCCTGGGTGCAGGCGGGGGCGCTCCGGGCCGGCCAGCATATGACCGCTGACCGTGACGGCCTGGCCTCTGGCGCGAGCCGCCTTGGTCCGGAAATGCGCACGTGCGTCCGCATAGTCCGGGCCCTGCTCGGGGCGCTTGAAGGTCAGCCACATCGGTATGCCGACGATGGCCAGGATGACCAGGACAGCTAGCGGAATATTGAGCCAGACCAGCGATGTCATGCTTCCTCCGGTTGAATCCGCCGGCAGCGGTTCTGCCGATACAGGAAGCATGCCGCTCGGGGTTCTCAGGGCACTTGGCAGAACTTCTGCGGACCCTATGAAGTGCGGAGATTGGCGCACGAAATGGCCGGCTATCGCCGCTTCGCGCCACAAAAGACAAGGTCATGCCCCATTTGTGGCTACTGGCCACAACCCGCTCTCCACCGTCAGCCGGTCGGCCTGGTGACCACGCGGCGGAGCCGGACCACGAAGAAGACCGCGGCGGCCAGCGCGGCGACAGCCAGGCTGATCGGCTGGCCTGCGCCAGAGCCGCGCTGCGCCAATTCGAGGACGCCCCGAGCGCGGCGAGCAGCGCCAGGAACGCGCCGGCTGCCTCCGCGCTGCCGGCGGGCAGGGCGGTCATCGTGGCGCGGTCCCGCCAGCGCCTGCGCAGCACCAGGTAGCCAGCTAGCACCAGCACCCCGAGCAGGCCGGCGGCCGCGGCCCGGAGGAAGATGTCACCCACGTGATCATTGAGCATGGCAGCAGTGCAGTTGTGACCCGGGTCTCCCGCCATCCAGCAGGCGCAGTCGGCTGCCGTGTAGCTGCCCGGCCCCCAGGGGGCGGCGAGGAACTGGTCTCCCTGGCCGCCACGAGCAGCCAGGCGATCAGGCCGCTGACGCCGATCGCGACGAGCCCTATCCCGCCCACCAGTGCACCGGTGAGCACCACCCGGCGCGCCAGTGCCGCCGTCACCGCGCCCGGTCACTGGTGCAGGGCCAGCCCCTTGCAGACCTTGTCCACGACGTTGCGCGGGCCGTACAAGGCGATTCCGGCCAGGTTCAACTGATCGGCCTCAACCGCGCGGACCACCGCGCGGTTGTCATCGTCGTGGCCGGTGGCGAACATGTCCTCGGTGTAGATGGCGGTCGGCAGGCCGCGTGCCACCGCACGCTCGCGGACGGTGCCCAGCAGTTCGCCAGGCCCCGTGTAGACGAGCACCGGCTGGCGGAACATCTCCAGGTACCGGTGGCCCGAGCCGTCCTCGTAGGGCTTGCCGGCCAGCCCCTCCACCCCTGAGGCCACGCCACTGGCCAGAAAAGCCGTGACGTTGAGCTTCTGCCAGGTGGCCAGGTCGGCCCGCACAGCGATCGCGATTTTCGTATCAAAACGCATAGCTCCACTGTGCTCACGTCCTCCCGGCCAGTCTTGAACGCCAGTGCGCCGCATACTAGGCAGGTGAGCCACGACGCCGGACCGGCCGCAGACTGGGCCAGTTACTGGCGGTCACCTGATGAGCCGCTGGAGGCGATGTACGCCCATTTCCGGGGGCATGTGTATCACCGGCACAGCCACGACTGCTACTCCTTCGGGGTCACAGAGTCCGGCGCCCAGGGATTCACCTGCCGCCGGGCCGGGCACGTCAGCGTGGCCGGCATGGTGATGGCCTTCAACCCGGAGGACCCGCACGACGGCCACGCCGCGACCGGGCAGGGCTTCACCTACCGGATGATTCATGTCGGCCCGGAGTTCCTCGCCGACCTGCTCGCGGACGTCACCGGCCGCCCGGCCAGCCTGCCGCTGTTTGCCTCGCCGGTGCTCGACGACGCCGCGGCGGCCAGGGCGGTCTACGGCCTGCACGCCACGCTGACCGGCGGCGCGGGCCCGCTGGAGCGCAGTGAGCGGCTATTCGCGGCGGCTGCCCTGCTGGTCCGCCGCGGCGCGAGCCGGCCTCCCGCCCTGGCGGCGCCGCCGGGCAGGCGGGACATGACCGATGCCGCACGGAAGATCCGCGCGTTCCTGCACGACGAGTACGCCAGCCAGGTGACCAGCGCGGATCTGGCGGCAGTCGCTGAGCGGAGCCGTTATGCGGCGTATCGCGCTTTTCAGCACAGCTACGGGCTCGCGCCCAGCGCCTACCAGCGGCAGTTGCGGTTGCGCGCCGCGCGCCGGCTCCTGGCCCGCGGGATGGCTCCGGCGGAGGCGGCCGCCCTGGCGGGCTTCGCCGACCAGGCGCACCTCACGCGCTGGTTCCGCCGCTGCTACGGGATCACTCCCGGTGCCTACCGCCGCGCAGCTGTGGATAGCCGTTAAGTCCTTGGCCCCCCGAGGGGCCAAGGACTTAACGGCTAAGGAAAGCACCGGACCTTGGGGGGCGTCGGCTCAGTGGGTGAGGTGCGCCTCGTCACTTCGCGGCCTGGGTCAGGTCGTAGACGGTTACGCCGCCCACGGTCTTGGCCGTGAAGTGTGCGGCAACCCACGTCGTGATCTGCGTGGACGTGCCTGAGCCGCCGCCGAAGCTGCCCTGGTTCGTCCCGATGAAGTAGTGAATCTTGTGCGCGGCGACCAGCGCCTCGAACGCGGCGAGGGTAGGCGACTGGTCGGTGCCATTGAACCCGCCGATCGCCATGATCGGCTCGCCGCTGGCCAGCTGGAACGGTGCCGCGCTTTCCGCGCCGACCGTGGCCGCCACCCACTGGTAACCAGCCGCGCCGCTGGTGAGCAGCGTGGTGATCGCGCTGGAGACCTGGGTGTTCCCGCCCAGGCCGCCGCCACCGCGGCCAAGGCCGCCCTGCCCGGCGGCGCCGGGGAATCCCCGCGCACCCGTGCCTGCGGCGCCCCGCCCGGTGCCGGCCTGCGTGCCGGTGCCCGTGGCGCCCGGTACTGTGCCGGCCTGCCCGCCGGCGGGCCGGGTTCCGGTCCCAGTCCCGCCTGGGGCGCCGCCGCCGAAGCCGCCGCCCCCGCCGAAGCCCGCGCGGCCTCCCGGACCGCCGGCTGAGGTCACGGCCGGCCCTGCCGACGGGATCGCGCCGCTGTGCGCGGTCGCGGCCGTGTTAATGCTGTAGGCGAGCGGGGCGCCCAGCGCGGCGACCAGCGCGAGCGGGATCGGCAGCGCGAGCGCGATCCGGCCGCGCGAGGCCCCCACGCGGCCCGCCAGCCACGGGGCCGCCAGCATCGCGGCGGCC
>WNFG01003486.1_pt1 | contig 13150 bp, 17 predicted proteins | sample 5400431 | NCBI WGS metagenome assembly WNFG01 (sample SAMN13153346, study PRJNA577476) | soil metagenome | isolation source: 120 cm saprolite under Douglas fir tree site 2 hole 3 replicate 2 | place: USA:California | collected 2015-04-18
GGCATGCGTACGTACCGCTCGACGAGGCGCTGTCGCGCGTCGTGATCGATTTCTCCGGGCGGCCAGGCCTCGAGTACCATGTCCAGTTCAAGCGCGCGCTGATCGGCGAGTTCGACGTGGATCTGGTGCACGAATTCTTCCAGGGTTTTGCCAACCACGCCCAGGTGACGCTGCATATCGACAACCTGCGCGGGGACAATGCGCATCACCAATGCGAAACGATGTTCAAGGCGTTCGCGCGGGCTCTGCGCATGGCGCTTGAACCGGATCCGCGTGCCGAAGGAACCATTCCATCCACGAAGGGCACGCTCTAGGCTCCTTTCCGACTGACCCTGCAATGCGCGTCGCGGTTGTCGATTACGGCATGGGGAATCTCCACTCGGTTTCCAAAGCGGTGGAGCATGTCGCGCCGCACGCGAGGGTCGAGGTCACTTCCGATCCGGCGCGCGTGGCGGGTGCCGACCGCGTCGTATTTCCGGGCCAGGGCGCGATGCCCGATTGCATGCGCGAGATGGACGCGCGCGGGTTGCGTCCGGCGGTGATCGACGCCGCCCGCAGCCGGCCGTTCCTGGGAATCTGCATCGGGCTTCAGATGCTCTTCGAACGCAGCGACGAAGGCGGCGTGGCCGGACTCGCGCTCCTCCCGGGGACCGTGCGTTGTTTTCCCGCCGAGGCTATGGTCGACACTGAAGGAAACAAGCTCAAGGTTCCTCACATCGGCTGGAACCGCGTGAAACAGGCCGCATCGCACGCCCTGTGGTCGGGCATCGAGGACGGCACCCGGTTCTATTTCGTCCACAGCTACTTTCCGCAGACGAAGGAGGCCGCACTGATACGGGGCACCACCGACTACGGCCTCCCCTTTACGTGCGCGGTGGCACGGGATAATGTTTTTGCGGTACAGTTCCATCCGGAAAAAAGCGATATTGCGGGCCTGCGGTTACTCGCCAACTTCCTCAACTGGAATCCCTGAATCTTCCCATCGGCCGTCCCGGGTTGCCCGGGGCTTTGCGCTGTTCCCCGACTCAATGCTGATCATTCCGGCGCTTGACATCAAGGACGGACACTGCGTCCGCCTCAAACAGGGAAAGATGAGGGACGCCACGGTGTTCTCCGAAGATCCCGTCGGCATGGCCCAGCATTGGAAGGCGCAAGGCGCGCGCCGCTTGCACGTCGTCGATCTCAACGGCGCGGCGGCCGGCAAGCCCAAGAACGAGAACGTCATCCGCGCGATCCTGCAGGCGCTCGGCGATTCCCCGCCGGTGCAGTTGGGCGGGGGCATCCGGGACCTCGACACGATCGAGCACTATCTCGATCTCGGGGTCGGCTACATCATCATCGGGACCGCCGCGGTGAAAAATCCAGGCTTCCTGCAAGACGCGTGCACGGCTTTTTCCGGGCACATCATCGTCGCGCTCGACGCCAAGGACGGCAAAGTCGCCGTCGAGGGCTGGTCCAAGATGACCGGTCACGACGTGGTGGATCTCGCGAAGAAATTCCAGGACTATGGCGTCGAGGCGATCATCTACACCGATATCGGCCGCGACGGCATGCTGACGGGAGTGAACGTCGACGCGACGCTGAAGCTCGCGAGGGAGTTGCGCGTTCCGGTGATCGCGAGCGGCGGCCTCACGAGCGTCGAGGACATCAAGGCGCTGTGCAAAATCGAATCCGAGGGCATCAACGGCGTCATTACCGGTCGCGCGATCTATCAGGGCACGCTCGATTTCAAGAAGGCGCAATCCGAAGCGGACAAACTGGGGAAGGGCAAGGGGAAGACGCAGGACTGAGGATCGAGGGAACTCCCCCTCGGCTTGCGGTGATCTTTCCAGATTCTCGATCCTGAACCATGCTCGCCAAGCGCATCATTCCCTGTCTCGACGTCGACCGCGGGCGCGTTGTCAAGGGCATCAAATTCATCGGCCTGCGCGACGCGGGCGATCCGGTCGAGATCGCGCGGCGCTACAACGAGCAGGGCGCGGACGAGCTGACGTTCCTCGACATCACCGCAAGCTCGGAGGAGCGCGACCTGATCCTGCACGTCGTCGAAGAGGTCGCGGCGCAGGTGTTCATTCCCCTCACGGTGGGCGGCGGCGTGCGCAAGGTGGAGGACGTGAGGCGCTTGCTCAACGCGGGGGCCGACAAGGTTTCCATCAACACCGCTGCGGTCCAGAACCCGCAGTTGGTCGCCGATGCTGCCGGTCGCTACGGCGCCCAGTGCATCGTGGTCGCTATCGACGCCAAGCAGACGAAGCCTGCCGCGAGTCTCGGGATTCGCTGGGAGGTGTTTACCCATGGGGGACGCCGGCCGGCCGGATTGGACGCCGTCGGATGGGCGCGTAAAATGCAAAAGCTGGGTGCGGGCGAAATCCTGCTCACGAGCATGGACCGCGACGGTACCCGCGAAGGCTTCGATCTCGCGCTCACGCGCGCCGTCGCCGAGGCGGTGGACGTCCCGGTGATCGCGAGCGGCGGTGTCGGCAAGCTCGATCATCTCGCGGAGGGCGTACTCGAAGGCCGCGCCGACGCGGTTCTGGCTGCAAGCATTTTTCATTTCGGCGAATTCACCGTACGCGAGGCGAAGGAATACATGGCAAAGCGCGGAATCGAAGTCAGGCTTTGAATCGGCGGACGCGATGTCAGAGGACTGGCTTGAGAGAGTAAAGTGGGACGAACACGGCCTTGTTCCGGCGATCGCCCAGGAGATGTCCACGAACAGGGTGTTGACGCTCGCCTGGATGAACCGCGAGTCGCTCGCCAAGACCGCGGCAACCGGCGAAGCGTACTACTGGTCGCGCTCCCGAAAGCGGTTGTGGAAAAAAGGCGAGCAGTCGGGAAACGTGCAGACGGTGCGCGAGATCCGGCTCGACTGCGACGAGGACGTGGTGCTGCTTAGGGTGGAACAGGGCGGCGGAATCGCCTGCCACACCGGAAGACACAGCTGCTTTTTCCAGAAGCTCGACAACGGGCGCTGGGTGACGGTGGAGCCGGTGATCAAGGACCCGAGGGAAATATACGGACGATGAGCGACATACTCGAGCGGCTGGCGGACGTGGTCGAGTCGCGCAAGGCCGGCGACCCGAAAAAATCTTACGTGTCGGGGCTGTTCGCGCGCGGACCCGACGCAATCCTGAAAAAAATCGGCGAGGAAGCGACCGAGGCAGTGATGGCCGCCAAGGACGGAGACCGGCTGCGCATCGTCGGCGAAATGGCGGATCTTTGGTTTCATTGCCTGATCGTGCTTGCGCAGTATGGCTTGCGGCCCGCCGACGTGCTCGCCGAGCTGCGTCGCCGCGAGGGCATTTCCGGGATCGACGAAAAGGCCGCGCGCGCTGACAAGCGGCGTGCCAAGGCGGAGCGGAAATAGGGATGGGCGCGGAAAACTGCGTCTTCTGCAAGATCGTCCGGGGAGAAATCCCCAGCCGGAAAATGTACGAGGACGCCGATATTTTCGCCTTCCATGACATCCATCCGCTCGCGCCGGTTCACTTCATGATCATCCCCAAGAAACACATCGACTCACTCGCGGATTGCGACATGAGCCACCAGGCGATACTGGGCAAGATCCTCGCCATGGCGCCGCGTTTGGCGCGCGAGCAGGGGTCGACCGACGGGTTTCGCGTCATCATAAACACCGGACGTGTGGGCCGGCAGGAGGTGTATCATTTGCACGTCCATATCATCGGCGGCTCGGAAGCCTTGGGCCCGATGCTGAAGCGCAATTGAAAGGATGACGCCATGGGTACCTGGAGTATTTGGCATTGGCTGGTGGTACTGTTGATCGTTTTGCTCGTTTTCGGCACGAAAAAACTCCGTAACATCGGCGCCGACTTGGGTGGGGCGGTGCGCGGATTCAAAGACGGCATGAAATCCTCCGAGGACAAGCCTGCCGAGAGCGGGGCCGCGCCCCAGGTGACGGGCCACACCATCGAGGGCGAGGTCAAGGAGAAAGCGAAGACCTGAGGGTCTTCGCGCGCACGCGGATGCCGGGAGCGGTCCCGGCTTCTTTTTTTGAACGACTCGGACCTCTTCGCCTCCCGTGTTTGACGTCGGGTTCTCCGAACTGATGGTGATCGCCGTCGTGGCGCTCATCGTCATCGGTCCGGAACGCCTGCCTCGCGTGGCGCGCACCATGGGCCACTTGTTCGGCCGGCTGCAGCGCTACGTCAACGACGTCAAGGCCGACATCAACCGCGAGATCGAGCTGGACGAGCTGCGCAAGTTCAGAAGCACGGTGGAGGACGCCGCGCGCGGGTTCGAGGGCACGGTCAATACGACTGTCGATTCGGTTCAAAGCGAGGTGTCGAAAACCGAAAGCGAGCTCACGAGAATCGAGGACACCGCGGCAGCGCCGTCGGGTGCCCCGCAGTCAGCACCTGCGGGTGCGGCCTCGCAGCCGGGTGAAGTCGGTCGCGGGCCGCAAGGCGGCGCGCCCCCGCCACCGGAAAAGACCGCCGTGTGACCGGCTGCGAATGAGCACGCAGGACACCTTCATCTCCCATCTGATCGAGCTGCGCGACCGGCTCCTGCGCGCGATTCTTGCGGTGATGATCGTGTTTCTGTGCCTGTTTCCCTGGGCGAGGGAGCTTTACGCGCTCCTCGCCATGCCCTTGATTGCGGCGCTCCCCGCCGGCGGCCAGATGATCGCCACCGACGTGGTCGGCGTGTTTCTCGTGCCCGTCAAGGTGGCGTTTCTCGCGGCGTTCGTGATCGCACTCCCCTATGTCCTCTACCAGGTGTGGGCGTTCGTGGCGCCGGGCCTGTATGTTCACGAAAAGCGTCTGGTGCTGCCGCTGGTTGTTGCAAGCTCGGTGCTGTTCATCGTGGGGATGTCGTTCGCGTATTTCCTGGTGTTCCCCGTAGTATTCAAGTTCATGGCGTCGATCGCTCCGGAGGGCGTCGCGTGGATGACCGATATCGACAAATACCTTTCCTTCGCGCTCACCACCTTCTTGGCGTTCGGGGTGACCTTCGAGGTTCCGGTGGTGGTCATTGTCCTGGTGCGGGCGGGAGTGGTTTCCATAGAGAAACTGAAGGAAATCCGCCCCTACGTGATCGTCGGCGCATTCGTCGTCGGGGCGATTTTCACGCCTCCCGACGTCATCTCGCAGGTGATGCTGGCCGTCCCGCTGTGGTTTCTCTATGAGCTCGGCATCGTGTTCGCCCGCATGGTCGGCCGGTCTCCGGCCACCTCCGAAGCCCCCGAGGGCGGCGACTTGGACAAGGACCTCAAGCGCACGGAAGCCGGACAGGAATAGCGCGCCCGCTCGGGTCGGGCGCTGACATTTTCGGAACAGATGGCGCTGGAGAAAAGCGGACCCGGCTTTAGCGCCGCCGGCGTTGCTGAGTCGGGCGTTTACCGACGGCGACTTGGACATCCACGTCCTTGTTGTCGCGGCGCAACCGTATCGAAGCAGGCTTCCCCGGGACGAGGGCCGCCACCAGGTTCAGCATCGAGTTCGGATCCTTGACCGGCTTGCCCTCGATCGCAACCAGGACATCGCCGGGCTTCAGTCCGGCCCGTTCGGCGGGTCCGCCTCGCAGCACGCCCTCGATGAGTACACCGTTGAGGGTGCCCAGGCGCAAGGATTCGCCCATTTCCGGAGTGATTTCCCGGGCCTCGACACCGATCCATCCGCGCGTGACGCCGCCGGTCTGGATGATCTGTTCCATGACGTTCTTTGCGCTCGATGCGGGGATCGCAAAGCCGATGCCGAGCGACCCCCCCGAGCGCGAGTAGATCGCCGTGTTGATGCCGACCAGGTTCCCAGCCGAGTCGATGAGCGCTCCGCCGGAGTTGCCCGGATTGATCGCGGCGTCGGTCTGGATGAAGTTCTCGAAAGTGTTGATGCCGAGTTGGCTGCGGCCGAGTGCCGAGACGATGCCCATCGTCACGGTCTGTCCCACTCCGAACGGGTTGCCGATTGCAAGCACGACGTCGCCGACGCGCAGGGCATCGGCGTCGCCGAAAGTGATCGCCGGGACCGGCCCGCCTTCGACCTGCAGGACCGCGATGTCGGTTTCCGGATCGGAACCGACGGCTTTGGCTTTCAATTTCTTGCCGTCGATGAGCGCTACCTCGATCTCGTCGGCCGCCTCGACCACGTGGTGATTGGTGAGAATGTATCCCTTGGAACTCACGATCACGCCCGAGCCGAGGCTTGCCGCGCGCTGCGGTTCGTCCTCGAGACGGTCCCCGAAGAAATGCCGGAACAGAGGGTCGTCGAGGAACGGATGGCGCGGCGTCTTGATTTCTTTGCTGGTGAAAATGTTCACGACTGAGGGGACGGCTTTTCTCACCGCGTCGCTGTAGGAGGCCGCGCGCGCGGGAAGGCTCGGTGATGACGTGGCCTGACGCAACTCGACGACCTGGGGTCCGGAACCCGGACGACCGAGCCACTCCGGCTTGAGCGTGGTGACGACGAAAAGCACACTCACGGCAACGGTGGCCGTTTGGGCAAAGATGAGCCAGAGATTGCGCATGGATTGAGCGGACGGCGCTTCGGCGGAGATCTTGGATGCTTGTCCGCGGCGGTTCGCCCGCGCAGTATGCGAGGCGCAACCCGGACTCCCCTTGTACCGCGATTATTGCGCAAAACCGTCGAGCGCGCCGCCTTGCCGCAGCAAAACGGCTGCTCGAGCATTTCTTCGCTCGGGCGCCCGGCGGGCGTCCGGAGTCGATCGTGAATTCGCACTTTGAATCAATGAGTTGGAGCACAAAATTTGGTCGCGCGCGAGGCTTTCTGTATAATTTCTCTCTCTCCGACAATGCTTCCCCCAGTCAGGGTTTCTCCATGAGCGATCAATCCGGTGTCAACCGCGGCCGCCGCAGCTTGGTCATCGCGAGTGCCTGCGCGGGCGGCGCAGCCACCGTGGCCACGGCCGTCCCCTTCGCCGCTTCGATGCTGCCCTCGGAGCGCGCCGAAGCGCTCGGCGCGCCCGTCGAGGTCGACATCAGCCCGCTCAACCCAGGGGAGAAAATGACCGTCGAATGGCGCGGACAACCGGTCTGGATCCTTCGTCGCACCAAGGAAATGCTCGAGGAGATCAAGCAGACCGATGGCAAAGTCGCCGATCCCAAGAGCGAGCGCAAGAAAGGCGAACTGACGCCCGAATACGCGAGGAACGAGTACCGCTCGATCAAACCCGAGTATCTGGTCGTGGTCGGAATCTGCACGCATCTTGGCTGCTCTCCGCAGGACCGGCTCAAAGCGGGTCCGGAGGCCTTCGATAGCCAGTGGACGGGAGGGTTTTATTGTCCTTGCCACGGATCGCTCTTCGACCTCGCGGGGCGGGTTTACAAGAACAAACCCGCCCCGGACAACCTCAGGGTACCGCCCTACATGTACCTTTCGGATAACAGGATCGTGATCGGCGAGGACAAAAAGAGGGCATAGAGCGATGGCTGCGGCAGAAAAACAGGCGGTGACCGGCGCGGGGCCCTTCAACGGCCTGCTCACGTGGATCGATCAGCGCTTTCCGCTGGTCGAGACCTGGCGCAAGCATCTTTCCGAGTATTACGCGCCGAAGAATTTCAATTTCTGGTACTACTTCGGGTCGCTCGCGCTCTTCGTGCTGGTGATCCAGATCGTCACCGGAATCTTCCTCACCATGAATTACAAGCCGGACGCCGCTCAGGCGTTCGCGTCAGTCGAGTACATCATGCGCGAGGTGCCCTGGGGCTGGTGGATCCGCTACATGCACTCGACCGGTGCCTCCTTCTTCTTCATCTGCGTGTATCTGCACATGTTCCGCGCGATGCTCTATGGGTCCTACCGTAACCCGCGCGAGCTTCTTTGGATCTTCGGCATGCTGATCTTCTTGTGCCTGATGGCCGAGGCCTTCTTCGGCTACCTGCTTCCCTGGGGCCAGATGTCCTACTGGGGCGCGCAGGTGATCGTGAACCTCTTCGATGCGATTCCCCTGATCGGACCGGACCTCGCGATCTGGATTCGCGGCGATTTCGTGGTGTCAGACGCGACGCTCAACCGTTTTTTCGCGTACCACGTGATCGCTGTGCCGCTGGCGCTCCTCGCGCTCGTTGTCGCCCACCTGCTCGCGCTGCACGAGGTCGGTTCGAGCAACCCCGATGGCGTCGAGATCAAGAACGTAAAGGATCCCAAGACCGGAAAGCCGCTCGACGGCATTCCGTTTCACCCCTATTACACCGTGAAGGACACCTTTGGCGTGGTGGTCCTTCTCATCGTTTTCTCGATCGTCGTGTTCTTTGCGCCGGAGGCCGGCGGCTATTTTCTCGAGCACAACAATTTCATCCCCGCCGATCCGCTGAAGACCCCGGCGCACATCGCGCCGGTATGGTACTTCACACCGTACTACTCGATCCTGCGCGCCACGACCGATGAGTTCGTATTGTGGGTGCTCGCTCCAGGCGTGGTCGCATTCGCGCTTCTTCTCGTTTGGAGCATGAAGAAAAGCACAGCGAGGATAGCCGTCGGCGTGATCGCGATCGTGTTGCTCGCCGGCCTCCTGAACCTGGACGCAAAGGTCTGGGGCGTTGTGTTGATGGCAACCTCGGTGATGATCTTCTTTTTCCTGCCTTGGCTCGACCGGAGCCCGGTCAGGTCGATCCGATACAAGGGGCCGATCACCAAGACGGCGCTCACGCTCTTCGTGATCGTGTTCTTCCTACTCGGCTATCTCGGCACCGAATCCGTGACCGAGGGGCGCACCCTCGCCGCGCAAGTCGGCACAGCGGGGTATTTCCTGTTCTTCTTCCTGATGCCGTGGTATTCGAAGATGGATAAATGCCTGCCCGAGCCCGAGAGGGTTACCTCGAAATGAAGGCGCTCGCAGTTCTCCTTGCGCTCGCCGCTCCGCTTGCGCTCGCTGCGGAGGAAGCGGTCAGGCTCGATTCGGCGCCGATCGACCCGCGCGATGTCGCGAGCCTGCAATCGGGCGCCCGCAGCTTCGTCAACTACTGCCTGAACTGTCACTCGGCCGGGATGATGCGCTACCACAAGCTGCTCGATCTCGGGCTCACCGAACAGCAAGTCAAGGACAACCTGCTCTTCACGGCCGACAAGATCGGGGAGCTGATGAACGTCGCCATGACGAGGAAGGACGCAAAGGAATGGTTCGGGACGGCGCCCCCGGACCTGTCGGTGATCGCCCGCGCTCGCGGCCCGGACTGGCTATATACATACATGCGCAGCTTCTACCGGGACCCTGAGTCGGCGACCGGATGGAACAACATGGTGTTCGAGCGCGTGGCCATGCCGCACGTGCTGTGGACGCTCTCCGGGCAACAGGTGCAGGTAGAGCGGAAGTTCAAGAACATGGAGCAGGCGGAAGCGATCGGCAGACAGCAGAAAAACGCCTGGAAAATCGATGTGCTGACTCCTGATCAGGCCGGCAAGGACCGGGAGCGCTTCATACTCAAGACGATCAGGACCGAAACGTCGGGATCGCTCTCCCAGGTCGACTACGACATCCTGGTCCGCGATCTGGTCAATTTCATGACCTGGATGTCCGAGCCCAACCAGCTCACCCGCAAGCAGGTTGGCTACGTGGTGATGCTGGTTCTTTTGGTGCTGCTCGTGCTCACCTACCTCCTTTACAGGGAGTTCTGGAAAGACGTGCGCTGAAGAGAAACCTGCCCAAAGGCGCGGCGCGCTCGGTGCCCGCGCGTTTTTTTTCTGCACATCGATCCGAATTCGCAACAAGGCAAGCAAACATGATGAATCTCTACTCCGGAACCACCTGCCCGTTCTCGCAGCGCTGCCGCATCGTGCTGTACGAAAAGGGCATGGACTTTCAAATCATCGACGTGGACATGTACAACAAGCCGGAAGACATTGCGGTGATGAACCCTTACAACCGGCTGCCGGTGCTGGTCGAGCGCGACCTGATCCTCTACGAAGCGAACATCATCAACGAGTACATCGACGAGCGCTTTCCCCATCCACAGCTCATGCCTGCGGACCCGGTGATGCGAGCGCGCGCGCGCTTATTTCTGTTCCAGTTCGAAGTGGAGCTTTTTTCCCACATCGAGGCGCTCGAGAACGGCAACCAGAAGCAACAGGACCGCGCCCGCCAGCACGTTGCCGACCAGCTCACGCAGATGGCGCCGGTGTTCACCAAGCAGAAGTACATGCTGGGAGACGAGTTCTCGATGCTCGACGTGGCGATCAGCCCGCTCTTGTGGCGGCTCGACTACTACGGCGTGACTCTGCCCAAGGCGGCCGCGCCGCTCATGAAGTACGCAGAGCGCCTGTTCTCCCGCCCCGCGTTCATCGAGGCGCTGACGCCTTCGGAAAAGGTGATGCGGAAATGATGGCGCAGGAGCGCCGTCATTCTTCGCTCAGAATGGCAGCCGCTCGCTGATGTCAGAACCCACCTCCACCAAGCCGTATCTACTGCGCGCGGTGTACGAATGGTGCGTGGACAACGGCTACGCGCCCCACATTTCCGTGGTGGTCGACTCCCGGACTCGCGTGCCGATGGAATACGTGCGCAACGGTGAAATCGTTCTCAACATCGGGCCCGTTGCCGCAAGCCGTCTGCAGATGGGGAACGATCTCATCGAATGCACCGCGCGTTTTTCCGGGGTCGCCAAGGACCTCGTCATTCCGGTCGCGGCTGTCGCGGCGATCTACGCGGGCGAAAACGGACACGGCATGTCGTTCGAGCCGGAGAAAAAGGAAACGGCATGGGAGGCGAGCGGCAAAGAAGTCGCAGCTCCACCCGACCCGAAAGGCCCCCCGAAAACGGGCAGGAAACCCACGTTGAGGCGGATCAAGTAGGGTTGAAGCGCGCGCTCGCGCGCCGTTTCCACGTCGCGTATTTGCGCCCAAGCAAGACGCACCGCTCAACGCGCGAGGACGCGGCACTCATGCGGGAACTCCCGGGGTGAGGCATTGCCGCAGACGTATAATGTGTCCGATGCCGGGTTAGCTCAGTTGGTAGAGCAGCTGATTTGTAATCAGTTGGTCGGGGGTTCGACTCCTCTACCCGGCACCGATCGACAATGTGTTCTTGTAATGCAGTCGTACTAGAATAGTCCGGAGAGAAGTCCGGAATTCAGGACATCGGGGCAAGAATGCGTCGGCCGCCAAGAATCGCAGTTTTGGTTGCACTGCTCGCCGGGGCAGCGGGCTGGGTTGCGATCGACCTTCGCGGCCCAGCCGCGCCAACTTCGGCAAAGGCTCCGGCATCGGGTACCTCCCAGGACCCCGGGCACTCCGCCGCACGCGCGTCGCAGGCAACGCAGCCCGGAATTCCTGCCCGTTCCGTTCTGGGCAGGATCGCCGCCGATCCGTTTTCCGCGCATTCGTGGATGCCGCGGCCCAAACCGGCCGCCGTTTCCGAAGCGCCGGTTCCCGTCGCGCCGCCTCTGCCGTTTCGTTTCGCCGGCCAGTTTTATCGCGAATCGGGGATCGAAGTCTATGTTGCGCGGGGCGAGGAGATTTTCCCGGTCAAGGAAGGCGACACTCTCGATGACCAGTACAAGGTCGACTCGGTGAGCGCTACCGAGGTGAGCTTCGTTCACCTTCCTTCCGGCACGCGCCAGACGATGCAGTTCAGCGCGCTCAGGGAACAGCAGGTCGCCGCGCAGGGCGGACCGCCACCGCCGAGAGCGCCGGCCTCCACCTCGGCTCCTTCGCCGCCGCTGGCGCCGGTGGCAAAACTGATCCCCGCCCCCCCACTCGGAGCCTCCTTGTCCGGCAACTTGAGCCCGGGAAGGGCCGAGCCCGCGCAACTCCGGTGGGAGGGGCCGGCGAGCGCGAGGGCGGGTGCGAGCTTCAACGTGTCCTTGCGCGTGACCTCGGGCGAGCAGATCCGCGCGGCTCCGATGCAGGTACGCTTCGATCCCGCGGTGCTCGAATCCGTGTCGGTTCGACCGGGCCGCTATTTCAGCGCGGAAAAGACAGGAAGTTTCGGCTACCGTGTCAACTCGGACGGCTCGATCTTCATCGGCGTCTCGAACCAGACGCCGGCGCCCGCGTCCGACGCCGAAATGCTCGTGCTCACCTTCAAGTCCATCAAGGCGGCGGCTGCCGCGGAGATCAGCGTCGCCTCGCTCAATCTTCAGGGAGCGGCGGGCCGCACGATCGCATACGGCAGCGTCACCCCGTTCAAGACGACCATCATTCCCTAGATTCACTTTGGCGATGGACTTTGCCGAGCTCGCTTGCAGTGTTTTTCTGCACGACGCGCACTCCGTTGCCGCGAGCGGCACACTGCACCGGTGGAATATCCCGGAATCGCGCAGCGTTAACGCTCCGAACAGAGCAATCTTCAAGATCCGGACGGCAGCCTGACGTGCCGAAATTGGACGAAGGGAGACCACCATGCGCGAGCTTGAGTACCTGCTGAGCGCGAACGCGCTCAACGCATCCGAGAATCACAGGAAGATCTGCCGGACCGAGCCGGCTCCGTGACGTCCACGAAGTGAATTGACGGTTTCTCATCGTGCAGAGGGTTCCTCGGTCACTCGTCATCATGATGGGCGCGCGGATGCTGGGTAAGCTTCAAGCGCTGACACTGCGCCGGCTCTCGGTGTCCCAGCGATTTGCGCTGCTGAGCTTCTTTTGCGTTCTCGCGATCACGGTCCTCGTCTGTGCCGCCTCCAGCGCAGTCCTCCGCCGTCAGCTCGTCGAGCACGACGGGGCCGTCATCGGCGACCTGGCCTCCCGATTGTTTACTTCGAGCGTTCCTGCCGAATTTTTTGCGGTGCCGTCCGGCGCGCCACCTGCCAGTGCCGCGCGGCTCCGGGAGTTCGCCCGGTCCGAGCACGTCGTGCGCTTCATGGTGTACGACGCCGACGGATGGGTGCTGTGGTCGGATGACGCCTCGCTCACCGATCACCATTTCGGGGAGAACACGAAAGTCGCCGCCGCATTGCGCGGCGAAACGATCGCGGAGATCGGCCATCCGGGAGCCGAAGGGCATCACTCGACTCTCCGCGGATTTCCCCGCTTGGAAGAGGTCTACACACCGGTGCGCTATCAGTCCAACGGTCCCATCGTCGGCGTCATCGAGCTGTATCGAGCGCCGGCGACGCTGTTCGCAGTCCTCGATCACGGTGTCGTCGTGGTCTGGGTCCTCGGCGCGATCGCGGGCGCTGTCCTTTACTTGACGCTCGTTACCGTTGCTTGGAACTGCTACCGCACCCAGATCCGCCTCGAAG
>WNFG01003488.1_pt1 | contig 13149 bp, 12 predicted proteins | sample 5400431 | NCBI WGS metagenome assembly WNFG01 (sample SAMN13153346, study PRJNA577476) | soil metagenome | isolation source: 120 cm saprolite under Douglas fir tree site 2 hole 3 replicate 2 | place: USA:California | collected 2015-04-18
CTGACGGCAGTGGGCTCACCGTTGACGCGTACGCCATAACCGAACCACGCAGCCGCAGCGATTGCGGATCGAGTTCGGGTGCGGCCGTCCCGACGAGCACCATGTCTAGGGCATTCGGTTGAATGAGCACCGGCGCTTGGAGCGAGATATCGAGTGCGACAGCGTCGGCCGTACCGCGGCGCTGCAGTACCGTTTCGTACGTCGTCGCGTACATCCGGCAATCCTCGCAGGCGGCGAGGTGAAGCTTGTCCCTGAGTCGCCGTCGCGAGCTGGGCTGTGGCATGAGAAACCGTCGGACGTCTTCGAAGGTGAGGCAATCCGGACGAGGTCCGAGCGGACCGTCAAGGACTCGATTAAAATCCGTGTCGGCGCAGAACGTGTCGTACGCGTCGTCGCCGAGGCGTTCGCGCAAGCGCTCGCGCGCAAACGTCACGGTCTCGTCAGCGGTAGGCCGTTCCAAAACTACAGGCATGTTATCTCCACGATGTTCTTTCCACCTAGTAATACGTTCCAACATAGATAATCCGTACGCTATGATGCCTGGGCGCGTATTTAAACTTAGTGTTTTCATGATGTTTCGTCCTTCGTAGCCATTTGGCGCAGGAGCGCGAGACCGCGCTTGTGCTGGGTGTAGATCGTATCCAAGTTGGTATTCGTGCGGCGGGCGACCTCTGCCAGGCTGAGCTGGTCGGTGAGCTGGAGTTCAAAAATTGTACGGTAGGGCTCGCGGAGGCGGGCCACGTACGATTGCAAGCGGGCCGACTTCTCGCCCGTGATGAGCGCGGTTTCGGGAGAGGGCTGTATCGCAGTCCACAGCGGTTGATCGAGGAGCCGCTGCCGTCGTGCAGTCGTGCGCATTTCGTCGATGGCGCGGTTGAAGATTGCGGCCCTGACGAAGTGCTGCAGATGTCGGCGGTCCTCCGGGAGGTCATCGAGGCGCTGGAGAAGCTGCAGAATCGTGTCATGGATGATGTCCTCTGCAACCGGAATCGGGAGCCGATAGCGTGCGCGCAACGCCGTGACGATACGCGCGGTGTCACCGATTGCCGCAATCACTTCCTCACTCGAGACACGTGAATCCTTAGGCGGTGGTATCGTGCCGCCGTCGAGCTCGGGCGTGGATGGCGGTGGTTGTCGGCGTGTTTTCAGGAACGCGCATGCGGCATGGACCCCGCACTCCTCCACGCGCTCGTTGAGGTGGTGCATGCGGCTGGGGACTTTCTCGCACGCCGCGAAGATGTTGGCCCGGCAAATCGTGATGACGTCCGCAATGTCTTGCTCGGTTGCTTCCGTGTTCTCCAGGATACCGCGGACGGTGGTTGCGATGATGCCTTGGTAAATGTTGTTAAATTCATCGGTGGCGTCGGCCTGGCCTTGGTTGCAGCGACGGAGAAGGTCTCGGTCGCGGTGGAAGCGATTAAAGAACATATGACACATGCGGCTTGATGGCATCCTGCGTCTCAACGCGCGCGCGCCGGATCAGTTCTGCAATGCGTGCGCGTGAGAGATTGAAAGTGAGCGAGCGCGTGCTGCCCAATGGAGGACGGACGAGGAGAATGTTCCGCATGACTTGAGGACCGAGTGCCTCCGCCGTCACTATTTCGAGTTGTCGCAAGAGTATGTCCGCGCTGTGGTTCATGTCGCGAAAGTAGCGCAGGAAGGGTCGAAAAACGCCCGTGCTCGGGGTTGTGTGTTCCCCGCGGTAGGTGAGGGAGGAGGCGATCGTGAGGCGGCTAGGATGGGCGCGGTGCGCGAGATCAAAACGGCAATTGCCGGTGATTCCGCCGTCCCAACACGTTATCCGCTGTCCCCCGTAATCGATGGTAACGGGAGCGAAAAGAAAGGGGATGGACATGCTCGCGCGGACGGCGTCCGCGATGCTCAGTGCCGGTGCGGAGGAGCGATTCAAAGGCAGCATCTCCCCTGTCGCATTTGCTGTCGCCGTGATCGTAAGATCGAAGGGTAAGTCAGCAAACAGCATGTCCTGTCCGGTGGACGTGCAAAGTTGATTACGCAGCCAGCGTGCGATCCGTCTACCGTGGACGATGCCTGCCGTCAGGGGCGAGAGCGAGGGGTCGAGGAAGAGCAAGAAGTTTTGGGCTTTGAGCACTTGCTCGACTGCGAGCGCGGCCTTCCGCTGGCGCTCGCGCACAGTGGATTCCGACCGCGTGACGTACCGCTGGGCGTAGAGGTGGGCGTAGAGGGCGCCTACGATTGCTCCCATGCTCGTGCCGACGATGGACTCGATCGTGAAGTGCTCTGCGATCGCTTGGAGAACGCCTGCATGCGCGAATCCTTTGGCACCGCCGCCACCAAGTGCGACGTTGACAGCAGGCAAGTCATCACCGCCGTTGCACGGCGTGAGAGCATCCACGGCTAGCGTTTATCTCCTACTCGTTGGGCTTGGACGAGGCAACCACCCATCATAGGAGTGACCGGAGGAGGCAAATCCCTACCCTACCGGCCGCAGAATCTTTGTGCGTTGAGGAAACAGCCCGCGGCAACTCTAAATAACATCTGTCGTCCTGCAGTTCGTCGAACGCGAGACATCGGACGGATAGAGTGCCTTACGTAAGAGTGTCACGAAGTTTCTCAATTGCGCGAGCAAATCGTTTTGCCGCGGCGGAGTAGGTGATGTCGAGTCTTCCCGCGATTTCTCGAAAAGTCATCCCCATCCAGAATTTGTAGTAGAGAATCTCTTGTTCGTCGGCCGTCATACGTTGCCGGGCTTGGCGCACGGCAAGAGTGTCGTCGCTAATCGCGTCGACGAAGGCGGCACAAGTCTCGTCGAGTGATTCGGTCGGGAGGCGTCTGCGTTGACGATGTAGGTCGTTGGAAGCGTTGCGAAGCATGGTCGCAAAGTACGCTGCAGACGCGGCCTTTGTTACCCGCGCAAGAACCTCCGTTCGTTGCAGTTTGACCATGACGATTTGGACAACTTCGAGTTGATCATCTTCTGATGACCATCGGAGGATCCAGTCTGCCATACGCGTGAGACGCTGATGGAGGAGGGTGTTGACAGCGTTTTCAGCATCCGTGTCGAGCGGCGTGCTATGAGTTCGTGACTCATAGAGAGCAGCCGCGCAGATCAGGGCTTCTTCCGCATCTTTCCACCAGGGTTCGACCGTTGGTCGCATTGATGCCTCCAGGATCTCTGCGGTTACTAGATTGGTTCGGGAGGGTCTTAGTTGCGAGCGCGCGCTTTCCTGACGCAAAGGTTGTGAACAAAATGAAACGCCGGCCCGAGTCGCTAATCGATTCGAGCCGGCGTTCTGTCCTTCTTGTTGACCTGTCGGTCTTCAGCAGAGCGAGGCGGTGTCATCGCCCGCATCAATGCGGGTGATCACGGTTTCCATGACGCGATGGAGTTGCTCTTGGGGTAGGGCGCCACGCACCCGGCTCAGGACTTCGTCTCGCTGCTCCTCGTCGAGGCTAGAGAGTGCCAGGAGGAGGTGGGTGAAGAGCCGTGCGTACGTTGTCGTCATTGATTCATGCGCCGTTGGGTGTCCGAGCGCAACGCTCTGCTTAAGCTGCCGTGCGGTCGCCGCGACGTCCTGAGTGACGAGCGTGAAAGCGATTTCGACGACGTCTTGGCAGGCGATGTTCTGGTCGAGGTAATCAAGGAATTCGGGTGATGCGTCCCCGCTGTCGACAAAACGGAAGATGTCCTTGTGCCACTTAGGGTCGATGCCGTCTACAAGAAGACGCGGGATCTGGAACGATGGTTTGCGCACTTAGCCTCCAGTTTATTGTTGATCGATCGGCACGCTTTAGGCTCGCGGGCGGATTTGGACTTGCTGCTCTCTTGCCGACATGGGCTCTTACGCGTCGGCCTGCTGGAGACGCGTGCGCAATTTCGCGATCGCACGGACAAGGCGTTTTGCGACGGTTGAGTACGGGAGGACCATTTCTGCGGCGATCTCCGCGATTCCCATTCCGTCGGCAAACTTGCTGAGAAGTAAGGTGCGTTCGACGGTAGTGAGTGTGGTGAACTCGATGTCGAGTCTGTCATGGAGTTCGTTGGACCACGCGGTGGTACTGCTTGGTGCGGCGTTGTGATCGTGGCAGAGTTCTGTGGCGAGTTGTTCGTCGCGGAGCTTGCGTCGCACAAAGTCGAAAGCTTCGTTCCGGATCATGTGTGCGATGTAGATCCCGGGCGCGGTTGCGCCCGCGGCGGCGCGAAGTGTCGGTTCGTCAAGGAGTTTGACAAGGATTCGTTGTTCGATGTCTTCGCGGTCCTGCGGGGGGATGCTGCGAAAGCCGTGTCGCGTGATATTTTTGATTCGCCGGGCAGCTTCGGTCCACACACGAGCGGAGTCCAGTTCGTGGTCTGGGCCTGGTCGTACCTCTCGTAGGAATCGGTCTTGGTAGAGTGTACTGGTGAGGTCCTTCCAGGGTAGCGTCGCGTAGTTCATGGCGTCCTCCTTCTTGGGTTCCTTAATAGGAAGACGCTTGGGGGGGCGAAAGTTGGACACCCCGTATGCGCGCCGACAGCTTCCTTTTACGTTAGAGCATGGCGCGCGATTCTATTTCCTGCGGACTCAGCTGGCGTGACGGCGGAAAGGTTTGGCGCGTTGGCACGCGCGACCTAAGTCGTTGAAACCGCGAAGGTACGAGGAATCGGAGGAGGTCTTCCGGACCGCCAGGATAGTGTTCGCGAAGTGTTCGCGAGGTCCACCTACGGCCATCGTAGGACATACCGCGATGTCCATAAACGCTCGTAAACTACTGAAACCACGGACATGCCAGGATGTCCCCGGACGGGGATCGTCATCCACACGGTGGGGGGTCAGCGGTTCGAGTCCGCTACCGCCTACCATGCGCAATCAGTGAACGCCGTCGGGTCGAGACGCCGGGCGGCGTTTTGTTTTCGGCGTCAACCCTGGAATCGTAAGGGTGACAGGTCACCCTAAGCCGCGGGGGCAACCTTAGGGGGGCACACCTTCGTTTTTCGGCGGCTCGCAACCGATTGTGAAAGCATGTACTTACGGACGAGCCCAGATGGGTAGCAGCACGATCCTGTGTTATTCGCACTGCGAAGCTACTCGAAACGAAGATCTCTCCCCCGGAGCGCGGTGCTTCTTGCGGGTTGGAGTGTGTGATTGGGCACAGCCGCGGACGCGCGGCCGTGCCCGGGTCTCTTACTGTCCGAGCCCTCCTTGCTCGGCGGGATTACCGGGGCCGGAGCCGGGATCAGCTTCTTTTTCCGTCTCCCCGATCTTCCGAGGTCGCGCTTGAGGTTGCCGACGTGATCGGCTGCCGTGGTGGCCTCCGCGTCACGGGCTACCCTTTGGCGATCTCATAGGTCTGCAGCGCGTCGGCGACGATCGCGCCCCGCTTCCGATCGACGGAGAACTTGACGTTTTTCGCAGCACCATTCAACTTGTCCACGCCGGAAAGCATCGCTGAGCTGCAGCAGGTCGCGCGCCGCGGTGACGTCGAATTTGTTCACGCTTTGGAGCTCAAGGTTTGCTTCGACCGCGGCGATGATCGAGAGGATGAATGCGGTTCGAGTCCGCTAGCGCCTACCAACGTCACTTCCTCGATCTGCCCGGTTCCGTCCATCGTTTCATTTTCCGCGGCTCGGGCTGGGGACCCAGTACGCCCTGGTGGGATCAAAGCGACTCAAGAGAATGAAGCCGCCGCCGAAGGAGCTCCCGCTCCGCATCCGTAGGTGCAGAAGCAAGCGCCCGTTCAATGCAGCGTCGCGCTTCCTCGTCGTGCCCAGCGCGCCGATGCAACTCGCCAAGCACGGCATCCCACAAATAGTATCCAAGCAGCCACGGAGGCGACTCCATGGCCTTCAGGACGGCAAGCCCCGCGTCAGGTCCTTCCAACTCGGCTATGGCGACGGCGCGGTTCATCGCGTTCAGCGGGGACGGGGCGATGCCATCGAGCATGGCGTAGAGGTCGGCGATTTCTTTCCAGCGGGTTTGCGCGAACGAGGGCGCGAAAGCATGTTCGGCCGCGATGCCCGCTTCCGCGTGAAAGCGCGTGAAGGTCTCTCCGCGGGCCGCCTTCTGCAACCACTCCGCACCCAGACGCAGTTGGTCCTGATCCCACAAAGACCGGTCTTGTTCTTCGAGCAACAACAAGCCGCCCATCCCGTCAAGTCGCGCGGTCAACCGGGCGCCGTGAAAATGCATGAGCGCAAGGAGAGCGAACGTCTCCGGAGTCGCCCCGACCGGGTGCTCTGCAAGTAACGTCGTCAGCCGAATGGCTTCGTCGCACATCTCGCGACGGACCGTCCGATCCGACTGCGCGGAAAGATATCCCTCGTTAAAAAGGAGGTAGAGCACCATGTGGACACTTGTCAATCGGGACTGCAGCGCTTGCAGCGGAAGCGAGTTGAAATCGGGCGGAAACTCACGGAGACGTTCGCGCGCCCGCCCAAGGCGCTTGAGGACATTCGCTTCGCTGAGGAACAGGCGCAGCGCGATTTCCGCCGTGCTGAATCCGCAGAGCGTCTTCAGAGCCAGGACAAGTCTTGAATCCCTCGGGATCGCCGCGTCGCAACAGACGAAAAGCATTCGCAACAAATCGTCGCGAACTTCATCATCAAATCGCGGAGACGCCGGACTATCGGCCGTTACGGTCAATTCATTGGCGGCAGCCTCGAGTATCCGCAGCCTTCCGGCTTCACTCCGCAACGCTCCGATCACGTGGTTGTGCGCGACGCGGTAGAGCCAGGCTCCGGGGTCCTCGGGCAGGCCTTTCGCGACCCATGAAGTGAGCGCGGTCATCAGCGCGGTCTGCACCGCATCCTCGACGAGGTCCACCTGCCGGACACCGACCTTGCGCGTCAGGATGGCCACCAGCCGCCCATATTCGCGGCGGAAGAACTGCTCAACCAGTCCCGAAGCCGCCAACGGATCCTGCGAGCCGGTTGAAGGGCCTCGCGAGCCTGAAGGATCAGAGGTATCGGTCAGTTGGACACCATTTCCCGGATTTCCACGCATGCACCGGGCATTTGCATGCCCGGCATCGCTTTCACGACGGCTGCCGCGCCGTCGTAATCATCCGCGGCTAAGATCATGAAACCGCCCACGATTTCTTTCCCTTCGGCAAAGGGCCCATCCGTAACGCCGGAGGCGGTGACTACCTTGCCGGACGGTTTCAGCTTGCTGCCCATATCGAGGATATTGGTTTTGAATGTTTCCTTCCATGCGTTAAACGCGGCGAACATCTCCTGCATCTGCGCAGGCGAAGGTTTGTCTTGGCTGGGTGCGCCGCGGTACATGCAGAGGTATTTTTGGGTCGACATTGGCTTCTCCTGTTGTTGTTTGTGCCCTCGGTGGGGCGTCATCCAAAAGACGCGCGGAGAGGGCGAATCGGACACACTTGAAAGATATTTTTTTCGCTGCCACAAGGTTAGCTCAGGGACAGGATGTCCTCGATTCTACTTCTGGCCGACGGACGGACTTGGGTCGACAAGGGATGGATGATCGTCATCGGGCTCTGTATCATCCGCCTTCGGCGAAAGGAATTGACACGATGGCTTTCGATGAGAAGCTGGCTGATCGCGTTCGCGGCATTCTCCGGGAACGCAATGACGTCGTCGAACGAAAGATGTTCGGTGGCCTTGCCTTTCTGATCCGCGGCAATATGTGTTGCGGCATCGTCGGGACCGATCTCATGGTGCGCGTCGGAGCAGACCAGCATGAAAGCGCACTCGCCGAGGCGCACAGCCGGCCGATGGACTTTACCGGCCGTCCGAGCAAAGGGATGGTCTATGTGGGAGCGGAGGGACTGCGTACGGCGCGCTCGCTGCTGCACTGGATCGATCGGGCCTGCCGGCTTGCAGACACACTGCCCGCGAAGCCTGCGAAGAAATCTGCCGCCATCCGCAAGCGCGCGCGCTGAAGATCATTCCATCCAGCGCCATCCGTGCTGATTTCGGACATCCGCGGTCATTCGCCTCGCTTCGTATGGCGTCGGGACACCCGCTCCGAACGTGACCATCACCCAGACCGGGGACCGCATCATCGCCTCGACCGATTTCGTACTGAAGGTAACCGGCATGAGCGTGAGTGGCTCGACGCTCGCGTCGCCGATGCCAGCGCGTTCGACGGCGTGCAGACGATCACCGGTCGCGAAGCGGGAGAGACGACCGTCGTCGTCGTGAGCAATGGCGGGTTCGACACCTTGCCGGTCGTTGTCTACGACGCCGGGCGCAGCGCATCGGCGCTCTCCGATCCGAATCGCGCGCCGTTCGAGTCCGCAAGCGCTTACCAACGCGTAAGCTCTTCCAAGGCCATGAGTTGCACGACTCGTGGCCTTTCGCTTTTTATCCGAACCTATGAGTGTCGATCGCCTGCAAATTCTTGACGTGCCGGCCGTCTGCATACGGCAATGAGCAACATAACCAACCGTTTGGTCGATGCGTTGCAGCGTGAGATCGACACGTTAACAGCGGAAGTCATGCAACTCGCGGCCGGCGCACGCTTTCGGCGCGTACGCGACGGTGATTCGCTCGTCACTCTGTTGGAGGCGAGAGCGGACGGGAAGGCCAAAGCGGCGGAGCTGTTCCGGCGCCTCGAAGACTGTGGCGTGACGTTGGTTTCCGTCATGAAACGCCGGCGATCAGGGCGGGATGCGGATGTGAGGTCATTGATCGACGATTTCCGCACGTTTGTCATGCTCGAGCACACGGATGACTTTCACATCACGGAGATGCGTTGGCGAGAAGCCTTTGCGCATGACTGTGAGGTTGTAGCTCTGGAATTCAAGCGTCTCATCGAGAGCCAGCGCGAGACGGTGACAGAAACAGAGCCGGCCATGGAACACGAGCCGTTTCATCTCCTCGTTACGCAGGTGGACGACAGCCAATGGCGAGTGAGCGCAACGGCGCGCGTGGGAAGTGCGGAAACGATCGTCGCCGCACTTCCTTCTGCCCTCTTCGAGAAGGAGCTGGCGGAACACTCGGGGAAGAGACTGTTTACAAGCGTGTTCACCGGCTCGATCGCGGAGCTGTTCAGGCATGCACGGGCTGCTGCGCTCGGTCATGGGCGCGGAATGCGCGTTGAAATCGATGGGAAAAGTGTCGCAGTACCGTGGGAGGCACTTCACGACGGAAAACAGTTCCTCGGCGTCGCCGCGGTGTGTCCCATCGTTCGGCACGTCTCTACGACGCAACCCAATCCCCCAGGCGTTCCGCTACGGATACTATTGACAATCAGCGCACCACGCGACCTGACACCTCTCAATACAGAGAGCGAGCGCGGGATGATCGAGGAGGCGTTGAGACCATTGGTGTTCCTGGGTCTCGTACGTCTCGATGTGGCCAGAGACGGTACTCTGAACACCACGCGAAGGATGCTCCGAAGCGCCGCGAGCGAGGGGCGGCCGTACCACGTTTGGCATTTCATTGGGCACGGAAAGCAGGGCCTCTCGGGCGAGCTTTTCATGGCCGGAACCGACGGTAAGCCACACCCCGTGTCGGGACCTGAGCTCGATGCAGTATTGAGCGATCACCGGGAGGTTACGCTCCTCGTCCTTAATGCATGCGAGGGCGCGAAAGGCGGCGCGCAGAGCCTCGCCGCGAAGCTGGCCGCGGCCGGCACACGCGCGGTGATTGCCATGCAATTCAAGATCGCGGATACGGCCGCCATCGTCTTCGCAGAGGAGCTCTACGGCTCGATCGCCGACGGGGCCTCCCTCGAAACGGCCGTGACCGAGGCGAGGCGCGCCCTTTTTTGCCAACCGAGCAACCGCGAATGGTTCACCCCCGTGCTCTTCAGCGGGTATCCGTCGCCGTGACTATCGATCGCGTGCCGCGTACGTCAGCTTACTTCCGCCGCGAGGCGGCTGCGCATTTGTGGAAAGAGGCGCAGACTGCCGCGGTAGTGTATTCTCCTGCTACCAAATTCGAGCCAGCGGCACTCACGGTAGTGACCTGCGCGGCGACGCAGTATTGCCGCCTTTGTCTCATGTCCGATCCTAGCGATTTTCTTCTTGAGAACCTTGCGCTCATCGAGCGCATTGCATCGTCGATCTGTCGCCGCAGAGGGATGGCTCCAGCAGAGATCGAAGAGTTCTCGGCGATCATCAAGTTGAAGCTGGTCGAGGACGACTACGCCATCATCAAAGCCTTCCGCGGACGGAGCAGTTTCGCCACCTACATCGCAGCAGTGATCACCCGGCTCCTGCTCGATTACCGGGATCGTGAATGGGGAAAGTGGCGCGTCTCCGCAGAGGCGGAGCGTCTGGGCGACCGAGCTGTGGAGCTCGAACGGCTGCTCTATCGCGATTGCCTTCCGCACGGCGAGGCATTGGACGTGCTGGTCAGGAAGTACCCCGGGGCTGATCGAGCCGAGCTCGAGCGATTCGCTGCTCGCCTCCGGCCGCGCGTGCGGCGGCGAATGGTCGGGCTTGATGACGCCACACAGGCAGAGCAGACGCAGAAAACACCGGACCTCGCGGCTGCAGAGACGGCGAAACGGACTTCGACCATTGTCAATCAATTCATTCAGCAGCTCCCTCCCGACGATCAACTCTTATTGCGCCTGCACTTCGATTCGGGGATGAAGGTCGCGGAAATCGCACGCTCGCTGCAGCTCGACGCCCAATCGCTGCATCGACGCCTTTATCGTATGTTCGCCCAGTTGCGCGTGGAGTTGCAGCGAGGCGGCGTGAGCAAAGAGGATGTCAATGTCCTGATCGACACCGACACACAGTTTCTCGATTTTCAGCTCAAAAAACGGGAGGTGCGTCCGTCACCAGAAAATGAGAGCACGGTAGCGGGCCCGGGGGAGGAGGAATCTCATGACCCGTGATGCGCGCCGTTGCCCTGATCCCGAGACACTTGCGGCATTCGTCGCAGGGAGCCTCCATGGAGCGGAGCTGACAACGGTGACTGAACATCTGCGCGATTGTGAAGATTGCCGCATCGTCGTCGCGGAAGCGACGCTCGTCAATCGCGAGGAGCAGAAAGACGAGGAGCGCGGCGAAGCACAACCGTCACGCTGGTGGCCGTGGTGGCTTGCGGCGGCAGCAGCGGCGCTGGCTGGCATCGTCTATCTCGGATTCTGGCGCCCAGCCACACACGATCGCGACCTCGTGCAAAGCCTCGTCGCGGCTTCGCCGCGAAACGAGCGCTATGTCGAAGCGCGGGTCAGCGGCGGTTTTCCGTGGGCACCGATGCGGCCGGTTCATCGCGAGCCCGACGACTCGCTCAATTCCGATCGGATGAAGCTCATCGGAGCCTCGGGCTCTGTCCTGGAGAAGACGGCCCACGATCCATCCATCGAGGCGCAGCATGCCGCGGCGATCGCCAGGCTGCTGGCCGGCCATCCGGAGGAGGCAGCGGACCTGCTCGGAAAACTGGCACCAAGAGCGTCGGATCCGCACATCTGGAGCGACCTTTCCGCGGCGCGGTACGCGGCCGCACTGCGCAACGACGATCCCTCGCGAGTGGCGGAGGCTCTGCCCGCGGCAGACGAGGCATTGCGCCTCGATCCGAAGCTGCCGGAGGCGCTGTTCAACCGCGCCCTGATCATCGATCGATTGGGACTTCGCGTGCAGGCGCGCGCGGCGTGGGAGAAATACCTGACCGTGGATGCGCACAGCGGCTGGGCGCTGGAGGCACAGCGGCACATCGGCGCGCTCGGACCGGTCGCCCAATTCCGGGACGAGCTTGCACGGCGCTACGACGTGCTGACGGGCGATGCAAACGCAGCCGCGGAACTGGCGCGGCGTTTCCCGCAGGACGCCCGAACCTGGGGCGAGACAGAAATCCTCGGCCGCTGGGCGGAAGCACAGCAGAAGGGCAGCCCTGCAGCCGCGGCACATCTGAGGCTGGCTCGCGCATTTGGAGAGCAAGTCGCCTCCAACGCCCACGATCGGATGCTGTTGTCCGCCGTGGAGGCAGTGGAGAAGGCCGGACCAGCTGAGAAGCGCGCCCTTGCCGATGCCCATCTTCGATTTCGCGACGGCCAGAAGCACTTCCGTGAAGACCATCCCGGCGAGGCGGAGGCCTTGTTCGTCGAAGCCGCGGCGCAGTTCCGCCGCGGAGGCAGTCCGGTGGAGCTCCTGGCGCGTTATTTCGCCGCAAGCACCGGTTACGAACAGGGACGCATCAACGAAGCACGTTTACAACTCGAAGAGCTGCAGAACAGCGCACCGCCGCAGTTTTCAGCTCTCCACGGGCAAGTTGAATGGGAGCTCGGCCTGTCGTACGCCGCACTCGGACGCTGGGGCGATGCCATCCACACTCTCAGCGACAGCATCGCGGCATTCGAGCGGCTGGGCGAGAAACAATATGCCACGTCTGTCCGCAACATTCTGGCGCAGGTTTACGACCGCATCGGCGATCCGCACACGGCCTGGCAGCATCGGCTCATTGCCTTGCCGGAGCTCGGGCATTCGGAAGGCCCGCGCCTCGAGGAGGCGGTGCAATCGATCGCCAGAGGCGCGGCCATTCGGCGGGATTGGCCGGTGAGCTTCTCATTTCTCAACCTGACGCTCGACATGGCGGGACGAGTCGGCGACGACCTCCTCCTCGCCGAGACGCTTCTCGTCCGTGCCGGTGTCGAAGGGCGCCTGGCAGAGAGCGCGGAGGCCACGGCTGATCTGGCAGCGGCGGCGAGGGCTGTGGCCAGGCTGCATGATGCGAAGGTACGCGAGAGTGCCGATGCCGACCGCCTGGCAGTGGCCGGCATCCTGGCCCGCAATCCTGCAGAAGCCGCGGCCTTGCTCGGGAAGGCGATCGAGTTTCATCGCGTCAAGGGACGCCACATGTTCCTTCCCCAGCTCCTGCTCCACCGCGGTCGCGCGCTCGTCGCGATGGGGAAAGGGGAGACGGCGGAGGCGGACATGGAGGCTGGGATTCATGAGCTGGAAGCACAGCGCTCATCGCTGGAAACGGGCGAAATGCGCTGGGGTGTATTCGCCACGGCCGATGAGCTCTTTGAGGATGCCATGGCCCTGGCTCTGCAACGAGGCAACGACAGCAGGGCCTTCTCCTACGCGGAGCGGGCACGGGCACGGCAGCTTCTGGAGTCCATTACCGGCGGGTGGGCCTTGCCTCAGCCGGCGCTGCTTCCTGCCGGTGACGCCGTTCTGATCGAGTACGCCGCACTGCCGTCGCATCTGGTCATCTTCGTCGTCGATCATGGCCGCGTGCACGCAACGCAGCAAAGCGTGCCACGA
>WNFG01003489.1_pt1 | contig 13147 bp, 10 predicted proteins | sample 5400431 | NCBI WGS metagenome assembly WNFG01 (sample SAMN13153346, study PRJNA577476) | soil metagenome | isolation source: 120 cm saprolite under Douglas fir tree site 2 hole 3 replicate 2 | place: USA:California | collected 2015-04-18
CCGTCAAGCGATGGCCTGGGTTTCTCGTCAGCGGTGAAGTATCGCGTGATGCTGACCGTTGTTGTCGCGAGCGTTGAAGGGTCGATACAGGCGTCCTCCGCACGAGCACATTGCGCAATCACCATCATGGGCACCAAAACCATTAGTCGCGCGGTCAGGTGGGCAACCAGCCCGGCGCAGGCCTGTTCCAGTCGAGTGAGGAGGGCGCTCCTGCGACCAGCAGTTCGGCCCAGCAGGAGCATGCGGGTCGCGGACGCGAGGCTGCTTAGCGCGGTGCCATGATCCTCTTGGACAGATTGATCGAATACAAATCGGACACCCACAGCCCGCAAGCCCACCAGTATTCCCACATGCGCCCCCATTTGCCCGGTCCCGATGACATGAAAAGTGGATTCGGGCGAACGGACAATTGGCACAAGGGCTTAGTCTTTGATTTTTCCCCACTATTTTGGTCTGGTTCGGTCGAATATTGCCGGCGCCCTCTGGCCCGGCGGGACGACGCTGAATTCCGGCGGCTGTGCTGACAGTACACCGGACGATCAGCCGGCCCGCTGACCTTCCTCTATCTGCAATATTGCCCGCGCCTGGCCGACGTCAGAATTTCGGAAGGTGCCTATTTTCGCCGATGTGGTGCCCGGTCGCAGCGGGCGGCGCAACCCTGATGGGCGGGGATCGGCGCCAGCGCTGCGCCGATGAACGGCTATCCCAAGGTGTTCAATATCGAAACTGACCCGCACGGGGAGCACAATTTCGGCGAGATGTACAACTGGGTTTTTGGGCCACCGTTGAAGGCGATGGAGGAATACAAGGCGAGCCTTGCAAAGAATCCGAACCCGCCGGCGGCAATCAGGTGTTTGTTTCGCACCATCTTCGGGGAGATGCCCTCGGCCACGCTGCGGCGCTCGCTGATCAAAACGACCTGATCAAACATTTTCTGCCGAAGTAGCATAGCGGGTGCAAGGCAATCTGCGGAAAATCGCCGGATCGATAAAGAAGCGGACAGCCTGGGCGGTGGCCGGAGGCGAGGTCTCGCGAAAAATCCGAACGCTCCTGCCGCGAACATGACGCGGTTTTGAGGGCGAATGAAAAACCCTATGCGCGCAGGTACAAACATGAATGTCTTTAGCTCAATTCATTACCATGGAAAGCGCGTGAGACGGTTTCTGCCGCGCCAGAAACCCGGCTCTTTCTCGATCGAGCAGGCGATGAACAGGTTCAGAAAACCCGCCAGCAAGCAGCTAGCGAAGGCGACCAACGTGAAACCGATTACCCCCACATTTGGTATCAATCGCCGGGCTCTGCTCTCGTCATTGGCGGTGCTTCCGGCCTTGTCCGGAGCGCTCCTGACTGCCGCCGCGCAGGCACAGACCGCAGCGTCCGCAGGCGTGCTGCCATCGTGGAATGAGGGGCCTGCCAAGCAGGCGATTCTCGACTTCGTGCGCGTCACTACGGACCGCGCGAGCCCGACATTTGTTCCTCCTGAGGAGCGCATTGCCACGTTCGATCAGGACGGCACGCTCTGGGTGGAGCATCCGATGTACTCGCAAGTGATGTACTGCCTCGATCGCGTCCCTGCGGTCGTTGCGAAAAAGCCCGAACTAAGAAACGTCGAACCCTTCAAGACGGTACTCTCCGGCAACCGAGAGGCGATGGCCAAATTTACCATGAAGGATCTCGAAATGATCCTCGTCGCCACCCTGACCGGTATGCCGGTGGACGAGTTGCATGCGGAAGTGAAGAAATGGTTTGAGACCGCCAAGGACCCACGCTGGAAACGTCCCTATACCGAGCTTGTCTATCAGCCGATGCTCGAAGTGCTGCGCTACCTGCGCGACAACGGCTACAAAACTTATATCGTGACCGGCGGCGGCCAGGATTTTGTACGCGTGTATTCCGAGCGCGTGTACGGCATCCCGCCCGAGCAAGTCGTCGGCACTATGGGCGGAACGAAACTCGGCTACGACAAGGACGGCAAGGCATTTCTGACCAAGGAGCCGAAACTTCTGCTCAACGACGACCACGCCGGCAAGCCCGAAGGCATTCACATGATGATCGGGCGGCGACCGTATGCTGCGTTCGGAAACTCGGTCGGAGACCAGCAGATGTTGGAGTGGACGGGCGCCGGCGACGGTGCGCGGCTGAAAGTGCTGCTGCTGCACGATGACGCCACGCGCGAATACGCTTATGGACCGGCCCAAGGTCTGCCCAACAGCAAGGTCGGCACCTTCACGCCGGCACTCTACGAAGAAGCGAAGACGAAAAGCTGGACTGTGATCAGCATGAAGATGGACTGGAAGCGGATATTTGCGTTCGAGTAACGCGCCGGAGAATCGTTAACTGAACCCATTCGCAGGGAGATTTTCGCCATGACCGACACTGCATTGCTGCCTCAGAAGTCGAGCATCTGGTGGGTCTTTCTGCTCCAGGGCTTTGCCGGAATCATTCTGGGCCTCATGCTCGTGACCCAGCCCGGCGCCACCATCGTGGCGCTCACGACTTTCCTGGGATTCTACTGGCTCATCACGGGACTGCTTGGGCTGGTGCAGGTCTTTGTGGATCGCTCAACGCCCTGGATCTGGTCGCTGCTCAGCGGCCTCGTCGGAATTCTGGCTGGTCTTTTTGTCCTGAGGCATCCGCTCGTTGCCGCCCTGACGGTCCCTACCGTGATCGTCATCGTCCTCGGTATTCAGGGGCTGGTCATGGGTGCGCTGCAGATCATCGGCGGATTTAAAGGCGGCGGTATCGGACCATTCATCCTCGGCGGGATCAATGTTCTGGTCGGAATATTGCTTTTAGGCTCGCCGATCGCGGCAGCATTAGCTGTGCCGATCGTATTCGGTGTGCTGCTGCTCATTCAGGGCGCGGGACTGATGATCTTGGCGTTTCGTGCCCGCGCCTGAGAGCTTTCGCGCGAGCGTGCGGAAGGAGCAGCTGTTCGGGAGTGTGTCATGGAAGCATTACTGGGATTTCACGTCGGCTTCTGGGATTACGCAACTTTTGTGGTTCTCGCCATCCTGGTCGCCGCCGGTCTCGCTGTGGCCATCTTCATTCTGGGACTTCCCGGGCGCATTGCTATTGCCCGCAAACATCCCGAGGCCGACGCGGTCTATCTGATGGGTTGGATCGGCTTCCTTGCGGTCGTGCCGTGGATCCAGGCGCTAGCCTGGGCGTTTAAACCTACCACTGTGATCGACGTTCGCCGCCTGCCCAAGGAAGAGAAGATTGAAACCGAGGCGATGATCGCAAAGTTGACCGGCAAGGCATCGCCAGCAGTCGCGCCGACGGAAATCCCCCCTGGCAGGAGCACGACGTCATGATCGCCGCTCTTCTCGTTCTAACTGTCGCTTTCTTTGTCTTTTGGTTGGTATTCTTTAAATTCAAGCTCATCAGGCTCACGCCTGGCTGGGGGATCATCTTCGCGTTTTTCGTGGTCCACCTGATGCTCGTTTTCTTGATAGGTCTACGGTTCATTACCCCGTACTCCACCAATGCAACGGTGGTTCAGCGCACCATTCAGCTTATCCCGCGTTTGCCCGAGCCCACGCTTGTGACTGACGTTCTCGTCGAGGAAAACTCTCCGGTCAGGAAGGGCCAACCGCTGTTTCAGTTCGACCGCCGCCCGTACGAGTACAAAGTCCAACAGATCGAAGCGCAACTCGCGGAGGCCAAACAGAACGTCAACGTCCTGAAGTTGGACGTCGAGGTGGCAGCCCAAAATGCAAATAGAACCAAGGTCGAACTCGCTTACCAGCAATATCAAAAGAAAATCTTCGACAAGCTGGCGCAGGAACAGGCGGTGCGCGAGGAAGATGTCGAACAATGGCTCACTCGAGTGAACGCGTCGCAGGCGACCAATGATGCGGCAGTCGCTGAACTTGAACGTGCCGGCGTCAAGTACAGATCCGAAATCAAGGGTGTCAATACCACCGTTGCCAACATGGAAGCGCAACTTCAGCAGGCGCGCTACTATCTGGATAATACGACGCTGACAGCACCGGAGGACGGTCATATCATCAACCTTCAAGTTCGTCCGGGCATGGTCTCAGGCATCGTTCGTATCGGCGGCATCGCCGCGCTGATCGCGGACGCCGACCGCTATGTGCTCGCGACCTACTTTCAGGAGAACCTGAAATACGTGCGGCCGGGCCAGCCGGTTGAGGTTTCCCTCGATCTTTATCCAGGCCAGATCTTCGCCGGAAAGGTCGACAGCATCTGGCGAGGAAATGGCGCGGGACAGTACCTGCCGAGCGATGAGATTCCAAAATTTCAGCAGCCGAATCCGAACGTCGCCCAGGGCCAGTACGCGGTCAAGATTCTCCTCGACGATCCGGATCAGTTGAAGTTTTCAATCGGAGCGCAGGGGTCGACGGCCATCTACACCGGCGGAGAATACGGCGCTTGGGCTGCGCTGCGCAAAATCTCCATCCGCGCCCACTCGTGGTTTAATTGGCTCTATCCAATCAACTTCTGACAAAACCAGCGGTCATGACGATAGCTGCGCGAAGCGAGGCGATCACTCGGCCGCGCTGGCGCTGCGGCGCGCCCCGACCGAATTGGCGTGACAGCGTTTCTGCCGAAATCGCATAGCGAGCGACGCAACTCTTGGGGCAGTGTCACGAATGAAACAACGCAGGCCGCTTGATGCGGGGCCCGGAGTTCGCAACGGATCTCGCTGATGCGAAATCGTCGGAAGCAGCTTCCAGAATCCAGAGGAGTGTACGATGGGCTTTGCAAGGAACATCTGGCTGGGGCTGCTCGCTTTGGCTGCAGCCGCAACAAACGCAGGCGCGCCAGCGTTGGCGCAGCAGCAAAAACCCAACATTCTAGTCATCATGGCCGATGACGTCGGCTACTGGAATATCAGCGCTTACAATCGCGGCATGATGGGTTACCGCACGCCAAACATTGATCGCATCGCCAACGAGGGCGCAATATTCACGGATTATTACGGGCAGCAATCCTGCACCGCTGGACGTGCAGCATTCATCACGGGACAGAGCCCATTGCGTACGGGTCTCCTGAAGGTCGGGCTGCCAGCGGCGAAGGAGGGATTGTCGGAGAAGGATCCGACAATTGCCGAACTACTCAAGCCGCAGGGCTACGTCACCGGGCAGTTTGGCAAGAACCATCTCGGCGACCGCAACGAGTTCCTGCCGACAGTGCACGGCTTCGATGAATTCTTTGGCAATCTCTATCATTTGAATGCTGAGGAAGAGCCGGAGAATCCGGACTACCCGAAAAATCCATCGTTCAAAGCGCAGTTTGGCCCGCGCGGCGTGATGAAGTGCGTCGCGGTCCCTACCGACACGCCCGGCGACGATCCTCGTTTCGGCACCTGGGGCAAACAGAAGTGCGAGGATACCGGCCCGCTTACCAAGAAGCGCATGGAAACGATCGACGAGGAGTTCCTTGCAGCCTCCGCAGACTTCATCGACCGCGCAAATCGCGACAAGAAACCATTTTTTGTTTGGTTCAATCCGAGCCGCATGCACATATGGACCCGTCTAAAGTTGGAGTCTCAAGGCAAAACCGGTCTCGGTCTTTATCCGGACGGCATGGTCGAGCATGACGGGCAAGTCGGACAGCTATTAAAGAAGCTCGACGACCTCGGCATCGCCAACAACACGATCGTGATCTACACCACCGACAACGGCGCCGAAACATTTTCCTGGCCTGACGGCGGCACGACACCCTTCAAGGGCGAGAAGAACACCAATTGGGAGGGCGGATATCGCGTCCCCGCGATGGTGCGTTGGCCCGGACTGGTGCCCGCGCATACCGAGATCAACGACATCTTCTCGGCGGAGGACTGGGCGACAACGCTAGTCGCTGCGGCCGGCGAGCCTGATGTGAAAGACAAGCTGCTGCAGGGTTACAGCGCGGCGGGTCAGACTTTTAACGTTCACTTGGACGGATATGACCAGCGTGATCTTCTTAGCCGCAAAGGGCCAGACAAACGGCGCGAGTTCTTCTACTGGACCGACGACGGCAACCTTGCTGGTCTTCGTTATGATCAATGGAAGGCGGTGTTCCTGGAACAGAAGGCAGAAGGGTTTTCTGTCTGGCAGCAGCCGATGGTGCAACTCCGCCTTCCTATGCTGTTCAATCTGCGCTCTGATCCGTTCGAGCGGGCGCAGCACGAGTCTGGCGATTACGTGCGATGGTTCGTCGAGCACGCGTTCGTGGTCGTCCCGGCGCAGGGGATCGTGGGACAGCATCTCGCGAGCTTCATACAATTTCCGCCACGCCAAAGACCCGGCTCTTTCTCGGTTGAGCAGGCAATGGAGAAACTGAGGCTTCCTCCAGCTAATAATTAGTGCGCGGGTCGGGCCTGATCTGGTCCCGAAGCCTTCGCACGGATGAACGAGATCGCGGCAGGTTTTTCGCGTTGTCCGACCGTTCGATGACCGACGGTGACTGTTGAGTAAGGTCTGGCGCCATCCTAGAATCTGTGGCGGCGCCTCGGCTCAGAAACAAGAACGTACTTTCCGGGATCGAGAAGATTGGCACGCGATAAACGCAAATCTGGCAAAAACGATCTGCTTAAGAAGCGTTCAACTGTCGCGACGCCAACTCATAATGCGTCCGTTACACCGCCGCCAGGATCTTCATCAGGCGGCGGTTGGTGGAAATCAAACAGCTGGTTCGGAGTATTGGCCGCGATAGCAATCATCGGAACGGGATTTCTGGCACCCCTGTTCTTTGAATACGAATATAACTTTCCGTTCGAGAAGCGCCATTCTGAGGCTGTGGTTCCGGCAACGTTCGTCGGTAGCGAAGCCTGTGCCGATTGTCATCGCGCCGAAGCGGATCTATGGAGCACCTCCCAGCACAAGCGTGCCATGCAGCATGCAACCGCCGAATCCGTGCTCGGCAACTTTGACGACGCGAGCTTCGATTATTACGGCGTGCATTCTCGCTTTTTCAAGAAAGATGGGAAGTTCGTCGTTGAGACTGACGGCCCCGACGGCAATCTCGCGATCTTTGAAGTCAAATACACGTTCGGCGTCGATCCATTGCAGCAATACCTCATGGAATTCCCTGATGGTCGCGTGCAGGCGCTTTCCATTGCCTGGGATAGCCGGCCAAAGGAGCAGGGTGGTCAGCGCTGGTTTCATCTCTATCCTAACGAGGAGATCAAGCACGATGACGTCCTGCACTGGACCAAGTTGAACCAAAACTGGAATTTCATGTGTGCAGAGTGCCATTCGACCGGCGTGCAGAAAAATTATGACGCGGCCAATGATCGCTTTGGTACGACCTGGGCCGAATTAAGCATCGGTTGTGAGGCCTGCCACGGGAAAGGGTCCCGTCACGTTGGCTGGGCGCGCGACCGGCAAAGCTGGTCGCCCTTCGGGAAGAAGGAAGATCCAACCAAAGGTCTTGCTGCTTTTCTAAACGAGCGTAGCGGCGTCAGTTGGCTCCCCGATCCGAGAACCGGGAATCCACAGCGCAGCATCGCGCCGGCTGTATTGCGGAGGGAGGTCGAGACCTGCGGTCTATGTCACGCGCGGCGCGGGGAGTTCTCCGAAGACTGGGTCCCGGGTCAATCGCTGTCCGACACGCACGTCGTCTCCACCCTTGCTCGCGGGCTCTACCATGCCGACGGTCAGATGCTCGACGAAGTCTACAATTACGGTTCATTCAAGCAGAGCAAGATGTTCGCAGCCGGTGTCACCTGCAGCGATTGCCACGAACCACATGCCGCGAAGCTTCGCGTTTCAGGCGACGGATTGTGCCTGCAATGTCATGCTACCGACAAGTACGAAGTTGCCACACATCATCATCACGAGGGGACAGAGCCGGCGGTTACCTGCGCGTCATGCCATATGCCTTTAAGGACCTATATGGAGATCGATAAACGACACGACCATAGCCTTCGAATCCCCCGGCCGGACCTCTCCGTGAAGCTGGGCACGCCAAATACCTGTAACGATTGCCACACCGACAAATCCTCGGAATGGGCGGCTTCCACGGTCGAACAATGGCATGGGCCGAACCGAAAGGGTTTCCAGAATTACGCTGAAGCCTTCCATGCCTCCTGGAACGGCAGTGCTGACGCAGCAGCGCTGCTAGCAACAGTCGCCGCCAATTCGGCTACCCCAGCGATTGCACGGGCTAGTGCGCTGACCGAGCTTCAATCACGAGTGTCACCCGCCAACATCGAACTAGCGCGGACCGGAGTGACCGATCCAGACCCGCAGGTACGGATTGCTGCCCTCGACATGCTTGAAGGTATCGCCGGGAACCGGATCTGGCCGATCGTCTCCCCACTTCTCTCCGACTCAAGTCGCGGCGTCCGTATCAGTGCAGTGTCCCTGCTTGCAGATGTCTCGACCGCAAATCAACCTGCCACCGACCGCGAAGCTTTCGAGCACGCAGCAGCAGAGTTCGTTGCCGCGCAGCATCTCAATGCCGATCGACCCGAGGCACGTTCCACGCTGGGAAATTTTTACACTCGTCGTGGGCTCTTTCCCGATGCCGAGACCGAATATAAAGCTGGCCTGCGGCTCAGTCCAAAATACGCGTCCGCGGCGATCAATCTAGCCGATCTCTACCGGCAACTTAGACGAGATGGTGAAGCAGAGGGTGTACTGCGGACAGCGATCACTACCTCGCCTCAGGACGCCGGACTGCACCATACGCTCGGACTGACGTTGACCAGGCAGAAGCGGGCGGAAGACGCACTTGCCGAGTTTCGTGTTGCGACCGAACTTGAACCTGATCGCCTGAGGTATGCTTACGTATATGCGGTCGCATTGCACTCAGCCGGACGGACTGATGAGTCCATAAAAGTACTCAAGGAGAGTTTCGCCCGGCATCCCGATGATCGCGACACCTTGCTTGCCCTGGCCACCTTCAGCCGGGACGCGGGCGACATCGGTACAGCCCTCGAATACGCCGAGCAACTCACCCGCCTGGCACCAAACGATCGTGACTTGAATAGACTCGTCGAAGATCTTCGGGGCCGCCTGAAGAAGTAAGGCTGAGTTTGTTCGAACCCATGGAGCTAGAACCTTCGCCGTGCTGGTCGGACCAATTTCGGGGCAATGCCGTCGACCAGGCGCATAGGGAGTTAATTTGCGTGATCGCGTTTCTGCCAAAAGGAGACCCATGTTCTTAGGATACGGAAGTCAGAGGAAACCAATAGCGAGGGCGTCGGATGTGCAAACCTCATTTCGCGATCTCTTACCGCGGAATAGTAGCGGGTCTTATCATTTGCGTGGTGCTCGGTCTGAGCTCGACGTTTGCTCAAGCTGGCCCGTGCAGCGAAGACATTGCGCAATTCGAAGCAGCCGTGCGTCAATCAGCAAACAATCCATTTGCAGGGTTGACAGCACCGCAATCGATCGGCGCGCAACTTGATAGACAGCCAACGGCCGCTTCCACGAGACAAGCGGAAGAACGTCTGAAATCAAAATTTTCAGCAACTATGGCCCGCGCCAAACGGCTTGACGCACAAAACAATCGGGCAGGCTGCAGCCGCGCTCTTTCCGCGGCTAAAAGAATGTACATTCTGTGAAATGAAAGAACCAACCCCGGCCCATCAACGCGCTATACATCCAACCAAATGGCCCTATCCTTCGTTAGAAATTGATCGGATAAAGCCGTCGTGCGTGAACAATTTCTAAGCCATTGAGCGGGAGTCAGTTTTTGGCTCACGGTCGGTTTTGAGATTGCAGGGTTTTGTGGGCTTGGGGCGCAGAACCTTGCGATTTAAATTTTGAGTTTCCCCTTGTTACAAAGCATGATTCTCTTGTCGCCTCGGAGGAGAACGATGCGGCCGAAGAAACCCGAGACGACGAGATCAGGCGATCTGTTCCGAGCGCGGGCAGTACTTCACCGGTGAGGAGTTCTTCCAGCATGAGTTCCCGCACGAGCGCTCCGACCTGAGCCATTGGCGAAAGCGGCTCGGCGATAAGCTGGAGCTGCTATTGGCCGAGAGCCTGCGGGTAGCGCACAAAAGCGGGGCGGTGCGGAGCAAGGACCTTGAGCAGGTCACGGTCGACACCACGGTGCAGCCCAAGAACATCAGCTTCCCGACCGACGCCAAGCTGCTGCACGCCGCGATCAAGGGTCTCAACCGCCTGGCTAGCAAGCACGGGGTGAGGCTGCGGCAATCCTACGTCCGCATCGCCAAGAATGCGGCGATGATGGCGGGGCGCTACGCCCACGCCAAGCAGTTCAACCGCCACCGCAGGCAGTTGCGCATCCTGCGTAGCAGGCTTGGGCGGTTGATCCGCGACATCGGCCGCAAGATCGAAGGCCACACGGACATCGAGGCGGCGTTTGCCCTCCCGTTGGCGCGCGCTTCCCAGATCCGATCCCAGCAACAGCGCGGCTGGAAGCTCCATTCCTTCCATGCCCCCGAGACCGAGTGCATCGGCAAGGGCAACGCCAGCGCGCCTTACGAGTTCGGCGTCAAAGTCTCGATCGTCACCACCAACGCCCGACGCCCCGGGCGGCCAGTTCGTGCTGCACGCCAGGGCGCTGCCCGGCAACCCGTACGACGGGCATACCCTGCGTGACGTCATCGAGGACACCCAAAAACGAAGGCTTGACGCCTGACACCGAGACTCATGCCGCAGCCATCGTCGAAGAAAAGAATCTCGATATTGTCCTTCCCGGACGCCAGCACCTTGATATCGATGGTTCCTCCCTTACCGTCGGGAAACGCGTGCGCGACCGAATTGAGGAAGAGGTTGGTTAGCACCTGTCCATGCGCGATCCGGCGATCCGGCCGCGATCGCTGGCTACACGGCAATAGCGACGCGCTCAAGGACGCGATCGCGTCCTCCGCGACGGCCTATGAGGCCCCGACCAGTGTAAACGCTACAGCGCACCCTGATTAAATGGTGCGTTTTCTTCCGAAATTGCATAGCGCGAGCTTCGCGGATCGCGATAACCCAGTGAATGGCGCCGTAGTAGTGTGTCGACCGGTTGCGGTTGCGCCAGCCGTGCGACCTGTCGTCGTTGCGCCAGTTGTAAATTGAGCATTAGTCAACGGCGTCCGCGTCTGCAGCTGATATTTCCTTCCGAATTCATAAGCAACAGCTGGCGACGGCAGCAAATCAATGCAAGCGATTGCGAAACAGGGGAGCACACGTTGACACATCCCACTCTTCCAAACCGACGATCGCTGCTGGGCGCCTCCACGCAGCGTCTGTTCCGCTTCACGGCCGCATGGTTGGCGTTGGCGCTAGCGGCGACGGTCGCTCAGGCGCAGACTGCGGGCGAACCTAAGCCGGCGTCTCCATCCACTCTAGAGTTCAACAAGAACTCGACGGCCTCTCTCCCATGGTCGGACAAGGCGGATTTCGCAAACGCCAAGCGCGGCCTGATTGCGCGGTTGCCAGACAACGGCGTGATCAAGGACAAGAGCGGCAGGATCGTCTGGGACCTCTCAAGGTACACCGGTTTCATCAAGGACGATTTGGTCGCGCCCGACACCGTCAACCCCAGCCTCTGGCGTATGTCGCAGTTACTGATGGACGCCGGCCTGTACGAAGTAGTTCCAGGTGTGTACCAAGTGCGCGGTGCGGACTTGTCAAACCTGACCATCGTCGAGGGTGAGCAGGGTATCACTGTCTACGATCCGTTGATCTCCGCGGAAACGGCACGCGCCTCGCTCGACCTTTACTACCAGAATCGACCCAGGAAACCCGTGATAGCCGTGGTCTATACGCACTCCCATGTCGATCACGCGGGGGGCGTCCGGGGCATCGTGGACGAGGCGGACGTGAAGGCCGGCAAAATCAAAATCTATGCGCCGGAAGGTTTCCTCGAGAACTTCATCGCCGAGAACGTCTTCGCAGGCACCGCAATGGGTCGCCGTGCCGCCTATATGTTCGGCAATCTGGTTGCCCCGGGCCCGCAGGGCACGGTTACCGCTGGTCTGGGTGTCACGACGTCGAGTGGAACGGTCACCCTCATTCCGCCGACCGACCTCATCACCAAAACCGGCGAGAAACGGGTCATCGACGGCATCGAATACGAGTTCCTGATGGCGCCGGGGTCGGAGGCTCCGTCAGAGATGATGTGGTATCTGCCGAAGTTCAAGCTCATCAATACGGCCGAGGATGCCACGCATACGATGCACAATCTCTACACGCTGCGCGGCGCCAAGACCCGCGACGCGCGCTTGTGGCCGATATACCTGAACCAGGCCATTCAGATGTGGGGAGACCTTTATGAGGTGCAGATCACGATGCACCATTGGCCTACCTGGGGGAATGCCGAGATCTCCCAGCTAATTAAAGTGCAGCGCGATACCTACAAGTTCATGCACGACCAAACCCTGCACTACGCCAACATGGGTTACACCATGGACGAGCTGCCGGGTCTTGTTACGCTTCCCCAGTCGCTTGTGAACCAATGGGCGAGCCACGGTTATTACGGGAGCCAAAGCCACGACGTGCGGGCGGTTTACAACTACTACCTGGGATACTTCGACGGTAACCCGGCGACCCTGAACCCGCTGCCGCCCGTTGAAGTCGGAAGCAAGTACGTAGCAGCCATGGGCGGTCCCGACGCTGTCATGAAGCTGGGCCGCGAGGCACTCCAGAAAGGCGACTACCGATGGGGCGCCGAACTGGTGAACCATTTAGTATTCACCCAACCTGACAATCAGGAGGCCAAGAACCTTCAGGCGGATATTCTGGAGCAGATGGGTTATCAGGCGGAATCCGGCCCCTGGCGCGGCTTCTATTTGACCGGCGCCGACGAGCTCCGACACGGCGTCAGAAAGCTGGCGACAGGCACTCCCGCGAGTGCCGACATTATTGCCAACATGTCGACGGATTTGCTGTTCGGTTACATGGGCGTGCAGCTAGACGCCAAGAAGGCGGATGGCAAGACGCTTGCGATCAACTGGACATTCCCCGACATCAACGAGAAGCACGCGCTCTTCCTCGAGAACTCTGTCCTCAATCACTGGCCCGATTACACCGACTCCAAAGCCGATGTCACTGTAACCGTTGAACGAGCTACCTTGACCAAGGTCCTGACCAAGCAACTGTCGTTCGAGGACGCGGTCAAGACCGGGCTGGTCAAGTTCACCGGTAACCCGGCGAAGTTCGTGGAGTTCATGAGCTACCTCGTCGATCTGAACCAGTATTTCTGGTTCAACATCGTGACGCCATAGCAA
>WNFG01008061.1_pt1 | contig 13145 bp, 12 predicted proteins | sample 5400431 | NCBI WGS metagenome assembly WNFG01 (sample SAMN13153346, study PRJNA577476) | soil metagenome | isolation source: 120 cm saprolite under Douglas fir tree site 2 hole 3 replicate 2 | place: USA:California | collected 2015-04-18
CCACCTCCCGAACGCATACGAACTTCAGGGACGCAGATACTCTGAGGCGACACTGAAGTTCGTATGCGTTCGGGAGGTGGCATGTCGTTGAGTGAGAAGCTCGGCTACGCCCGAACCCAATTTCGTGAGCTGGGAGCGGCTGGGGCGATCCACTACAAGCTCGTGCGGCTCTGGGGACGCATCTTTCCTCGTCGCGCGCCCTACGCGCTCCGCGCGCGCCGGGCCGAAGCACCGGTCTGGGTGCGCCCTGCCTCCAGCGACCTGATGGTCTTCGACCAGATCTTCGTGGAGCGGGAGTACCGCGGTCTCGACGACGTGACCGAAGCGGACTTCATCATCGATTGCGGCGCGAACGTCGGCTACTCCTCGGTGTACCTCCTCAGCCGCTTCCCGAAGGCCCGTCTCGTTGCAATCGAGCCGGAGCGCACCAACTTCGAGGCGCTGCGGCGCAACATGGCTGCGTTTGGCGATCGCGTCACTTGCCTCCACGCGGGAGTCTGGTCGCACCCCGCCGGGCTCGTCGTCGAGGAGCACGACACAAGCTCTGGCAAGGAATGGGCGTTCACCGTGCGCGAGGCCAATGCGGCCGAGGCGCCCCATGTGATGGCAACTGACCTGACAACCGTCTGGCGCAACGCTGGCTCGCCCGTCATCTCCGTCCTCAAGATGGACATCGAAGGATCCGAGAGGGTCGTCTTCGATGCGCCCGAGAAGCCCTGGCTCAGCGCCGTCGAGAACATCGTGATCGAGTTGCACGGCGCAGACTGCAGCGATGCGCTGCACCGAGCCATCGACGGACTCGGCTTCGCGGTCTCGACCTGCGGCGAGATTACCGTCTGCAAGCGAAAAATTCCGTCCGCGCCCGCTTAGCGGCCAGAGGCTAAAAGCCGCTCAGCTCGGGCCGGGTGGGTTGTTCGTATCGCCGCGTCGCCTTCGCCTTGCCTCTGGTCAGGCACTCCCATTGGTACCGGCGCAGGAATTTGCGAAAGGCCGGTTCGGCATATCGGGGCTTTCGCTGGATCATGCTCAGGACGTATCCCCACCACATCGCCAGTCCACCGAACAGTCGCGGGGGCAGGGTCATCCGGTACAGCGCGCTGGCGGTCATATAAGCCAGTCCGGTGCCCATGAAGTATTGCCCGGCCCCGTGGCGGGCGCGCCCCCCCAGCAGACTGCCTTGGCTGGAACCCATCTGCCGCAGATGAACGAACCGCAGCTCCGGGTCATCCCAACTTCGAGCTATCCAGCCGAGCATGCGGCAGCGGTGGCAATCGATCCCGTCCCACATCATTGAGCTGATGAATCCCCCGATGTTGCGAAAACACTCTGCGCGGTAGAACTTCGACGCGCCAACAGACATTTCGTCCCCACATCCTTCGCTCACCAGCTGACCGTTTCGGCCGACGAAATAGGCTTTGCCACTGCAGGTGCCCAGTCGGGGTTCGGCCTCCATCCGCTCGATCAGCGATTCCAAGTACCGTTTTGGAAGCTCCAGATCGCAGTCGAGCTTGCACAGATAGGCGAATTGGCCAAGATCGATGGTGCGAAAGCCCGCGTAAAATGCTTCGATGACCCCGGGTCCGACGCGCCGGGGTCCCTCATGGTCCTTGTGGACGATCCGAAGGTACGGCAGACGCGCGGCATACTCCTCGAGGATGGGGGAGGTCGCATCGGTTGAGCCGTCATCCACGATCACCCACAAGGCAGGGGGAACGGTTTGAGCGGCGACGGATTCGAGCGTTCGCCTGGCGTACTCGGCCTCGTTCATGCAAGGCGTTATCAGCACATACCGCCTGCTCCGCCCAAGCGCCGGTGCTTCCGCCCGCGACTCATTCCGGGATTCATTCGGTGGATTATGCGCTTTGCGGATCACTGAGTGACGTTCACCTCCTCCCAGGTGTCGGATCCATCGCCAAGCGAAAAGTTAAAGACCGCCACTGCCAGAATAAGAATCCACAGGTAACAGAAAAACGGCGCGGACGCACTGGCAGTCGTAGCGCGGGTCGGTTTTTTGATGGAGCCAGCCTCTGATACCCGTTCTCGATCCGCAGTTTGACGGTTGGAGGTTTTCACCGCAGGGGAAGTTATCGGCTCTTGCGAAAACTGTCGACGGGATAGAGGTGACCGCGCAAATGAGCGGGATTAGGGGGTCGGGATGACTCCGGCGCGCGAAGGCTGGGGGCGATGGACGGATTGAAGGTTCGCTGTTAGATCGGCCCCCGATCAGATGAGACCTGGGAATTACATGCGCCACCGAAACCACGCGGGTGGCGCGCACTGAGCGATGTCGCTCGGCTCGAGCCTGGTGATGACTTGAGCGAATCGCTTCGAATCGTCTTCGTCTTGCCCCCCCCGAACCTCGGGGGTGGCACGCGAACGATCGCGATCTATGCGGAGCAGCTGGAGAAACGAGGGCACGAGGTCATCGTTCTTTCCGTGCCAAAGCCCCGGCCGACCCTCAAGGATCAACTCAGGTCGGTGCTGAAGAGAAAGGGATGGCTGAGCACCCAGCCGCGGGATCCCTCTCACTTCGACGGCCGGGACATCGATCACCGGCAGATTGATCAGACCCGTCCAATCGCGGAGCTCGACGTTCCCGATGCCGACGTGGTGATTGCCACCTGGTGGGAAACCGCCGAGTGGGTGGCTCGCCTGTCTCCGGCCAAAGGGGCGAAGGCCTACTTCATCCAGGGCGACGAAACCGTCGTCCCGGGGCTGCCGGCGGAGCGAATCGCGGCAACCTGGCGGCTGGCGATGCACAAAATGGTCGTTTCGAAGTGGCTGATCGAGCTCGCTCGGGATCGCTTCGGCGATCCCACCGCGTCGTATGTCCCCAACGCGGTGGACATGGATCAGTTCAATGCTCCGCCCAGGGGCAAGCAGCCGCTGCCGACCGTCGGGATGATGTACTCCGAAGACAGATTCAGGGGCTGCGACATCGCCCTGGCCGCTTTGGAAAGAGCAGCGCGCGTCCTTCCGACGGTGCGACTGGTCGCGTTCGGCAGAATGCCGATGGCGCCATCCCTTCCGGTGCCGAAAGGGACCGAGTACATCTGTGAGCCTTCGCAGGAAGTGATTCCGGAGATCTACTCGCGATGCGATGCCTGGCTATGGGCCAGCCGCCGCGAAGGTTTCGGCCTGCCTCTTCTGGAAGCGATGGCCTGCCGCACCCCGGTGATTGCAACTCCCGCCGGCTCAGCACCGGAGCTGGTCTCACAAGGCGGCGGCAGGTTGGTCGCTCACGACGATCCCGCCAGCATGGCCCGCGCGATTGAAGAGATTTGCACGCTGTCCGATCCGGCGTGGCGGGCAATTTCGGAGCGCGCGCATGTCACGGCCAAGCAACACACCTGGGCCCGATCGACGGATCTTTTCGAAAATGCGCTGAGAAAAGCAATCGAGGTTTCGCCAGGTTCGTCGCGCCGAAACAAGAGAGCGTGAGGGTCCCGTGACACCCGCCAACGGCGCGACACCTTGGGTCTTCTTGGGCTCTCAGTGCCCGGTTGCGACCCTTGCATTCAGAAGGCAGTCTGTTACCCTCGGCGGCGATTCCGGTGTGCCCCACCGGCCCGTCCGCGGTCGAGTAGTCCGCCGCGAAGCGGATTGATTTCTGATGGACGTTGCTATTGATAGCCGGGGGATTCGATGAACCTCATCAACCCGTTTGACCGCCGCGTGCTGAGGGAGCAGGTTCGAAGCGCCAAACCGTTTCCGAATCTATGTCTGGACAACTTTTTGTCGCCGCAGTTTGCGGAACAGGTTTGTCAGGCTTTCCCCTCCTTCGAGGATGCGCAGCGGATGGGACGGCTTTTTTCCGCGGTGAATGAAAAAGGCAAGGTTCAGGTGGTGGAGTCAGAGAAGTTCTCGCCGCCAGTGGCCCAGCTCAACCAGGCGCTGGCCTCGCCGGAATTTTTGGATTTGTTGTCATACGCCTTCGAGATACCCAACCTGCTCGCGGACAGCGAGTTGGTGGGCGGAGGAGTGCACCAGACCGGCCCGCAGGGTCACCTCGATGTCCACGTCGATTTCAACTACATCCCGGAGCGGGCCTTGCATCGCAGGCTCAATATCCTCGTGTATTTCAACAAGGACTGGCGCGAAGAATGGGGCGGCAGGGTGGAGCTGTGGGACAAGGATGTGAAGATCTGCCAGCACTCGCTCCTGCCGATCCTCAACCGCTGCATCGTCTTTGAGACGAGCGAGATCAGCTATCACGGTGTGACCGCGGTGAAGTGCCCCGCCGGGGTGAGCCGGAAATCCTTCGCCGCCTACTATTACACCCGGGAAGCGCCTCCCGACTGGAAGGGGAAGGCCCATTCGACGATGTTCAAGGCCCGTCCCGACGAGAAGCTCAAGGGCGCTTTGCTGATGCCGGCAGAAAAGGCGATGCGGTGGACGCGCTGGATTCTCCACGAGGCGAAGCGGACCCTCCGGGGTGGCTGAAAGGCAAAGGCAATAGAGGCAGGATGCAACTCTCGCGGCGCGCGGGTGCGGAGATCGTCGCGCTCTATTATCGCGGCAACCTGGATGGTGCGGAGGGCCAACCGCTTTCGCTCTTGTACATCGGGCAAGAAGCGCATGCGCCCGCGTTTGAGATCTACCTGGGCGGCGACGGGACGCGGGCCCCGCCGGTGCCAGAAGAGCGGTTTCGCGGCACCCTTCTGGATTATCTCGGGCCGCGCGGGCGCGCCGAAGCGGACCTGGATGCCGACGTGGTCGTCCGCCAGATGTTCCTTCCCGCGGGCGCGCACCCAGGGGAGCTGCTCCACCTTCCGTTCATCGACGGCCTTTTGCCGGTGGCCGGCAGTGTGGAGGCGCAAATTCAAAACGTCCGCTCGAAGGCCCACCGTCGCCGCTTGCGAAAGGTGCTGCGCTCCGCCTCGCACCCCTGGCGGATCACCAAGAGCCCGTCGGATTTCGAGCTGTTCTATTCGACGATGTACGAGTCCTACGTGCGCCAGAAGTTCGGACTGCGGGCCCACCTGGATTCCCGCGAGACACTGGGCGAGCTGCTGCGTCACAACGGTCGGATTCTGCTCGTCCGCCATCTGGACAAACCCGTCTGTGGATCGCTCCTTTTTGAGAGCTCCTCCCGAACTCTCTTCTACCATCGCAATGGATTCGTCGACGGCATCTCGCTGCCCCCACTGCTCCTGGCGCAGCGGACCGCGGCGCTCGAGCTGGCGCTGATGCAGCACGCGTCCGAATCAGGGGCGCGCCTCATCCATCTGGGGTTCACCCGCGCCATCCTCAGCAGCGGCTTGTTCACCCACAAGCGGCGGCTCGGCTGTTCATTCATTGCATCGAGCTACTCGCCGGTGTTCCGGCTCGGCGTGCGCGAGGCGCGGCGGCCCGCCGTCTTTGCTCGCTTTCCGGTTCTCTCCGGGCCTCAAGGCGCGTTCGTGGCCAACCTCGGTTACACCCAGGGCGGGCCGACGAGGACGGTTCGGCGGTGGAGAGGGGTGGTGAAAAACTACGTCTTCCCCGGCCTCAATCGCGTCGTTCTGCACACCGACACCACCCCGCTCGATCCGGGCCGCATCGCCTATGAAACCGCGCTGCGCCAGGTGCTCGGCGGCACTCCTCTGATCGTTGCTCCGGCCTAACGAAAACCGTCGAAGAAGCTCCACACCGCCTCGGGAGCGAACGCCGGCCACTCGTGGCCCCGCTCGTGGCGGCACCAGACGACGTCAAATCCCTCGACCGGGCATGAATAAGCCTCGCAAGGAGCTGGCGAAAGAGGCGTCCCCGAGATGCCGCAGTTGTTCTGCGCCAGCCAGAAATCGCGAATGTGCTCGGCGTAGTCTTTGTAGTCGTTGTCCTTCACCCCAAAGGTATTCCAGGCGGCGACATGGCCGCGACAAGCGGGCACGGCGGGGATGATCGCGCCGGCGGCGGAAGCGATCGCTCGCACCGACTGACCGCGGTAGCAGCCCAGCATGTTGCTCATCACGCCGCCGTAGCTGAAGCCGGCTGCGAAGATCCGGGACATGTCTACGCAGTAGTCCTCCATCAGGCTCTCGACGATGTGGTCGAACAAGAGCACGTCGTCGCCCCCATCCCTCAAATCCCAGCCTCCGCGAATGCCGTCGGGATACACGAAGATCGCGCTGCCCGCTGACTGCGCCTCGAGTCCGGCCATCGCTCTGGAATCCGCACCATCGCCGCCGAGCCCGTGGAAGAAGAAGACGACGGCGAGCGGGCCCGATGAAGCGGAGCGCGGCGGCACGAAGAGGAGGTAGCGCCGCTGCTTCCCATTGGCTTCGATCGTCTTCGACTGCAAACCGGTGGGACCTGTGCGCTCGCAGCCGCGAAGGCCGACGTGAATCGCGGCGGTCGCGGACCAGGCCGGGTCCAGGCGGCTCGACGCCACGACGTGGTACACGCCGGGCGAGCTGGGTGCGGTGTAAAGGCCGGTGCTGCTCACCGTCCCGCCGCGGTCTCCCTCCTTCACCGACCAGGTCACTGCTGCATCGAGGGTTTGGGATGCCGCGGCGTGGAGCTGGGTGACGCCGTCCGGCTTCGCGGTTGCCGCGCCAGGGCTGATGAAGACCGAAACCGGCCCCGAGTTGCGGCAGGCGCCCAGCGCAACGAGCGCACAAAGAATAGGCCCGACGACGACTCCGGAGAGCCGGCGCCCCCTCCACGACGTGGTTGGCGCTCTCACGACGTGCTGCGCATAACACACTGCTCGAGCCGGTCACAATCCGGCCCTCATCCGTAGCCCTTGACTGACCGACTGTTGTGAGGCAGCAAGTCGAGCGGCGAATGAGCACCCAATCGCAAGCCATCGGGAAAAATGAGAGTCCCGTTGTCATCTCGCGCTGCACGCCCAGCGACGAGCAGGAGTTGATCGCTTTTCGCAGCGCCGTGCACGGCCCCGAAACCATCTTCGCCGACGCGGACTACTTTCGCTGGATGTATTGCGATCCGCACACTTCGGCGGATCGAATGGCATGCTGGGTCCACCGGGTGGCGGGGCGGATCGAGGGGCAGATTGGCGGCTTCCCGGTCCTGCTCAAGGTGGGGGGGCGTCAGACCCAGGGGCTGTGGGCGCTCGATGGAGCCGTCAGCCCCGATCACCGCGGGAGGGGAGTGCTCGAGGCGCTCCTCGACAGCATTGAGCAGGAAAAGGAAGTGGAGATGGCCACCGAGGTCACCCCCGGGGGGCAAAGGGTGATGCTTCGCAAGGGCTGGGAGGACATGGGGACGGTGCCCATGTTCATCCGACCGCTCGACCTCGGCGCGATTGTGGCGAAACGAGCCGGACGCCTGGCCGGGACCGCGGGCGACGCCATCGGCCTGCTCTGGCGTGGCTTCGAGCTGCAGGCCCTTGCCGCGGCAGCGCGGGAGGGCTTGGCGCTGGAGCCAATCGCCTGCTTCGATGGGCGGGCGGACCGGATCTGGCAAGAGGCGTCTCCGTCCTATCCGGTGATTTGCCGGCGAGACGCCGCCTACCTCAATTGGCGCTTCGCCCGCTTCCCAAAGGAGCGCTATCGCCTCTTCTATGTCGTGCGCTCTGGAAACGCGCCCGTGGGCTACTGCGTCCTGCGGGCGGGCGCGCGGTACGGATTGAGCGCCGGGTACATCGTCGATTTCCTCTGCGCGCCCCACTGGACGCGCCATCTCGTGGCGCTTTGCCTTCAACAGTTCCGGCGCGATCGCCTGGCCGCGGTTTGCTGCATGCATCGCAATCCGGTGTCCTCGGCTCCCTTCCTGACCCTGGGATTTGTGCCGCGAAGCACCTCCTGGCCTTGCGTGATCAAGGCGCGCGACCCCGCCGCGGCCTGGTTCGCCCTGGCGAAGGATCCGGCCAACTGGTTCCTCACCGGCGCCGACAGCGACCTCGACCGCCCCAGACCGGAAGACTCCGTCGACGGTTAGCTCTTCAAACCCTCGGCCCCTGGGCCTGACCAAAGGAAACATGTCCCGCGTCTCGATCATCATGCCCACCTACAACCGCGCGGACACGATCATGCGCGCGCTGGGAAGCGTGCGCGCCCAGACTTTTCCCGACTGGGAGCTGCATCTCATCGACGACGGCTCGACCGACGAGAGTCGCCCCATGCTCGCCGCGGAGCGCGATCCCCGGATCAAGCTCCACTTGCAGGATCATGGAGGCGTCAACGAGGCGCGCAACAAGGGCTTGGCCGAAAGCACCGGTGACTATGTCGCCTTCCTGGACTCGGACGACGAGTGGTTACCGCACCATCTGGAGCTCTGCCTCGCGTTCTTCAAGGAGTTCCCCAAGGAGCACGTCGTCTCCGGAGAGTTCTGGGTGGATTTAGGGAATGGAGCGTTTGAAAAGCACTTCCGCGTGTCGATGGGGGAATGGTTCGTCCGGCTGGCCAGGCAGATCGGCTCAACCAGCCTGGATCTTCCTCCGGGCGAAAGCGACGACTACCTGCGTTTCTACGAGAGCCGGATGGAGGTTGGCCTGTGGGCGAATGAGATCCTCGATCGGACGCCCTACCGCGAAGTCTTCCACTACCGCGGCAACCTGTTCCCCAAATGGCGCTGGGGGTTCCTGATGGCTCTCCAGCCTACGGTGATGACCCGCGAAGCGATGCGCGCGGTGGGCCCTTTCGACACCCGCTACGTGATCGCCTCCGATTTCGGTTATCTCGCAAAGCTGTGCCGGCTTTATCCGGCGAACATGCTTTCGGCGCCGAGCGCCCTCAAGCACGAGTATGGTCCCAAGGGGAGCGCCCTTGCCGAAGAGCACCTCGCCACCGGCAAGACCGCAGGGTTTTTCGCCAAAGACCTCCTTTCCTGGTTCGAGGAGCTGTTCTGGAAGGGGCAGCCCCCGGATCCCGAGCTCGCCCGCTTGCGCGGCCTCTGCCAGCTCTACGCCGCGCGAACGGCCCTGCAATCCGGGCAACGCGAAGAAGCCCTTCGTCATCTGGAGGAGGCAGCCAGAGTGCTTCCCGGTCTGGAGCCCACTGCCTTGAAGTGGCTGGTGAAATTGACCCCTCATCCGGCCGCGTCGCGCGAGGCATACCGCCTATTGGAGCGCGCTAAGCGCATTCCGGGCCGGGCGCGGGGCCGGGTGCGTTCAATCCTTCGCAAGGCCCTGTCGACGGTCGGGGGGTAAAACCGACCCTTCGAGGGGGTTGATGCTGTACTCTTCAAAGAGGTACCTCTGGCGGTATAAGCCGTCGGCCCCTGAAAGCTCATGAGCTGGACGATCTACATCGCGTGGCTGATCTGGATCCCGTTCGTATTTGCCCTGTTCGCGATGATCGAGCCGAGGCGAGCGGTGCTCACCGCTCTGATCTCGGGTTGGCTTTTCCTTCCCTTCGTCGGCTTTCCGATCACCGGCTTCAAGAGCAAGCTGACCCTCACCTGTCTAGTCGTTCTGATTGCGGCGCTGATCTTCGCTCCCGGCGCCTTCGCGCGGTTGCGACCCAAGCTCGCGGACCTGCCGATACTGGTGTTCTTTCTGTGGCCCTTCGTGTCTGCCCGCGCCAACGGGTTCGATTACTATGAGTCGTTCGCCGCGGCGTTTGACGCCTTTCTCAACGTAGGCGCGGAATATCTCCTGGGGAGAGTCTTCTTCACCGACCTGCGCGGACTTCGCACAGTGGCGATCAGCCTCTTCGTGGGAGGTCTCATCTACGTCCCGTTTTGCCTCTGGGAGATGCGCTTCAGCCCGCAGCTCCATCGAACGATCTACGGCTTCCAGCAGACCCCGTTCGACTCCGCCGTTCGCTTCGGTGGATATCGTCCCTGGGTCTTCATGGAGAATGGTTTGGCACTGGGAATGTGGATGAGCGCGGCCTCGTTCATCGGCTTCCTGCTCTGGAGGAGCGGCTCTCTGCGGCGACTCTGGGGGACATCGGTGGGCGCGCTGCTCGTCGTTCTGGTCCTCACCACCGTCTTCTGCAGGTCCTTCGGAGCGCTCGCGCTGCTCGCCGTGGGTGTGCTGACCTACTGGCTCAGCCAGCGGTTCCGAACAGCGATCCCGGTACTTTGTCTGGTCGCCGCCTCGCCTCTTTACCTGGGCTTGCGCATCACCGGCGCCTGGTCGGGTGAGTCGCTCGCCGTGGCTTCGGCGCAGATCAGCAACGAGGAGCGCGCCGATTCTCTGCGCTATCGACTCCAGAACGAGGAGCTTCTCATCGCCAGGGCGATGCAGAAGGAAATCACCGGCTGGGGCCGATGGGGCCGCTTCCTCGTGCGCAACGAGGAGGGCAGGCAGCTCAGCATCCCGGATGGGTTATGGGTCATCCTGTTGGGACAGTTCGGGTTGGTAGGCCTGGCGGCGCTCCCCGGTGTTCTACTGCTGCCCATTCTCCTACTATTACGTCGCTACCCGGTCAGGATGTGGGGTCATCCGCTGGTGGCGCCTGCGGCTGGGCTCGCCATTGTTCTCACGCTCTTCATGATCGACAATCTTTTCAATGCGATGAGCAACCCCCCTTTCCTACTGGCTGCCGGAGCGCTGGCCGGCCTGCGCCGGCAAAACCTGCTTTTCGACCGACCGCGGATTCCCTCGTCGCGGAGAGCGCCTCCCGTCCATACCGGGGCGGTGGCGCTTGCGACCCGTGCCGTCCCGAGAGCCTGGTAGCGTTGCAATGCCCCTGCAGCTTGCAGTGATCATCGTCAATTATCGGACCCCAGACCTGACCATCGGCGTCCTGGAATCGCTCGCCCGCGAGCTGAAATCCGTTCCCAACGCCCAGGTCTTCGTCGTCGACAATGGATCGGGCGACGGTTCAGCCCAAAAGATCGCCCAGGCGATCGAAACCAACGGCTGGAGCGAATGGGCGCGCCTGGTTCCACAGGAGCGCAACGGCGGATTTGCGGTCGGCAACAACGCGGTGCTCCGGCCGCTGCTGCAAAGGCCGGACAAGCCGCCCTACGTCCTGCTCCTCAATCCGGACACGATCGTGCGTCCGGGAGCCATCCCGGCGTTGATCGATTTCATGGTTCAGCATCCCGCGGTTGGGATCGTCGGCAGCCGGCTGGAAGATCCGGACGGCACGCCGCAGAACTCGGCATTTCGCTTTCACACCCTGCTTAGCGAGTTGGATACCCAGCTGCGCCTGGGAATCTTTTCAAGATTCATTGCGCGGTGGTCGAAAAACCTCGGCTTCGCGGACTCTGCGCTCCAGACCGATTGGGTGGCGGGGGCGAGCATGCTCGTGCGCACGGAGGTCTTCGATTCCATCGGGCTGCTCGATGAAGGCTATTTCCTCTACTTTGAAGAGGTCGATTTCTGTCTGCGCGCATTGCGGACCGGATGGACCTGCTGGTACGAGCCCCGCAGCAGGGTGGTGCACCTGGTCGGTCAGGCCACTGGGGTGACCAACCCGAAATCCACCGCCAGGCGCCTGCCGACCTACTGGTTCGATTCGCGCCGCAGGTACTTCGTCAAAAATCATGGGTGGCTCTACGCTTCGGTGGTCGACCTGGCGTGGTTGATCGCCCATCTCCTGTGGCAGCTGCGCCGACGGATCCAGGGAAAACCCGATCGCGGTCCAGTCGGCTGGTTGGGCGACCAGGCGCGCAACAGCGTCTTCGCAAAGGGCTTCCGGCTGTGAGCAACGGGCAAGAAAGTGGGCTCTGGGCCCAGATCCAGGAGGATTGGGTCGCGCACGATCGCGACTGGACCCGACCCGGTTTTCGAGCGGTGGCGGTCCACCGGTTCGGCGGCTGGCGGATGAAGATCCAGCCCAAGCTGCTTCGGGCGCCGTTCAGCGTCCTCTATCGCATGCTCTTTCGGTGGATCCGCAACGTGTACGGAATCGAGTTGCCCTATACCGTCCGCCTGGGCAGGCGGGTGATCATCGAGCACCAGAGCGGGATTGTCATCCACGGAAACTGCGTGATCGGGGATGACTGCATCATCCGGCAGGGCGTTACCCTGGGCAACCGGAACTTTGAGACGAGATCCGAGGCGCCGCGGCTGGAAGACCGGGTCAACGTCGGCGCCGGCGCGAAGGTTCTCGGCGGGGTCACCATCAGCAGCGGCGCCACGATCGGGGCCAACGCGGTGGTGATGATCGACGTTCCCGCCGGTGCGACCGCGGTGGGTGTGCCCGCGCGGGTGCTCGAGCCGCGGCAAGCGAGGGGCATGACGTGATGCGGCTCGGCGTGGTGGTGATCGGGCGGAACGAGGGGGATCGGCTCGAGCGCTGTCTTCGGTCGCTCCACGGAGCGGGTTGTCCCATGGTCTACGTCGACTCCGGCTCTACCGATGGCAGCGTGAAGCGCGCGGCCGATTGGGGGGCTTCGGTGGTCGAGCTCGATCCGTCGACCGGGTTCACCGCGGCGCGGGCGCGCAACGCCGGCTTCGAGCAGCTGATCGCGCAGCAACCTGGAATCGAGCTGGTGCAGTTCGTCGACGGCGACTGCGAAGTCGCCTCCGGATGGTTGACCGGCGCCGCGCGCGAGCTGGAAATGGCACCGCAGCTGGCTGTGGTCTGCGGTCGCCGCAGGGAGCGCTTTCGGGAGCATTCCACCTACAACCGCCTCTGCGACATCGAGTGGGACACACCGGTGGGAGAAGCAAAGGCCTGTGGCGGCGATGCGATGATGCGGGTCTCCGCCTTCCGGCAGGTCGGAGGATTCGATCCGGCGATCATCGCCGGGGAGGAGCCGGAGCTTTGCGTCAGGCTGCGGCGCGCGGGATGGACCATCCGTCGAATCGCCGCGGAGATGACGCTGCACGACGCAGCGATGTCCCGCTTTGGCCAGTGGTGGAAACGCGCCGTGCGCAGCGGCCACGCATTCGCTGAAGGCGCGGCTCTCCACGGCGCCTCCCCCGAACGGCACTATGTCAAGCAGAGGCGGAGCCTTTTCTTCTGGGGTCTTGTCAACCCACTCCTTGCCTTCGGTCTGGCCTACATCACGAGGGGGTGGAGCCTGGCGCTGCTCTTTGGATATCCTGCCCTGGCTTGGCGGATCCTGCGCGCGACTCGCGCGCGCGGACTCTCATCCCACGACGCTAGAACCTATGCCGTTTTCTGCGTGCTCGCGAAATTTCCCGAAGGGCTCGGACAGATGGCCTATATTGCGGCGCGCCTGCGGGGTCGTCCCAGGCAGCTCATCGAGTACAAGCGTGCGGCCGCCGGGGGAGCGGATCGCACCACAGTGAGCCACCCGTGAAGGTCGCCTACCTCATCAATCAGTACCCGGCG
>WNFG01007012.1_pt1 | contig 13139 bp, 18 predicted proteins | sample 5400431 | NCBI WGS metagenome assembly WNFG01 (sample SAMN13153346, study PRJNA577476) | soil metagenome | isolation source: 120 cm saprolite under Douglas fir tree site 2 hole 3 replicate 2 | place: USA:California | collected 2015-04-18
CGGCGTGCGGGCGGCGACGCAGTCCGCCGGCACGACGAGATCGTAGCCGCGCATGTAGGCGTCCTGGGCGGTAAAAAGGATGCAACTGTCGGCGAGGAGCCCGGTGAGGATCAGCGTTCGGGCCGGGAAGTGTTCAAGCAGCAACTCGAGGGCGGTCGAATAGAACGCCGAGTGCTTCGGCTTCAGCACGAAGTAATCGAGTCGGTCCGGCCGCAGCAGCCTGGTCACCGCGCGGCCCCGAGACGCGGCACGCAGGCAGTGGGCGATCAGAGCCCGGAAATCTGACCGCCTCCGCCCGAAATTGTCGTTCACGTACACGGTCGGGATTCGGGCACGCCGGACCCACTCCTTCAGCCGGCCGATCCGTTCGGCTACCGGGGACATATCCGCCAGCACCTGCCGGCCTCCCTCGAACGTGAACTCATTGATGGTGTCGATCACGAGCAGGACTAACGGGGACGAATCGGGAGCACTGCCATGCAGATCGCTGGCGCCCGAGCGCACCCTCATCCCACGAACGGCCGACCGCGCCGTGGATCGCGGATCCGTGGCAGCAGGAACCAGAGCCCGAGAAAGATCGCGAACAGCCCGCCCGCCAAGACCGGCGCTACCGCACTGTGAAGGATCACCCGGCTGACGAGATAGAAGTCCAAACAGACACCGACGGCGAGCGGCCACATGCTCCAGAGTAGCAATCGCGTCGACAGCCACACGAAGGTCTCGGTCACCTCGCGGGGGCCGGCCTGCCGATGATAGGCGGCGGGGGCCATAATGATCGCCACCGCCACCGCGATCAGGAAGGTCGCGGCCAGATGCAGTTGCTGCTCTCCTGCGGACAGCCGCTCGCCGAAGGTCGCGCTGAACACCGCGATCAGCTGGAATCCGAAGAGCGCCTGGATGCCGGGCAGGACCATTCGGCTTTCCTCCAGAAGATAGCGGGCCGCCGCGGAGAGCGAAAGCGCTTCGTGTTGCTCCGGTGGTGGGGAGGGTCGCCTCGTCATGCTGTATCACTATTCCGACTGCGCTGACGGTTCTTGGTCTCCACATCCAGGACTCCTATACGCGAACACAGCGGCCTTGTTGACGCGTCGTCCATGCGCCCCCTTCACCGCCACCCTGCCTGACGGAGACCACATGGCTTACGTTGCGGCGTATTCTTCCCATTCGCGCGCCATCGTCTTCGCCATTGCCTTTGCAGCCGCACGCAGCCACTTCACCTTCCGGCCGCGCACATCACGCAACACAGTCCGCTCGCACGACCCCCGCCGTGATCAGCTGTTCGTAATAGCCAGGACGCCGCCCGGTGTTCCTCGTTAGCCAGACGGACGCGGACGGCCGACACGCTTTGGCTTCGCGTGCGATGCAGCCGCCCTTCCAGTTCGCGATCCCGACAAATCGTGGTTGTCCCAGGCTCCCGAATTCGGCTCGCCGGCGCACCAGTTTATATGGGATGGCTGAATCTGGCAGAGTCTCCTGAATCGCCGCTCGCGCCCCCTTTGGGCAGTGCCCCTTCCGCACGGCCGGACGGCGCCGCAGCGCGTGCCAAAAACCAGAGGCCGCCTTTAAGGACTGAACGCCCAGCTGCTCCAGGTCGGTTTCATCCTCCGCGAGCACAATGGGGCGGCCGCCGTCCTTCAGTGTCTGGACATATGCCCTTGACACTGGCCGCCAGGCGAACCATTGGTATACGGCAACGGATAGGCCTCGTCGAAATCGTCGACCCCCCAGCAGAGCCGTCCCTCCCCATCTCGCCACGTCCCGAAGCTTCCCACGTGCAGATCGCCCACCGCCACAATCTGGGGCGCTCGCGCCACCTCTTGCCCAGCGATAGTACGCCGCGGAAAAATAAGAATGCGTCCTCCCTCATCTGTTGGTGCTTGGCCGTGAGCTCTGACTCCACCACCGAACTGCTAGCGTCAATGTGGTGTCGACGAATCCTGCCCGATCGGCTGGGCATCGCAGGTGTCCGCCAGCCGAACCCCCGCTTCTCTGTCGGTCGTCGATTCGCTTAACTTCTCTGCCGCGCTGCCAGCAGCGGCGATTACGGCAAGGAGGCGAGCCCGCTCGGCTTACATCCTGGCCTTTGCAGCGCGCATGAAGTGGACGACCATAGAAACTAGGGCGATGACCAGGAGTAGATGAATAACACCACTCGCCGCATGAAATGCAAACAACCCGAGTCCCCACAACACAGCGAGAACAACGGCCACAATGAGGAACATAAGATCCCCTTTCCCCTTCTCCCGCGCCGCCGGCCCATCGCCGGGAGGGCAGAGCCGCGGCTATCTAGATCCAGACTTCGGACCGTTGTCCTTCAGCGCCAAATCCACGGCGATGGTGTCACCCTTCTTGACGTCCTGAAGGGCTTCCGGGGGAAAGTGCACGATCATCGTTCCCTCGGAGGTCTTGAGATGAATCCAACCCTTCTTGGCGTCTACGCTCGTCACCTCACCCTGCATGGAATGCCGACCCATCATTGGATCCGATCCACTTGACTGTGCGAGCCCTGCGCTCGTCGCGCACAGGACGAGGCTCGCCGCCACAGCCACCGTTCTCCATTTGGACATCGGGCTCCTCCCCTGGGTTCTCTCCGTTAGCGGATCGTTCGCGTGGGCCCTGGGGTTGCCCGGTAAATCTGTTCACCCTGGGCCCCGGTCCACTCACGCTCAAAATACTCAGCATCCTCGTCCGTCCGTGGTGTCACGCCGACCACAATGCCCCCGCTCTTGATCCCTTCGTCGTAGAGGCGTGCCCGCTCCTCGGGAATGCCTGAGCCCACCAAGGCGCCGATGATTGCGCCTACCGTCCCGCCGCTGCCGGCCCCGACCAGCGCGGCCGCCAACGGTCCCATTGCGATAATCGGGAGACCCGGGACCGCAACGCCAGTCGCGGCGAGGCCCAGCAGCAGAGCGCCTAAGGCCCCGCCGGTGACGCCGCCTACGCCGGCCCCCTCGGCGGCCTTCGTCCCCAGTTCAGTCTTCTCAACGGCGTCGCGCGGAAAGCAGCGAGCCCGGGTGTCCTCGGACATCAACAGGCTCACATCATCCTTGCCGTACCCCCGCGCCGTTACCGAGCCGTACGCTCGCTCGGCCGCCTCGCGGTCCCGAAACATTCCCGTCATGAGTCCCCTCGATCGATCCGCCATGGTCAATATCCCCCTATTCGTCTGGTTACCGTTTCATGCCCATCTCAATCGACACGCGATCGCCGACCTTCACACTCTGGAGGGCCGCCGGCGGGAAATGCAGTTTCATCCGGCCCTCCGGCGTCTTGACATCGATCCAGCCCTTCTTCGCGTCGACCTTCGTGACTTCACCGTCCATCGTGTGGCGCCCGGTCATGTCCGAGGACATCGGGGCCGGGGCGGGCGCCGGGCTTTGAGTCGGGGCTGGCGTAGTCTGTGCGGTCACAGGAGCGACGATCAGTAGCCAGCACGCGGTGCCCATGCAGAACCCGATGGATCCTCTCCTACTCCTCATGGCGTTCTCCTCTCTCGCTCTCGTATCCGGATCCTTCTCTCGTCCACGGAGCAATGCCTGTGCCACGCGGATGCTTTGTACGGTCAAAGGCCCTCGGGGCGGTCCAGACCGTGGAGCCTGAGTCCGAATGTGGATGCGCGTGGGCCTCAGACAAGCGGCTAGTACTGAGCGAGCAGGCTCCGCTCCGAGCCTACCCCACGGCCGGCGGGCTAGCGGCAGGCCAAGGGTCTGGGAGTCGCCGAGAGAGAGTTCACCACTTCATCAGCTCGTCCTGGGACGGGAAGGCGGGTCGAAATTACCGCGTAGTTAATAGGGCCCCAACCCCCCAGACGCCGAGTGTGGCCGCGACGGCGGCGATAAGAACAGGCTTCCGGCGCTCTCGGGACCCTCGAGCTGTTCTGCCTCTGCTGAAATCGGCGCAGAGGCGTGACACCTCCTCCGACTCTCGGACAGGGCGGCAGAGCACTTCAGGCTAAGGGTCGGGCAGTCCAGGGCGCCTGGCTCGAACGCGACGGCCACCGAGCCGGCTACGCTACGATCCGCTGAGTCGCCGTCGGCTCGCCCGCAACGCGCTCAGGCCGGTCGACCATGTGGCCGGCCGCATCCCGCAGGCGCCCGCCGCGAGCCAGGCGCCAGATGCCGAGGGCGACCGAGCCAGCGGCGGCGGCCCTGCGTTCGCATCCGTGCACGCACCCCCTCTGCTAAGGCTGACTCACATTGTCGGATTGACCGAGCCCGGATTACCGAACGCTCGGCGGCCGATCGGCCATATCGAAGTCACAAGCTCAGCATTGGCGGCCGGAGCGGGCGGCACGTCGCTTGCTCGCTATTGAACGCATGAAGGTCGGAGATGGGGCCGGCTGGCGCGTCTTCCGGATCCGGGTCCGGTTATGGGAGCGGATGCGCCGCCTCCACACGCTATCGGGCGACGGGCCCCAGACTGGGGATGCGGCTGGCCGGCCCCGACGGGCCCCCGTTAGCACCCGCTACCGGGTCATCAGGCTTGCTCCCCTTGTCCTCGCTCTGAGCGTCGAGATGTCGGCCGCCGACTTCGCCACGCTCCAACGCCTCCCGGAGGAGGGCCGACGCGACCGGCTCGGGATGCCGGCCACCTGTGCGCCCGGCCTCACCGCCCTCAAGACCGACCGGGCGGGCGCGGATCGGCTGATGGTGCTAGTGGACTGCAAGGGCGTTCGGCGGGTCGAAGTTCCCGCCAAGCTGCTGCCGCCACGGTAGGTCGGAGCGAGGGGCACGAGGGAAGGGCCGCGTTGTGAGCCCCGCGAACCAACGGGAGGGCGACATGGCTGAGGTGAGGACCACCGTGGTCCCTGTCAGTTGGCCGGTGAACTGGTCGGCAATCTGGATCGGGGCTTTGGCGGCCCTCGCTGCTGGAGCGCTCTTCGGCCTCCTCGGGAGCGCCGTCGGGGCGCAAACGGAGACCCGCGTGGTCAACTGGCACAAGGTGCGACTCGGGGCCTTGGTCATGAGCGTGTTCGGGTCGTTCTTGGCGTACGTGATCGGCGGATGGGTGGCTGGGAAGGTGCGCGGGGCCGGCGGGCCGAGGACAGCATGCTCCACGGGGCGGTGGCGTGGCTCGTCACGATCCCGATCTTGCTGATGCTGGCGGCGGTCGGCGCCATGAACGCGTACGGGGTTTGGTACGGCGGGCTCGCCGGGACGCCGGCGTGGGCGCCGCCCGTCATATCAGGTGATCCTCACACGGCGATCATTGCCCGCAATGGCGCGATGGCCGCATTCGCGGCCCTGCTGCTCGGCCTGATCGGCAGCGTGATCGGGGGCTGGATGGCGTCTGGCGAGCGCATGACCTTCACGCACTATCGAACTCGGACGACAACTCACTTTTAGGGAGATCCGTTATGCCGTTAATTCTCCTCTGGCTGCTCGGCGTGCCCTTGAGTCTGATCGTGATCCTGTTCCTGTTGGGTGTGGGCCACTAGGCGGTGGGCGAGTTCTTCCGGAGCTTCGCCCGCCGGAGCTCCGTCTTCCTAGGGTCCCCTGCGGCCTTCGTGGGAGCCATCGCCATCGTCGTCGGCTGGGCAATCCTCGGTCCCGTGTACCACTATTCCGATACCTGGCAGCTCGTCATCAACACCGGCACGACCATCGTGACGTTCCTGATGGTCTTCCTCATGCAAAATACTCAGAACCGCGACTCGAAGGCCATCCAGCTCAAACTCGATGAACTCCTGCGCGGGGTCAAGGGCGCCCGCACGGGCCTGGTGAAATTGGAGACCCTGACCGAGGAAGAGCTCGTCGGGCTGGAGAGCGAGTTTGAGGCGCTCCAGCGGTCGCGCCAGTCGGGTCCGGCGGGGCCGCCAGGGAAGGCGTCAGCGTAGAATGAAATCGCGCCTGGGCCCCAGGCGGGCCGAGCTGGAGGCCCGTCTCGTGATGCTCCGCAGCCACCGCACGAGGCTCCTCGCGGAGCTCGGCGCTCGGGAAGCGGCAGGTGGGCACGGGGCGGCGGCAGAGATCAGGACACACCGCCTCCCGAAGATCCGAAGCCGGATCGCTCGCATCGAGACCGCGCTGAGGGCTGGGCGCTCCCAGTAGTCTGGCGGCTTGCCCAGCTCGATAAACTGAGAACATGCCACTCCCGACGGTCACCCCTCACCCACGCCACGCAGGTCGCCCGGCCCTTCCACCGGGAGGGCTGGGTCTATGAGGAGAAGGTAGACGGCAACCGCATGCTCGCTCACGGCGACACTAGAGACAATCAGCAACTAGATAACCGAGCCATGGCCGAGCGTGGCGCGCGGCGAACGAACATCCCCATGAGCGCGGTGCGCCGTTTCATCGCTTTGTACGCGCTCATGTACGCGGCGTTCGGGGTCTCATCGCCATTCATGCCGGCGTTCTTCGAGGCGCGAGGGCTTATACCAGAACAGATCGGGCTTCTGTTCGCAATCGGCACGACTCTTCGGTTGATCTCCGGACCGTTTTGCGGACGGCTTGCCGACCTCACACAGGCGCTCCGGGCCGTCCTCGCCGTGTGCACGGCTCTTGCCGCGATCGTTGCTCTTGGGCTCTTGCCGGCGGCTGGTTTCTGGACGCTGTTGATGATCAGTGCCCTTCACGCGGCTGCGCTCGCGCCGATTACGACGCTCGCCGATGCCCTCGCACTGGCCGCCGCCGGGCCGGTCGCTGGAACGACGACATTCGAGTACGGCTGGGCACGCGGAACAGGCTCGGCGGCCTTCATCGCCGGCACGCTGGTCAGTGGGCAAGTGGTGAGCGCGTGGGGACTGCCATCGATTGTTGTGTCGCATGCGGTGCTGCTCTCCGCCGCGGCTTGTGCCGCAATGCTGGTGCCCGAACACGCAGGGCCCGAACGTGTCCCTCCATTCGCGGGGCCCGCTCCTGCGGGGGGCGTGCTCGAACTGCTGCGTATCCGGTTGTTCCGGCGCGTCATACTAGTTTCCGCTCTCGTGCTCGGCAGCCATTCGATGCATGACGCGTTCGCAGTCATCCGCTGGAGTGCGGGGGGCATCACTCCGGCCATGGCAAGCGTGCTCTGGTCGGAGTCAGTTGCCGCCGAAGTGATCATCTTTTTCCTGATCGGCCCCCCGCTCGTGAAGCGGCTGAGTCCGGCCGGCGTCATGGCGTTTGCCGCCCTTGTTGGCGCGCTGCGCTGGGTAGCCATGGCACTGACCACCAACGTGATAGCTCTGGCCATGGTGCAGCCCCTGCACGGGCTTACCTTCGCGGCGCTCCACCTTGCCTGCATGCGCGTCATTGCGGCGATCGTCCCGCAGCATTTGGCCGCCACGGCGCAAGCGATGTACGCGCTTGGTGCGGCCGCGACCACAGCGCTGCTGACCCTGGCGTCGGGCAGGCTATATGCGCGGCTCGGCGCTGACGGGTTTCTGGTGATGGCGCTGCTCTGCGCGGCGGCCACGCCGCTCACGTTGGGACTGCGCGGCATCTACGCGAAACTGGCCGGCGCCGGCCCTGATCACGTCGCGCGGCGGATCATGCGGGGTCGGTAGCCCTTACCGGTAAGGTCTTCCTGATACTGCCACCCGGCGCGCCGCATCGCCGCTCAAACGACGATTTCGTGTCGGCACTCCTGGTGGCAATCTGCTTGCACTCGCGTTGGGCATGCGAGTCGCTCATATCGCTCCGCTCTACGAGCGCGTGCCTCCCACGCTTTACGGAGGTACCGAGCGGGTCGTCTCCTATCTGGTCGAGGAACAGGTCAGGCGGGGCCACACGGTCACTCTCTTCGCGAGCGGCGACTCGCGCACCGCGGCCACCATCGTGGCGCCGGTTCCCCGCGCCCTGCGGCTGGACGGTGGGCGCGGCGATCCGCTCGCGCCCCACGTGGTGGAACTCGCGCAGGTCTTCGAGCAGGCGGACGACTTCGACCTGATCCACAGTCACCTGGACTACCTCGCGTTCCCGTTCTCGCGGCTGGTGGCGACGCCCACCGTCCACACGCTCCACGGCCGCCTCGATCTCCCGCATCTCCGGCCGCTGATGCGCCACTTCGGCGACGTTCCACTCGTCTCGATCAGCAATGCGCAGCGCCGGCCCCTCGAGGGGCTGGAGCTCAACTGGTCGGCGACGGTGTACCACGGGTTGCCGCTCGAGTCCTATACTCCGGGGCCCGGCGACGGAGGCTATGTCGCGTTCCTGGGTCGGATCGCAGCGGAGAAGAGACCCGACCTCGCCATCGCCGCGGCCAAGGCGGCCGGGGTGCGGCTCAAGATCGCGGCCAAGGTGGATCCGGTGGATCGAGTGTACTTCGAGTCGGAGATTGAACCGCTCCTGGCCAACCCTTTGATCGAGTACGTGGGCGAGATCGGCGAGGCCGACAAACCGCGCTTCCTGGGCGAAGCGATGGCGCTACTCTTTCCGATCGACTGGCCAGAGCCGTTCGGACTCGTGATGATCGAGGCTCTCGCGTGCGGAACCCCGGTAGTCGCACGGCCGTGCGGCTCGGTGCCCGAGATCATCACGCCGGGTCGCACCGGCTTCCTCGCGGACACGCTCGACGAGATCGTGGAGGCGCTGGGGCGCCTGGACTGTCTTGATCGGGTGCAGTGCCGGCGCGAAGCCGAAACGCGCTTCAGCGTCGAACGGATGGTCGACGACTACGACGCTGTCTACGAGAGCCTCGCCACCGGCGCGCCGCTCACCTGACGCGAACGGATCCCAATGATCGAGTCAGACGACGAGGCCGCAGACCGCGATCCATACTACATCCGCTCGTCCGCGACCAACGCGGACATTCCCCACCTGGTCGTGAAATCTGACGACGCCTTCGTTGTCGCGGACGATCACGGCGACTTCCCGGAGCTGCCCGAGAGTGAGTTCGGCTTCTACGTGGGTGGGACCCGCTACCTGCGGCGTCTCGAGCTGGCGGTGCACGGTCAGCGGCCGATCCTCCTGAGCGCGGCGGTGTCCGACGATGGCCGTCAGCTGGCCGCGGACCTCACAAATCCGGATCTCTATCACGGCGAGATCGTGGGGCTGAAGGGCCGGACGTTACGCCTGGCGCACCGCCTCGCGCTCGGACCGTCTGAGCTGACCGAGGTGCTCAGCGCGGAGAGCTTTGGCTCCGCCCCGCACGAGCTGCTGCTGAGCTGGCGCTACTTCGCGGACTTCGCCGACGTCTTTGAGGTGCGGGGGATGGTGCGCGGGCGGCGCGGCGAGCTCCTCCCGCCGGTCATCGAGGCCGGGTCGGTGCGGCTGTCGTACCGCGGACTCGACAATATCCTCCGGAGCACAACGCTTCGGTTCGATCCGCCGCCCGAGAAGGTGAGCGCCGGCTTCGCCCAGCACCGGCTCATCATCCCGCCCGGCGGCGCCGCCCAGATCCGCCTGACGATCACCGCCGTCGAGGGCGACGCGGCGCCGGCCTGGACGCACGGCGGGGCGCGGGCGGAAGACCGCGGGCCCGACACTTCCACACGGGTCGTCACCGCGAGCGCCGCCCTGGACGCGTGGATCTCGCGGGCCTGGGCCGACCTGCACATGCTCACGACCGAGACCCCCCACGGGCGGATCGCCTATGCGGGTATCCCCTGGTTCGTCGCCCCGTTCGGCCGCGACAGCATCATCACCGCGCTGCAGCATCTACCGTTCGATCCGGGGCTGGCCCGCGGAACACTCAGGTTCATGGCCGCCTATCAGGGTCGAGAGGAAGACCCGTTCACCGACCAGAGCCCGGGGAAGATCCTGCACGAGTATCGGCGGGGGGAGATGGCGAACTGCCGCGAGATCGTCTTCGTGCCCTACTACGGGTCGGTGGACGCCACGCCGCTCTTCCTGATGCTCGCCGCCGAGTACCTACGCTGGACCGACGACCGCGAGCTGCTGGCGGAGCTCCGGCCGGCCATCGACGCGGCCCTCGGCTGGCTCGAGCGATCGGACTACGTCTCGTACGCCTCCCGCTCCGCCCGGGGCCTCGTCAACCAGGGCTGGAAAGATTCCCACGACGCGATCATGCACGCAGACGGCGAGGACGTACGGGGCCCGATCGCGCTCGCCGAGGTGCAGGGCTACAAGTACGCGGCCCTGCGCGCGGGGGCCGAGATCGCGGACGCGGAGGACCGCCGGGATCCCGCCCGGGCGCTCCGCGTGTCCGCCGCACGGCTACGCGAGCAGTTCATGCGTGACTACTGGATGGAGCCGGAGCGCTTCTGCGCGCTCGCCCTCGACGGCGACGGGGCCCCGTGCCGGGTGATCTCCTCGAATCCCGCGCACTGCCTGTGGACCGGGCTGATCCCGGCCGAGCCAGCGGCCCACATCGCCCGGCGCCTGCTGGACCAGGAACTGTTCTCCGGCTGGGGCGTGCGCACCCTGGGCCTTCACGAGCGACGCTACAATCCGATGAGCTACCACAACGGCTCCGTCTGGCCGCACGACACCGCCATCGCCGCGGCCGGCCTCCAGCGTTACGGCTTCACCCAAGGGTTCCTCGCCCTCGTCACCGGGCTCTTCGACGCCGCCCGGCACTGCGACGGTCATCGCCTTCCGGAGCTGTTCTGCGGCTTTCCGCGCAGCCCGGGATACGGGCCGACCCGGTATCCGAGCGCCTGCTCACCCCAGGCCTGGGCGGCCGGCGTCGTTTCGCAGGTCCTGGGAGAAATGCTCGGGCTCGCTCCCGAGGCGCGTGCGAATCGACTGACCTTCGTGCGCCCCGTGCTGCCGGACTGGCTGCCGTCTCTCGAGGTCCGGGGCCTGCAGCTCGGGCGCTCCCAGCTCGACGTGATGGTAACCGGGGGCCGAGGAGGGGCCGTGGTCGAGGTGCTCGAGCGCCACGGCGATGCCGAGGTCGTGGTGAGGCGCTGAGCGATGGGTGCCATGCGGCGCCGGCCCGGAACGCGGCGCCCGAGGCCTATGTGCTCAAGCGCGCCCCTTGCGGCCGCAATGAGCATGTAAGGGCGCCAGAAAGTTGGCATTCGTGCGGGGTTCTCTTTAGCAAGGTCCAATAGCTGCAGCCGCATATGTACTCGGCTGCCTTTCGGGTTGGCGCCCGGGGCGGGCGGTTCCCACGAACATGCTCCAATGACCAGCGACGGACCCAAGGATCAGATTGCAGCAATGCCCGCCGCTCGCTTCAGCACTTCACGAGTTGGCTCAGCGTCTTCGCGCGCTTTCAGTACCACGTGACTACCCGGCATTCCGCGAACGTGGAACCACCAGTCTTCCGGGTCCGCGATTCTGAGACTCAGCGCCTCGTTGTCTGCGTCAGTGCGGCCGACCAGAACGCGCCAGCCATCGGGCAACTGGTATTCCAGCAGCCTCGCCTTCAGTTCACGTTCTCCCGACCGCCGTCTCGTCATCTGCTTTCGTGATCAGCCATCGGCGACCAATCGGCTGGTTTCGCAATCTCCTCTAGCGACCATACGTGACACGACATAGATTCTCCCCGCGGAAGCCCCGGAACCGCGAGGCTACCTCGAGCCCGCAGCGCGGTACACGGGTACGTCGGGAACGGCGGCTTTGCTCATCAACCCCGGTCCGGGATATCGGGAAGTGGAGCGGCAGCTGCATAGCAGAACAGCCAGCAGAGCAGCATCGGCATAGCGGAGACGATCAGGATCGCCACCAGCAGCAGCCAGGCCACCCGGGTGCGCGGGTGCGGCCCGCCTTCTATCCAGAGCACGACGCCGACGATCGCGAGAACAAGCGACAGCATGGCGCTGTACTTCACGGCGCTTGGCATGTCCGGTCAAGTTCGGTGGCGGGTATCGTGTGGACCGTTCCAAGGATGACACCGGATTGATACGACGTGACGAGGTTCTCTCGGCGGCACTGGTAGTCATCCCGAGCAAAATCCTCTCGCGTGTAGTTCACGTTTGGTTTGTACCACTGGCGGTTAAGTACACGCTCGCGGGCGCAGGCGGAGATCGCTAGGACTAGCAGTAAAGCGAAGAGCCGTGGCGGGGTTGACACTCTAGCCCTTCTTAGCCTTCCTCTTCGCTTCCCGAGCCGCTACCGCCCTCTTGGCGTGTGCCGATCGCTCGGCGGCCGAGACGCCCTCCCAGCGCCGCTTACCCCCGATCTTGCCTCCCTGGCGGCCCAGCTCTTGGATCGCTCGCCGGACGGCATCGGGCAGAGCAGCCTTCTTGGTCATGACGCCGTGAGTCTACCATAGCGGTCACGGCTATCAATAGGCCTCTTGATAGGCTGGTGGCAAGGAGGAAACACACCATGGCCACGAAGACACGGTTTGATGCAGCCCTTGAAGGCGCCCAGGTTGACGTCTCGACTGCTGACGCGCTCCACGTCGTCCGTCACAAGCTCGAGGGCCTCCGGCTGGCGCTCGGGGAACTCGCTCACGGCCCGGATGAACCGGCGCCAGAGTCTTTCGATGCGGTCGAATTCATGCTGGACGACGTCACGTGCGCCGTGACGGCACTGATCGAGGCGCCGCGGCTGCCACAGGTCGCCGCGTGACCAACGCGCCGACGCGGCGAGAGTGGCTCGTGGCCTGGCTCGACGGGCTAGAGCGCTCGTGTTTCACGGGCACCGTATCGCTGACGCTGAATCTCGCTCATGGCGGAATCACACGACTCGTCGTCCAGGAAGAGAGGAAGCCAATCACATGACAACCACGCACCCGCTGCTCCGGCAGATCACCGAATCACTGAAGCGTACCAATGAACTGCGAGGGGAATTGGCTAGGGTTTGTCGGCCGTTGGAGTGTCCCGGCATTATTCTAGGGGGTTTGTCGGAGTCCAGCAGTCCTCCGTCCTCGCCGTCGGCTCGCGGGCCTGGTCGACGACTCGACGCTAGCAGCCGTGAACATCCCCGAGGTGCGGGCGGGCGCTGCCCGGGCATGGCAGGAGGCCTCCTGATGGATCCGCATAAGCAGCGGCTGGCCTAGATCGTGTCGACGCGGGCCGTCGCGCCGCCTCGAAGTTGATGATGGTGCTGGACGATGGCGACATCCTCGTGACCGCCGCAATCCCAGATCGGTCCCGCGCCTCAGAGGCGCCGGAGGCCCAGCCGTCATGTTCGCGAGCTGCGGGCCGGGAAACGGGTACAGCGTCCAGCCCTCGGGGCAGTGCTGGCCGGTCGCGGTCGGCCCGTTGAGAGGCCCCTTGCACTTGCGGCGGTCGAAGCTCGCGAGATGGCCACTCGCAAGCGGGGCCCAGACGACGCCGTTGCGGTCGATATCCATGCCGC
>WNFG01003494.1_pt1 | contig 13136 bp, 9 predicted proteins | sample 5400431 | NCBI WGS metagenome assembly WNFG01 (sample SAMN13153346, study PRJNA577476) | soil metagenome | isolation source: 120 cm saprolite under Douglas fir tree site 2 hole 3 replicate 2 | place: USA:California | collected 2015-04-18
ACACGCATAACGTCCGGGGGAAGCTTGGTCAGCTCGCGCAGGATGCGCTGAACGGTTTCTGTTGCTCTGGCGCCGAAAATATTCAGCAGCCCGCGCGGGGTTGAACGATTGCCACGTTGCAGCAGCCACAAGCAGGCACGGACCACACCAAATGTGGCCAGCACGCCGCCCATGCGCGAGAACCATTTGCCGCGGCGAAGCATCCAGCGCTGCGCATGCGTGGGCGTGAGCCATTCTTCGGGCGTGAGCGGATCAATCAGCACGATGCCGGCAATCTCGTCCGGAAAGCGGAGCGCGTATTCGCGCAGGATGAGTCCGGCAAAAGAGTGACCGAGCAAAAGATAAGGCCGGGGAAGATCAAGCGTGGTGATGGTGTCATGCAGGTTCTTGGCGATGTCTAACAGCGAGCACCCGCCGTTGCGGGCAACGCTCCAACCAAAGCCGGCGCGATCGTAACTATATGTCGCAGCATGGAGCGCAAGTTCAGGCTGAAGCAGACTCCAGTTCAAAGTGGAAGCGGCGATACCAGCTTCAAGCACGATCGCGGGTGAGCCTGCGCCCATCTGCTTTACATGGATACGGCCGTTCGGGATGGCGACGAAGCGTCCGGGAGCGGGAAACTTGCGAGCGTCTATCAACTCACAGATTTTCTGGATCGCAGCCAGAGCGGCCAAGGTTGCAACGCCGGCCAGAATGTAAAAAGTGAGAGGCATGGGAAGTACGAGATGAACATAACATTCAAGCCGCGTTGCGCAAAACAGATGGACAACCGCCAGTCTTCAGGGTTTAGTAGATGTAGGTGCGCCTGCTTCCTGAATAAACTATCGTTTTGTTGCTTCGCCTGTCGGGTTGAGGCATAGTGAGGCAGCCCCCAGGGGTGGATCGGACAAGTTCTTTGAAAACTTTAACAGCTGACTAAGGACAGCCTGCGGTGCGCGCGGGCTGATATTTAAATGGTAATCATTAAGAGGTGGGCGTGCCAAAGCGCGTTCACCGCATCCATTGAGATCAGAAAATGCCTATTACCGCAGATGAACGCACCTAAACGCTGATTAATCCTATATGGTCTTCGGCTTTGGGGTGAAACCATTCGAAAAGCATTCCTTGGGATGTTTTGGGTTAAGTCCTTTAGACCTTGGGATGAAGGGGGTGGGGCTACGTAGATTGAGTAATCGAGTAATTTGGTAATCGGGTAATTTGAACCGGGAATGTTACCGCGGATTAACGCGGATGGCCGCGGATGGCCGCGGATCAAAAAACCTGGTTTCGAAAAAGGGAATGATTGGGATGTTTCGCGTAAGTCCTTTAGACATTGGGATGAACGGGGGGTAGGCGGGCTGATCGCCGCGATCGCACGGCATCGGAAAAGCCTTACCGCTGATGAACGCTGATGACACTGATAAAAACATTTTGCCGCAGATGAACGCGGATAAACGCAGATCAAGACAAGAAGTGAAAGGACAAGGAACAAATTTTCCCGAGATGACTTGAAACGTGCAAACAATAGCCCGGCACAGTGTACCGGGCCATAAGTGGAACCAAAAACGTTTCAGCGGTCGTCAGCTACCGTCTACTGTGGTGGCGCCTCTTTACTCTGGTCGTCCACACCATTGGTCGGCTGGGCCGGCAAGGGCGGCGGTGTGAGCCACGTGGGTGGATTGATGAAGTCAAAGAATTCGGTCATGTCGTCGGCAGCGGCGTCACGCGCTGTGAGCGGCGGCAGACCAAATCGCGTTTCAATCAGTTTGAGCAGCGACGTGGTTTCACGATTTACATGCGAGACGAAATGCGGCTTTACCCACGGTGACACCACAATGAGGGGCACACGGAATCCACTCAGCGTGAAATCGCCCGGCAGATTGCCCGGTTGTAGTTGCGGCGGGTTTGCGTCCGGTGGCACCACCGTGTACGGCGGCACGTGATCGTAGAGTCCGCCGCCTTCGTCATAGGCGAGAATGAACGCTGAATCATGCCAGGCGGGGCTGGCCATCAAGGCATCAATGATCGACTTTACGTACGCTGCGCCCAGTTGAATGTTGGCGTCTGGGTGCTCGTCAAAATCCTGAGGCTGGGTCCCGGGCGGTGGATTTGGATCATTTCCGTTTTCGATGAAGATGAACTGCGGTAAGTCCTGGTCCGCCGTGGGGCTGGCCAGCAGAGTAAACAGGTTCTTGATGGGCTCGGTTTTAGAACTGATGGCAGGATTGCTCCAATCCGCAAAGCCCGCAAGGAAGATGCCACTGGAGTAATAGTACTTCCAGCTCACACCGGCATTTTGCAGGCTGGAGAAGATGGTTGGGCAGGTCCACGGTGCGTGTCCCGCGTCAGAGGGGAAAATGCGACCCTGGGACGTGGCGCAGAAGAGGTACTGCCGGTTAGGAACAGTGTTGGCCAGCAAAGAGGAATGGAACGAGTCACTGACGGCAAACTGGGTGGCCAGTTCGTAGTAATACGGCAGATCGGTCTGATCGTAGTATCCGAGCGCACGCAGTCCTGAGTTGTCAAATTTCTCAGGCACGGAATGCGTGGTGATGGCGAAGCGATCCATCTTGAATGTACCGTTAGCCTGCTGGTCAATGTCGAAATGGCTTTCATCCCAACTGGGAGACAGATTTTCCGTACGTTCGGTGACCTGATGGAAAGGATGCCCTGTTCCACCGCCGAACAGCGGGAGAAGAATATTGGGGTTGTAACCGGCATTGATCTGATAAGGGATATTTGGGCCTAAGCGGCCAGCCGCGTAGTCGCCCAGCTTGCTGAAATAGTTATCAAAGCTGCGGTTCTCCTGCACCATGACGATGATGTGCTTGAGAGTTTGAAGATTGCCGCCTCCGCTGGATACGCTGACAGTTGCGGCTGCCGTGGTGACGTTTCCGGTCGCGTCCGTGGCAGTGATGGTATACGTGGTGTTCTGTGTGGGCGAAACGACATGATTTCCGGAAGGACCGGTGACTGTTCCAATACCGTTGTCAATGCTGAGAGTGTTTGCATTGGTTGATGTCCAGCTCAGCGTGGATTGCCCACCAGACGTTATATTTGCCGGCGTCGCTTTGAGCGTAACTCCCAAAGCTGTAGATACTGTGACCGAGGATGTGGCCGTGGCGGTACCGTTCGTCGCCGTGATCGTATAGGTCGTGGCCGTAGTCGGAGAGACCGTAAAAGTCCCCGAGGGACCGGTGACGCTACCAATGCCCTGGTCAATGCTCAGCGAAGTTGAATTGGTGCTGGTCCAGCTCAGGACTGCGCTTTGGCCCGCTGCAACTTTTGTCGGCGTCGCCGTAAGTGTTACGCCCAGAATGTTGACCGTCACACTGGCCGTCGCTGTGCGCCCTGCTGCTCCGGTGGCGACCGCAGTGTAAGTGGTGGCCGCGGTGGGCACAATGGTTACCGACCCGGAAAGCGCCAGTGCAGTCTGGTCTTCACTCAGAATAGACGGTGTGATCGCCACCGCGGTGGCGTTTGTACTGCTCCATGTAAGCGTGGCCGTCTGGCCTGCTGCTACTACGGCTGGCGTGATCGTCAACGTGATGGTTGGAGCTGCGTTCTGCGGGACCACGGTGACAGTGAGCGTGGATGTTGTGGCGACGCCGCTTGCGTTGGTGGCAGTGGCTGTATAGGTGGTGGTCTGCGCGGGCGAAACCGTGGCTGAACCGCTCATCGGATATGTTTGACCCGCAGGTAGCACCGAAGGCGAGATGGAAAACGAGGCTCCATTCGTGACCTGCCAGGAAATCGTAGTCGTCTGGCCTTGCGCAATGTTTGCCGGTTGAGCGCTGAGGGCGATCACGGCCTGCGAAGCGTTTGGGGTCGGCGCTGGACTACCGCTACCCACTCCGGCACAGCCGGCAATAGCAAGCAATGCAGAACCAAGAATGATTTTTAAGAACATGATCGCGGATTTAGTTCTAAGCATGGCAGGATCTCACTTTGGGAACATGCCGTGAGATGTGAGAGCAGCAGCACAGGTTGCAAGTAGCTGGCGTGACGGAGGCAATGAGAACGGGGAGACCGGACTCTTATTCGGCGACGTCCCGACGGCCGTTAAGCGGATATTTCTTACCGCGGGGAATCAATTGTTAAAGAGAGGTAAAACTTATCGCGCCCCTGCCACCGCAGCCGATCCAGGCTTTGCGGCTTCATGCGCATCCACGATCCGGGCCAGTTTCTCCGCTGTCGACCATGAGCTGACCCGGCTCCATCCGGATTTCTGGTTGCCTATGAGCAACGCGGACTGGTGCCGTTGCGGGATGGAGACGTAAAGCCCCAATGATTTCAGCAGGGTATCAACATCGTCCTTCTTGCCACTCACCAGACTCCATCCGGTCCCGACGTGAAATTTTTCGCCCCAGGCTTTCATGTGCTCCGGCGTGTCATTTTCAGGATCGACACTTACGGAAATGAAAACCACGTCGCGTCCCATTTTGTCACCCAATACTTTGGCCAATTGGGCCAGCTTCTCCTGCGTGATCGGACAGAAGGCGGAACAATTTGTAAGGAAGCTGGTAATCACTGCGACGCGTCCTTTGACCACGTCAGAGTTAAAACGTACGTGCTCGCCGGATTGATTCACCACCTGAATGTCAGGCACTGAGAGTTCAACGGTTGTGCTGGGAGGATTGCTGGTCTGGCTGAATGGCTGTTGCGCGAGCAGTGGCCGGGCAAAAAACAGCGCGGCGTACATCGCCAGGGCGAGTATCGGAAGTTTCCAAATTTTCATATTGTCCCGTCGTATTAACTGCTAACTACATTGAGGACATCATCCCATAAGCGCCAGGATCGGCCAATCCGAAAGAGCAAAGAAAACGCGATTGTTTCGGTGCCGCACAGCGGGATTATTTTCTCTTGCAGACATTGATTAAAGCTTTACGTTTTCAGGCAAAGAACAGGCCTACCTCCAGGATTGTGAAAGGTAGGCCTTCAGGTTGAGTCACAGCGTTCCGTGATCTTCTGCGATTCTTGGCTTATTTAATAATTGCCGCTCCCGCCGTCGCGCAGACGCCATCATGATCGCTGGTGTCGCCGGAGACGCCAACCGCGCCAATGATCTTTCCATCCGCAAGGATCGGAACACCGCCTTCAACCGGCACGGCGCCTTCCAGGCCGAGTACTCGCATGCCTGCGCCGCCGGAGGCCAGATTGTCCTGGAAAGCTTTTGTGGGACGTTTGTAGAGCGCCGCCGAGCGCGCCTTGTTCACTGATACCTTGGCGCTGCCCAGTTGTGTGTTGTCCATCTTTTCGTAATAGACAAGCTCGCCGTTGGGGTCAACCACGGCAACGGCCATGGTCCATTTATTTTTCACGGCCTCAGCCAGCGCGGCAGCGGCAACTTTTTTCGCACTCTCCACACTGATGGGTGGACCGTAAGGATTGGGAAGCATCTGTGACTCCGTTCCCAAGGCACAGAACGTAAACATCACAACGATCAAGGCCTTGATTGTGATTCGTAACATTGTAGCGTCCTCCTCTTCATCGCACTGCATGTAACTGTGTACTGAAGACAGAAAATTATTTGGCAAGCCCCAGCCGGAAAATGAACAGGTCGGGAACCGGACGACCAAAAGATGCGCGGCATGCGCCCGCTGCAAGCGAAGAACGCTGCAACGATTGCCGGGGAGTCTAAGTGGCACAGTGCAAAGTGTCAAGAAATCACGGCGCTCCTGCACAAGACTTAACGTTCATGGTGACGGGCAGGACCCGTCCGACCAAACTTACACCGAATCCATCTGCGACATTTACAATGCTTGCACTATGGAACCGATCTCGCACTACTTCTATTCAGACCGCTTAAAGCTGCAGTTCTGGGATTACGGGAATGAAGGCAAGCCCGCGCTGGTGCTGGTCCATGGCGGTCTGGACCACGCACGCAACTGGGATTGGGTGGCGCGAACCTTGCGCGAGGACTACCACGTTTTCGCCCTGGATTTACGTGGACACGGCAACAGCGCGTGGGCGCCGGGAGCCATGTATAGCGTGGCGGAGCACGTGCTTGATTTATCGGCGCTGCTGGATATCATTGACGAGTTTCCCATCCGCCTGGTTGGGCATTCACTGGGCGGCAACATCGTTCTGCATTATTCGGGCGTATATCCTGACCGCGTACAAAAAGCTGTGTCCATTGAGGGCATCGGCTTCCCTGCTACGCATCGCGTGCAGGGCCCGACCAGCCAGCGTCTGCGGACATGGATTGAAAACGTTCGTGATCTGGAGAAGCGCACACAGCGCAGCTATCCCAGCCTGGACGAAGCTATGGCGAGAATGAAGGAAGCCAACCCTCATCTCTCTGATGAAGTGGCACGCCACCTCACGCTGCACGGCACCAACTGGGAGGCTGATGGTTCTCTGGTGTGGAAATTTGACAATTATGCCCGCGCCATTTCGCCGCTGGGCCACCACCTCCAGGACGCCGCGGAGCTTTACGGGCAAATCAAATCGCCCACTCTTTTATTCTGGGGGCTGGAGAGCTTTGCACCGGTACCGGAGAACGACCTCCGCGTGAAAGCCATCCGCGATTGCCGCCTGGTGAAAGTGCCACACGCCGGACACTGGGTGCATCACGATCAATTAAACCTGTTTCTGCGCGAGACAACGGAGTTTTTAAAGGCGTAAAGCGGAGGATCATCGGGCTTGTCCCGGAAATCTGACTTACGTATTTACCTTAGTCCGGCAACTTTTGGCCGGAAATCAACAACTCTCTTTGCAGCTAAGTTACCTGCGGATTAGCCGATTTAATAATTCTCCAATGAATCTATAATGCAACACAGGTAAAACACACTTAGCTATAGAAGGCGCTGCACCAGGTGAGGAATGGGAACTTCGAAATTCCCTCCTGATTGCGGCTGAAGACGGTTTTGGAGTCCTATTCCGGAGGAGTCCATCATGGAACAGAGTTATTTAGTAAGCGTAAGCGCACTTAAAGAGATATTGAAACCTCTCGCTACCGAAGACGCACGTTATCGTCTGATCAATGGACGCGACATCGTGACCGTCATCCACTTTGGCCCCTCGGGGCTTCTTCGCCAGGTGGCGTTTCCTGTGGCCTTCCGCATTCCAGACGTTGACGAAGACGAAGGCACTTTGATTTTGATGGTCGCCACTGAGCGCGGTCGCGAATGGGACGGTTTCTGGTCGCCCGTGGAATCGCGACTGGTCAGCGCATCAACCAACGCCACAGCCTAGTTTGTCACTTGTGTTGATGCCCGCGGTCGATGTGCGTTCGCAACATCTGCCTGCGTTCGTAACGTCGGCCTGCGCTCGGCTTAGGAACGGCTTTCACGCTAAAACTGAACGCCACCACGCATCTATTTGCCAACGGCTACTTGCTCCTTGCTACTCGCCATCCGCTCATTCTTGCGCGAGACATCTTCTATAATTCAGGGTTGCATCTAATCAGGCAACGCAGTCGGCCCCTGCATACCTGAATCAAGCCCTAAGGAATCATTATGAAAGCTCATAATCTTGGTGTCAGATCATTGGCCCTTCTTCTCACACTGTTGATGGCCGTTCCGTTTCAGAGCTTTGCCCAGAGCTCAAGCCCAGTGTTGCCCGATCCCGGCCAACCGGGCATGAATCGTCAGCAGCAGGAGCAGCTTGGACTTCAGGCCGCGGGAGAGGTCTACCAGCAGATGCCGGTGCTGCCGGATTCCAGCCCGGCCACACGCTACGTTCAAGAGCTGGGCCACAAGCTGCAAACCGTTATTCCCGCTGACCGTTCCTGGCCCTATCAGTTTCACGTAATACCGGCTGCGGACATCAACGCCTTCGCGCTGCCGGGAGGACCGATCTTTGTAAACCTGGGCACCATTCAGGCGGCTGACAATGAAGCTGAGCTTGCAGGCGTGCTGGCCCATGAAATGTCGCACGTGTACATGCAGCATTCAGCCAAACAGGCCCCAAAGGCCGCTGTGGCGCAGATCTTCGCGGGTATAGCGGGAGCAGTCCTGGGCGGAAGCGCGGCCGGTAACCTGGCCCGCATGGGAATTCAGTTTGGCGCCGGCACCTTGCTGATGAAGTATTCGCGCCATGATGAAGCGCAGGCCGATTCCGTGGGCGCCATCATCATGTACAAAGCCGGTTACAACCCGAAAGCGATGGCTGATTTTTTCACCAAGCTGGAACAGAAGTACGGTAATGGCGGACCGCAGTTGCTGAGCGATCACCCCAATCCGGGCAATCGGCAGGCATCGATTCAAAAAGAAATTGCGCCGTGGCCGCCGAAAAATTACACCGCGAACACCAGCGCTTTCTCCAGCGTTAAGCAGTATGCCTCATCGCAGAAAACCTACACCGCGCAGGAGATTGACGCTGGAGCAAAACAGAAGATCTGGGCGCAACAGAACCAGAAGAACGGCGCCATCGGTCCCACCCCTCCCAGCGGTTCCAAAGGACAGAACAGCAGCAGTCCTGGGGAAGCGCAATCGCCAGGCAATTTGAGCAACGTTTCCTTCAAACAGGTGCAGCCAAGCGACAGGTTCACGCAGTTTCAGCAGTCAGGATTGAACATTTCGTACCCCGACAACTGGAAGCCCGTTGCCAACCAGAACTCCGTCACCATTGCGCCGCAGCAAGCCGTTGCCCAGAACGGAATCGCCTATGGCGCAATCATCTCCGCGGCCAACGTTGATGCCAGCCAGCTTGATCAGGCGACTGATCAACTGGTCCAGCAGCTGCAAAAAGATAACGCGGGCATGAAAGTTTACTCGTCGCCTTCCAGTATTCAGGTAAACGGGCAGCAGGGCCGTTCCGTCTATCTCTCCGGCACTTCCCCTATTCAGCAAAACGGACAGGCGGTTCCTGAAAGAGACTGGCTGGTAACCCTACCTGGTCCAAAGGGCGAGTTGGTATATCTGGTCTTTGTCGCGCCGGAACACGACTTCAACCAACTGCGCCCCACCTACCAGAAGATGCTGGACAGCTTTCAAATGCAATAATCGTAAATCAGCGCTCAAGCTGCTTTGCCGAAAACTGATCTGGATCGACCATCTCAAAACGGTGTAGCCTCTCGGCAACACGGGTTGGAACGCCCGTTCCATCTTCATTCAAAATAGGCACGAAGCGCGCTCCCCATACGATTTCATCGGCCGTATATGATGCGCGGTTATGGACAACCTGAGCGAAGGTATCGTCCGTGGCACTCAGCAATATCAGTACCTCAGCTTCGGAGTCGCGCAGCATGTCTTCATCCCATCCATGGAGCGGGCTTCTTTCATCAATCGGGTGGACCACGGTCCAGTTCAGTGGAAAGAAAGTGACCAGGCTGCGCTCCAGTTCAAGTGGATAGAAGCGGCGCTGGCGCACGGGTTCGCCTACCTCAAAGCGACTCAAGATCACGCTGGCGTGAAGTTCCAGTAATTCATTGTCTCGCCCGTTCATGATGCGGAACTGCAATGACTGACCGCCTTTGTAAGGTGCGATCAACGCCCGGTCGCTGTAAATGATTTGCGCAGTCGGGCGTGAGAAGCGGGCAAACACCAGTCCAGCAACCAGGGCAAATGAAATTAAGCCCGCCAGAGATTCAATCGTCACCAGGACGTTTGCCGGAAGGCCATGCGGCACCACGTTGCCGTATCCAATCGTCGCGAAGGTGTGCACGCTGAAAAAGAAAGCGCGCAAAAATCTGGAAACGCCGGCGTCGCCCAGCAAAGAGTCCCTTCCGCAGGCTAAATAGCCGGCGGCGAACATAGCGTTGATGAAGAGGTAAATTCCCATCACGGTGAGAAAAAACGTATCCCACTTCATCTCTATCAATGCGTTGTAGCTGAAGAGCGCTCGCCACAAGCCGGGTTTGTGCCGTTGAATGTTGAACGAACCATCACGATTCAACAAACGGAAATTTTCGCGTTTGGACAGCGATGATCCAAAGCCCAGGTCACGGTCCTGCTCAGCCGCTTTTTGTTCCGGGATATCGAAGGTTGCCATACCGGCCTGAGCATAACCGAACAACGCATGAACGCACCAGTCTCCACTTCAACGGCCCTTCTTATCGCTCTCCTCGACCCTGCTTCGATCAGCTTCTTCGTCATAAGCACCAAACCCAGGACCTGCGTCCACTCAGAAACAAAGTTGCCCGCCACGATCCCGGCAGCAACCAGTGACAGCACATGCCGTTCTGAAAATCTGCCTTTCAATCCCTTCCATCGTTTACCCATCTCCACTCCCCTCAGACAGTGACCCAGTCATCGCTGGCATCCGTAAGATGCTGCTGGCGAACGCGGGATGGACAGAGACTCGTATAATTGCTGATTCCAGAAACCATCTACGAGGCTTCTTAATGAACAGGTTCTTGAGAAACACAAAGATCACCCGGCTATTGCTCGTCGCTGTGGCGGCAGTTTGCGTTCAAACCCAAACAGGCACCGCCCAGCAAAACACGCTTACTCCCAACCAGCAGATGGCGCGTGACATCTTCAAGGAATTGATCGAAATCAATACCACTGACTCACCCGCCGGCAATGTGACCACGGCTGCTGAAGCCGTGGCGGCCCGCTTCCGCGCTGCGGGATTTGCCGAGGACGATATCCACGTGGCTGGTCCGTTGCCGAATAAGCACAACATTGTGGTGCGATATCGTGGGCGTGGGGCCGGAAAACCGATTCTCCTCCTGGCACACCTGGACGTTGTACAGGCGCTGAAGCAGGACTGGTCCAACAATCTTGATCCGTTCAAGTTCAATGAGATTGACGGTTTCTTTTATGGTCGCGGCACCAGTGACATTAAACAGGGTGACACGGAGTTGATCGCCAACCTGATTCGACTAAAGAAAGAAGGTTGGACTCCATCTCGCGATTTCATAGTGGCACTCACCGCCGATGAGGAAAGCGGTGAATCCAACGGCGTGCAATGGCTGCTGAAACAACATCGCGACTGGATTGATGCCGAGTTCTGTATCAACACGGATGCCGGCGATTTTGAATTGCAAAAAGGCAAAAAACTGTTGATAGGCGTTGAAACCAGCGAGAAGAATTATGTGGACTTTACCCTGGAAGTGAAGAGCGCCGGCGGACACAGCTCGCGTCCGGTGAAGGACAATGCCATCTATCGGCTGGCGGCAGCGTTGGAGCGTTTGTCACAATTTGATTTTCCGGTCCAGCTCAATGAGACGACTCGCAGCTTTTTTGCGCAAACTGCGAAACTCCAGGATACCCAGGTTGCAGCGGACTTTGCCGCAGTAGCTGAAACTTTGCCTGATCCAGCGGTCGCCCGCTTGTCACAATCCCCTTACTATAACGCTCTTCTCCGCACCACTTGCGTGGCAACGCTGCTTCAGGGTGGCCATGCGCCGAACGCTTTGCCGCAGACCGCACGCGCGAATGTGAATTGCCGCATGCTGCCCACGGATTCACTGGCCAATGTTCAGGCAACGCTCAAGAAAGTTGTGGCGGATGACCGGATCAGCGTGACGGTGGCCAATGAGTCGGGCGCCGCGCCACCTTCACCCATCAATCCGGCAATCATGCGTCGGCTAGAATCTCTCAGCAGCAAGCTTTATGGCGGCATCCCCGTGGTTCCGATCATGGACACCGGCGCCAGCGACGGAAAAGCTCTCCGCCTGGCTGGCATTCCCACCTATGGCGTCCCTGGGGTCTTCGCCGATATTGACGACGTTCGCGCGCATGGCCGCGATGAGCGCATCGGCGTGAAGGAATTCTATGGTGGTGTGGATTTTTACTATCTGTTCATCAAGAGTCTGGACGGAGAGTAGCTCTTATTGTTGACGCATTTACGCCGTCCGCCGCATCTGTGCCAGGCTTTGCTGGAGTTTGAATTCTGCATGTAGAGTTTCAAGTTCAGAGATGAGTTTTTCGTCAATGCCCAGATTAGCGCTCCGTATCGCGCCGAACGGATCAGTCAGATACCAGATGGCATTTACCGTGCAGCGTCCCGCCCACTCCTGCAATCTGCCTTCGTATCTGGCAAACTCCCGCAGAATGCGCGATGTGCGCTCTGGAGAGCTTTCTGCGGCCCGTTTTGAGCCCTGCTGCTGCGTCGGTTTAGAAGTGCTTTCAAGCATGTCATAAATTGGCTTCAATGACTAAGACACGTGTGAGCCCACACCGGAACAGAGTTATCGCGTCCCGGGCAGGTACATGCGACGCCTGAAAAAGGTGCTAAGCTATCGAACCAGAATATGACCGACACAAACAAGGTGGCCATCATCGGCGCAGGTTCTTCCGGAATCGCCGCGTGCAAAGTGCTCAAGCAGCATGGAGTTCCCTTCGCTTGCATTGAGGCCGGCGATCGCGTTGGCGGTAACTGGGTGTACGGCAATTCCAATGGCATGTCCAGCGCTTACCGGTCACTGCATATCAATACGTCGCGCCCGAAAATGCAGTATTCAGACTTTCCCATGCCGGCGCACTATCCGGATTTTCCTCATCATGCGCAGATTGCCGAATACTTCGACCACTATGCCGACCATTTTGGCATCAAGCCGCATATACGCTTTCACACAAAAGTCACCAGCGCCGAGCCCGTTGCTGGCAGCGGCTGGGAGCTTACCACCGATGACGGAACACGTGAGCGCTATCGCGCGCTCATCGTCGCCAATGGGCACCACTGGTCGCGACGCTGGCCTGATCCGCCGTTCGCCGGAAAATTTACCGGGCAGATCATGCATGCTCACGACTATCGCACGCCGGATTACTTTGCCGGCAAGAATGTACTTGTAGTGGGATTTGGAAACTCCGCGGTCGATATCGCCGTTGAACTTTCTCGCGTAGCCGGCTCCAGCATGCTTTCCGTCCGACGTGGTTTTCACGTGATCCCGAAATTCATTCTCGGACGACCTCTTGATCAATCGATTGTGCCCACATGGTTTCCTTTCAAACTTCAACGCGCAATCCTGACCTTCGTGCTTCGTCTACAACAGGGGGACGTAACGCAATATGGTCTGCCCAAACCTGACCACGAGTTACTGCACGCTCATCCAACAGTGAGCGCCGATCTGCTGACGCGCCTCTCCCATGGCGATATCAAGGTCAAGCCGAACGTCAAGCAGCTGGCAGGCGGCGAAGTGATATTTGCCGACGATTCCCGCGAACCGGTTGACACAATTATTTATTGCACCGGATATAAAGTTGATTTCCCATTCTTCCGCCAGGACCTGATCTCCGCGCCCAACAATGATCTGCCGCTCTTTT
>WNFG01003497.1_pt1 | contig 13134 bp, 10 predicted proteins | sample 5400431 | NCBI WGS metagenome assembly WNFG01 (sample SAMN13153346, study PRJNA577476) | soil metagenome | isolation source: 120 cm saprolite under Douglas fir tree site 2 hole 3 replicate 2 | place: USA:California | collected 2015-04-18
CTGACCTCTGCCGCCGCGCGTTCCACCCCATGGATCGTGGCGTGCGCCCTGTTAGCGTGCGCGCTATCGCTCTGCGTAGCGGCTCAGCAAGCTTCGCCCGCAGCTTCTCCGGCACCGCCCGAAACTTCTTCCCCGGCGGTTCCTTCCACACCCCAGCCGGAGCAGCAAACCGCGCAGCCGCAGCAGGTCCACTTTGTGGATTACTCCAGGCCGCGGTCGGCGTTCCCCAACCTGTTGCAGCCTTACCTGCCGCGGCCTCTGGCGGAAGTGAATCTGAGCAACTCTGCGCGCATCGATTCGCTGCTGCAGGATGGCAAGATTTATCTCTCCATCGACGATGCCATCGCGCTGGCCCTTGAAAACAATCTCGATCTGGAGATTGCCCGCTACAACCTCAATATCGCCGATGCCGATATCCTGCGCGCAAAATCAGGAGCGAATATTCTCGGCGTGAACACGGGCGTCGTGCAGAATACGCCGGGAGGCGGCGTGGGAGGGCTCGGTGGAACAGTGGGCTCCGGCGCCGGAGGCACGACCGTGGCCCCGGGTGGAGCGGGAACCGGCACGAACGGCTTGGTCAGCTCTACGCTCGGGATCGGCTCGCCCATTGTCAGCTTTGATCCTGCCTTGACTGGCACCGTGCAATTAGACAAGAACAATACGGAGTCGACGAGCATTTTCAGTCCCGTACCTATCGTAGCGCAAAATACTTACACAGCTGACTTCGGTTACGCCCAGGGTTTCCAATGGGGCACAACGCTAAACGCGGGATTCAACAACACGCATGTCACTACCAACAATCCCACAACCCTGTTGAGTCCCGACCTGAGTGCCAATTTCCAGTTGAGGCTTACCCAGAACTTGCTGCAAGGCTTCGGAAATCTTCCCAACACACGATTCATTCGCATCGCCCAGAACAATCGCAAGATCTCCAACGTCGCCTTCCGGCTGCAGGTGATCACTACGGTCGATCAGATCGAAAACATGTACTGGGATCTGGTATTTGCCTACGAAAACGTGAAGGTGCAGGAGGAGGCCCTGGCCTACGCGCAGAAGGCCTACACCGACACGCAAACCCAGGCACAGGTGGGCACCGTTCCTCCGATCCAAGTCGTGAGCGCGCAAAGCACTGTTGCCACCGACCAGCAGAACCTGATCGTGGCCCAGAACAACCTGGAACTGCAGCAACTGCTGATGAAAAATGCGCTTAGCCGCAGCATCGAAGATCCGGTATTGGCGGACGCGGACGTAATTCCGACCTCCACGATGCTGGTACCGCAACAGGAACCAGCCACTTCGACGCTGGAATTGATTGCTGAAGCGCTCAATCAACGTGCAGAGTTAGCAGAGTCACGCATTGATCTGGATACTCGCAACATGAACAACAAGACGGTGCGGAATGCCATGCTGCCCACGCTCGATGCTTTTGCTTACTACGGCGGATCTGGGGTGGGTGGGGATGTGGCTCGCCCCACATGCTCGAGCACCATTACCTCAGATTGCTTTAATCCCAAGAACGCGGCACCTCCTTTCGTCAATGGCGGTCCGGTCAGTTACCCTGGCACTCTGAAACAACTGGTTAACGGAACCGCCCCCGATAAGGGCGTCGGTCTGACCCTGAATATACCGTTGCGCAACCGCGAAGCTCAGGCCAACCAGGTGCGCGCTCAGTTGGAATATCGCCAGGCTCAGGTGCGCCAACACCAGCTCGAAAACCAAGTTCGCATTGAAGTGCGGAACGCGCAGTTCGATGTGAAGCAGAATCGCGCGGCTGTGCAAGCCGCCCAGTCTGCGGCTGAGTTCGCGAGAGAGAGTCTGAACTCCGAGGAGGAGAAGCTGAAAGTTGGGTTGTCTACGCAGACCGCGGTGTTGCAGCAGGCTTCGGTTTTGACTAGCACCGAGTCAAATCTGGTTTCAGCCAAAGCCGCCTATGAAAAATCGCGCATCGAGCTCGAGCGTGCCACCGGAGCCTTGCTGGAACATTCCGGCATCGATGTCGCTGACGCCACCCGCGGCCAGGTCACCAAGCTGCCTAGCGTGCCTTATGTCGCGCCCCGTCAGGACGAGCCGCCCACAGGCCCTCAGCAGCCCGCACCGCCTCCGTCAGCGCCCGCCCAGCCGGGGGGACAGATGTAAGCGCCAGCGGGCAGTCGCGAAAACAGACGGGGATCGCCGTTGAGCTTGCACTCCGTGCCATGTTCCCATTCCTTGGCTCGGCAAGGTATCCTCTCCCCGTGACCCTCTCGGTCGTCATCATCACTTACAACGAAGAAGCCAACATCGGCCGCGCGCTTGAAAGCGTGATGCCGCTGGTCGGCGGGGGCAGAGGCGAAATAATCGTCGTCGACTCGGGCTCGACCGACCGCACGGTGGAAATCGCGAAATCGTTTGGCGCAAAGGTTTACGTTGAGCAATGGAAAGGTTATGCCGGGCAGAAGAATTCAGGCTTCGACAAGGCGACTGGGGATTGGATTCTCAGTTTGGATGCGGATGAGGAAGCAGACGCAGAGCTGATTGAAGAGCTGACGGGGTGCCAGGCGACGGGAGAGTCGATTCCAAAGCCGGAATCCGGCGAATGGGGTTTGACCGTGGCAGGGGCACGCCAGGCATCTGGCAATTTGGACATTCCCCAAGAAGGAGCCGTCGGTTTCTCGATTCCCCGGAAGAACTTTTTCCTCGGTCGCTGGATTGAGCATGGCGGTTTCTGGCCTGATCCCAAGTTGCGCCTGTTCCATCGCGGTCATGGACGCATGGAGCAGCGATCCGTGCACGAAACGATTCAAGCCAACGGTAGAGTTGTCGGCATTGACCGCGGTGCTCTCATCCACCATTCCTACCCCACACTGTCCGACTACATCGAGCACATGAACCGATACTCGTCGCTCGGCGCGGAGATGGCCGTAGCCCATGGACCTCGCAGCTTCAGTGTCCTCAACATCCTTCTACGGCCGCTAGCCACCTTCATCTACAACTACGTCTTTCGCCTCGGTTTCCTGGACGGCCGCGAAGGCCTGCTGTTGCACCTCTATCATGCCGTCTACGTCTCCTGGAAATACGCCAAGGCGTGGGAACTCTCGCACCGCAAAAAGACGCTTGGACCGTAGAGTTGACCGACCCATCGGTCGCTCGCCTGCGCGGTGTGACCTTGCCCGGGGCCCGCCGTCCCCATATCATCAAAGAACTGAGGTGGCGTAAGCATGGCGCAAAAGAAGTCTTCCAAACCGGAAGTTGTTGAGAGTCCGCTGGCCGACGTGTTCGAGAAACGCCATCCTTCCGTCGCCGAAAAACAATGGGCTGAGAACACTCTAGCTCCTACCCTCGAGAAAACTCCTGAGAAGCCGATTGGCGCTCCCACCGGCATCAACCGCGACGAGCAAGGCCGCGCTCGCTTTACCACCATTTCCGGGGTTCCGATACGCCGTGTCTACACCCAAGCCGATCTCCCCCAAGACTGGAGCGCGGAAAGTTATCTTGGCTATCCGGGCGAGCCGCCATACACGCGCGGCATTCACGCTACCGGATATCGCGGCAAGCTTTTCACGATGCGGCAATTTTCCGGCTTTGCATCGCCGGAGGAGACCAACCAGCGCTACAAGTACCTGCTCGAGCATGGCGGCAGCGGGCTTTCTGTGGCGTTCGATTTGCCTACGCTGATGGGTTACGACTCGGACCATCCGGCGAGTGAGGGTGAGGTGGGCAAGTGCGGCGTGGCGATTGATTCGCTCGAGGACATGGAAATTCTCTTCCGCGGGATCGATCTGGAGAAAACCACGGTGTCGATGACGATTAACTCACCCGCGTCAGTCCTCTGGGCCATGTATCTGGTGGTCGCGGAAAAACAGGGCGCGGATTGGAAGAAGATTTCCGGCACGATCCAGAACGACATTCTCAAGGAGTACATCGCGCAGAAGGAATACATTTATCCCCCGGCGCCCTCGATGCGGTTAGTAATCGACACGTTCGAGTTCGGATCGAAATTCGCTCCACGTTTTAACACGATTTCCATCAGCGGATATCACATCCGCGAAGCCGGCTCGACCGCTTTGCAGGAACTCGCCTTCACTTTGTATGACGGCGTGGAGTATGTCGAATGGGCGAGTCGCCGCGGCCTTGAGGTGGACGACTTCGGTCCCCGCCTCAGCTTTTTCTTCAACGCGCACAATGATTTCTTCGAAGAGATCGCCAAGTATCGCGCCGCCCGCAAGATTTGGGGGCAAGTGATGAAAGACCGCTTTGGCGCGAAGAACCAACGCACCTGGCTGATGCGCTTTCACACTCAGACTGCGGGGGTTTCCCTGCCGGCACAGCAACCCATGAACAATATTGCGCGCGTGGCTTTGCAGGCCCTGGCAGCGGTGCTAGGCGGAACGCAATCGCTGCATACAGACTCCTACGATGAGGCTCTGGCGTTGCCTACAGAAGAAGCTGCGCGTATCGCACTGCGCACGCAACAAATCATTGCTTATGAATCTGGCGTAACCCATACCGTGGATCCGCTGGGCGGATCTTACTTTGTCGAAAACCTTACGCTCGAAATGGAGAAGGGTGCATTCGACTACTTCGGCACCCTCGACGCCATGGGCGGCATGGTGAAGGCCATCGAGCGCGGCTATCCGCAGAAGGAGATCGCCGAGGCCTCGTATCAATATCAGCGTGCGGCGGAGGCCAAAGAAAAAATCACTGTGGGCGTCAACGAGTTCGCCATCGAAGAACAACCGCCGCATATTCTCTATATTGACGAGACCGTCGCTCGCCAGCAATCGACGAAGCTGAAGGCGCTGCGTGGACGGCGATCCAATGAAGAGGTTGGCCGGGCTCTGGACGCGCTCAAGAAAGCTGCTGCCCAGGAACCAAGAGCCGGGGCTGGTGCATCCGGTTCGAATGGGAACATTTCGTCCGCCAACACCATGCCGTACATCGTAAGCGCCGTCCGCGCATACGCCACCGTGGGAGAAATTTGCGAGGCCTTGCGGCAAGTTTACGGAACTTATACGGAAGTCAGCATCACGTAGATATTTCAGCATTTCCGAGCGGGTCACCGGTATAGGCAACCGCTCTCCGGAGTCATGCGCCGAGGCTTCAACCGAAGATTCGGGTTGAGGTTCCACAGGTCTTCGCGAAAACACAATCTCATGTAATCCCAATCTTTTTCCCAAATTGGGAGATGGCTCGAATATCTGCGGTTTACAAATTGAAAATCCAGATTATGATTTTGACGTCACAATTTGTGACCTCAAAGTGAAGAAACCAAAAAAGGCAAAACTGCTCTCTATGCCAAAGCGTCGAGGATCTGTCTTTTCCGTCGAGTCGCGAATCTTGTTCCTGCGTCGTCACAGGGTCATCCTTGACGCTGACCTGGCTGAGCTCTATGGCGTGGCGGTCAAGCATCTTAACCAGCAGATTAAGCGCAACCAGGAAAGGTTCCCTTCCGACTTCATGTTCCAACTCACGGCCAAGGAGCACAAGTTTTTGAGGTCACAATCTGTGACCTCAAAAAAGGGGAGCGGGGGACGGCGATATCCACCGTACGCGTTCACCGAGCACGGCGCGATCATGGCAGCGACGGTGCTAAATTCCTCGCGTGCCGTGCAGATGAGCGTCTTCGTAGTCCGTGCCTTCGTGCGCCTGCGCGAAATGCTCGCCACTAACAGGAGTCTGGCTGCAAAGATCGATGAACTGGAGAACCGACTCGACTCGCATGATTCCACGATTCAGGAAATCATTGAGGCTATCAGGGAGCTTATGATTCCGGAAGACGTTCCTCGCAGCCGGATCGGATTCCAGCTGCCGGCGGGTAAACTCAAGGCCTGATCCGTAAGAGGGCGGAGGCGCGCATCCGACGCGGCGAAGAACGAGCGGAGTCGAGCACAAGTCGGAGCGGCAATGCGCCAGCCAAACTAATTCTGTTACACTGTCGCCGTTTGAGTGGGACGACTCGAAGACGATTCCTGGGACAGTGCGCGAGCGCGACTGCCGGAGCGTGGCTGCTGCCGACCTTATCACGCGCCGCGGCAAGCGCCAATCAACCTTTCGTCAGGTTTCCTTCCAAGCCGCGGAAACGTGTTGCGGTAGCGTCCTATCCGTTCCGCGAGTTCATCGCGGGATCGGATCACAAGAGCGGCAATCCTACCATCGAACTGAAAGACTTCGCAGCTCACGTCGTAGAAAAGTTCAACGTCCAAAAGATCGAGCCTTGGACCGGACACTTTCCTTCGACGGATCCGAAATATCTAGCGGAATTTCGCGCGGCGGTCGAGAAGGTTCACGCGGGCGTAGCGAATATCGCCGTGGATGGCGAGTACAGCCCGTACGCTGCTGACCACACCGAACGTGAAAAAGCCATTGCCTATAGCAAACAGTGGATCAATGTAGCGGTGGCTATCGGATCCCCCAGTGTTCGTACCAACATTCCGCGAGCCAAGGATACAGAGCCCGACCTCCAGCGGCTGACCGAAAGCCTTCGGCAGGTCGTCGAACACGCTGCCTCGAGGAACATCGTGGTGCATCTTGAGAATGACAATCCGGTGAGTGAAGACCCGTTGTTTCTGGTGCAGGTCATTGATAGGGTGAACAGCGCGTGGCTCCACGCCCTGCCTGACTTTGGCAATACTCTGAATGCGCACGACGAAGACTATGCCTACCGCGCGATTGACGCTATGTTTGCCCACGCTTACGGCATCTGTCACGTAAAGGATGGCGAAGTCAACGAGCAGGGCAAAGCCACCCACGTGGATCTCGCCAAGACCTTTGCCATTTTGAAGCGGCACCGATACAAGGGATATTGCTCGATCGAGTATGACGCGCCGGGAGAGCCGTACAAGCCGACTGCGACCTTGATTGAGCAAACGGTAAGATATATTTCCTAGGGAACAGGTAAGAAGATCCAGGACCGTTTTCGCTGCCAACCTGCGCGCTTGCTGGGGACAAGTATTCGTTTTCTATTCGCCCTATCCCGGCTCTTATGGTAACTTTATAAACCATGCGAAGAGCAGTCACTCACCTTAAGAAATCCGACCCTGTCCTCCGCTCCATTATCGAGCGGGTTGGGCCCTGCCGCATGGAGTTCGGCCCACCTGAATTCTCCAGCCTGGCCGAGGCGATTATCTATCAGCAACTGAACGGCAGGGCCGCGCTTACGATCTTCAAGCGATTTGCCGCGTTGGCCGGTGATCCACTGACGCCGGAAGGGATTCTGAAACTGACAGACGCGCAGATGCGCAGCGTCGGGCTATCCAAGCAGAAATCAGCGTATTTGAAAGATCTGGCGGCGAAAACTCACGATGGGTCGCTGGATTTCGCCCGACTGGCCCATGCCTCCGATGAGGACGTAATCGAACATCTTACGCAGGTGAAGGGCATCGGTGTGTGGACGGCGCACATGTTTCTCATGTTTTCGTTGCGCCGCCCCAACGTGCTGCCTACCGGCGACTACGGCGTCCAGGTGGCGGTTAAGAAGCACTACAAAAAGAGAAAACTGCCCAAGCCGAAAGACATGGCCAAGATCGCCAAATGCTGGGAGCCGTACCGCTCCGTCGCATGCTGGTATTTGTGGCGGAGTCTGGACATCAAGACGGTTTGAATCCAACCCAAGCCTGCGGCCAAATGCGGGCGACCTCACCCTGTGCGCCTCCTTGCCCAGTGTGGTTAAATGAAAGCCGATGTCAGATCCCAAAATCCGCGTCCTCGTCGCCAAACCCGGCCTCGACGGCCACGACCGCGGGGCTAAAGTAATTGCGCGCGCGCTGCGGGATGCCGGCATGGAAGTGATTTACACCGGCCTGAGGCAGACACCGGAAATGATTGTGAACGCATCGCTGCAAGAAGACGTGCAGGTGATTGGACTGTCGATTCTTTCCGGAGCCCACAACGCCATCGTGCCACGCGTTCTAGCCCTGCTCAAGCAAAACAAGATGGACGATGTTCTTGTACTGGTCGGCGGCATTATCCCCGACCAGGATATTGAGGCGCTCAAGAAAGCCGGCGTGGCCGCGGTTTTCCAGCCCGGCACGGCCATGGACGATATCGTCAAATTCATCCGCGCCAACGTGAAGGGACGCGCGGTTCCGCAGGCCTGAATGGCTGCGCTTAAGATCAGCTTTTGCACTCATCCATGCCAGCTCCCAACCTCACTACGCTCCGCCGGCAACTGGAACGCACCATCGGTCCTGCCCCCTGGTACTGGAAGACTTTTCCAGCCTTCCGTTCGCTTCGCGGACAACGCTTCGTCTGGACCCATCACGGCGATCAAGGTCCTCTCGCGTATGTGATCACGCTGGCGCTCGACGAGGAACCGGACAAGCCGCGCCTCGCCCTCAATACCTATTGCCGACCGTTTCTGGTGCCGCCGCACCATCTCGGGATCTGGTGTCCTGAAGGTCGCAGCATTCGCCTAACGGGTTTCGACCTTGATCCACTGAAGTCATTTCCACTGGCGGAGATTGCAGGCTGGTTCAAGCAATCGAGCGACCGCATTTATTCCGCGTCGGCCCCTGGGGCAGATTTTGAAGTGTCCTTGACGCTGCCACCGGGCATGCACAAGATCGAAGTACCGCCCGCACTCGCCACCCTGGATGAGCTGATTGTGCCTACGAGCTACAAGGCCTTGAGCAGCGACGATCCTGCTTTCGCCTTGTTCGTTTTTTACCTGCAGGCGGGGTTAGTCGAAGTGCTGCCGCAGAAGTGGTTCACCGCGGCCCAGTATGAAGTTGGCAGGCAATGGATTCCTCGCGCCGCCCGCGACCCGGAATCACACCGCCTGTTCGGCGAGTGTTTCGGCGTGGGAACGTTCTTACTCGAGGAGGACGGCTGCACGCTCGCAGAATGGATCGAGAAGGGGGTCTAGCCGGCCGGGTCGCCGCTTGCCCACCATTCTAAGACTTCAGCCTCCTCACATCATTGTCCCGCCCCTTCAAAATCGAGCCGCTCAACGCGGGACGCCTGCTGCGCTTGACCTCCGCCGACGGCATGAACCGCTTGACACACTCGTGCATGCTGGCGTTGACCGAGACCGTCCGCGAACTGGCCAGCAGAGATCAGCCTTTGATTATTGCGGGAAATTCCGAGTTTTTCTCCGTGGGTGCGGACTTGCATGAGATTTCACGCCTGTCCTCTCCCGCAGCCTACGAGTTTTCAAAAATGGGGCAGACATTGATGAATGAAATCGAGCACTTCCCTGCTCCGGTGTACGCCGTGGTCGCAGGGCACTGCATGGGCGGCGGACTGGACCTGGCGCTAGCTTGCCACCGTCGCATCGCCGCACCCCATGCGCTATTCGGACACCGCGGAGCGGCGCTCGGCCTCGTCACCGGATGGGGCGGCACGCAAAGACTGCCAAGATTGATCGGCAGGGCCCGCGCTCTCGAAATGTTCGTAGCAGCGGAAACCATCACGGCGGAGCGGGCGTTACGACTGGGGCTGGTAGACGCTGTCTGTCCGCTCCCGGAAGAACAAGCCATCGCCCGACTGGGAATTTCGTAAGACGGAAAAGACCTTGAACGGGCTGAGCTCAGTGCTGGATGCTCGCGCTCTTGGTTGTCGCGCTCCTGGTTTGCGCCCTTCCTCTCCGCTGGTATACCGTAATCAGTCCGCTCCCTTCCACCATGGCTGACCGTCGCGAATCCCCTATTGAGAAATCCGACACCACGTCCAACGTCTTGCCGACAAAGATCGATCCCACTTCCGCCCGCTTCGAAGCTAACATGCGGTTTCTGGCTGATCTGATGTCGCAGGTGCGCAACGAGGGGGAAAAAATCTGCGAAGGGGGTGGCGCCAAAGCTATCGAAAGCCAGCACAACAAGGGGCGCAAGACAGGGCGCGAGCGTATTGACCTGCTGGTGGATGCAGGAAGCTTCTTCGAATTAGGGCTGTTCGCGGCCCACGGCATGTACGAAGAATGGGGTGGTGCACCCGCCGCCGGCGTAATCACTGGCCTGGCTCGAATCGAAACCCGCCTGGTCATGATCATCGCCAATGACGCCACTGTGAAGGCCGGAGCGTTCTTCCCCATGACTTCTAAAAAGGTCATCCGGGCTCAAAACATTGCCCTCGAAAACCGAATTCCAACCATCTATCTAGTCGACTCTGCCGGAGTTTTTCTCCCGCTTCAGGAAGACGTTTTCCCGGACACGGACGATTTTGGCCGCGTCTTTCGCAATAACGCCGTCATGTCGGCCATGGGCATTCCCCAGATAGCGGCCATCATGGGTATGTGCGTAGCCGGCGGCGGTTATCTGCCCGTGATGTGTGATCACGTACTCATGACGGACGGTAGCGGACTGTTTCTTGCCGGCCCCGCGCTGGTGCAGGCGGCCATCGGACAAAAAATCTCTGCCGAGGAGTTGGGCGGCGCGGCCATGCATTCCGCCATCAGCGGCACCGTGGACTTCCGGGAGCCCAACGAGGAAGCCTGCCTGACGCGCATCCGCTCGATTATTGGAAAATGGGGCTATCGCCGGCAGTCGCCGTGGGACCGCAGGAAGCCCGTCGACCCTCTGTTGCCGGCGGAAGAAATGTATGGCATCTATGATTCATCGCCGGCGCGCCCCTATGACATGAAGGAAATTCTGGCCCGCCTGCTTGATGGCAGCCGCTTCGACGAATACAAAGCGGAGTACGGCAAAACCCTGGTCTGCGGCTATGGGCGCATCGGAGGCTTTGCTGTGGGCATCGTCGCCAATCAAAAGCTGCATGCTCAAGCCATCGACCATGAAGGCCACAAACGCGTGGAGTTTGGGGGAGTCATCTATACCGAATCGGCCGAAAAAGCTGCCCGCTTCATTATGGATTGCAATCAGAATCTCATCCCCCTGATTTTTTTTCATGACGTGAACGGATTCATGGTGGGCCGCGACGCGGAGTGGAGCGGCATAATCAAGGCGGGCGCGAAGATGGTGAATGCGGTATCGAATTCTGTGGTCCCAAAAATTACGGTGATCGTCGGCGGATCATTCGGCGCCGGCCACTATGCGATGTGCGGCAAAGCCTACGACCCGCGCTTCATCTTTGCCTGGCCAACGGCGCGCTACGCGGTGATGAGCGGTGACGCGGCCGCGGGCACGTTGGTCGAAATCAAGATCAAGCAACTTGAGCGCAGCGGCAAAACCCTCAGCGACGAGGAACGCAAAGAGCTGCTCGAATCAACCAAGCGCGCCTACGACGAGCAGACCGACCCACGGTACGGCGCGGCTCGCCTGTGGATTGACAAGATTATTGATCCGGTGGAGACTCGCGAGGCCATCACGCAAGCGCTCGAAGCCGCGGCCTTGAATCCGGACGTAGCCGAGTTCAAAGTGGGAGTGCTGCAAACATGATCCCGTAGGGTCGAGGGACGGGTTGATTTTCGCTTAGCCATCGGCAATCGCCGACCGGATCCGCGGCTATCGATCCGCTGGGGCGGGAGACCGTAATCCGATCGATCATGTTGCAGTTGAGATTTTGGCTAAGAGCCTAGAATGAAATGTTAACAGCCGATTCCATAAAACTGATCGAATGTCCACGCGACGCCTGGCAGGGGCTGAAGGGACATATTCCGTCTGACATTAAGCGGACTTATTTGCAGGCGCTGATCAGCGCGGGATTCAAGCACATCGACGCCGTCTCATTCGTATCCCCGAACGCTGTTCCCCAAATGGCAGATTCGGAAGAAGTATTGAAGGAACTCGATCCCCCGGATGACGTCGAGATCATCGCGATCGTGGTCAATGAAAAGGGGGCCGAACGGGCCATCGAGACGCACGCCGTGAAGACGCTGGGATTTCCGTATTCCATCTCCGAGACATTTCTGCAGAAGAATCAGAAACAATCCGCCGAAGACGCGCTGGAGGAACTTGAGAAGATTCAGAACCAAGCGGATGCTGCCGGACTCGACGTGGTGGTTTATATTTCCATGGCATTCGGCAATCCCTATGGTGATCCCTGGAGCATCGACGAGGTCGTCGAAGCCATAGCGCTGATGGAAGTGGATAATCTCCACATGATTTCTCTCGCCGACACAGTCGGCATGGCGGTTCCGCAGCAGATCATTGACCTGGTCGGCGCGGTGATGGCAAAGTACGATTACCTTGAGATTGGCGTGCACCTGCACAGCCGTCCCGAGCACGCCGCCGAAAGTATTCTTGCGGCCTACGACGCCGGCTGCCGCCGCTTTGATTCCGCTTTGGGCGGCCTCGGCGGGTGTCCCTTCGCCCAGGACGCGCTGGTAGGAAATATCGCCACCGAGAAAGTCATGGAAGCTTTGCGTCAACGGGGCGCACAATTACCGCCGCTGAAGCCGCTGGACACGCTGTTGCGAGCCACGGCGGAAATAGAAAGGCGGTACACGACTACGGTGGCTGCGGATTGAGCACGCATCGAGAATGTAGCGAGATGGGTCGAGTCCATTGCATCTGGCGGCGCCGTGGTTTCGTTCATCGGTGAAATCTGCGGATCTTGAAATGTCCTACGCCACAATCCACATCGCGCACGACGGTGCTGTCGCCACGATCACGCTGAACCGGCCTGAGAAGCGCAACGCCATCAGTTTCGAGTTGATTGACGACATGCTTCGAGGCCTCGATGAGGTCGCCCAGTCGCAGGCGCAAGTGCTCATTATCACCGGCCGAGGCAAAGCCTTCTGTTCGGGCATGGACCTGGACGACCTGAAGGCGCTTATTGGCCGCTCTGCGGAGCAGAATCTGAAAGATTCGGAGACCATGGTCCGCCTCTTCCGTTCCCTCTATGAGTTTCCCAAGGTGACGATTGCGGCGGTGAATGGAGCGGCGATCGCAGGGGGCACGGCTCTGGCTCTGCTGTGCGACTTCACCCTTGCCGTGGGGGAGGCTAAGTTTGGCTATACCGAAGTGCGCATTGGGTTTGTACCAGCGATCGTGTCCAGCTTTCTGCTTCGCCAGGTCGGCGAAAAACAGGCGCGCGATCTACTGCTTACCGGCCGCATGTTCGGAGCAGACGAAGCGGCAGGCATGGGGCTGATCAACGAAATCGCGGCTCCGGAACAGTTGATGGCGAAGGCTCGCGCATTGGCTGCGATGCTCATCGAAAACAGTCCCGCTTCTTTGCGCGCCACCAAGCGCCTGCTTACCGATCACGCCCGCGCTGAACTGGACGCTCAGATCGAGGCTGCGGTCCGGGAGAATGCCG
>WNFG01003505.1_pt1 | contig 13127 bp, 9 predicted proteins | sample 5400431 | NCBI WGS metagenome assembly WNFG01 (sample SAMN13153346, study PRJNA577476) | soil metagenome | isolation source: 120 cm saprolite under Douglas fir tree site 2 hole 3 replicate 2 | place: USA:California | collected 2015-04-18
GGATCTTGGACCGCTGCCGAAAAAGCGTGCCGCTTGCGCAGCGGTGGCGATCTCATGCTCGACCAGGTACGCCGCGCTCAAGGCTCGTACCATGGGGAGCGGACGCCTACGTGATCTCGACCGCACGCCGTCATACGTCACAAGGCGCCTCCAGTTCCTGGCCTGATGCGGCAGCCACTCATCGCATAGCGCAATGAATTGCTCGATCACCTGCATCACGACACCCGGAATGTCTCTTTTCTGATGGTGCACACTCCGGGTTCGATCCGGCGGCCGGCGACCGGTGAAGCGCGACACCTCCGCAATGAACCGGGCGTCCCCCAAAAGCCGTGGATCCTCTGCGGAACCATGCCTGAACAAATGGATATGACTGGGCTGCGGCGCCTGGTCGAACAATCCCCGGTACGCCTTCTCTTGAACCTGACGGCTGTAGGCGCCGCGAGTCAGCATGCGCAGGACGACGTTCGTGGTAACCCAGTCCTGTTTCGTGCTGCTTCGATACACCGCATCGCTGCTCCACCAATGTCCGGACTGATAATCGTCCAGTGCCTCGAGGCGGCGAATCCAGTGAACGAAGTGCGCGAGCGGCACCAGCCACTGTTGGTGCTGGAACAAGAGCACGTGATGATGCAACCGAAACAGCGAGCCATGCTCATCGTGGACTCGGTTGAAAGCCCGCGCACACTCGTGCTGAAAGCTTCCGGTAATCGCGCTCACTGGTCCCTCTCCCGCTTGGATAACGAGATGTACTTCACGCTCGGCGACGTAACCCGCGTGCAGCCGCGCGCCCCTCTCCCGCAGCGTTGCCCGCAGTAGCTTCAACACCGTCTCGAGTTCCGCCTGACTGGTGACAATTCTCCTGTCCGTTACGCTCCGCAGCGCGACGTAGTACCACCCAAACGGAACAGACGGCAGTCGTGCGAGACGTGGCATCACGGACTCCTCCATGCATGAGCCATCGGACTCCTCGCGAAAGTAAATCCACTCCTTTGGTGAACCAGGTCGCAGAGCGCAAGCAATTCTGCATTCAACGTGGCACTGACCGCAGTCCCGAGCAGATTAATCGTCATCTTCCGTGAGGTACGATACGATTCTATAATCGAAAATAAATGTCCGAGCGTGGACACAGAAGAATTATGTCCAGATCCACGGTCTGACAATTGCGACATTCCGTGTTGCGGCAGACTATGCGCTTCGAGCAAAGATCTCCGGCTGGAAGGCGCTTCGGATTGGATTTCAAGAGCGCCGGGGGGCAAACAAACAACCTTACTGGAGTATTTTCAAATACATTGAGGCAGCAGGATACGATGCAGCGGCGAATGGTCTCATTTCGCGCGACGCACTCGAGAACTATAAGGCGATGCAGTCGCATTATATTCATCCATGGTTTTTGGAAATGGATGGTGTTCCTTTAGGTCGGTTCTCCGTGATTTATGGTTTATTCATGATGACATCGGCCTTGTCGGAGATTCCCTTCGCATTTGGCTCGCCGAGTGATCCGGCTTCGATATCACCACTTTCGAGCCAACCATTGGTCGAGCTGTCACTTCAACTCGCCAGTTTCCTGCATATTCGCGGTGGAAGACAAAGAGCCGTTGCGCGCCACGCCTTTTCAGATTTGTTGCCACCATTCGTGACAAACCGTGTCGGTAAAGGCACTAACATGCATTGGCTTCATTCGCTTGTTAGCGCTCAGAGACCCTTCTTGGAAGAGACACTATTGGATGGGCTGATGGTTCGGGCCGGCATTTTAGATCGGCGAAAGCTAGAAAGCGTGTTGTCGCCGACAGTGAGCAGCACAAAGGTTGGTGTCTTGGACGTCATCCGAATGCTGTACATCGAGGCGTGGTTACGACTGTGGGACTATCGAACGTTGCGCGCGGCTGCGTGAATTTCTTCGTCGAATACAGGTCATAAATGCGTTAGAGTGACCTGGGGTAAATCGATGCATTCTTATCCGTAATGGCTTCGTAACAGAGTCGTCTGAGCGAATTTCATTATTGCCGGCCATTTGAACGGAAGAGCCAGTGAGACTTGGCCGCACGCCAGCGCTCGTACTGAGGTGCGGCGTCTGTATTGCCTCGCTCCTCGTCCCGCAGCCAGAACATAAACCAGTCTGCATTTCGTTGAGCCGAGTCCCACTGAACTTTGGGGCTCGTGGGATTGTGACCGGTTAGTGGGTACACGACGTTTTCGGTCGGCAATCCCTTTGCCACCGATGCCTTGCCGAGGCTCAACATTTCAAGCACGCCCGACTCTGACCCACTCTCGAATAGGTTAGCCGACATTACGTTGCCAAAATGCAAGTCGGGAGACAGATTCAAATATCTGACTGAAGCGTCGTAGAGACTCGCACCAACCATCGGATCGAAAATCTCTCGCAGATGCTTTCCATTGAGAAGTTCGTAAGCCTCAACTGTATTGCCCCATCCTTCCGCGAAAGAGCAAGCGCGAAAGATAGGAAACCTCGTCAACACCATAGGCCCCAACCATCCGCCATGGCTATGACCTGAGAGGCCGAGCCTAGATCTATCCGCGATTCCAGCATTGACTAGAGACTCCACCCCCGTGATCACGTCGTCTATTGGCTCCGCATCGAGCTGCTTCGGCTTCTGAAAGTCAATACCGAAGGTTGCTGATCCGCGATAGTTAGGAAAAAATACACCAATTCCGCTGGCGGCGTAAACGTCGAACGGATACGGCCATAAAGACCAATACGGCGCAAATCTGTTCGTTATCGGAGCACCAGGGCCACCATGAAGGAACGTAACGACGGGCCAAGGTTTCGCCCGTGTCGCTGCCGGCTCTAATAGCCACCCTTTGACCGTCGTGCCATCTGTACTCCTCCAGGACACCTCTGAGATTGCGGCCGTGATCTTTGCCGCGACTTGCTCGTTCACGAAAGATAAACGGCGTACCCTGCCTCCACTCGCTCCTTCCAGATAAAAATAAATTTCCGGTGGTCGAATCATACTCTCGTTGATGAATACGGCTGCCTTGGTGCGTTGAGCAAATGAAAACTTCGAGATTTCTCCATCAACTCGCGAGACCATGTCGGATCGCCGGACGCCGATGTCACTCCACTCATACAGTGAACCGACAGCTCCGAGGGAGTTCTCCACGAGCAGAAGATGAGGCGTGATTGGATGAATCTTTACATCAAATCTGGATTGCACTGCGTGCCACCGGAGATCGGGTTGATCTTCCAGGGAACGAGGCATGGATATAGCCCATTCCGGGTAGTCCAAACTCCACAGGTCTTTAATGATCGTCCGCATGACGACGAGTCTGTGTTGTCTCGGAATCCAGTCCCCGCCCCTGAAGCTCTGTCCGAAGGCCGTCGAGGTGGTGTCAAATGCACCGCCGATGTCATGAAACTTCCCTGTTCCCACGAAGATGACGCCGAGGCTGGTTCTTAACGGTCGGGTAGAACTCTGTGGAACGCTATCTGCCAGATATACGACCGAGATCATGGAGTCGTCGTCGGACCAATGTATTTCACTGAGGATGGACCCGGGGTCTCCCGGCACTTCTATGCGTCTGGACCCCTTGCCAATTTCTGATATCCATAGTGAAGCATTGGACTCATGCACTCTCTGGGCGAAGTGTGGGTCTATCACGTCATACTGACTTACCGCATCAGTATCGATTAGGATGCCTGGCCCGCTACGCCGAAGGCTGGTGTACAAAGACGCTGCCTCGTTTGACTTTGGTCTGGTTACGTAAGCCAGGTACTTGCCGGAGCTTGATAGTTCAAATGCCATTACCGGGTCCGCAGTGTCGGACATCCGCGAAAGTCTTCGCTTTTCCCAGTTGTAAAGATACACCTGAGCAACGTCATGATCGTCGGCCAGAAAGGCAAGTAACTGAGAGTTGCCGGCCCATCGAATCCCTCGAGCAGTCGCGGGCAGTCCGACAAGCGGGATGGGCTTCGCACCATCGGTCGTCGAGAGAACAAATGCTTCCCGGCCGTTCTCAGAATTTTCCTTCAGCAAAGGCCGTGTAACGTAGACCACGAATCCACCGTCCGGCGATATTTGTAGATCTTCAAATTGTCGCAGTTGCGTGTAGTCTTCGACCTCGAACCTTGAGCCACGAGAAACCTCCGACGACGCCGTCTTCGCCGGGATCTTCTCCGTACCGAGTCCGCTAAATGTCTCATTTGCGGTAGCTCGCACTCTTGCGGCTCCACCAACAAATAGCAATGCGATTGACACAGCAATAAGAAGCGCTCGAAGGATCTCGCCAAATGATGATCTCTGACGCCGCAACGAGCGTGCGGCTGCACCGTTAATCACTTACCGCTCGTCCTACCAGTTCTTTTGCAATTGGAGCGCGATGAACCGGCCGAGCGGCGTCGCATTTGCTACGTCATAGTTGAATCCGGTTCGAAACGAGTTGTATTGGAGGTAAGGTGGACTTCGATCTAGTAGGTTTATCGCCGACAAGCTGGCGCGAAACCCTGAGAGTAGTCCGCCTGGCGGCACGACATATGCCAACTGGGCGTCGATCGTGGTCCACGATGCAACGTCTCGCGATCCGGTTGCCAAGTTATTAGATTCACGTCCACTGTAATTTATCGTGCCCGTTCCCGACCATCCGCCGCGTACTACCGTTGCACCACCTCTTATGCGCACGCGAGGAGGGTTGAAGACAGTGCCGGCCAGCTCCTGGTCTGGTGCCGAATTAGTGATTTGATTCCGCAATTGCATATATGTGCCGTTGAAGAATTCATCAACATCAAACGCGGACAGGCGGCTCTTCTTATCAAAGAGAAGATCGAGACCTGCAATATTTTGTCGGGAGATATTGACATTCCGGAAGTCGATCACCGCAGCAACGGAGGACGGGTCATATGGCGCGCCCGTGTAATTGTTAAGTACACCGCCAGACTGGTTTATGAGTGCTTGCTGCAGAGCTGAAGAGGGCGACCTCGTAACGAAGGGCGCATAAATTGGATCTATCAGTGCGGCGGGCCCGTCTGCAAGTTGCGAGATCCGATCGCGATACGCGATATTGAAGTACGTTGCGACCAGTTGGCTTTGTTGGAGCCAAGCGGGCTTGTAGTCCACGCCCAAGGTCCACGTCGTCGCACGTTCCGGGCGCAGCCCCGGATTTCCGCCAGACCGAACCAAGGTTGGAGAAACGCCGTTCGACGAGCTTGGGTCTGGCTCCGTCTCCAAAGCGATGGCAGGAGGCGCATAGACCTGATAGAGCGTTGGGGCGTGGAATGACCTTCCCCAATCTCCCCGAAACGTTAGAGTTTGCGTCAGATAGTACCGCAAGCCAAGTTTTGGCACGGCGGTCTGCCCGAAGTCGGAGTAGTGTTCGAGACGACCACTCACGTTAAGATCAAGGCTACCCGCGTGCCCATCGCCACGCGGCGCTATAACAGGCACGGCAAGCTCGCCGAAGCCATAGTTGACGCTACGAGAGCCGCTGCCTATAGGCAAATTGGAAGCCCCTGGAAAAACAACTACGTCACCGAAGCCCTCGCGGCGATGTCCGCCACCGATTGCAAGTCGTGCAGTCCCGCCCAGTGCCCTAAAAAGCGGGCCGTCTGCGGACATCTCGACAGTGCGCGTGCTTCCCGTAATATCCTCTGCGTAATAAAATGACGAGCCCGGTCCCGAAGCGTTCAACATGTAAGCGGGAGAGTCGGTTCGTTGGTTACCGAAAGTTCCATCTAGCGAGGCTACCCAGTCGAGCGGTAGCAGGGCCCGCAACTCGCCCGTTCCTCCGTAACTTTGGACCGCAGATGGGACATCGAAAGAGACGTCTGGAGCCTCTGTTGAGAAAAACTTTGCCCCGCGCGATGTATAGAATCCCTCGAAAGACGCCGTCAGGCCAGATAGAAGATTTTGCCGGCCAGACAGAAAATACGAGTTGCGGTTGGTAGATGGGAGCAATGTGTAAGGTGCATATACAGTTGAAGTGAAATTTCGCTGAGACGCGAACACGCTGTCCTGCGCCTCATGTTCGTAGGTCACGAGCGCCCCACCACCATCCCAAGTTTTGCCCACCAAGAGGCTTGCGCGTTTATCTAACGCACCTCCATCGGTCGCGTAGCCGGATGAAATGGTGGCTTTTGCGCCGTCATAAGGTGCCTTCGAGATAATGTTTACGACACCGGCCACCGCGTCCGAGCCATAAGCTGCCGACGCGCCATCCGTAATTACCGCGATTCTTTCGATGGCGTCGAGGGGGATGGCGGTAATGTCGACGGCCCCCGTATCGGTGTCCTGCGCAAGTCTGTGTCCATCTATCAGCGTTAACGTGGAGCTAGCCCCGAGCCCTCGGAGGTTTGGGGCAGACCCTCCGCCAAAACTTCCATTATTCGCGGCACCCGGTGCTGCGCCGGTTGTGGTTTGGGGACTGCTTCCCCCAGCGAAGTTTTGCGGCAATGTGCGCACAATGTCGGCTACGGTAACGTAACCAGACCGATCTATTTCCTCTCTCCCGATTTGGATCACGGGAGAGGACGGTGTGACCCCTCGAATATGCGAACCCGTAACCGTGACTTCTTGTAGCTGATCTGTTGGGCTTCCACTGTCCTTGCTTTCTGAATTCGCCGCATTGTCCGGAACGGATGCATCCCCGTGCCCCGACGAAGTACTATCGACCACATTCATGGCGTACGCGGAATCCCCTGGCGGTCCTACGAGCGCGACGCTCGCCGGCAATACCTTTAATTCCGCAGAGTCCGACATGGATGAATCCGTAACGGCAATCACGATGGTGTGATCGTCCAGATGCTGCGGTCGCAATCCAGTTCCGGCGAGCACGCGCATCAGCGCACCGTCTACGGTGAGATCTGCCCTGAGTGACGGCGCCATGAACCCCGCAACCTGGCTCGCACTGAATCCGACGTCCGTATTCGTCGCGGTGCCGATCGCCTTGAGGGTCCGGGCTAAGGATTGCGCTGGCAAGTCGAAGTGGACCAGTATCTGGGCGTGAGCCCCGGAACACCATAATGCGGCTGCCACAAGGAATGCCATCGAAGAACAGTGAATGCGACCGGAATTTTCTTGCACGAGACCACCCTTTTATTTGGGCAGTCCTTTGCGCTCATTTAAATGCCACTGACACTTATGAGAAGAGGTCGAATCAGAAAAAGTAAACACAACCTACTTTTGGAATTCGCTTGTATGTACTTGTGACCAAGTTGTTTGGATCGCGATGGGCGAGCGGCCTTCACTCGAAGCAAATGCAGGCATTGAGAAGCGCACACTTTTGAATCGCGCACAGTGCGCAGCAGACGTCCGCGTGGCGCGTCGTGGCATCCGACTATTGATGAAACCCCGCCGAGACGTTACGCGGAACGCGCCGGCCGCTGCTCGCTTCGGATGCGTTCGAAGATCTCTTCGCGGTGTACGGTGATGTTTTTCGGTGCGTTGATGCCGATGCGTACTTGGTTGCCTTTGACCCCAAGCACCGTAAGGGTGACGTCGTTGCCGATCATCACGGATTCTTGCAGCTTTCTCGTCACGATTAACATTTCGCCTCCTTTGCGTGCGTGGCGCAGATCGCTCCGATCCAAATCATGGTCATCTTAGTCCTGCTCGCATTATGAGAGCAAGCGGCATGACCCCCTATTTATAGCGCTCTATTTTCCGGAGCAGAGCGCTATGGCGAGCACGACCCTGCGAAAGACCCTTCGCAGCCGCGGACACCGTATCCTGATTAAAGTTCTCGTGGACGCCCGTGAGGCGGCCGGGCTAACGCAACGCGACTTGGCGGCCCGTCTCAAGCGGCCGCATTCCTTCGTGGGCCGCTTTGAGGCTGGTGAGCGGCGAATCGACGTTATCGAATTCATAGAGATCGCGCGCGTGCTGGAAGTCGATCCGCGCCAACTCTTCGCGAAGCTTCTTGATTAGCTTCCCCTCGACGCTCGAAGCGCAGTCATTCAGACTGCTCATAGGAACTGCCCTGGCGCCCGCCGGTGTTAGGGGTCTGCCGGAAGCGGAGGCGGCGCCGCTGGCAGGGACAACACGATCTCGCCCCCATTTCGGTTGGCTCGCAACCCGAATGCCGCCGTCACAGTCCTTGCGAATTCGTCGGAGTCGCCCGCACGAAAGACGCCCCCGATGCGCAACTGGGCAACCTTGGCATCCGCAACGGCCACATGAGTCCTGCTGTACCGATTCATCTCGTTGGCCGCATCCCCGAGCGGCGTGTCCTCGAACTCCACTCGCCCACGCTCCCATGCCGTGACGCGAGTCAGTTCGGGCCGGTCCAGAGTCGGCGCATGATTTCGCGCGATGAGCAGTCGTTGCCCCGGCGCCAAGATTTGCGGAGCTTGCGGCGGAGCCTCGTCATTCCGGGCGGTCGGCGCGACGCTGATCCGTCCCTCGACCAGAGTGACCGAAAGACCCTGGGTGTCATCGTGGCGCACGATGAACGAGGTGCCCAGGGCACGGATCTCCTGACCGTCCACGCTGACGATAAAGGGCCAGGTCGGACGCTTGGACACATCGAACCACGCCTCGCCGCGTATGAGCCGCACCCGGCGCGCGCGCTCATCGTAGTTCACTTCGATGCGCGTGTCGGTGTTGAGCACGACACGCGTGCCATCCCGTAACAGCCGGACCTGCTGCTGTCCGACCCCCGTCACAACGGCGTCGTCGCGCCAGAAGTACACTATGACAATTCCCGCCAAGATCAGGGTCGCGGCCAATGTGAGGGCCCGAGGAGTGACTCGCGACCGCGGTCCCGTGCGGGTGGCGCAGGCGTCGCCGCGCGCACGCATCCGAATCAGGCCCGACCGCTCCCACACGTGCGTCATGCGATTGAACGCGCGCCGGTGATCCTCGTTCTCGCCGAGCCAGGCATGGACCCGTGCCTCCAGGTGGGGACTGCGTTGCTCGTCGTGAAGCTGGGCCACCCAGGCGGCCGCTTCAGCGCGCACCTCTTCGGAGGGCACCGGCTCTTTCTGCGGCAGTCGGGTTCCGTTCATTCCCGCAATAGCTCGTTATCGATCAGGAGCAGGGCTTTAGCGATATGGTTCGTGACCGCCTGGGTGGAAATGCCGAACCGTTCGGCGATTTCCGCGTAGCTCATTCCGCCGAATCGGTGCAGCAGGAAGGCTTCTCGGGTGCGCGGATTGGCGGTCGCCAGGGTCCGCTCGATCCGTTCGATCAACTCGTGCGCTTCGGCATCCTGTTCGGGTGAGCTCCCCGCATCCACGCAATCGACTTCCTCGAAGGGCTGGTCAGAGAAGATGCGCTGTGTAAGTGCCGCGTGGCGCAAGCGGTCGATGTGCACTTTCTCCACCACATCTACGAGAAACGCGACCGGGTCGCGAACCGGCGCTTTTTGCTGTTGTTGATAGCGGCAGAGTCGGACAAACCCCTCTTGAATGAGATCGTCAATGTCCTTGCGGCTCGAGCGTCCGCGCTGAAGCAGCCGGCGTCGTAGGAGGGCGAGTTGATCCTTGAGCCCATCGCCCGGGTGCTTGGTCCGTTCATTCATCCGCCAACCGTTACCTATTCTGATTGTGCCGACATCATGAAGATGCAGCCTTTGAGACGTGGCGCGCTCAGGACGGTGCCCCTGAATTGGTCGCACTACAGCCATCCTACATGTGCAACCAAAATGGAGGCAAGCGGACTTTACGGTTAGCTGGGGTGCATCCAATTTCGAGGCACCGGGTTGAAGCAACTGCGAAGCGCGAAGCATCGGGCACTCATTTCCGTGATAGTGGCGGCGCGGTGCGCCGCGGGCCTGACGCAGCGACAATTGGCGGCGAAGCTAAAGAGGTCGAATTCATTCGTCTGGAAGCTCGAAGCTGGGGAACGACAGATCAATGTCCTTGAATTCATCGAGATCGCGCGGACCCTTGGCGTCAAGGCATCGGCGCTTATGGCCGAGATCGAGGGCTAGAGGCTGAGGTTCTTGACGAGCCTGACCTGCCCCGCGCCGTGCTCGGCCCCGGCAAACCCCTCCCTAGCGGAATCGGCATTCCGCCGATCGCGACGCAGAGCGCTCAGGGCAATGACGTGCCACTAGGCGCATCACGCACCAACCCATAGTAAGGAGGTCGATTCAGGCGAAGAAAACGCAACATCGCCGCCAAAAGAGCTTGCAGAAACTCTTGCGAGCGGTCCCACGGCATAGCACGGCTCGTACTCGCTAAAGGCTATAAATAGACCATTATCTCTATCAATCGCTTGTAATAGCCCAATAATAGACCCCAATCGGTCGTTGATCATATGGTCTATAATTAGGACGCAATGGTGTCTTGTGGGCTAATATTAGCCCTGTGTCTCTATATCATCTCACCAATCCGGAAATCGCAGCGCGCCTGGCTCAGGCCATCAGGGCTTGGCGAATTTCACCGCAGGGCGCGGCGATGTCCCAGGTCGAGCTCGCTCATAAGAGCGGCATTGGTTTGACGCCGCTCAAGCGCTTCGAAAAGACCGGCGCCATCACCTTGCGCAATCTCGTGGCGCTATTGCGGGCACTCAATTTGCTGGACGGATTGGAAACCCTCATTCCCGAGCCCGATGCCCCGGGCCCCCTTGCGCTGCTGGCGGCGGAGCAAAAGCGAACCCAACGCAAACGGGCGCCGCGCACCAGCGCACCTCGCGCCGGCAAAGCGCCGGTATAGCGGGAGCGCCACATGGCTTATCTCAACGTCGTCGAGGTGCGCATCTGGGAGCAGTCCGTCGGGGCGGTCGCGCCTTTGCAAGGGAAACCGGGATTCTATGAATTCCAATACACGCCGGCTTTCGACAATAGCAGCCTCGAGTTATCGCCGTTACTCATGCCGCTGAAGGCGAAGCGGCGATTTAGTTTTCCGGGATTGCCTCAGGACACTTTTCACGGCTTGCCGGGCCTCCTGGCTGACGCGCTCCCGGACAAGTTCGGCAACGCGCTCATCGATGAGTACTTGACTCGGCATGGAACTCGAGCCGAAGAGATCACGGCGCTGCAGCGTCTCGTGTATGTCGGCCGTCGCGCGATGGGTGCTCTTGAATTCGAGCCGGCCATGGCCCAAACGCGCAGTCCGGCCGTGATTGTGCCGCTCGACATGGCGCATCTCGTCGAGGACGCCCGCCGCGCATTGCGCGGCGACCTCGGCAAGATCGCCCAGGAGATCATGGATGTCGGTAGTTCGGCCGGCGGCGCTCGCGCCAAGGCCGTCATCGGCTGGAACCCTCGAACCAACGAGGTCGTCTCCGGACAATTCGACTTGCCTCGAGAATATGAACATTGGCTTCTCAAATTCGACGTAGGCAGCGACGGCGTGTTGGGCAACTCGGCCGGCTTTGGCCGCATCGAGTATGCGCACTACCTCATGGCGATCGAGGCGGGTATCGAGATGAGCGAATGCCGCCTGCTGGAAGAAGGCGGCCGCGCGCACTTCATGAGCAAGCGGTTCGACCGTCGAGGGAATGAGAAGGTGCATGTGCAGTCCCTCTGCGGGCTCATGCACTTGGATTTCAATACGCCCTACGTGCACAGTTACGAGCAATATCTGCGCGCCGTGCTCGAATTGAAGTTGGACGCCCCTGCACTCGAGCAAGCATGGCTGCGCTGCGCATTCAACGTCGCCGCCGTCAACTGCGATGACCACACCAAGAACCTCGCCTTCATGCTGGATCAAACCGGGGAGTGGGACCTTGCTCCGGCATACGACACCTGCTTCTCCCACAACCCGGCTGCCGGCAAATGGACGCGTCAGCATCAAATGCTGGTCGGCGGAAAAGCGTGGGACATTACCGACGCGGACCTCATCGCGCTTGCCGACGCGTTCGACGTTCGCAGGCCCGTGGAATTGCTCGGCCGCGTTGCCGCCGCAGTAGCGCGCTGGCCTGAATTCGCGCGCCGCGCCGGCGTTCCCCGAGCCGAGATCGATCGCATCACGGCATATCACCCCGCATGGGTCGTTACCCGCTAAACTGCCGATACTCACCCAGTTGGCGAGATCCGATGATTCCTCACAAGATTTGCGCGGCCGTGATTGCGGCCTGTCTCGTGGCACCTCTCGTAGCAGCGGCCCAAGCGGCCACACCTCTCACGCCGATTACTCACCAGACGCTGTGGATGATGAAGCGTGTGGGTGCCCCTGTCGCGAGCCCCGATGGCAAATGGGTGATCTTCTCGGTCTTGGAGCCGTCCTACGAAGCGGACAAGGCGGTCAGCGATCTCTGGCTCGTCTCGACCGACGGCCTGAAGGCGCCGCGCCGTATTACCAATACCAAGGCCCCCGAGGACGACGTCGCATGGTCTCCCGATAGCGCCAGCATTGCCTTCTCCACCAAACGGGAGAGTGACGACGTCGAGCAGATTTACATTCTCGACCTCGCGCAGGGCGGCGAAGCGCGCCGGCTCACCAATATCTCTACCGGCGCCAAGAGCCCGAAGTGGCGGCCGGACGGCAAGGCGATCCTGTTCGAGTCCCGGGTCTATCCCGATGCCCTGGACGACGAGGCCAACAAGAAAATCGCCGCGGAGCATAAGGAGCGCAAATACAACGTCCGGGTGTATGAGCATTTCCCCGTGCGTTACTGGAATCAATGGTTGGACGAGCGCCAGCCGACCGTCTTGGTGCAGTTGGTCGATCAGGGTTCGGTCCCTAAGGACATTCTTTCCGCCAGCGCCCTGGCTCATGCGCCGGGATTCTCCGGTGCGGAAATCGACAACAACGTCTCACTCGCACCTATCTGGAGCCGGGACGGTCACGAGGTCGTGTTCATCGCCACGGCCGAACGCTGGAACGCGGCATTCGCCCATGTCGGATATCACCTCTATCGCGTGAGCGCGGAAGGCGGTGCGGAGCCGAAGATCGTCAGTCCCGCGGCCGGCGAATACGAGGAGGCGAAATTCAGTGATGACGGCAAGGCGCTGTTCTTCAAATACCAGCCGCAGGACGCCGAGGTCTATCACTTGGCGCGGCTCCAGAAAGTGGCATGGCCCGCGGGCGGCGAGCCCACCCTGGTCACCCGCGACTTCGACCGCGAAACGGCACGCTATGCGTTGACGCCGGATGGCAAGCTCGCCTACCTCCTCGTGCCGGACGCCGCCAAGGAGAACCTCTATCGGGTGTCAACCGAGGGCGGAAAGCCGACCCTGATCGTAGAACCCTCGACCGGCGGCTACACCTCCCTGGAGATTCCGCAGAA
>WNFG01011525.1_pt1 | contig 13127 bp, 18 predicted proteins | sample 5400431 | NCBI WGS metagenome assembly WNFG01 (sample SAMN13153346, study PRJNA577476) | soil metagenome | isolation source: 120 cm saprolite under Douglas fir tree site 2 hole 3 replicate 2 | place: USA:California | collected 2015-04-18
CAAGTGAAAGAACTCATGACCGTTCCTGTTCGTATCTTGCCAGATCACTTACATGGCTTTTGCTGACTTTTCGTAGGTCATCGTCACTGCCGACTTGACAAAGAGTCCCCCGGTCATCAAGGTTTATAGTGTGAACCCTTATGCCGAGCAGCAGCAGGCTAGGCAATAAATCTACCCTCTGCGACCAATCTCCTCTTCAACTTCGGTCATTCTGTTTCGTGCATTGCTCCTTAGCCCAATATCGGATCTCCTTTTCTTGCGTGCCCTTATCTGTTATTCCTTATCCGACGCTCCGATTATCCCTATGCTCTTTTCCGCGACATTTCGCTTTCTTTGTGAAGTAGTAGTAGGTGTCTTGTGCTCTTGTACCGTATGCGCCGTTTCCCTAGTGTTTTGTTTGTGGCCGTGAGGGAGATAGCCCGTTGTATCATCTCGTTCGCAATGGCAATTACAGTAATACATCTTTTGTTCAATTGTATTGCTGACGATGAGAGGACAAAATTCTGGGTAGCTCTCCGGATAACAAGGGTAAGCGAAATAGATACAGTGTTACTAGTTCTACAATGGCACAATAGTAGGGTAATGAGAGTGAGGGGTCAACCAGAATGGTATTGACAGCAATGAGCGGGAAGAGACACGATGTAAAAACCAAAAGAGAGAAAAACCAAGGGACCGAGAGACCGAAAAAGGGAAACAAATGAAACGCATTCACCATTTCGCCAAAACGTGTGTTACTTCCCACGCTGAAGAATACAAAAGATGGAACAATGGTTTCATAACCAGTTACTAGACTGCCGTCCGCGCAACGTCGGAGACTTGACCTCAATCAGCTCGGGGCGCTCCCGGCTCTGGCTAGCGAGGCGACGGTGAAGGAGCGGAGTGGGCGTTGGATGCGGAGACAGCTCCTTACTTTCTTTGGCTGATGCGGGGGTGGCAGTAACTCCGGCTCCGGCAGCGGCAGCGGCGGAGGGATTACTACGGGTGCGGCCACGGCCACGGGCGCTGCCCAAACTTTTCGCGGAGCCGGTAGAATCACGGCTAGTGGTGTTGCTACCAATGTCTGCGTCGGCACCCGTGTCATTCTCATCACGCTCGCGAAGCGTCCCCATACTTCGCATCGAGCCACTGCTTAGCCCCCGAGTGTGCGCGTGAACATGGGAAGGGGTACGCGTCAGTTGGGAGAGATGGACGTTGGGATTTCGACGGAGCTCGGCGGTGCAGAGTTCGACTAGCCCGGAGAGGCCGAGATATGTGGCTTCGTCGCGGAGTACTAGGAGTGCTTCGATCCGCGCGGGAGTGGCTGCATGAAGCTGGACGGCGTGGGGGAGGGACGCGACGTGGTCGACGGTAGTGGGCGGGGATCGAAGGTAAGCGAGGATGTGGTCGTACCTGTGGCTACGTTTAGATGCGAGTTGGAGATAGAACGGGTACAACTCACGAAGGGCTAGCACGATCAAGGAAAATGTGGACATTGAACGCAGAGGGGGATAGAAGTCCGGAGGAGGTGAGGTGGTTGTGGAAAATCGAGTTGAACGAACCATTCTCTGCTTGAGAGGACAGAGAATCACCCTCAGGATCCAAATCTTCATCTACGTCCGAAAATAGGGACCTGAGATAACTGGCGAGACGCGACGGGCGCGATGTCAGGGTGCCGAACGTCGTGCGGTGGGTCGCAGTACATGTCTCGAGTGTGACGAGTAGTTTAGAGAAGTCTATCGCGCTGGGCGGTGCGGGGGAGAGGAGGATACAATCAAACGGTGGGGGTGAGGAAGGATTCGGATAACTGGCGAGGGGAGGTACGGCAGGAAAGAGAGTGGACAAGGGTGGCGGAGGAAGCTTCTTCTGAGTCAATCGAGCGGAATCCGAGACGGACGGGGGAACGAGTGGGGAACGAGCGGGACGAGTGGCGTTAGGATCCTTCAAGGGAAGACTGGGAGTACTCTTGGATAACGGAAGGGATGAGCGGGGCGGGGAATAAGCGGGTGGGACCGAAGGTGTCTCAGACTGCTCTGTATGAGAGTCAGTCTGCTCGGCGGGCTCTGAGTGTATCTCTCCTTCTTCGTCCTCCTCATAGATATGTCCGTGGCACTCCTCGCGCTCCTGGTCTGAGGAACAATCGACTGAAACTCCAGAGCCAGCTAGAGCATCTTGAGGAGTGCGGACAATTGTGATGCTAGGACCGAGGGCACGGTGTCTAATAGTGCCGACAGAGGATGACTTTGAGTGAGATGCACGGACGGGCTTAGTTTGAGAGCCCGTCGAGGACGACCTTGTGAGCCAAGACATAGGGCTTCCTAGGGAGGGACGCCGTCCGTGAGACCTGATGGACATTGATTTTTGACGAAAGTCAGAGGGGTAATCTGAGAGGGGGATGGGGTAAGAAATGGTGGGATGAGAACGCGTAGAGAGCATGCTTTTACGTGTGGTCATGGCGTGTCTTTTTTCTTTTCTTCTCTCCACTCCCTTTTATCAAACACACAAAAGGCCCCGGCGAACGGTCCGGCGATCCCGTAACAATAAAGAATTCCGTGGTGGGAAGCGGTCGGTACCTGGGCGCGAAATGGACACTCACTCCGTCCTCGCCGTTCTGGGCCCTGTCTCACCCGCTCTCGCTGCTTATCACTACCTGAGATCTCCGACTGATAATCCCGCATCCAGGTGTTCAAGATGCGGTCATCTCCTCGTCCCCGGTACCTCTCACTCTCGCATCGTCCCCTCCTCTGCAACCCAAAGAAGGAAGAAAGCGCGCCCCAGCCCGAATACCCCGATCGTCCATTGTCTCAGGCAAAGCTGTGCAACATGCGGTCACGTTAACAACACACACCTTTCCTATTTTCACACTCGCAATGTCATAGCACCAACATCACGCCTTTACCCAGCTGTGACAGTGACGCCTTGCACAGACGGCACGGATCAATGTCCTCCTCCCGATCCTCCCCCTCAACCTGCGGCTAGTCCACAACCCCAACCACCCATAAAGTCCAGAAAGGCTCGACCCAAACACAAGGCCGGCTTGCAGGAAATGCTTGCGCGCAACAGAGAGAGGCAGCACGAGGCCGCGAATAGGGGTACATCAGGGTTAACTACGTTTTTGCACAGTCTCTGAATGCACATCCTTGTCACTTTTCCTTTTTTTTTCTCACCATCAAAATTTTGCACCCGTCCCGTTGTATCGATTGTACTAGTCATGTGCCTGTGGCTCAAGCTACGCGAGTAAAAGCCGCGTTCTGGCCCTGGACTGTACGTTCCCCGTGCGCCACCTTTTCTAACTCCATTGATATACCTACGGCCGGCTCCTGCGGTGAATCGAGCTGGCCGTAACACTTCAACGACACGACACACGATAGAATGATCGGCTCGGATCTAATTTCCTTTTTCATCAGTCAGATGCTCTACGGCCTGGCAGCTGATACCGAGCGCAACAGTGTACGCTAGTCATTGCACTACTGGTTCCCCCGATGAGGAATCCACACGTCGCGTTCCGACCTATGCACACCGTGCACGAAATGCAGGAAGATACAGGTGAAGACTGAAGGAAATCAGCTGAATGACTAGAGCACGGAGGAAGAGACTTCGATGCAAGTAGTGTTGACGCACTCATGTGTTCCTCACCCTTCAACCCGTTATGGTCGCTCACGGAGATAGACACGCGGATAGCCTGTGCCCCACCAGTTACCTGAGAGTATGTGGTACAAATCACCCTTCATTATAGGAAATGTTATCTTGAATTCTACGTATACAAGGACGTCGATATAAGAAGTCGGGCGCCACGAGCAGGTGCTTTCCACCGAGTAACATATGATCCACAGCAATAAATGCGCAGGGCTGTCCTTTGGATGTTGTAGGAGCCGAGTTACCGCTGCAAAGGCGATCAGGCGCTGCAACATAACTGTGAGATGCTAGTTCAACCAAATGGGGTCCTACACGGTCCAGTGTGATTAACCCATTACGGCCGGATGAGCCTGGTACAAAAGATGCATGCATAAGAATTAAAAATGGAAGATTTCAAGCGCAGTGTTGACAAGGTGACGCTGGGGTACATAGATCTCCTCATATGGCAAAGCATCACCCGGCCCAGCCAGGGCCAGCCTTAAGTCTTGGGTGCCCAAAGGTCGTAAAGCTCTTTGTCGGCGGGGTCAAAGCACGTCGCTATGGAGTGATCCACGCGTATAACCACCTTGCGTGCATGAGGGACCACGCCCGACTCATTCCTTCCACCTAAGACCAGCGCGCTACTGCCAGAAGAAAATGAGGACAACGTCGGCGATACATTCGCTGTTTCGCGGAACTGCAGCAGTCACGAAAAAAAGATGAGACCATCATTCAAAGACTTTCGAAATTGTAACATACACCGCCGGCCACAAAGATTGAGGACTCAGCTCCGCTGCGGTTTCGTAGTTCTGATGGGGAAGGCGGGTTGCTGGTAGACAGACCTTGTTGTGGGGAATTAGGGCCTAAGTGCACAAAGGAGTATTGTTAGATGGCATGTCGTTGTAATGCATTGTAATATGAACATACGCGAGTGAGTCGATGATTCGGTGGTCATGGTTCGTTGTTCCTGTGACGCGCATCAGGGGTAGGGGTACGCGCCGACTTGGATAAAAGGTAGCGTTCTGATAACCACGTCCTCCAAATCGCTTCCACATCAATCATGAACATCTTTCGTAACTGTCGGTACCCTCCCATCGCGTCCTTTTTGGCCTGTGCTAATCACTCTGGATATTCGTAGTAATCGGCAAGGTTTGGCGTAAGTCTCGTGCTCCTCAGAGACATCTCGACCTGACTCTCCAAAATTAGAGGACCCCAATGCCACCGAAGTGGTCAAGATATCTACCGGGCAACTTCACCTTGTCAGGCCGGGAAATATACGCTCATCTAGAGAATGCATGTTCGTGGCCCTCCTTCGACTCGTTTCGCCTGCCAACTGAACGAATTTCCTTTGTCAAAGATATAATGACGCTATGGCCACCATCCGCCGTATTCCGTCGATTGAACACAACTTCCAGTTGGTCATAACGCGGGTTTACGAAGATGGTGACCAAGAGTTGCTCGAAGATGAGGAAGAGAGTGCGTTCTTTTCTTGCTTATCTATTTCCCCCCTCTCACTTTTCCATAAGCCGACGAAGAACGCGTATTCCTCATAAGTGAGGAGCTTGAATTTCATACAAGCCAAAGTGATGGCGAACCGACCCTCCTCTGGCGCGATCTTCAAGGCGACGCTGATGAATTCTATGAATTTGTTGCCTCCGGGACAAACGCACCGACAAAGGCTTTCTTCGAGACATGCATGTACCGCGCCATGTATGAACGCAAGTATAAGGCCAGTGCGGACAATTCACGGGACGAAGATCTCGCCGAATTTATATGGCAGTGCGTTCTTTCCGTCCTGCATTTGACAAACACCTTAGCCCTAGCCTTGTCCTTTAGGCCTCCTGCCACCAGTCGCAAAGGAAAGGCTGCCGCGAAGAAAGCCTCCGCCAAGGTTAATGATGCCGCTAGATCACCTCGGTCTCCTGCTTCATCGAGTACTTCGGATCCCTCTTTACACGTGGTCATCGAAGAAAAAGCCGAGTTGTTCTTATGGGACCGCAGCGAAGGGTATTTCGTTCTTGAAGCAGCCGTGTCTGCGAGGGTCGTGCAGCGCGTATTTCCTCTCAGATGATGCAACGCTGGTCGCCCACAACATGGTCTCTCACATGGAACAACGTGGATGAAAACGGAAATCAGAGTAGTTGGTGCTTGCGCTTTGAGTCTCAAAAGGCCTTCGAAGATTTCCGGGCCGAATTCACAAAACGCGCATGGGAGAGTCTAAATCAGGCGTCGTGGGATAAGGTCAAGGTAAAGCATTGTGAATTCATGATATGGCAGACTCACATATTCTTCGCAGGCAGATGAGCGGGCATATGTAATTAATGCCGACATTGAGGACGTCGAGATGTCAGTTGAAACTGACGAGGATGAGGAAGAGTTCGTCCTCGACGAACTTGGTGGTCAGTGCTACTGCTACGACAGCTCACTATTACCACTACTAACTACTACTATGCTAAGATGAGGATGAAGATGAAGAAGGGGAAGGGGAAGGGGAAGCCAACAGTCTTCCTTCCGGCCTCAAAGAAGGGCGAAATTCACAACTTACTGTTGGGTACAAAGGCGACAGGTCGTACGTCGTTCGGGGAGATAAGATTGGTGTCTTCCGGCATAAACCGGACGAGGTTGAATACGTCGCGTCAATCGCCAATATCACGGACATGAAGGGAAAGAAGTTTGATCCAAAGAACGTGTGTCTTTCTCCTATGGCCCGTAATCTACTGTTTACGCAGATGAACAGGTCATGTTGCATCAACAAGACTCTAAGATGGTCGTGATGAACCCTGGCGCGCCAAACTCATTATTCCATCTTGACCTTGAGCGCGCGAAGATCATTGAGGAATGGAAGGTTCATGACGACATTACGGTGGATCATATTGCACCCAATACCAAGTTTTCGCAGACGACGCATGAGCAAACATTAGTTGGTACATCGCACAACGCGCTCTTCCGCATTGACCCGCGCATGTCCGGCAAGAAACTTGTGGACAGCCAGTATAAGCAATATGCATCAAAGAACAAGTTTTCCGGTGTCACCACAACAGCATCTGGGAAACTTGCGGTGGCGAGCGAGAAGGGAGATGTTCGTCTATATGATACGGTCGGGAAGATTGCGAAGACGGCTCTCCCACCACTGGGTGACCCGATTGTTGGTATTGATGTCTCCGCTGACGGACGTTGGATCGTTGCAACAACCCAAACTTATCTTCTGCTGGTGGATGTGCTTATTGGGCAGGGGAAGTATGCTGGCAATTTGGGCTTTGATCGCAGTTTCCCCGCAGATGCGAAGCCCGTACCCAGGAGGTTGCAGCTGCGATCCGAACATGTCGCTTACATGAACCATAACATATCTTTTACTCCAGCTAGGTTCCTTCTTTTCACCTTCTCATGCACAAGAACGATATTAACGGCTGACGAATATCCCCAGGTTTAACATCGGTGAAGGACAGGAGGAAAACGCGATTGTGACGTCGACCGGGCAGTACGTCATTGCCTGGGACTTTGCCAAAGTGAAGAAGGGTCAGATGGACAAGTATGAAATCAAGAAATACGAAGACCTCGTCGTACAAGACAACTTCCGCTTCGGCGATGACAAGGAGATCGTACGTCCATTCATGACCGGAGAGACTGTCCCCTCGTTGATTGCTTTCGTCGTAGATTGTCGCATTACAGGACAATGTTCTCAGTGTCAAAAAGAAGAGCCTCCGCAAGCCCACACGGACGTCGCTTGCCCCTGAGCGTCGAAACACGCGCAGCCACTCTGGTATTGTCAATGCACCCTACTGATAACGACGTGTCTCCTCTATTCTGTTTCTCTACAAGCACCACATCTACCTATTCCGCAACGAGCTCTTTCCTTTTGATTTTTTTCTTACCTGATCTTCCTGTAATGAATTTCTACGAGAAACAGGGTGGGTTTGTATGACTACGCTGGTTTCCCTGTCACTTGGAAAGTTTCTGTATGTCCGACTTTTAGTAGAGATTGTCGTAATCTTGTACGTGCTACGCAAAAGAACTCGATTTGTGGTCTCTGATGCCCGCGCGGCGCGACGGAACTGTGGCCGAGAATGATTCCAGAACAGAGGAAGATGGGCAAGGGCATCTAATAATGCAATTGGGTCGACAGGCTGTGGATATTGCCAGTGGGATAGTTGCCAGATTTGTCAAGGGCGACGTACTGATTTCGGCCTATGTTTGTCGCCATGCGGTTTCAACAGAACTTCTTCACCCCTGTGAGACCTAAGCGAACCTCCTCTCTCGGCAGCCACCATCACCGCGGCCAACTTCACCAGCAAGCAGTAGTAGCTAGGGCAGATAACAGCTATAGATCTTGGAGCGAAGGGATATCCGTCAACCGAAACTTCGATGATCAGCTACATCCTCCTTGTTTCACGCCAAGGAATGTCACGCCGTTTTTGGTCTCGATTTAACTAAAAGATTCTTCCTACTTCAGGCAAAGTGCGCCTTGCGAAATGGTTCGTGACGATGCCGCCCAAGCAAAAGGCTAAGATCGTCAAGGACGTCACCCAGCTCGTACTTGCTCGCCGCACACGCATGTGCAACTTTCTCGAGTACAAGGGTCTGTCCCTATTTCTTCTCGTTATGAATCTATCTATGATAGCTAAGTTGGCTAGATTCGAAGGTCGTTTATCGGCGATATGCGTCTCTATTCTTCGTGACAGGAATTGGCCAGATGGACAATGAACTCGTCACACTGGAGATAATCCACAGATACGTGGAAGTGCTAGACCGATATTTTGGGAATGTGCGTTTTGTGTGGTGCTTCTCTCCTGTTCTTTATTCTGATAGACTTTCTAGGTTTGCGAGCTGGATTTGTATGTTTCTCGTACGTTAGGCGAAGCCACCTCTGACTGCGCACATAAGGATTTTCAACTTCCAGAAGGCCTACGCCGTGAGTCCGCCATGCACATGCATGTTATCCTCATTTCGAACCGACTTTGTCTTTGCACACATGCAGATCCTGGACGAGTTAATTATTGCAGGCGAGCTGCAAGAGTCTTCCAAGAAATCGGTACTCAGGGTGGTACGTGGGATTCTACGGATACTACTGTGCTCTAACCTGATGGGCTCTGAAGGTTACACAATCTGACAGCGTGGAGGAACAAGAGGCGAGCGATGATATGATAGTACGGATTGGTTCGCGATGATAGAATTTTCTACGTACACTTCGGCCTTGGTCGTCAGCCGCGTACAATAGCCCGAATACAAATAGTTAAATTGATCACGGATCCAGCGGACCGGACTGGCGGGCCGCGACGCGTGAGAGGTTCCGTTGAGTCGTGTCGCGCTTTGGCACACCCATCCTTTCCGTGTACAAGCATCATGGCAGTCCGTCCTTCTTATCGTTCTGCCTCGCCACACAGTGCTCACTTTCAGTCACCACAGACACCGGTTGTGCTTCAAGATGAAGATATATTCAGCGACATCGTACCAAGCAACATTGTCTCTCGTCAGGTATACTCGTTACAGACGCGCGGGGATTACAGGGGCTGAGACTTTACCCTTTACTCATAGGATACTCCGGGAGAGGAGGTTGAAAGCGAGGGTTCTGCAGACTACCAGGAACAAGATGAGTTAATGAGTGAGGACGAAGTACGTGCTATTAGACACTCGTTCAATCACACCTTGACGCGTGGTCCCAAAAGGATGCGCAAAAAGGTCCTTCAACCAAGGCCCAGAAAACCGCGGAGAGACGGCAGCAGAAGCAGAAACGTAAGCTGAATGAGGGGAAGCTAGTCGAAAAGAGACATCAAATGGACAAAGCCAAGGTATGAAGTCGTTATCACTTTTCTGGTATTCTGTATTCATCCCTACCAGGTAGCCGATGCAGTCAAACGTTACTCGTACCTACTAGGACAGACGGATCTGTTTCGCCACTTCGTAGACGTGCAGGTTCGATCGGCGTTGCACCTTCCTCTTCTAATCCCCCCTTTGTGCTTATAGTGTATTTCAGAAAACACGCGACCCTGAATATGCGAATGTTCTAGACGCAGAGCCAAAGGCTAAGGGACGGGGTCGGAAAAAGGGAACGTAAGTTTGTTTTCCCCTTAACCATTGTCTTCATCTCATTTGTTATCAATAGTGACAAGACGGCTCGGCATCGCAAGTCCGAGAAAGAAGAAGACGAAGAGATGCTCAAGGACGGCGAAGCAGCCGTGGATGGGGATGACCAGCCCTACGTTTTCGAAGAATCTCCGAGCTGTGGGTTGCAATGCTTATTTTGGACGTTTCTATTTTAATGCCGAACCTCAGTCATCCATGGATTGATGCGTCCGTACCAGCTGCAGGGCCTTAATTGGCTGGTCTCTCTCCACCACAATAGCCTTAATGGTATTCTTGCGGACGAGATGGTGTGTACTTATTGTACGCCTTTCCAACTAAGGTTTAAATCTAAATGGCCTAGGGTCTTGGCAAAACCCTCCAAACCATATCTTTTCTCGCTTATCTCAAACATCAACAATCACTTCCCAGCCTGCACCTTGTCGTTGTACCCAAATCCACGCTGCAGAATTGGGCGCGTGAATTTGAGAGGTGGGCTCCGGACTTCAGGATCGCGCTTCTAACAGGCACCAAAGAAGAACGCGCCGAGATTATCGCGAACCGGCTCCTGCCGCAAGACTTCGAAGTCTGTATTACAAGCTATGAAATCTGCTTGATCGAAAAAAGCGTGCTCAAGAAGTTTAGTTTTGAATATATCGCCATTGATGAGGCGCACCGAATCAAGAATGTCGACTCGATCCTTTCTCAGATTGTCCGAAGTTTCTCATCGCGCGGCCGCCTACTCATCACGGGCACACCCTTGCAGAATAACCTGAAGGAGTTGTTTGCTTTACTCAACTTCATATGCCCAGAAATATTCATTGACTATAAGGATCTGGAAACTTTCTTGCATAAGGATGACACCTCGACAGACCTCGATGAGGAGAAAAGCAAGAAGGTGGTCGAGGCGCTCCACAAAATTCTTCGCCCATTTCTACTCCGCCGTGTGAAGAGCGACGTCGAGAAGAATCTCTTACCTAGTGAGCTTCGCCAATCGTGACGTCGTTGCTCTCCTTGCGTGCTGATGGTTTTCTGCATAGAAAAGGAAATCAACATTTACGTTGGTTTGACGGATATGCAACGAAAGTGGTACCGGAGCGTCCTTGAAAAGGACATAGATGCAGTCAATGGTCTTACTGGCAAGAAAGAGGGCAAAACACGACTCATGAATATGGTCATGCAGCTGAGGAAAGTGACATGTCACCCATACCTCTTTGATGGCGCGGTATGCCTTCCTGCCGTACCCCGACGTGTAGTCGATCATTTATCGTACGTACGTGGTTGATAGGAACCGGGACCACCATACACGACCGATGAGCATCTCATTCAAAATTCCGGCAAGATGGTGATATTAGACAAACTACTCAAGAATGTGAAGGAGAAAGGCTCGCGCGTCCTCATATTCTCTCAGATGAGCCGCATGCTCGATATTTTGGAGGATTATTGCTTGTTCCGCGGCTATAGTGCGTATTATTTCGCTCACAACCCGCAACTGTTGGTCATTTTTGTAGAGTACTGCAGGATCGACGGTAGCACAGCTCACGAGGATCGTATTGCCGCGATTGACGAGTATAACAAGCCGGAAAGCGAGAAGTTCATATTTCTTCTAACAACCCGTGCTGGTGGCCTCGGCATCAACCTTACTACCGCAGACATAGTTGTATTATATGACTCCGACTGGCAAGTGCCACTTGGGATTTGCCTCGAAATTTCTGACCGAGTCACTGCAGGAACCCACAGGCTGATCTTCAAGCCATGGATCGTGCACATCGCATCGGTCAGACGAAGCAAGTGTTCGTGTTCCGATTTATCACAGAAGAGAGCGTAGAAGAACGAATGTTGGAGCGCGGTGCACAGAAGCTGCGTCTAGATCAGCTAGTCATTCAACAAGGTCGACAACAGTTACAAAAAGGTATGCCTGTATCTCACATCTTGAGTGCCATTATTTGCTGACATGCGTGGGGTGCAAAGCTGCGAATAAGGAGGAGCTCTTAGAAATGATTACCCATGGCGCAGAAAAGATTGTAAATTCCTCTGAGGCGTACGTCTCTCCACCTATCCTCCCTCTCGCTATTTTCTGAAAAAAAAAAAAATTCTAAATAGCTTCCAAATCGACGATGATATCGATGCAATTATCCAGCGTGGCGAAGAGCGCACAGCGGAGATCAATCAGAAATACGAGGGTTTGAACCTCGAGGATTTGTCAAACTTCAAGACAGATAGCTCGCTGCAACAATGGGACGGGGAGGATTTCCGCTCCGGGCAATCCAAGACTCTCAATTTCAACCCTCTCTCGTTGAGCAAGCGGGAGCGCAAACTCAATTACTCTGTTGATGGCTATTTCAAGGAAACGATGCGTGCGGGCCCAAGCAAGACGGAGAAGGCACCGAAGCTTCCTCGCGCACCGAAGCAGATTGCGTTGTGAGTGGACTCCAACTTCTGGGACTGAGCTCGTCACCAATGCCGTATGTCGTAGACAAGACTTCCAGTTCTTCCCGCCAAAGCTGGCAGAGCTACAGGAGCGCGAACTTGCTGTGTACAAGGTATATTTCTACCTTGCTGAATAATGAAACTTACTGATCCCGCCTATTCAGAGCCTCAATGAGATTCCCGCAACCGTCCGCGAACTTCAAGGGGAAGATGACACACCTGAAAAGCTGGAGGCCGAGCGACAAATTGCCCAGGAATTTATTGACACTGGTAAATGTCACGTTGTCATTTACTTCATATTCTCGCTGATGACTAGTGACATGTAGCTGAAGCCCTGACTGAAGAGGAGCTCCAAGAAAAAGAGGAGCTTATAGCCCAAGGTTTCGAAGATTGGAGTCGGCGAGACTTCCAACAGTTTGTCCGAGCGTTGGAGTCTTATGGGTGGTATGTTTCTTCCTATTTGTATGAGTCTCAAACTGATATCCGTCAAAGGACCGAAGACTTTGACTTACTATCATCAGAAATTCAGGATAAGACCGCGCAAAATGTTGCCGCGTATTACCCCGTGTTCCGGAAGAAGTGGAAAGAGCTCTCAGGTATAGGGCTTGTTCTGATGCTATATAACCGCTTACCTGTCTTCTTGCCCCTAGAACACCCCCGTATCGCTGCCCGCATAGCGGAGGGTGAGGCAAAGCGCAATAAGCGTTCGAACCTCGAAGCATTACTTTTAAAGAAGATTGGTTCCTTCCGATATCCGATGCAGGAACTAGAGCTCAACTATCCAACAACAAAAGGCAAAGTCTACTCTGAAGAAGAGGACCGTTACCTGTTATGTAGGCTGAACCACTACGGGATGCGGACGGACGACGTGTACGAACGCATCAAGAAGGACATTTCAGAGTTTCCGGTGTTTCGCTTTGATTGGTTTTTCAAGAGCCGCTCGCCACAGGAGCTTCAGCGTCGGTGTAACACATTACTGGGGATGATTGAGAAAGAAGCTGAGCAAGAGGAGATACGAGCCAAGAGCGGTGGGAGCTCATCCCGGGGCA
>WNFG01003510.1_pt1 | contig 13120 bp, 12 predicted proteins | sample 5400431 | NCBI WGS metagenome assembly WNFG01 (sample SAMN13153346, study PRJNA577476) | soil metagenome | isolation source: 120 cm saprolite under Douglas fir tree site 2 hole 3 replicate 2 | place: USA:California | collected 2015-04-18
ATCCTGACAGGCTCGCTGCGCTCTCCGTCAGGATGACATCGCGCCGTCGTTTCCAATCGCCTCTACCGGGCAATTATCCAGCGCATCCTTCGACAGTGTCTCCTCTTCCGGCGTTTCGGGCTGCTTGTAGACGTAGGAGAAGCCCTCCTCGTCGTTACGCTGGAAGTTGGCGGGGGCAGTCTCGCGGCAGAGATCGCAGTCGATACATTGCGTGTCGACGTAGTACCGCCCAGGTGCCTGTCCCGGCACCAGATCGTTTGGATCAGCCATTGATGTGTTGTCTCCCGTGAGCGCCGCGAGCCGCGACGCATCGCAGGCACGGGGCGCGCATTGTAGCGCGGGCGATCATCGAGTCAAAGCAGGAGGCCGCATGAAAAGATTTCTGATCGCTGTCGTCGCTCTTGCCTTTTCCGGGGGCGCGCTCGCGCAATCGGCACCACCGGCTCCCGATACCGTGAGCGTTACCGGCATCGGCCGCGTCCGCGTCGCGCCGGACCGTTTCTCGTTCAACGTCTCGGTGCAGACGACCTCGCCGACGGTCGAGGAAGCGGTGAATGAGAACAACACGAAGGTGGCCGCGGCCATCGCGGCCCTGAAGAACGCCGGCGCGAAGGCCGAGGAGATCCAGACCTCGAATTTCTCCATCTATCCGCAGCAGGATTACAGCCAGCAGCAGCAGGGGAAGCTGCCGCGCGTGGTCGGCTATCAGGTGTCGAACAGCATCATCGTGACGAAGAAACAGGTCGCCGACGCCGGTCGCCTCTTGCAGGTCGCAATCGCCGCCGGTGTGAATCAGACCTCGGGACTTTCGTTCTCCGTTTCCGATTCCGCGCGAGGGCGCGACGAAGGGCTGCGGGCCGCGTTCGCGGACGCCCGCGCCAAGGCCTCCCTCCTGGCCCAGGCAGCCGGCCGCACCCTCGGCCCGGCCATGACCATCAATGAGCTGGGATCGATGACCCCCCAGCCGCCCCGGCCGATGGGCGTCCGGGCAATGGCCGCCGTCGTCGCCGAGCCAGTGCCCGTCGAGAGCGGAACGGAGGAGCTGATGTTTACGGTGTCGGTGGTGTTTTCGATGAGGTAGCTGTCTTTGGGTTGCTGGGTTGCTGGGTTGCTATGTTGCTGGGTTACCAAGTTGCCGTGACCAACCTTGCAACTTTGCAACCCAGCAACCCTGAAACCCAACCATCAATCCCCCGAGATGATGTTCCCCAGCACATCTCCCGCGAACCCGCCTAATCCTTTCGACTCATCCTGGTGTCCGCCGGCGGCGGCCATGAGGCGGTTGGCCAGTCTGCTGAATGGCAACGTCTGCAGGACCACGTGTCCCGGGCCGGTGAGCGTCGCGTAGAACAGACCCTCGCCACCGAAGAGGGCGTTGCGGAAACCGCCGACGAACTGGATGTCGTAGGCGACCGTATCGGCCATCGACACGATGCAGCCGGTATCGACGCGAAGCTGCTCGCCGGCAGCGAGATTGAACTCCAGCATGTTGCCGCCGGCGTGAAGGAAGACCAGACCCTGGCCGCTGATCTTCTGCAGCAGAAAGCCTTCACCGCCGAACAGACCGGCGCCGAAGCGCTTGGTGAAGGCGACGCTCAGGTCGACGTTGCCGATGGCGCAGAGGTAGGCGTTGCGCTCGGCGAGGATCGTGGTGTTGTTGAGCTGGATGGGGAAGATCTTGCCGGCGATCGGATTGGCCAGCGCCATGTGCGCACTCGCGGTCTCGGCGCGGAAGACGCTCATGAACAGCGACTCGCCGGCCAGGAACTTGCGCATCAGGCCTTTCATCAGGCCGCCGGTCATCTTCGCCTGCAGGTCGATCCCCTGTCCCATGTACAGCATCGATCCCGCTTCGGCGTAGAGCTCCTCGTTCTGGTGCAGTGTGACCTGCAACGCCTGCATCACATCGCCGACGATTTTGTATTCCATGTGTGGTCCTCCGTCGCGGTGGATTCTGTCACGGAGGCGGTCTCGGGGTGGTGGTTGCTAAGTTGCTGGGTTGCAGGGTTACTTGGTGATGGCCGCGCAACCAAACACCCAGCAACTCAGCAACCCAGCAACCCACACCGAGCCCCCGCAACCCCGTCATCGCGCTCTGACACAATAGACCGGTGCTACGCCCGGTACCGCTCCCCCTGCTCGATGCGCTCGGGCAGCTCTACCCCGACTCGTCGCGGACGACGCTGCGGCAGATGCTGCAGAACGGCCGCGTGCGCGTGAACGGCGATACGGAGAAGGATGCCAGGCGCGTCGTCGATCCCGACGAGATCCTCGAGGTGATCGCCAAGTCCGATCAGCGCGTTCTCCCTCCCGGAATCGCCATCCTTCACGAAGACCGCGACGTCATCGTCATCCTCAAGTCACAGGGGCTGCTGACGGTGGCGACGGAGAGGGAACGCGAGGCGACGGCGCAGGCCTATCTGAACGCATACCTCGGCAGTGCCGGTGAGGATCGCGTGCAGGTGGTCCATCGCCTCGACCGCGATACTTCCGGCGTGCTCGTTTTCGCCAAGAACTTCTTCGCCCGCGAACGGCTCAAGGAACAGTTCATGATCCACAGCGTCGAACGGATCTACGTGGCCATCATCGAAGGGGCGATCGATCCGCCGGAGGGGACGATCGAATCGAATCTCTTCGAGCAGCGCGACCTGAAGATGGTCAGCGTCGACGCGCATCCCGACGCCAAGCACGCCGTGACGCACTATCGGACCATCGCCGTGAAGGGACCGTTCTCCATGCTCGAGGTGACGCTGGAGACGGGGAGGAAGAACCAGATCCGCGCCCACCTCGCCGAGGCCGGCCATCCCGTCGCCGGCGACAAGATGTATGGAGCGAAAACGAACCCGCTCGGCCGCCTCGGCCTCCACGCCAAGCTCCTCGGCTTCGACCATCCGACCAGCGGGAAGCACCTGGTGTTCACGGCCGCGCTGCCGAAATCGTTCCGCGATGTACTGCGCTGAGGCGCGTTATCGGTTGTCGGTTATCGGTTATCGGTTGTCGCGCGGCTGTGGTGAGGCGGGTTGTCGGTTATCAGTTATCGGTTGTCGCGCGGCTGCGCCGCTTGGCACAGACAAGAGTGTCTGTGCCACATTCGACCCTTGGTATTGGCAGGAGATTGGAGTCTTGCGCGACAGAATGTGGCACAGACACTCTTGTCTGTGCCCGGGCCGAAGCCGCTGCAGGGTTGCCGGCCGTACCGATAACCGATAACCGACAACGCGGCGAAGCCGCCGTCACACGAACGATACCGCCAGCTTTGATCCCTCTTCGCGGTGGATCGTGTCGACGAAGCGGATGTTGTTCGTCTTCAGCGACATGAATAGCGATGAGGTGCGGATGCCGCCGCCGAAGAAGCGGACGCCGCGCAGGAGGTCGCCGTCGGTAACGCCCGTGGCGCAGAAGATGATGTCGTTCCCCGAGGCCAGCTCCGCGGTGTCGTATACCTTGGTGCCGTCGACGTAGCCCATCGACTTCAGGCGCTCCTCCTGCCACTTCTCCAGCGGCTTGAGGCGGCCCTGCATCCGGCCGTTGAGGCAGCGCATGGCCGCCGCGGTCAGGACGCCTTCCGGCGCGCCGCCGATGCCCATGGCGGAGTGGATGCCGGTGCCGCGCACGGCCGCGGCGATGCCGGCGGAGAGGTCGCCGTCAGTAATCAGCTTGATGCGCGCACCCGCTTCGCGGATCTGGGCGATAAGGTCGTGATGCCGTTCGCGGTCGAGGACGACGATGGTCAGTTCATCGACATCCCGCTGAAAGGCCTCGGCGATCTGATTGAGGTTCTCATGCACCGAGTTGGTCAGGCTGACATGGTCCGCCGCGGTCGGGCCGACGACGATCTTGTCCATGTAGACGTCGGGAGCGTTGAGGAGACCACCCTTTTCCGAAGCGGCAAGGACGGCGATCGAATTCGCGGAGCCGGTGGCGCAGAGGTTCGTCCCCTCGAGGGGATCGACGGCGATGTCGATCTCGGGATAGATCTCGCCCTCCGTCCAGCCGCGGCCGAGCGGCTCGCCGACATAAAGCATCGGAGCCTTGTCCCGCTCTCCCTCGCCGATGACGACCGTGCCGCGCATCTTGAGCCGGTTCAGCTCTTCGCGCATCGATTCGACTGCTACCTGGTCGGAGTACTTCCGTTTGCCGTAGCCCATCGTCCTGGCGGCGGCGATGGCTGCTTTTTCTGAGACGCGCAAAAAACCGATCTCGAGACTGGATTCCATGACGCTCCGTTCCTGCGGAAATTGGCGGCGCAGACTCTAGCAGAATCCGCGGGACGGAGGTGTGCGGGATGGCACTCATTCGACGATGACCGTCATCTTCATATTGCCGTGTCCGGATCCGCAGTAGTGGTCGCAGATGGCCGGAAAGGTGCCGGCGGTGTCGGGCGTGATCGTTTTCTCGGATGGCTTTCCGAGGTCGGCGTCGAGATCGAGGCCGAGCGGCTTGACGAGAAAACCGTGGGCGCGGTCGCTGCTGACCACGCGGATCGTGACCGGCTCGCCGCGTTTGAGCGTGATCTGCTTCGGGTTGAACTCGAACTTCTTTGCCGTGATCTCGACCACGCGGGGAGTTGGCTCCTGCGCCAGGCTGAGCTGCGTGGCGGCGATGAGGGCGATGACACCAGCGATGACGACCAGTGTGCGTTTCACAGGCTTTCTCCTACTTTGAGCAGTTGTTGAATTCCTTCCGTTCCGGAGAGCTCGCGGAGCGAGAGCTCGACATCATGGATACCGGCGGCGAGCGCGCGGGAAGCGGTCGTGCCGCTGATCGTGCGAATGCCGAGGTTCTTGAACGGCTGTTGGGGGTTGAAGGGGAGCGGCTTCTTCTCGGCCGCCGACGTGTCGGGAAAGGCAAAGATGAGCGAGCGTGCCGCGTGGTGCTGCGCGTGTCCGATCGTTTTGTGATCTTCCCGATGAATGTGGCCGTAGAGGACGGTCACGTTCTCGTACGGCGCCAGAACGTTCATCACCGTATCGCCGTCTGAGGTGAACCACTCCCAATCGGGCTTGAGGTCGAAGAGCGGCCGATGGGTGAAGACGACGATCGGTGCCGTCTTCGGGAAACGGGCCAGATCCTTCTTCAACCAGGCGATCTGTTCATCGCCGACGATTGGCTTCCCCAGCGACACGTTGTCGAGTGCGACGAAGTGCGCTCCGCGGTGATCGAACGAGTAATGCGTCTCGCCGACGTTCTCGCGGAACAGGACCCCACCGTCGAGTGCGGCGTCGTGCTCGCCCGGCACATGCATCTGCTTCTTCACCCGAAGGCGGCTGCTGATCTCGCGGAATGCCTTGAAGCGCCGGGCATGCTCGGCCGGATCGTCGCTGTCGTGGGTGAGGTCGCCGGTGAAGAGGATCAGCTCCGGCTGCGGATCGAGTGCGTTGACGACGTCGACGGCGCGCTCGAATGCCTTGGTGCCGAGTGGATCGGGTGGTCCCTGGAAGCCGACGTGGGTATCGCTGAGCTGCACGATGGAGAAAGCTCCCGGTACTTCTCCGTTCTTTTTGCGGGCCAGGCCGGCCATCAAGGCCCCACGCGCCGTTCCTGCCAGCGGGGAGAACTGCAGCAGCGCTCCCGCGCCGATGGACATTGCGGAGATGCGCATGAATGCGCGGCGGTCGAATTCGTTCTTCATGATTTGTCCTTCCTGCATGTGGAACTGGCGGCGGGCTTTTTTCATCCATCGGCCAGTTACATGAGGTAGAAGTGCTTCGAATGACGCAGGACTCGGCTGACCCGCGGGCAGCATTCGAGGAGTTGGCCTTGCCGCTCTTCGAGCCGCTGTACAACTACGCCCGCTGGCTGACGCATGATCCGATCGAAGCGGAGGACCTCGTGCAGGAGACCTATCTGAAGGGATTGCGCGGCTTTGGCTCGTTCGCGCCGGGGACGAACTTCCGCGCCTGGATGTACCGCATCCTCCGCAACACCTTCCTGACCTCGCGCAGCGGCCTGCGCGCCGTGCCGCCGCTCTCGATCGATGAAGATCCCGATACCTACGAGCAGCTCAGCGTCCCGGAGACGCCGGAGTCGCTCTTCTTCGCGCGCGTCGACAGCGAGATGTTGCGCCAGACGATGGAAGCGCTGCCGCTGCCGTTCCGCGAGGTGCTGGTTCTGTCGGACGTCGAGAACATGAGCTACCGCGAGATCGCCGAGACGCTGTCGATTCCGATCGGAACTGTCACATCACGGCTCATCCGCGCGCGGCAGAAAGTGCGCAACACGCTGCGAGGCGACCGATGACCCGGCATCTGACAGCCGAGGAGATCGAGCAGTACGCGGATGGGGAGTTGGATGCTGAGCTGGAGGCTGCCGAACACGTTCGCGACTGTGCGGCCTGCGCGAGCGCGGTCCTGCAGGTCATGCAGATGAAGCGCGCTCTCCGCGCCATGCCGCGCTTCACACCGCCGGCCGCCTTGCGTGCACGGGTGCTGGCACGCCCGCCGCGCCGGTCCTACACGGCCCGCTGGCTCGCCGCGGCCGCGATTCTCGCGTTGGTCGTCGCCGGCGCCGCGCTCTGGCGCGCGCGCGAGGCGACCGCGACCGAGCTCGTCGACCTCCACACCACCATCCTCGCCAGCGCGAACCCGGTCGACGTCCTCTCGACCGATCGCCACACCGTCAAGCCATGGTTCGAAGGGAAGCTCCCCTTCGCCGTCGACGTCCCCGATCTCGCGCCGCCCTTTCACCTGATTGGAGGCCGCATCATCTACTGGCGCGGCCAGCAGGGTGCCTACCTATTGATCGGAAAAGGCGCCCACCGCATCTCCCTCTTCGTCTTCGCCAACGACACGGTGCCGCGCGCGATCGAATCGCACGCGGGAATGACGATCATGGTCTGGCGGGCGCGGGGGCTGGCGTACGTCGGGGTGGCGGATGTTCCGTCGGACGATCTGCAACCGTTGCGGCAGGCGTTCGCGCGGGATTGACTGCAGTTCCATCTGCATCTAACCACAGAGGCACAGAGATCACAGCGCAGGGCTACTTGGTAAGAGCTAGCAACTCCCTTACATCGAGAGTCCTTCTCCCCCGCGCTTTTCAGCGGGGGAGAAGGTGCCGAAGGCGGATGAGGGGGCGGTGCTTGCCTTGCCCTTGCCTGCATCCCACGTTTGGTTGCGGCTATGCCGCGCGGTGCCTCTGTGGTTGGACGATTTTCAGTTCGGCGTACTATCCGTAGATCTCGAGCGACTCATCGATCAGAACCCGCAACTCCTGCCACCGCCTCCCTCGCCAACTCCAACACTGCGATTGCCTGCTCGCGCGTAACGGAGGGGAATGAGGCGAGAAACTTGTCCAGCGGGTCTCCGGCCTCGAGATAGTCGAAAAGGTTGTAAAGCGGTACGCGGGTTCCCGCGAACACAGGCGTTCCGCTCATGATCTCCGGATCGACCTCGACGACGTTCATGCTGCCGTGCATGCGTGAATTCTACGCCTTCCGCAGGAACGCGGGCCTCGGCGCCGCTGTCCCCTCATGCGCTATCCTTTTCCTCCACCAGATCGGAGACTCCTGACATGACCGTGCAGGCCTCGCCATCCTCCCTCGAGCGGGAGCTCGAGTATCGGAAAAAGCTCACCGGGATCACCAATCAGATCAACGCGGCGGAGTCGATTCCGCACATCCTGATGACGCTCAAGGACAAGATCCTCGAGCTTCTCGATGCCGAGCGGCTCACTATCTATGCCGTCGATACCAAGAATCAGGAGTTGTATTCGCTGACCAAAGTCGGCGACGTGCCGAAAGAGATCCGGGTGCCGAAGTCCTTCTCCTCCATCGCCGGCTTCACTGCCCTGGCGCGGAAGACCATCAACATCAAGGATGCCTACGACGCCGCCGAGCTGGCGAAGTTTCACGCCAACCTTCGTTTCGACCAGCGATGGGACAAGCAGACCGGCTTCCGCACCAAGGCTGTCCTGGCGGTTCCGATCCTCTTCGAGAAGTACCTCCTCGGCGTGGTGCAGCTCATCAACAAACGGCACGGCGTGGCCTTCACGGCGCAGGACGAGGATGCCGCTGAGGAGATCGGCAGGATCCTGGGGATCGCCTTCTACAACCAGCACCGCGCCACGCGGCAGACCAAGCCCTCACGCCTCGGCGCGCTCGTCGACAAAGGCATCGTCTCGGAGAAGGACATCGAGGCGGCCGTCTCCAGCGCGCGCGTCAACAACGCAACGATCGAGAAGGTCCTCATCGAGGACTACAACGTCCCGAAGGACGAGCTCGGGAAATCGCTGGCGGCGTTCTACAGCACCAGCTTCTTCAGCTACGACGGCACGCAAACCATCCAAAAAGAGTTCCGCGACCGCGTGCCGTCCGACATGTGGAAGAAGTACGTCTGCGCGCCGATCGAGCGGCGGCCGGGCGTGCTGGTCATCGCCGTCGACGACCCGCACGACCTCACCCGCCTCGACACCATCCGGGCCATGAACCTCTCGCCGCGCTACGACTTCTGGGCCGGCATGAAGCACGAGATCCTCTCCTACATCGCCGCCTCGTATGGCGAGGCCGAGGAGTCGGCGGTCGACAGCGCCGACCTGACCAAGATCCTCGACCTCCTCGGCGAAGGGGAGCTGACCGCGGACGAGGAAGAAAGAGACAAAGACGAGATCGACGAGACCGACTCCGGCATCGTCAAGCTGGCCAATCAGCTCATCGTGGAGGCGGCGCAGCGGGGCGCGTCGGACATTCACGTCGAGCCCGACGGCGCCAAGAACCCCTGCCTCATCCGGCTGCGCATCGACGGCGACTGCGCGAAGTTCATGGAGATCCCCGGCCCGCACCGCAACGCCCTGGTGCAGCGCCTCAAGATCATGGCCAAGCTCGACATCTCCGAGCGGCGCAAGCCGCAGGACGGCAAGATCCGCTTCAAGTCGTCGAAGGGGGTGATCGAGCTGCGCGTGGCCACCATCCCCACCACCAACGGCAACGAAGACGTGGTCATGCGCATCCTGGCGGCCTCGAAGCCGCTGCCGATCGAGAAGATGGGCTTCAGCGAGCGCAATCTGAAGAACTTCAAGGAGATCCTGGCCAAGCCGTACGGGATCTGTCTCGTCGTCGGTCCGACCGGATCAGGCAAGACCACCACGCTGCACTCAGCGCTCGGCTCGATCAACACCGAGGACATGAAGATATGGACCGCGGAAGACCCGGTCGAGATCACGCAGAAGGGACTGCGTCAGGTGCAGGTGCAGCCGAAGATCGACTTCACCTTCGCCGCGGCCATGCGCTCCTTCCTGCGCGCCGATCCCGACGTGATCATGGTCGGCGAAATGCGCGATCACGAGACGGCCGCCATCGGTATCGAGGCGTCGCTGACCGGACACCTGGTCTTCTCGACACTGCACACCAACTCCGCGCCGGAGACGATCTCGCGTCTCCTGGACATGAACATCGATCCCTTCAACTTCGCCGACGCGCTCCTCGGCATCATGGCCCAGCGACTCATCCGCACGCTCTGCCCGAAGTGCAAGGAGCCGCATCATCCGTCGGAGGAGGACTTCGACGAGTTGATGGAGATCTACGGCCGCGACTACTTTCCGCAGCTCGGCATCAAGTATTCACCCGAGTTCGTCCTCTACGAGCCGAAGGGTTGCGCGAACTGCAACAACACCGGCTACAAAGGCCGCATGGGCGTGCACGAACTGCTCACCGGCACGGACGAGGTGAAGCGCGCCGTCCAACGCCGCGCCCCGATCGACGAGCTGCGCAACCTGGCCATGCAGCAGGGGATGCGCACGCTGCTGCAGGACGCGTTGGAGAAGGCCATGCGCGGGGTCACGGACGTGAAGCAGGCAAGGTCGGTGGCGGTGAAGTAACGCACAAAGGAGAATCCCATACAGAAGATCACCCCCGTTCCTATGGTTCGACGACAACGCGAAGAGGGATGAACTTCTATTCAGTGTCGTGAGGGATGTCTCCGCAACGCCGCAGGCGGAATGTCCGCTGTCGCGAAACCGCCTGCAATTTCTGCGTTGTCAGGCTGTGTGAGGATGAGGCTGAACGTGCCGCCGGCATCGCCGACCGGCACGACGACCGACCGCTGACTCTGCCCGGGAGGGATTGAAAGTACGCCTGCCGTGGCTGTGTAGTCGCGCGTCCCGCGCAGCGTGCCGTCGGCTGTTTCGAAATGCACAGCAGACGCCTCCGGGCTCTCGCCCTTCAACGTGATTCCGAAAACGGCGTGTCGTTGGCCGTGCAGCGACGTGATGCCGGCAAATGCGACGGAAGCGAGGGGAGCTCTGAGCCGTGTGTTGTCCGCCAGATCAACCGCCCACACCTCGCGGCCCATCCGGTCCGTTCCAGCGGCGAAGATGGCGCGCGTACCGACGCCGACTACGGATCCCTGGCCGGTGAACGCCGGAACTGTAATACCACTAAACTCAACGCGCCGTCCGGTCCGGAGGTTCAGAAACATCGGCAGTCCGCGCTGGACGGGGAGGTAAACGTCACCGTTACCCATCATGATTGGCGGTAGCACGTATGATGCTTGATCAATCGTGAATTGCAGTTTCGTGCCGTCTTTGGTTCCGTCCGTTAACCAGACCTGGCACGTTCTCGAACCGACGTCGTGCCAGATGATCGCGGCTCGGTCGCCGAGATCGACCAACGCAGGGCCGTCTCCGGCGCCCCTGGGAAGCTCAATGGTACCGTCCTTGCCGGGCTTCGTCCGCCAGAAGCCGCCGTCGACGAAGAAGAACATGTCATGCCAAACGTTGAACGACGACAATAGAAAACTGGTCGCCAGGTTGTTCGCGACCGCCACTTGGCCTGTACCGGAATCCGTACCATCGCTGAACCACACTTGCTCCGTGCCGTTGACAGGATGTTCGAAATAGACCCCGGTATCGGAAGAATGCAGCCCGAAGATAAAGCCGTCGACGAGCTGGCGGGTTCCCTCCACCGTTCCGTCCGACGTCCACAGTGATGTTCCATCGGAAAAGAACAGATGCGTTGCGGTTGAGACGAGCTCGACCGGTCTCGACAGAAGCGGCGCGGAAATCGAAGTAACGACGCGCGTCACCGAAGAATCGCGCTTGAACAGTTGCGGCCCCGCGGCGGTCGAGGCGATCAGATACGAGGCGCTTCCAAGGCGGACGGGAATGGTCATTGGACGATTCTGATCGAGCTCGAACGATTGCGAGAGTGGGGAGGCCCGGCCGCTGTCATCGATCGTCCACCATTCCGGCGACTGCACCACGTAGACTTGCCCGTCGCGCAAGACCGGCGGCGGACAGTTTCCCGCCGAGTCGCACGTGATGATGGGGCTGACTGCACGCGCCGGCCCAATGCCATCGCTGACGAAGAGCTTCTTCCGCGAAAGTCCATCGTCTGCGAAAAAGTACAGTCGATTCGCGAGACTGGTGAGCGACTCAGGATTGGAGCTAACTCCGACGAGCGTTTCGTTGCGAACGGGATGCGTTCCATTCGCCGTGCCGTCCGTTTGCCACTTTTCCCTGTAATCCCCTCCCTTGAACACCTCGAAGTGTGCAACGTGTTCGCCGGCGGAGAAAACGACGCATCCACTGACCCCTGGAAGCCGCGAAACAAGTTTGCCTGCCGACGAGCCATCGGTTTCATACAACGTATCCCCGTTGTCGCCTTTTTCGTAGACGGCGTAGTAGAAGCGCTGAGCTGCCGGAAAGTACCCAAGCAGACTCGTGCCGAGCGGCGGGAGGTCGCGAAGCTTTGCCGCTCTAGTACCGTCATACGACCAGAGCTCCATCGAGGTGGCCGACGATGACAATGTACGCAGGACGGTGAAGAGAATCGCCTGCGGAGAGGCGATCAGGTCGAGGATCAACGCGTTCAACGCGGGATCTGCGATATTAACGAGATCTCGCACCTGCACAGTGGATTCCGGCGTGCCGTCAGTCCTCCACCATTGATATTGCGATGACAGAAGGTAGACGTACTTGCCGGCGCCGACGATCGCCCCCCCACCCCCGCGTGCGACCGTAGCAAGCTTGGTCAAGCGGCGTGTTCCGGCGTTCGTGCCGTCGCTGACATAGAAGTATCGGTTCAGGTCGTCGGTCCCGAACGCGTTGAAATAGATCTTGCCGTTCCAGGCGACGAGACCTTCGGGAGCTGAAGGAAAGGGACCTGGAATGATGTCGCTGACGAGGTAGGTCCCCGCCGCGGTTCCATCCGATGTCCACAGCTCTCCGCAAAAGGTGTTTCCGTTGCCTGAAACGCAATCCCCGTGGGCGAGATCGAACCCTGAGAAGTACACCGACTTGCCGGTGCTCGCAAAATCCCGCGGAAAAACGCTGTCTGCCACCGCGGGCTCAGTCGAAGCGATGATCGCGGATCCGGCAGCCGTTCCGTCGCTGACGCCGACGAGATTGTTGCCCGCGGAAAAGCAGATCTTCGTTCCGCAGGGAGCGCCTCCGTGGAAACCAGGAAATTGTCCGATTGTTCGCGTCGCTGCCGTCGAACCGTCTGCCACATGCAGCGTCACCGGAGCCCCGTAACCCCAGAAGAACGTCAGGCTACCGATGGTCTGGGCCACGTATGCGTCGCTGACGAAGAAGTCTCCGACGTCCCCCGATCCAGTGTGCCAGAGGCCGGGGGTTGGACCGTCCGATATGTAGAAGACATCGTCGTACCCGGCCGGTGCATTTTCAAAAGTGATCTGCTGTGTATGCGCTTCCGTTGCGGAATCGACGTCCTGCAGCAGAAAGGGCGTCAACGTTTGCGAGCGTGCGATCGTCGCGCAGAACATGACGGCGGCAGCAGTGGCGATCGGGGGGAAAAAGGACATAATTTAAATCTCGACGCAAGATTTGATGTGATGTCCGAAATTATAGCGCGGATGCAATCGCATCGCCTCGCCCCGAGACCCCGCAACCGCGTTAGAATCTCCACACGGTCCCGCGCGGGCGAGTGTGTGATGCGCGGAGCGGGGTCGACATCACGAACGCATGACCTCCTACGACAGCTCTGCCATCGAAGTACTCACGGGACTCGAGCCGGTGCGCAAGCGTCCCGGCATGTACACCACCACCGAGCGGCCCAACCATCTCGCGCAGGAAGTCATCGACAACTCCGCCGACGAGGCCATCGCCGGTCACTGCAAGGAGATCGTGGTCACGCTGCATGACGACGGTTCCCTCTCGGTCGCCGACG
>WNFG01003512.1_pt1 | contig 13117 bp, 10 predicted proteins | sample 5400431 | NCBI WGS metagenome assembly WNFG01 (sample SAMN13153346, study PRJNA577476) | soil metagenome | isolation source: 120 cm saprolite under Douglas fir tree site 2 hole 3 replicate 2 | place: USA:California | collected 2015-04-18
TCAGCGGCGGCATCGCCTACGACGGCACCGAGTACATCCGCAGCGCCATCGGCGACGTCGAGGAGACGCTGGCCGAGACGCTGCTCATCGTGGTGATCGTCATCTTCCTCTTCCTCGGCTCGTTGCGCTCGTCGCTGGTGCCGGTGGTGGCCATTCCGGTCTCGCTCATCGGCGCGGTCTTCCTCGTGCAGGTGCTCGGCTTCACCATCAATCTGTTGACGCTGCTCGCCGTGGTGCTCTCGGTGGGACTGGTGGTCGACGACGCCATCGTGGTGGTGGAGAACATCGAGCGGCATTTGCGCGAGGGGTTGAAACCCGTCGATGCGGCGCTCAAGGGGGCGCGCGAGCTGGTGGGCCCCATCATCTCGATGACCATCACGCTGGCGGCGGTCTACACGCCCATCGCCTTCCAGGGCGGCCTCACCGGCGCGCTCTTCCGCGAATTCGCCCTCACGCTCGCCGGCGCGGTGACCATCTCGGGGATCGTGGCGCTGACGCTCTCGCCGGTGATGTCGTCGCGCCTGCTCCAGGCCGGCCAGGAGGAACACGGCCTCGCCGGCGTCATCAACCGCGGCTTCGATCGCGTCAAGGCGGCCTACTCGCGCTCGCTCGAAGCCGTGCTCAACTCGCGCCGCGCCATCTACGTCGCCTGGGCGGTGGTGAGCCTGCTGGCGCTGGCGATGTTCGCGCAGTCGCCCAGGGAGCTGGCGCCCGCCGAGGACCAGGGAGTGATCTTCGGCGTCGTCAACACGCCTTCCAACTCCACCATCGAGCAGGTGACCCAGTCGACGCGCGCGGTGAACAAGGAGCTGGAGCAGATCCCGGAGACCAAATTCACTTTCCAGATCACCTTGCCCGGCGGCGGCTTCTGGGGCGACGGCCTCAAGCCGTGGAACCAGCGCAAGCGCAACGCCTTCCAGGTCTTGCCCGAGGTGCAGAGGAGGGTCGCCGGCGTCCCCGGCATCCAGACCTTCGCCATCGTCCCGCCGGCGCTGCCGGGAGGCGGGCAGTTTCCCGTCGAGTTCGTCATCGCTTCGACGGCGGAGGCGAGCGAGATCCTCGGATTCGCGCAAGCGCTCCAGCAGAAGGCGGCGACGAGCGGCATCTTCGCCTTCCCGCCGCTCCTCGACACCAAGATCGATCAGCCGGAGACGGAGATCGTGCTCGACCGCGAGAAGGTGGCCGAGCTGGGCCTCAACCTCCAGTCGGTGGGGCAGGACCTGGGCGCTGCCGTGGGCGGCAACTTCGTCAACCGCTTCAGCATCGGCGGGCGCAGCTACAAGGTGGTTCCACAAATCTTGCGCGCCGAGCGCATGACGCCCGAGCAGTTGCAGAACATCTTCGTCACCGGGCCCGACGGAAAGCTGGTCTCGCTCGGCACCATCGCCACGCTGCACGATAGGGTCACCCCGCGCGCGCTCAACCGCTTCCAGCAGCTCAACGCGGTCAAGCTGAGCGGCGTGGCGATGCGGCCGCTCGATGAGGCGCTGGGTTACCTCGAAACGGAGGCGGCTAAGATCCTGCCCAAGGGTTACGCCATCGACTACACGGGCGAGTCGCGGCAGCTGCGCACCGAGGGCGACAAGTTCCTGCCCGCCTTCCTGCTCGCCATCGTCCTCATCTTCCTGGTGCTGTCGGCGCAGTTCAACAGTTTCCGCGACCCCTTCGTCATTCTCGCCGGCTCGGTGCCGCTGGGCATGTTCGGCGCGCTCCTGATGACTTTCCTCAAGATGCCCAACCCCAACATCCCCTTCTGGACCAACGGGTGGACGACCACGCTCAACGTCTATTCGCAGGTGGGGCTTGTCACGCTGGTCGGGCTGGTGGCGAAGAACGGGATCCTCATCGTCGAGTTCGCCAACAAACTTCAAGAATCGGGCAAGTCGAAGTTCGAGGCGGCGCGCGAGGCGGCCGTCACCCGCCTGCGGCCGGTGTTGATGACCAGCGTCGCGACCGTCTGCGGCCACTTCCCGCTCACGCTGGTCACCGGCCCGGGCGCCTCGGCGCGCAACAGCATCGGCCTGGTGCTGGTGGCGGGGATGGCGGTGGGAACGGCCTTCACGCTGTTCTTCGTTCCGGCCATCTACCTGCTCATCGCCAGGGACCACCACGCGAAGGCGGAGGAGAAAGTCGCGCCCGAGCCGGCCATCCAGGACCAGCTCCGCCCGGCGGTCTGATCAAACGCGAGTGGCCGCCGTGGATCTCCCGGCGGCCACTCGGCGTCTGTTGGATTGCGCGTTCGGTTACTTCGAGGGCGAAGCCGGGGCCGCCGGCGCCGCGGGCGAAGAGCCCGTCGCGGGAGTGGCCGGGGTGGCCGGCGTCGCGCCGAGACCCTCGCGGTGCTCACCGCGCTTCTCCAGCCGCTCGCCGCGGCGCTCGCGGCGTTCGCCGCGCTTCTCCATGCGCTCGCCCCGCTTCTCGAGGGCCTCGCCGCGCTTCCCGCCGAGAGCCTCGCCGCGCTTCTCCAGACGCTCGCCACGCTTCTCGCGACGCTCGCCCTGCCGCTCGAGCCGTTCGCCGCGCTTCTCCATGTACTCGCCGTGCTCGGCGCGCGCGATGGCGGGGGTCAGCAAAGCGGCGGCGATGGCCGCACTCAGGATCCAGTTGGCCTTCATAGCGTCCTCCTTCGGTTGAACTGCCTGGAGGGGGAATGAGCAAGCACCGTGCCGCCGGGTTTCACTCGAAGATCCGGGCTTTCGCCCCGCGCAAAGGGGGCAGATTTCCTCTACCGAATTCACCTACAAGTCCAGGATTCCCCCGATCGTTCCCCCGAGACGGGAAGTGATATAGATCGCGCCCTTTCGGAGGGGCCCATGAAGATCGCCTGCTTGCTCTTCTGCGCCTTGTCGCTTTCCAGGGCCGCTCTCGCCGCGAACTCGACGCCTGACCCGAGCTGGTGGAACAAGTACCAGTACCTGCTCCAGCGCGGTCCCTCGGCGTCCGCGAGCAATTCGGGCCTCACCGTGGGCACGAACGTCGACGTGTCCAATGAGTGCGGACCGCAGAGCGAGACGTACATCGCCCTCGATGCCTCGAACCCCACGGTGCTGGCCGGCGGGTCGAATGAGATCTTCCGCTTGCCGATGCGCGGCTACTTCTCCAGCGACGGCGGTGGAAGCTGGAGCGGCGTCGATCTGCCCCTGCCTCCGTCCTTGAGCGGCACGCACGACACGCGCTTCGGATCGGATCCGTCGCTCGCCTTCGACAGCCGGGGCGACGTCTTCTACTCGTACATCGTGGTTTTCTTCGGCGGGGGCAACGGCGTCGACGGCACCGAGATGGCGGTCGCGCGCTCGGGCGACGGCGGCAAGACCTGGCCGGCGGTCACCTTCTTCAGCTTCGCGACCGGCGGGGACCACTTCAACGACAAGCCGATGATCACCGTCGACACCGGCCCGACGAGCCGTTTTCGCGACCGCGTCTACGTCGCCTGGGACGCGGCGAGCGGCGGCTCGAGCGCGGGCGGCATCCGCGTCGGCGCTTCTGCCGACCACGGCGCGACCTTCACCGTCACTCGCGCCGATGGTCCGTCAGGCCCCGGGCAGTCGATCGCTGCCGTGCCGTTCGTCGGCACCAACGGGCAGCTCTACGTCGCTTACAACGGGTATGTCGCCCACCAGATCGTTTTCAACCGCTCGCTCGACGGCGGCGCGACCTGGGGCACGGCGCACGCGATCGCTTCGCAGTCGCTCGGCTTCCAGGCGCTCATCCCGGCGCAGTCGTTCCGCGGCGCGCTCGTCTATCCCGCCTGCGACGTGGACCGCTCCACTGGCAAGCATCGCGGCCGGCTGGTCTGCTCGTGGATGGACGTGAACTCCGCCGGCAATACCGATATTTTCGTCTCCTTCTCCGACGACGAGGGCGACTCCTGGTCCACGCCTCTGTCCGCGACCGACAGGCTGGGCGGCGTCGATCGCTTCAACCACTGGCTCTCCATCGACCCGACTACCGGCGGCGTGTTCGTCTCCTTCTACGACACCCGGAACGACACGACGGGTGCGCGGCGAATGTTCGACGAGTTCCTCTCTGTCTCGAGCGACGGCGGCCAGACCTTTGCGGCTCCCAACCTGCGCGTCTCCACCGCCAGCTCGAACGAGCACGACTGCGGCGGCGTGTTTCCCTGCGCGGCGATCGATTACGGAAACCAGACCGGCGACTACGAGGGGCTCGTCGCTTTCGGCGGGGTCGCGCACCCGATCTGGACCGACAGCCGCCGCAACCAGCAGAGCGCGACGGGCTGCTCATCCAGCCTGATGGAAGAGGTCTTCACCGCCGCCGTCAACCGGTAGGCCCTGGTCCGCCCGATTCCCCACTTCGCGGTCGTTCAGCGAGGCGGGATTCCATCAACGGTTCCAGCAGGCGCTGGCGCTGCTGCAGTCGGGAAGGCCGCTGCCCATCGAAGCTCCGCCGGCTCCGGCGGACTCACGCATCGCGCGATGTGACACCTCGTCCGATTGCGAGGCAGGCACCTGCATCGAGCACGGCTGCCGCCGCTGAAGCGTCCAGGTTGGTGGCGGTCATCTGACTTTCCGGGGTTGCGACTCTTCATTCTGAATCGCCGCTGCGCTTCGCTGCCTTGAGGTACCCGTGGATCTTCAAACCGGTATCGAGGTAGCCCCCGACGATGTCGCCGCGTGAATTGATCCCAAATGCGTTTGTGCCGCGTGCGCCGGGGAAATCAAAAGAAGTGAAATTGCCCCGGCTGAGCAGGAAGCCGTGGGCGCCCTGAGCAGCGCTGCTGCAGCCTTTTGGGACGCAGTAGCTGCTCGGAGAAATCAATCTGAGTGAATTCACCATCACTCAGCAGAAACCCGTGAATCAGGCCATCAGCAACGATGTAGCCTCCAACGATATCGCCATCGCGGTTGATTCCTTTCGGAGTAGTGAAACTCGCGCCAGGGAAATCAATGGTCGTAAAGCTACCTGCACTGTCTCTGAGAAATCCGTGGCTGATACCGTCCCCAAGGCGGTACAGCCCGACGATGTCCCCATTTGCATTGATAGCGTTGGCCGCGGCTTGAACAGCGTCGTGTGAAACTCTCAAGGAAGGTCGCGGAGTGTCAGCCACCCCTCCGGTGCCGCAAGCCACTGCAACGACCGAAAAGATGGACAACAGAACGTCTGGGCGGAAGCTTTTTCATTTTTATAGCCTCCGCGGCCGCAGCGGCTGCCTCGATCAGCGCTCCCTAGGTGCGGCGTCGCGCAGCGGCCGCTCGCGAGCGTCAAGGAGCCAGCGCGTTGATCAAGTTGGCAACATTCGGGGTGCCCCAGCCGGAAGCGGCATCGTATCCGGCGCCGGCGCTGAAGCCGGGGAGCGTCCCGCCGAGCTTGTTGTTGCCCACGGTGATGTCGTGGAAGGCGCTGGCGTAGCTCGCGCTCGCGGCCACGGCGTAGAGCGCGGGATTGAGGAAGCCCAAGGGCCCGAAGCCCTTCGCGGCGCGCTTCTGGTTGGCGAGCGCGACGATGCCCCGCCCACTGCGGCGCCCCAGCGCTGGTCCCGCCGACGATGAAGAAGCTGCCGGCAGGAGCGAGGGCCGACCAGGCGACCAGTACGCCGCCGTTGATGGCCGCGTTGTAAGAGACGTCGGGCGTGGTGCGCGATGTCAAACCGAGCCCGCGCTGGAAGGACGGCACGGGGAAGAAGAGGCTGGGAGCGCCGCCGGTGGCCGCGCCGAAACGCACCTCGTTCCAGACCTGCTCGCCGCCGTAGCCGAACTCCGTACAGCGCCCAGAGGTGAGGGTGCAGGGCCCCTTCACGGTCGCGAGACCTGCGCTGCAGATCTGCCCGACGCCGGGACAGCTGAACGACGACGGCGCCGTCAGATAAGGATCGCCCATCGTCCCGCCCACGGCGGTATTCAGCGGATTGGAGGCCGGGAAGAGCGCGTTGGCGATCGAGCTGCCGTTCGAGCCGCCGCTGTCCCCGGCCGAGGCGAGCACGGTGATCCCCTGTGCCTGCGCCTCGAGGTAGTTCCGCTCCGCCTGCAGGACCTGCGCGTTATTGGCGTGGATGAAGATCTCGGGGATGCCGAAGCTCTGCGACATCACGGCCCCTGGATACGCCGCGATGGCTACTGCCTCCGCCTCGTTGATCGCGTTCCCCGACGAGGTGGCTGCGACGACCAGCACGATGTTCGCCTTCGGCGCGATCGCGTGCGCCCACTCGACGTCGAGCGAGGTCTCGATGCTCCAGCCGATCTCGTCGTGGAGCCTGTTGTTGGGCGCGAACGTCGGGCAGCCCTGCGGGCAGAGCACCTGGAACGAGGGCGGAGCGGGAAGGCCGAAGCGCGTATCGAACGCCTGCAGATCGCGCTCGATGGTCGGGCTGCCGAACGCGTCGACGATCAGGATCGTCTGGCCGGCGCCGTCCAGTTCCGAGGTGGAGGGAACGTTGTAGGCTTTGCGGACGAACCGGGGTGCGTAGCAGATGAGCGGCCCGACACTGCTGTTGCAATAGGGAAGGGCCTCCGGCGCGACCGTGTCCGGGCCGACCTGCACGTAGAAGGGGTTCTTGGGATAGGTGAAGTCGGAATTCGCATCCGTGGCGGTCGGCGCGCTCAGGTCGGAATGATTCGCGGTCCGGCCGGAATCGGTCCCTCCGCAGCCGTGGATGAAGAGCGCCAGCACCGCGCACACCGCGATCCTTCTGCTGATTGCCATCGACATCTTCTTTTGTGTCTTTGCCCCAGTTCAGCGCGAGCGCGCACGCAGCAGCCGAAGTGAAGACACCGTGCTTTCAATTTTCAAGTCCCGTTGCGTCAGCGCAGGACGAAGCGGACGCGGGCCCGCGTTCCTCGGATCCGGCAGCGAGATTCCGGAGCGCGTCGCGGCGGTGCTGATCGCAGCGGGCCTGGGCCGGCGAAGTGGTTCGCTCGCGCGCCGCTGGTGATGCCCGGCATGATTGGGCTTCTGTGACACAAGTCGTCCTGCTTGCGGTTGCTCATGGTCATCAGTCGGAAGGCAGGCGTCACCGCGGTTTGGTATTGCCTGGTCGGTAGACGCGCAGCTTGCGCCAGAGCGTGTTCGTGCCGATGCCGAGGATGCGCGCCGTTTCCTTGCGGTTGCCCCCTGCTTTCTCGAGCACGCGCAGGACGTGGCGTCGTTCGACCTCGGCCAGCGGGAGCAGCTCCTCGCTTTCGCCGCCGGTTGCCGAGGTAAAGGCGATCTCCGGCGGAAGGTCGGTCACCTCGATCCGTGGTTTGCCCTCGGCCAGTACCACCGCGCGCTCCATTGCGTGCTCGAGTTCGCGGACGTTGCCGGGCCAGTCGTAGGCCAAGAGCCGATCGAGCGCGGCGGGCGACAGCGAACAGGGCCCGCAGTGGTAGGTCGCGCAGCTCCGGCGCATGAAGGCGTGCGCGAGCGGCAGCACGTCTTCGCGCCGTTCGCTCAAGGGGGGCACCTCGACCGCCAGCACCTTGAGCCGGAAGTAGAGGTCTTTGCGAAAGCCGCGCGAGCGGACCATTTCGGCCAGGTCGCGGTTGGTGGCCGCGATGATGCGCACGTCGATGCGCTTGCTCTCGGTGCCGCCTACGCGCCGGACTTCATGGTCCTGGAGCACGCGCAAGAGTTTCACCTGCATCGCGAGGGGCAGATCGCCGATCTCGTCGAGGAGGAGAGTGCCGCCGGCCGCCGCCTCGAAGAGGCCCTTCTTGTCCCTCTCCGCGCCGGTGAAGGCGCCTCGGACGTGACCGAACAGCTCGCTCTCCAGCAGCTGGTCGGGCAGCGCCGCGCAGTTGACCGCCACGAACTGGGCTGACGCGCGACGCGAATGCGCGTGAATGTAATGCGCCACCCGCTCTTTTCCGGAGCCGCTGTCGCCTGTGAGCAGGACCGGAGCATCCGACTGGGCGACCCGCTGTGCGAGCGCCAGCACGTTGTGCATGGCCTTGCTGCGGGCGACCAGGTCGCTTTCGGGCAAATCTTTGCGGTCGGCAGGCATCATCCAGAATGGAGTATCGCATATTCCAAAATGGAAACATCATGTCTGCCGGGAGGGGACGAAACAGAGGTCTCCTGCGGCGGAGAGGAGCGGGAGATCTGGCCCGGCCCATGCAGCAGCGAATGGGCATGGAACAGATCAGCCCCTTACCCGCCAGAAGCACCATCGCCCGCAAACTCTCCTCCCTTACCGTTGCCGGCGCGGTCGTGTCGGGCCTGCTCGCGTCGGCCTGCTGCCTCGGCCCGCTCATCCTCGCGGCGATCGGGATCGGCGGCGCCGGCTTGCTCGCCAGATTCGAGGCATACCGTCCCGTCTTCACCGCCACCACCTTTGGGCTGCTCGGTGCTGGCTTCTGGCTCGCCTATCGCAAGCCCAAGGCCGCAGAGGGCGACGATTGCGGCTGCGAGTACCCGAAAGCCAGCAGGCTCGGCCGGGCGCTGCTCTGGATCGCTGCGGTCGTCGCGGTCGGCTTCTGGTCCTTCCCGTACATCGCGGAGCGCCTCCTTGGATGAGCCGGCGCAGGCTGCATGTCCCTCTTGCGGCGCCACGGGAAGGCCGGTTGCCGACAAGACCATTCGAGCCATCCTCACGCCGGCGCACGCGTCGTCGATGCTCGCGGTCGAGCGACGGTTCTGCCGCACGCCCTCGTGCGAGGTCGTCTATTACGGCGAGGACGGACGCGCGATCGCGAAACGCGACGTGACCGTCCGAGTGGGCCTCAAGGAGCGCGAGGATCCCGTCCCGCTCTGCTATTGCTTCGGCTTCTCGCGCGCAGACGTGCGTGAGGAGCTCGCGTCGGGAGGGCAGTGCACGATCCCGGCGCGGATCGCCGCCGAAATCCGGGCCGGACGCTGCGCCTGCGCGATCAAGAATCCTTCAGGCGCCTGCTGCCTGGGCGACGTGAACCGGGCCGTGCAGGAGGAGCAGGAAGCCTTGCAGGCGGAAGCGCAACCCCGGCCTCACCTTCGTCGAACAGGAATTGCATGAAAGTTGGGAGATACAGATGGCGGATCGATACGACCTGGCGGTGATCGGCGGCGGCATGGGCGGAGTCAAGGCGGCGACCGAGGCGGCGCGGCTTGGAGCGCGGGTCGTCCTTATCGAACGTGGCAAGCTCGGCGGCACCTGAATCAACGTCGGGTGCGTCCCGACCAAGACCCAGGTTGGGTCGGCGAAGGCGATCCAGATGGCGCGGCGAGGCGAAGAGTTCGGCTTCCGCATCTCCGGACTCGAAGTGGACTGGACGCGGATCCGCGCGCGCAAGGACGCGCTGGTCTCCTCCATCGTCGGGAACCTCGAGCGCTCGCTGAAGGAGAACCCCCGCATCGAGCTTGTGCGCGGCAGCGCGCGGTTCCTCGGACCGAAGCGCGTCGAGGTGGGCGAGCGTGCGGTGGAGGCGGAGCGCATCATCGTCGCTTCCGGAGTCGTGCCGGTCGTCCCCGACATCCCCGGCCTGCGCGAGGCGGGTTTCGAGACCAACGAGACAGTCATGGACATGAAGGAACTCCCGCGCTCGATGGTCGTCATCGGCGGCGGCCCAGAGGGAATGGAGTTCTCGCAGATGTTCCATCGCTTCGGCGTGCGCGTCACGGTCCTGCAGCGCGGCGAGCGGGTGTTGCCCAGGGAGGACGAGGAGATCTCGCGCGAGCTGGAAGGCATCCTGCGCGAGGAGGGCCTCGACATCCGCACCGCGGCGCGGCCCGAGCGCGTCGAGCGGGCAGCGAACGGAACGCTCGCGGTCGTGGCGCAGATCAAGGGGCGGACCGAGCGTGTCGAGGGCGAGAAGATCCTGATCGCCGCAGGGCGCAGACCGCACCAGCTGTCGGAGATGGATCTTGGCAAGGCCGGCGTCGAGGGCGACCGCCAGCGCGGCATCGAGATCGACCAGACGCTGAAGACGAGCGCGGGGAACATCTGGGCGATCGGCGACGTGATCGGGCGGATGCAGTACACGCACTTCGCCACGTACACGGCAGGCATCGCGGTCGCCAACGCGCTCAAGAACGAGGGGAAGCACTACGAGACCGGCCGCGTTCCCGGGGCGGTGTTCACCGATCCCGAGGTCGCCAGCGTCGGCATCACCGAGCGAGAGGCGATCGCTCAAGGCCGCAAGGTGAAGGTCGGCAAGCAACTGCTGAAGGGAGTGGCGCGGGCGCGCGCGGCGGGCGAGACGGCGGGCTTCATCAAGTTCGTGGTGGACGCGCAGACCGACGAGCTTTTGGGCATGCACGTGCTCGCGCACATCGGGGCGGATCTGCTGCCGCAGGGGATCCTGCTGCTCAACACCGCCGACCGGAAGATGGCGCCGATGACCGACTGCATCTGCGTGCACCCGACTTTCTCCGAGGGCGTCAAGGCCGCCGCCACCAACCTCGAGCCCGTCGACTCCGTGGCGGGCACCGCGGCCCGCTAGACCCGGGCGCGCCGCAGGCGAAGCGCGTTGAAGATCACCGAGACCGAGCTGAGGCTCATCGCGGCGCTGGCGATCATCGGGCTCAGGAGCAGGCCGAAGAACGGATAGAGCACGCCCGCCGCGACGGGCACGCCGAGCGTGTTGTAGGCGAAGGCGAAGAAGAGGTTCTGGCGGATGTTGCGCATGGTAGCGTGCGACAGCCGCCGCGCGCGGGCGATGCCGCGCAGGTCGCCTTTGACCAGCGTGACGCCGGCGCTCTCCATCGCCACGTCGGTGCCGGTGCCCATCGCGATGCCGACGTCGGCGGCGGCCAGCGCGGGCGCATCGTTGATGCCGTCGCCGGCCATCGCGACGACCCGGCCCTCCGCGCGCAGGCGCTCCACCACCTGTTGCTTTTGCGCCGGCATGACGTCGGCCTCGAACGCGTCCAGCCCCAGCTTGGCGGCCACCGCCTGCGCGGTGGTTCGGCTGTCGCCGGTGAGCATGATCACGCGCACGCCCTCGTCGCGCAGCGATTGCAGCGCCTCCTGCGTGGAGGACTTGATCGGATCGGCGACTCCGAGAAGCCCGGCGGGCTGGCCGTCGACGGCGACGAAGAGAACGGTCTGTCCCTCGGCGCGCAAGACCTCCGCGCGGCTTCGCAGAGCCGCGGGATCGGCGCCCACTTCGGAAAGAAGCCCGGCGCTTCCCACCGCCACCGAGTGGCCGCCAACCGTTCCGGCGATGCCCTTTCCCGTGATGCTGCGGAAGTCCGAGGAGGGTGCGAGAGTTGCGCCGCGCTCCTGGGCGGCCTGGACGATGGCGTGACCGAGCGGGTGCTCGCTGGCGCGTTCCAGGCTGGCAGCGAGGCGGAGCACCTCACCCTCCTCGAAGGCGCCGACGGACTCGACGAGCACCAGCCGCGGCTTTCCCTCGGTCAGGGTGCCGGTCTTGTCCACCAGAAGGGTGTCCACCTTTTCCAGCAACTCGAGCGCCTCGGCGTTGCGGATGAGCACGCCCGCCGCGGCGCCCCGGCCCGTCCCGACCATGATGCTCATCGGCGTGGCCAGCCCGAGCGCGCAAGGGCAGGCAATGATCAGCACCGCCACGGCGTTGACGAGCGCGTGCGCAAAGCGCGGCTCGGGGCCGAGCAGTATCCAGGCGGCGAACGTCGCGGCCGCGACCGCGATGACCGCGGGAACGAACCAGGCAGAGACGGTGTCGGCCAGTCCCTGGATGGGCGCGCGCGTGCGCTGGGCCTCGCTCACCATGCGGACGATCTGCGAGAGCAGGGTCTCGCTGCCGACGCGCTCCGCGCGCATGACGAAGCTGCCGGTGCCGTTCACCGTTGCCCCGGTCACCTTGTCGGCCGGCTTCTTCTCGACGGGAATCGGCTCGCCGGTCACCATCGATTCGTCGACGCTGGACGACCCTTCCAGGACGACGCCGTCCACCGGCACCTTCTCGCCCGGCCGCACGCGAAGCCGGTCGCCATGCTTGACCTGATCGAGCGGCTGGTCGCGCTCGGTGCCATCGTCGAGGACAAGCCTCGCGATCTTGGGCGCGAGCCCGAGCAGCGCCTGCAGCGCGCCGCGCGTCCGGCTGCGGGCGCGCAGCTCCAGCACCTGGCCAAGAAGCACCAGCGAGACGATGACCGCGGCCGGCTCGAAGTAGAGCGGGACCTCGCCATGGCCGCGGACGCTCGCCGGCAGGAGCCCGGGCAGGAGCGTGGCGACGACGCTGAAGCCGTAGGCGACGCCGGTGCCGACGCTGATCAGCGTGAACATGTTGAGCCGCCGCGTCTTGATCGAGGTCCATCCGCGCTGGAAGAGCGGCAAGCCGGCCCAGAAGACGACCGGCGTCGCCAGCACGAGCTCGACCCAGGCGAGCCAGCTTCCCAGCGCGTGCTGCACCGGCATGCCCGGGATTAGATCGCTCATGCCCAGCAGGAAAACCGGTACGCTGAAGAGAAGGCTGACCCGGAAGCGCCGGGTCATGTCCTCCAACTCGGGGTTGTTGTCCTCGGCTCTCAACGAAACGGGCTCGAGCGCCATGCCGCAGATCGGGCAGTCTCCCGGCTTCGGCGAGCGGACCTCGGGATGCATGGGGCACGTGTACTCGTCCGCCTGCTGAGCAGGCGCGGGCTTCTGAGGCTGCTGGTACCGCTGCGGGTCCGCCTCAAACTTCGCCCGACATGTAGCGTTGCAGAAGCCATAGAGGTGGCCGTCGTGCAGGGCGGTGCCGCCCGTCGGGTGCGCCAGTTCCACTTCCATGCCGCAGACCGGGTCGCGTGCGGGTTTCTGCTGTGGCGATGCCACGTCGGGCGAGGATGCCTCTCGATTCGTCAGTGTCTGCATGCGTGTCTCCCAATCTCCGCATGAGCTGACGCTCCGGCGAGGAATCTCTTACAGCCCCCGCCTCCTCGGACACCCGCAGTCCAGGCAGCCGTGACGGGCGCACGCCCCGCAGACGAGCTTGAGCTTGTTGCGCAGCGCTGCCCGGGCCCGGTGCAGGCGCACCGCGGCGTTGTTGGGCGTGATGCCTTCCTCGCTGGCAACCTCGGGAACGCTCGCGCCGTCGATGTCCACCCGGCGGATGAGACGAGCGTGGGCGGGCTTGAGCGTTTCCGCCAACGCGGAGACGCACTGGCAGACTGCCTGTTTCAGCTCCGGCTCGTCACCGCCCGAGCTGTCGAGCTTGCCCTCGGCAAGAACGCGCTGCTCTCGTGCGCTCCCCCGGCGGACATCGGCGACCGCATTGCGGAGAAGCCGGTAGAACCAGGCGAC
>WNFG01003513.1_pt1 | contig 13115 bp, 10 predicted proteins | sample 5400431 | NCBI WGS metagenome assembly WNFG01 (sample SAMN13153346, study PRJNA577476) | soil metagenome | isolation source: 120 cm saprolite under Douglas fir tree site 2 hole 3 replicate 2 | place: USA:California | collected 2015-04-18
GACCGCCGCGGCATCCGGCTCGGAAATACGTCGCTTGATCGAGCAGCGCATCGGCGGAGCGTCCTTTGGCAGCGGCGACGAAGGACGCTTCTTCCAGCAGCTCCGGCTCGGCGACGCATACAACAACATCGAAGACCCAGCCAATGCCGAGCGCGCCTATCGCGAGGCGCTCGCGATTCAACAGAAAATCCTCGGGCCGAATGATCCCGGTCTCGCGCTGACCATGATGAAGCTCGCCGCGCAACTTGCCCATGAGCGGAACGATACGGAAGCCGACGGGCTGCTGGCGAAGGCTGGGCAATTGATCGCGGAACGCCGCGACGCGCTGTCCGCCGCCCAGTTCGATTTCTACCGGGCGACGGTGGCGGCCTATGAGGACAAGACCAAGGAGGCGCTCGATCTGGCGCAGCGCGCCGAAGCGGCGTTCGGGCGATTGGCGCCGGATGCGGTCAAAAACATAGCGCGTGGCGCAGCCGGCAACCCGGGTGGTGCGGGGGTTTTGCGTGGGGGTGGCCTCGAAACGCTGTTGCGCGACCAGTCGCCGAACACCACCGAGGAACGGGCCGCGGTCTCGGGCTTGGCGGAGGCGATGCGGCTGCGCGCGAGCTTGCTGCAATACACTGGAAATATGGCCGAGGCGGCAGCAATGGCCCGCCGTACCCAGCAGGTGCTCGAGGCGAATGGGCTGTCGATTTCGAGCACTGCGGCGCACTCGCTGCGACTGCTCGCCGGCAACAAGGCGATCGCCGGCGAGTACCCCGGCGCAGCCGGGACCAGCGCCGAGGCGGGACGCGTCTTCGAACGGGTCACCCCGGGGGAACGCCCGACCGCGGCAAACCTCTTGAACCAGGGTTATTATCTCCTCAAAAGCAATCGCGTCGACGCTGCGCTGGAAAGCTTCCGCAAGGCCGGCGCCATCCTGCGAAGCCTGACCGGGACGGGCATAGCGCGGCCTGAAGCCGTCATTGCCTGGCTCGATACTCTTCATGCCGCATCGGGGGACCGCGCCCAGCTCGCCGCCGAGATGTTCGAAGTGGCGCAGTTCGCTCGTACCGGGCGCACCGCGCAAGACATCGCTCAGGCCACCGCGCGGCTAATCGCGGGCGACCCGAAGGTTGCCGAGGCGATCCGGGCTTATGAAGACCGCAAACGCGACTTCGACCGCCTGCAGAGCGCGCGCGACCGCGCCGTCGCCGAAAGCGTACCGGCCGACCGGATTGCGGCGATCGACAAGCAGATTGAGGCGGCGAAAGAGGCCAGCGACGAGGCCGCCGCTGTCATTCCATCGGCGGCCCCGCGCTATTTGGAAGCCGTGGAAAAGCCCGCTGCGTTGTCCGAGTTGCAGGCCCTGCTTGGGGCCAATGAGGCGTTCGTTTTCTTTTTCGTCGCCGATACGGGCAGCTATGGCTTCTTCGTTCGGCCGAGGAGCGCAACCTCTTACAAGATCCCGCTGACGAGCGCCGAGATCGGTCAGCTCGTGGACCGGCTGCGCAATACGACGGTGGTCCAGCCGGGCGGGCTGCCCACCCCGGATTTCGCCGCCTCGTATAAGCTATATGCCGCCTTGTTCGGCCCGGTCGAGAAGGAGTTGCAAGGGGTCGCCAGGATGTCGATCGCCGCGACCGGCGATCTGCTGCGCTATCCGCTGGAGGCGCTCGTCACCCGTGCGGGGGCCAGCGACAATAATGGCGACTATCGGCAGGTGCCCTTCCTGGTACGCAGTCTCGCGCTCAGTTACGTTCCCGCGCCGCGCATTCTGGTCAACATCCGCAAGGGACACACGGCAGGATCGGGCCTGCGCCCGTTTATCGGGTTTGGGAATTTCCGTCCCGCCACCGCGGCGCAGCTCGCTGCCTCCTTCCCACCCGGCCGTTGCGGTGAGGATTACCGCCTGTTGCAGGGGCTGCAACCGCTCCCCGAGACCCGCACCCAGGTCACGACGATCGCCCAGCAACTCGGGGCCGGACCGGGTGACGTCGTGCTCGGCGACGCATTCACCAAGCGGCGGCTTGCCTCGCCCGATCTTGGCCAATACCGCATCGTCCTGCTGGCGACGCACGCCTTCCTGCCGGCGAACACGCTACGCTGCATCACCGAGCCGGCGATCGCGGTTTCGCCGCCGCCGGGCGCCCACGACGCGGCCGATGCATTTGAACGCGTGGGGACATCGAAAAGCTGAAGCTCAACGCCGATCTCGTCGCGCTTTCGGCCTGCGATACGGCGGGCGCTGGTGGGGGCGAGAGCCTGTCGGGTCTGGCCCGAGCCTTCTTCCTTGCCGGCGCGCACGGTCTCTTGGTCAGCCATTGGGACGTCGTCACCGGCGCGTCGGTGCCGTTGATGGTCGGCACCTTTGGCGCGGGCGGCGGCACCGGCGACTCCGCGCAGGCGTTACGCGCCGCTCAGTTACGCATGATCGACAGCGCCGGCAGCAGCACCCAGGCGCCAATCGAGATCTCGCATCCCAATTACTGGGCCGCCTTTGTGCTGATCGGCGATGGTGTCAGGGCTGCGCCGGGAGCTTGAGCCCGCACGATCTACCGATCGGGCTGGAGAGGATCCGATCACCATCCCCAGACCTGTCCCGGGAACCTAAAACAGCATGGCCGGGACAAGCCCGGCCATGAGTGTGGAAGATAAGGCAATCTACCGGGATGGTGCCCTAACTCGCCTGATTGATGACAACCACCCGGCGGTTTTCGGCACCGTAGGGGTCCTTCGGATCAAGCGGCTCGCAAAAAGCCTTGCCGACGCTGGACAAGCGCTCGGCCGACACGCCCATCTGCCGGACCAGGAACTCCCTGACCGCGGCGGCCCGCAACTGCGATAGCCGCTCGTTATAAGGCAGGGTCCCGACAGCGTCGGTGTGGCCTTCGATCTTGAAGAGTTTCTGATCGCTCAAGCCTTCGTTCAGAGCCTTGCCCAGACGACTCAAGGTCTCAATGGACTCGGGTTTGAGCTGCGCCGAGCCGAATTCAAACGCCACCTTGAAGTCGATCATCGGCCGCCCCTTCATGTCGGATTGCTGCGGGCAACCCGCGGGGGCAACAGTCAATGCCGCCTTGGCCTGATCCGGCGGCGGCGTTGCCCGACCGGCTTTGATCTCGGTATGAACGACGGTGCCCGTTGTCGAGGCATTGGTGTAATTGGGATTGGCCTCCGGGCGTACCGGCGCCGCCCCAATGGTGGGCAAGCCCTGGTGGCCGCCCTGCAGCGCCGACGGGACCGGCCGCAAAGCGCGCACAATTTCATCGGTGGTCGGCGCGTTCTCCCCGAAACTCGGCTGCCCGGTCGTTACCAATAAAATGGCGGTACTGGCAGCCAAGATGATGCTGTATCCGCGCTTCATAATGTTCCTCCGTTGTCATCGCGGCAAGACACCGTGCCGATCGCGATCACGGTCGATGGACAAACTCAAACAAGCACGAGGCGCTGATTGCTTTGGAACGCCTCGCTCATCGATTGGCTACAACATATACGTGATTGTTTGATCATTGGTTAAATTCGCACTCGAATAGCTCCGGCGCGTCTGATGCGGTCCTGCTCGCCCAGCAAATAGAGCGGTTTGACACTTTCCTCGGCGAGATAGGCAATCCGCCCCGGCGGACACATTTTTCCCTCCTTCCCTGCCGCACGCTATGGCGAATGCCTTAAACGCCGATATCCGTCTCGGGCGGCAAGTGCACGAACAACACGCGCGCCGGGCCGCCGATCGTGCGCGTGCGATGGCCACGGCTGCCGACATCGTCGGCAAGGAACATTTCGCCATTGCTCCACCGGTGCTTCGTTCCATCACTGGTTTCGACTTCGACGGTCCCTGAAAGCACGATCAACAGCTGGCGCCGGGAAGCGGGGTGCCAGTCCTGGTTGAGACCTTCAGGCATTTCTCCGAGCATGGTGCTCTGCGCCGTCAGGATTGCGGAGCGACGGATGACCCGTCCAAAGGCGTCCGTCGACGCATTATCGATCGGGATATCGACCTCGACGAATTGCGACCCGCCATCCGGCGCGGGAACAAAGCGGATGAGTTTCATGATTTCCCCCAATTTCAGTCATGTTTTCTTGAGAGCTATCGAGTTTTGCCTGTCCCATCCGAGGCGCCTTTGGACCGGTATGCTCATACGCCCTTGAATTGACCCTTGCGCTTTTCCATGAAAGCGCGGCGCGCCTCTTTCGCGTCCTCGGAATTCTGCAGGATGCCGCCGGCATTGGAGGTCATCACCATGGTGTTCTCCAGCGTGCTGTCCAGGGCGGCGCGCATGATCCGCTTGCTGATCCATTGCACCAGCGGCGGAATCCCCGTCATCCTGGCGCACAGCTCGCGGGTCGTCTCCTCGAGTTTTTCCGAGGTCACGAGGTGGTTCAGCATGCCCCATTGATAGGCCCGCTCTGCATTGACTTCGCCGGTATAGGCGAATTCCAGCGCTCGCCCGAGGCCGACCATCTTTGGCAGATAATAAGAGCCGCCATTCTCGATGATCTGCCCGGCATTGTGGTAGCCGATGAAACGGGTTTTTTCGCAACCGATGCGAATGTCGCAGTGCAGCGCCATGTCCATGCCCGAACCGACCGCGGGACCGTTGACCATGGCGATGGTCGGCTTGCGGATCAGCGAGATGTCGCGGTGCAGATCGGTGAAGCCATGGAAGAAGTGCTGGCGCGCCGCGTCGGGCCCGTCATGGGCACCGCGATTGCCGGGAAAGTTCTCACCGGTGGTGTCCTGAGATGCCCGGGACCCGAGATTCGCCCCGGAGCAAAACCCCCGTCCGACGCCTGTCAGCACGATTACGCGGATGTTCGGGTCGTCGTCGCCAGCGCGCATGTATTCGCCGACCTTCGCCACCGTGCCGTTTTCCTCGGCTGTGCCAACCAACGCGTTCATCCGCTCGGGGCGATTGAATTTGATCCAAAGAATGCCGTTCTCCTCGGGCTCGTACAGCAGGTAGTCGACCAATTTCGGTCCCATCGGATGCTTCCTCCTGGATCTGTGGCATACGTATCGTTTCGTTGATCGCAGTGTAGGACACCGATTGTCCCCTCGGCAAAGCCACCCGCTGAGCGTCAGTATCGGTCATCGGGACGCGTTCGGTTGAACGGGCCAAGCGGCCCGAGGCGGATGTTCGCGCTACCACCGCTTGGCGCCAATACCCGATGCCCCGGAGAGGGCTTGGGGGCTATCCCGTACCGATGGCTGTGCGCTAAGCTTACTGGCGCAAGTACGATATCGATGTCGGCAACAAAACCATGCTCTGGATGGGCATGGTTCGGGGAGGAGGACAGCGATGGCACAAGTTGGCACGGGCAAATATACCTACGAGCTAATCCGCGATTTTCCCAAATTGCCCCCGGGCGAATCGTTCGGGATGGTTAGCCGCGTGGCGACCGATTCGCAGGACCGGGTTTACGTGTTCCAGCGGAAGGATCCCCCGGTGGTGGTATTCGACCGCGACGGGAAATACTTGGGGGCCTGGGGCAGCGGCGCGGTCACCGACCCGCATGGGCTCAAAATCGTCGATGATGTCGTCTACACTACCGATCGCAGCGACTCGGTCGCGAAGTCGTTCACGCTCGACGGCAAGCCCCTGTTGGAGCTCGGCACGCGCGGCGTCCATTCCGACACCGGCAAGGTAGGGACCAACTGGCTGGCGGAGCGCGCGGCAGGGCCGTTCAATCACCCGACCGAGATGATCGCCCACCCCAACGCCGACATTTACGTGACCGATGGCTACCGCAACGCCCGCGTGCACCGCTTTACCCGCGACGGCCGGCTGATCAAGTCGTGGGGCACGCCGGGCCATGGCGAGGGCCAGTTCCACCTGCCGCACAGCATCGCGTTCGACCCTGACGGCAAGCTCTACGTCGCCGACCGGGCGAATAAGCGCATCCAGATATTCTCGCCCGACGGCGACTTCCTCGGCCAATGGACCGGCATGGGCGGGCCGAACGACATCACCCGCGGCAAGGACGGCAATTTCTACATTGCCGAGCAGGAAGACGGCGGCAAGCCCGCGCAGGTCTGCGTCCGCGATGGACAAGGAACGGTGCTCGTCCGCTTCGACAGCCGCCATGACCACGGCGTCGGCGTCGACTCGCGCGGCGACATCTACGCCGGATTGACCACCGAACGCAGCGTCGACAAGTTCGTACGCAAAGGCTAGGCGTCGACGATCTTGCCGCCGGTGCCGTAGCCGGCCCGGCAGCGGACCGAGCGAGTCTCGGAGAGAAGCCGAGAGAGATCGGCGCAGATGTCGCGAGGGCTACACGCCCAGCCTGAGCAACCGCGCCGAGCTTGCCGCCGCTACAGATCCCGGTATGCCTGACCCCACCGGTCCTCGAAGACGACATCCGCGAGAGCGACGCGGCGAACCGGACCGAAACGGCCCATCGGATACCCGATCGGCAGGATGGCGTAGCTGCGCCAATCCGCCGGTAAGCCGAGAGCGGCTTCAGCTTCCTTCTCGAACGACAGGTAGAGCGTCGTCAGCGTCGCCCCCAGGCCGAGCGCCCGCGCCGCCAGGAGCATGTTTTGCACGGCCGGGTAGATCGAAGAGCCTGCCGTGCGGGTCGGCGCGTCGCCTTGCAGGCAGGGCACAATCCACACGGGCGCCTCGTGAATGTGCGCGGCCAGATGTTCCGCCGCGGCGAGCAGCCGCAGAAATCGATCCCGGTCCATTCGGGGTGCGGGTTCACCCGCCCGGTAACGCGGGGCTACGACTTCGTCCCAGGCGCGTTTGTAATACGCCCCGACAGTCTGCTTGATCGGCGCGTCGCGGATCACGAGAAAACGCCACCGTTGCATATTGCCGCCGCTCGGGGCGCAAACACCGGCCTCCAGGATCTTCCGGATCAGCGCGTCCGGCACAGGGTCCTGCCTCAGCCGCCGCATCGAGCGGGTCGTCCTGATAATCTCGAACAGATCGTCGGTGCCCGCGACATCCTCGGCCATGGCATCCTCCTCAACGGTTACTCTGCGCGGTCGCGCCGGATGCCGTCCCGCCTCGAAAGCCCGCGTCCTAGGGCGCACGGGATCGACATCATACGCCAGTTCTGGCACTCTCAAGGGAGAACGATACCGGAATTCAAATGGCTCGACGACCAGGCGCGACAACTGGAGCACCGTGCCTCCGGTCCTAGCGTGCAGGATCTAATCGCGCAGCAGCGGCAGCGTTCCCCTATTGATCATGGGCGGAGCGTCTTCGGTTGGGAACGCAATCAAGGTTCCGGCGACGATCAGGAATGCGCACCATCGAGCCTATAAGGCAGACATGCCGCCGCCGTTGCTTCTGCTGCAGGACATCAGCCTGACCTTCGCGGCGACGCCGCTGCTTTCCGGCGCGGCCCTGGCCGTTGCATCCGGCGACCGGATCTGCCTCGTCGGTCGCAACGGCTCCGGTAAATCGAGCATGCTGCGCATCGCTGCCGGCCTCGTACAGCCCGATGCCGGAGAACGCTTTGCCCAGCCCGGCGCGATCATCCAATATTTGTCTCAGGAACCCGATCTATCCGGCTTTGCCACCACTCTCGCTTATGTCGAGGCGGCGTTTGATGCCGGCCCGGCGGACAGTCGCCACCGGGCGCTGTATCTCCTCAAGGAACTCGGCCTTTCAGGCAACGAAGACCCGGCCACCTTGTCCGGCGGCGAGGCGCGCCGCGCTGCGCTGGCCCGTGCGCTGGCTCCCTCGCCCGACATCCTGCTGCTCGACGAGCCGACCAATCATTTGGACCTGCCCGGTATCGAGTGGTTGGAGCGGGAACTGGCCGGGATGCGCTCCGGCATCGTACTGGTCAGCCATGACCGCCGGCTGCTTGAACGGTTCTCGCGAAGCACCGTATGGCTCGATCGCGGCATCACGCGAACACTGGACGAGGGTTTCTCGGCATTCGAGACCTGGCGGGACGCGATACTCGAACAGGAGGTCAGCGAACAGCACAAGCTCGGCCGCAAGATTGCGATGGAGGAAGACTGGCTGCGCTACGGAGTCACCGCACGGCGCACGCGCAACCAGCGGCGGCTTGGCGAGCTTCACGCGCTGCGCCGCAGGCGTAGAGAGCACCGCACCCCGACCGGAACGGCCCGGCTCGAAGCGGCCCGGGGCGATTTGTCCGGCCGGCTCGTTGCGGCCGCGGAAGGCATCTCCAAAGCGTATGGCGATCACACGATCGTGCGAAATTTTTCGATGCGGATCATGCGGGGCGACCGGGTCGGCATTGTCGGCCCGAACGGCGCCGGCAAGACCACGTTACTCAACCTGCTGACCGGCGTCCTTGCCGCGGATGCGGGCGGGATCAGGCTCGGAACAAACCTCGTGCGGGTCGCCCTCGATCAGCGGCGCGAGAGCCTCGACCCGGAACAGACATTGGCTGAGACGCTGACCGGCGGCAGCGGTGAAACGGTGATGGTTGGCGCCCAAAACCGGCATGTGATCGGGTACATGCAGGACTTCCTGTTCGGGCCCGAGCAAGCCCGCACCCCGGTTGGCGTGCTATCCGGCGGTGAGCGCGCCCGGCTCACCCTTGCACGCGCCTTCGCCCGGCCGTCGAACCTGCTGGTGCTCGACGAGCCCACCAACGATCTCGATCTAGAGACGCTCGACCTCTTGCAAGAGAAGCTGGCCGAGTACGCCGGCACGGTGCTGCTCGTCAGCCACGACCGCGACTTTCTGGACCGTGTGGTGACGTCGGTCATCGCGAGCGACGGCAACGGCCGCTGGATCGAATACGCTGGCGGCTATAGCGATATGTTGGCGCAGCGGGCAGCGGTGTCCCGCGGTTTACCGTCGGCTAAGCCGCGAAGCGTGAAACAATCCCGGCCAGCCACGCAACGCAGTGGATTGCCAGCCGGCCTTTCGCGCCGAATGAATTTCAGGGACCGGCGGGCGCTCGACATGCTGCCGGCCCGGATTGCGGTACTAGAGACGCAGATTGCCGAGCTGACTGCCATTTTGGCCGGCCCGGATTTGTATGCACGCGATCCAGCACGGTTCGGCGCCACGACGGCGGCGCTCGCCGTCGCGCGCGACGAACTGGTGGCAGCCGAGGAGCGATGGCTCACTTTAGAGATGTTGCGCGAGGAAATCGAAGCGGCCACACCGCGGTTCTGATTTGCCGAAGGCTCGATGCGCCGTCGGAGAGCAATCGACACGGTTCGTCAGCACTCGTCCAGGACACTCCCGGGACACCGATTATCAGTGCGCTCGGTAAATGTCATTTCCTGCCGCGCTAGGCATACGAGGCGGTCGTCTCGGTCATTGTCGCGACCCTCAGTTGCCCGAAGACGAGCACTGAATGAGCACGGAAATCTCGCTCAAGAGGTTGCGTGCGTTCCCGGCAAGGACGCCCGTCGGAAGAGTGATCCCATAGGCCGACAGCAGGGCCTCGATATCCGCCCTTGGCAGCGCCACCCCCAGCTCGGCATGTTCCTCGTCGCGGCCGATGATCATGCCGAGGAGCGATCCGTCGCCGGCGAGCACCGCGCCACCGCTGTTTCCGGCATGCAGCTTTGCCCGAATGACCATGATCCGGTTGCCGGGCCGGGCCGTGCTGTCGCCGACAAGCGAGCCCTCGACCAGAACCGGCTGCAGAGGCTTCGTCGCGATGACGCCGTAGCCCAGGGTGAACACGTCCTCGCCCGACTGGGGCGGCGCGCGCGCCACGACGGCGGATTGCCCCGCAGGCCTGCCGTCCGCCCAGAGCAGGGCGAGATCCAACCGCTGGTCGGACGCGATGATGTAACTCGGCCGCTCGCTGCCGTCGGACTGCCAGGCAGAGACGTTCGCACAGCCGGCGACGACGTGCGCGCTGGTGACCAGAAAGCCGTCACGTGAGACAAAAAACCCCGTACCGCTCTTGACCCGGCTCACCGCCGCGTCGGTGCTCGCCGGGGAAGAACCGGCCGTCGCCGGTCCGGCCACGACCCAGACGAGCCACAGCAACGCGACGCCGAGGATGCAGAACGCAACCTCGGCCGCGTTGTACGGGCGCCGCAGCTTCCGGCTCAAAGCGCCGGGCTAAGCGCTGCTCAGGCGGCGTCGCGCCACTGACCGTCCGGCCCCTTGCAGCGGCGGGAGCTCGCCGTGCTGCTGGTATTGCCATCGATGTCAGCGTCGATCCTGGTGAAGTTGTCGCAAATCTGACGCGACGCCGGATCGCTGAAGCTGTTGAGCCGCTTCACCGTGATGCGATGACGATGCCCGTCCGAGGGCGTCTTGTAATCCGTCGAGACCGGCACATAGGCGGAAGGCGGCAGATTGAGCGTACCGGCTTGCCGAGCTGCCTGCTGCGCGATCTGCTGCTCGATCGCCGCCTGCTGCGCGGCCGCCTGCTGATAGGCGATTTGCGCCGCCATCTGCTGGCATTGCTGATCGGCCTGAGCGCCGCTCAAGCCGCCGAACAGCATGCCGGATCCCGCCCCGATCGCGGCGCCCCGGCCGCCGCCCATCACCCCGCCGAGGATGCCGCCAATCACCGCGCCGGTGGCCGCTCCGGCAGCGGCGTTGTTCTGCATGCAATAGTCGGGGAGCTGCGCGTATGTCGTCTGCGCCGGAGCATACTGCTGTTGAGGCGGAGCATATTGCTGCTGGGCTGGAGCGTATTGTGGCTGCGAGGGATACTGCGATTGGTACGGATAGGGTGTCGTCTGGTACGGCGCGTACTGTTGAGCCAGGACGCGGTCGCAGAGGGCCCCACCCACGGCCAGCGCGATAACCGAACTCAAGATCGCCTTGGTAATCATCGCTTGATCCTCCCTCTCCGCGTTAGTAACTGTCCGATCGGACTCACCGGTGGTAAACGCCGGATTGGTCCCGAGTTGCGTTTTTTGTAGCGTTCCGCTCGTTGGGGCCGATCTAGCGGCGTTGTGCCAGAAGTGAACGGTACTCGGGAGGCGCGTTCGGCGCCAGCTGCACCAGGCGGTCGAGCAGCGCCAGCCGCGCGATATCCTGCCCGTCGGAATAGCATCGATAGGTGTCGCCCGATTTACGATAGCAGACGACATGGTTGTGCGACGGTTTGAGATAGCGCACCAGCGCCTCGGCGTGCTTCGCCTCCAGCGAGCCGGTGGCGCGGTCGACGATCCCGTAAACCTTGATCCACCGCGTCTTGTCCAATTCGATCTCGTTGAACCCCTTGGCGCCGGTCACCCGTCCTTCAAGGTCGGGCTCCCCCTCGGGTTTCGGCGCTGCAGCCGGAGCTTGCGGACCCAGGGACGGCGCTGGTGCCGGGGTGGCTGGCGGCTCCGCCGTCGCGACTTGGACGCCAGAATTCGGCCCGCTGGGTCTCGCCGGGGGCTCGGTCGTTGCCGGTTCGTTGGGTGCGACCTGCGCCGACTGGGATCCGCTCGGCACTGCCTCGACTGGCGCGGTGGACGATGGCGGCTCGGTGCTAGCCGGCCGGGTAGGCGCTGGGGGCGGCGCGGGCGGCGGCAATGGTGGCTCGAACTTCGCCGGCTCGGCCGGGGCGGGCGGCGGGAGGACGGACAATAGTGGCTCGCCTTTCGCCACCTCCTCTGGTCCCGGCGGAGAAACCGGCGGCGGCTGCGGATCAGCTCTGACCGGCTCGCGTGGTTCGGGCGGAGAGGTGGTCGGCATCGGGCTGGGCGGAGGTGTGGGTGTAGGGTCCGCTGCGGCTATTGTTTGCGGCGCCGACGAGGAATGGGTCGGTATCGGACCATTGGGAGCAAACAGATAATATCCGCCGCCGAGTAGCAGCGGGAGCGCGAGCACCCCGGCGCCGATAAGCCAGGACCGAGGGACCGCTCGCTCATTGGGCGGCGCCGCCAAGGGCCAGATGCTCGCCTGTGGTGAAGGCGCGAGCGATTGCGGATCCGGGCGGTTCGACCATGGCTCCGGGTCCGCCGCTGCAGCGCTGGGCCGGCTCGGCGGCAATTCCCAGTCGGCGCTTCGCCCGTTCGGGCGGTTCGACGGCATCGTCGGATCGACGGCCGCCGGGCGCGCTGCGCTAAAGACCCGGGTTGCCTCGAGATCGTCCGACCCGAAGGCCCGCGCGTACAGCTGCTGAAGAATATCGATACTCTCGCCGCGCAGCGCCATCGCACCGACCGCCCGGCCAAACTCCTCGACCGAGGCAAAACGGTCCTCCGGCCGCTTGGCGAGGGCGCGCATCAAAACGGACTCGGTGGCCGCGTCCAGGTCCGGCACCCGCCCGGCGAGCGGCGGCGGGGTTGCCTGCAGCTGCGCGGTCATCAGCGCGTATTCGTTGTCCGACGTGAACGGCGCCGTGCCGGCAAGCATCCGGTAGAATACGATTGCCAGGCTGTAGAGATCGCTGCGTTCGTCGACCTCCTCGCCCCTGATCTGCTCAGGCGAGGCATACACAAACGTGCCGCAGAATTCGCCGACCCGCGTCAGGTGTTCCGAACCGCGCACCCGGGCGATGCCGAAATCCATGATCTTGACCACCCCGTCATCGGTCACCATCAGATTTGCCGGCTTGATGTCGCGGTGGATCACTCCCCGGCGGTGCGCATACCTCATGCCGGCAACCGTCTGGGCAAGAACGGCGAGGCTGTCGCGCAGCGTAAGCCGCTGCACCCGAGCCAGGAGAGCCTCCAGCGTCTGGCCGTGCACGAGTTCCATCACCATGAAGGCGTCGTCGCCCTCGGCATGCAACGCGTAGAGCGTGGTGATGTTCGAATGGTTGAGATTGCCTAGGCTTTTCGCCTCGATATGGAAGCGATCGACGAAATTGCGGTCACGGCTGAGCTCCGCGCGCAGCATCTTGATGGCAACCGGACGCCCCAGAACCTTGTCTTGCGCTGCGTAGACTTGACCGATCCCGCCTTCGCCGAGCAGACCCTCTAAATCGTAGTTGCCCATCGTGCGGGTGTTCATCGCGCGCGCCCCGCGCCGGATTTCTCGATGACGCTTTTCCGGTGTGCGAGCGCGGGCGAGAAGCCGGCCCGAAAGCGCGCGCTTGCATTCACCTGAAGTTCGCCGCGGCGGCGACAAACGATACGCATGCTCGGCCCTGCGCCTCCCGAACGGCCCAGCTGAAACGAGCCCGGACAACGCCGCTTCAACGACGATATCATGCCAAGAATATCGACGAAATCTTTACGCTGCGCGCAATCTTTCGATGCGGGAGCGAACGGTCGGCGTCGC